>Ga0181521_10004518_pt1 | contig 15842 bp, 17 predicted proteins | sample PEATcosm2014_Bin_32_FD_119764 | JGI IMG/M metagenome (GOLD analysis project Ga0181521, IMG submission 119764) | Peatland microbial communities from MTU Mesocosm Facility, Houghton, MI, USA - PEATcosm2014_Bin02_60_metaG | ecosystem: Environmental > Terrestrial > Soil > Wetlands > Peat | place...
CCACCAGAGCCGGTCATGAACATTCGTGTGTTATGGCGGTTGATGCCGACCTCTTTTTCCATGCGCCGGAGGAACTCCAGCGTCTTCTCCGGCTGCTTGGTCTCGTGCCGCTGGTAGTCCTGCCACAGCACCTTGTCGGTCGCCGCGTCCACGACCGTCGCTTTAACGGTGGTCGAGCCCACATCGAGTCCGACCATGAATTCCGTGTGATGGTCATGCGGTTTCTGTGGAGGCGCGGGAGCTATGTGAAGTAGCTGCGGCTTCGATTGCTGTTCCAGATGGTCGTGCATCGTCTCTCCGATAACTGGCCAGAAAGGTTCGTAAGCGTTCTGGTTGTGCTGACCGCCATCTTGCCGGCTGAACCAATCCATAGCAAGACGGCGGTCGCCATTAGTGTAGTCTCATGCGGCGTTTGGCACTGTGATTCCAGGAACACGCGAGCGATTCCACGACCGCGTGCTCTTATCCATGCGATCGCTCACGTGCAAAATAAACTGGGCAGCAGTTCCCGCAACACCCTCGCGATGAGGCACATGGTAGAAAGGCCGGTGTAGTTCAGGATGTTCCGCGATGTAGTCCCGGATCTCATCCAAGCTCTTGCCTGTGGATTTCAGACACTGTTCGAATTCGGTCTTGGCTTTGACTTTCGCCTCCCCCAGCGCCATCTGTACGCGGCTGTGCGCGTTCACTTCGCCTTCACCAGAGGTTTCGATTGGCAGGAAAATCATGTCTTTGAATTTGTTGACCACTGCCGATTGCACTCCATCCGACTGCGAAGAAGGCATGCAACCGAAGGGCTTCAGTGCCAGCACCATGTGGCACAGCTTGTGCACGGTGTAGTAAACGTTCTTGCCCACTTCCAAGTGCCCTTCGCCGCCTCGTGCGAACTGGTTGTAGAAGGGGTGAGCCATTTCGGCCAACTCTGTCTGCGGTACTAGATGGTGCGTAATGCCGCCCATGTTTTTGATCGTCCGGTGGTAGAAGTATTTCCAAGCCCTCTCCCCGAAGCCAATGCCCCAGAGTTTCTTGTGCAAGCCGAAATAGTTAGCCAGATTTTTCTTCACTTCATACCACTCCGGATTGCGATGCGGGCGGTTCACCGGCCACTTCGCAATCGCGTGCGCCTTGGCTTGATACAACAGGTAAGCCACCCAGGTTGCAATTGGTTCCACAATAACCTGGGCGCCTTCACGCTCGAGAAAATCGAACATGTGGAAGTTGCCATCACCCTCGGTGATCTGAGCCCAGAACTCCCCCGTGATCTTTACTACCGGCTTGACCTTGGTGCGGTCCACTTCGATGCGATCCATCCGCTCGCGAGCGGTATGGAGAGCGTTTAAATAGTCCTTGCCCCACATGTGCTCGTGCATTTTGCCAAAGACATTGGCGGTGTTTCTCAGCACTTTATTGCTCTTGAATTTCGGCTTGAGCCAATTCGGCGCCCGCTGCTCAATCTCGAATGAGTCGCGATTCCTGAGGTCATCGCAAAGCCCGTCCACCATTTCCCGGAATACGCGATCGGTCTCACCCTTATTCACTTCGAAAGGGCGAATCTGATAAATCAGGTCGTTGATCACGTCGCCAAGGTGCATAGCGTTCAGCATTCCCAATCCAAAGTCGATCGTAAATTTCAGTCCGGGCTCACCGGAAGCCGCTTTGATGCCGTCACTGTCTTTGAACAACAGGACCCGGAAGCCGTCGAAGCCAGCGTTTTTCAGTGCGAAACGATATTCCGCCTCGTACATTCCGAAGCGGCATGGACCGCACGATCCCGCAGTGAAGAAAACGAAGTTATTCAGGATCTTGTCTCGCGATAGACCTTCCTTCTCCAAGAATTGTAAGTACTGCACTAGATTGCCAACCGTGAAGTAAGTCGGATTGCATTGCCCGTTGTTGCCGAATTCTTTGCCGGTCTGGAAGGCCGCGACATTGGGCACCGGCAGCTTCTCGCAGCGATAACCGCACCCCTGGAAGACGGCGCGGATTAGATCCTCGTGCTTCCACGTAAAACCGCCAAACAGAATCGTGACGCGATCCCGCTCCTCGGCTTTAAACGTCCGCTCTACCGGGCGATGAAAATGTGTGGGCTGGTCCAAACCAGCGATCTTGCGCAGCCGGCTGCGTTCTGCTTCCAGGCGCTGTTTGATTTCCTCATCGTTATCGATTTGTACGAGATGGGTAGCCATTATCTTCCTCCGGCATATGCGGTTTCTTGAACTGCGGGTGTGAAATTGCGGACAACGGGATGGCCATCCGCGCGGCAGGAAATGGTGCAGGGATAAAAAGAACTGAAGTGAACGAAACTTTGAGTAGCAGCACAGGCGCGCACGATTCTGCCGAAACATGGCAGAGCACTTTCAAGCCTGTTATCAAAAGCCACCGGGAACTCCTACAACGTGTTACAGGAAGTTCAAAGTTTACGCCAAAGAGAACCGTTCAGAAACGGATCTCAGGGCGCCGGACAAGCATCATACCTGCACTGCGCGCCAACTTTCGCCAGCCAAACTTGCCCCAAACTTGTGAGACCTTGGGAAGGTCTCTACCCGGTTAAGTGGAGCTGCCACTCACGCCTTGGAAACCAGGTGCAGCCTGCTTGAGCACCCACTTCACTACTCTAGTGTCGTTGTAGCAGAAACCCAGCTTGTGATTCAAGGTCGAAAAGCAGTGAGGTCTGACAAGATTTTTTCGTTTCATTCAATTGCGGAACGTCGAACTTATGATTCTCGATGACACCCCAGTCGTGTGTTGCCGAATACATGGGGAAGCAAGGGGACAGACTGCCGTCCACGCGGATGATGGTCGAATTCTGTCCGGCCCGGCAGTTTTCTTACCGTACTGCTGTTCTTGCGCGGTGGGCATACGGTCGATTCCCCATCAAGTTGTAATTTTGATGTGGTTCTCCGAGATAGGTTGCATCGAAATTCAGGAAACTTCGTGGCTGGATAACGACCGCGCAGCCGGGCGCCTATGCAGGACCGGAACGGACGGGCGGACTCTGACAGCCGAACCTGGGCGCGCTGCCTTCATAGCCCAGCAGTGCGGCCATGTGGCACGCAGGAGCTATTCAGGAAGTTTGGGACGGGGACTAAGTTGGAATCGAGCAGTTTTCGGGGGAGGGCTGTTCAGCGATAGCGCCTCACGACTCGATGAGTCTGGGGCGCTTTCGCTTTTCTCAGAGTAACTTCAGGCTGGTAATGGCGGCGTCTCCGGACCACTTGTTCCAGCCCGATGTTGTTGCCGGGGCCAGGCAAAGACGCAACTGACCAAGAAAAATACGGTAAAGTCAGGAATTGAACTCTACGCATGGCGGCCTCTCAAAGAGAGGTCTGACGAGGACCACCGGAGACTTCCTTGGCTACACTCCTGATTAGCAGTCTAGCGGCAATTTCACGACAACGATCAGTCCTTGCTGGCCATCAGTCTACCCACGATGCTAGCAACTGATTCCAGTTTCCGCAGATCGTCGGGAGTGAAGTCCGGCCCAGCAGCGGCTGGGCGTGGGGCCTTACGGGAGACTTGAATCACACCAATTACTTCTCCGTTCTCGGCAAGAATCGGCGCAGACATGAGCTTCTGAATTACCTGCGCGTCCAGTCCGCTGGCGCCTAGCTTGACGAGTTCAAAAATGCTGAAATGCTTTACTTGCGTGAAGCCATTGAAAAGCTCAGCCTGCTGGGTCCGCGCTGTGCGGGCCGCTACTGCAGAACTCGAAAGAGGGATCGCCCCCGCCGTTTTCAACTCGGCAGGGTACAAGAAGTTCAGCAGACTTCCGCCAAGCTCCAGCAACGCGACTTCTGTTTCGCTTACGCGGAAGATCTTGGCCACACAGGCGCAAATCGACTCAGGAGTGCTATCCGACGAGTCCACGCCCGCAAGCTGTTCGATTTCCCACATCTTCTCGAGCATGCCTGAGGAGAGGGTGACCGACAAGGTAACCAACGTGCGCCTTCTGTTGAGTGTCTTCGGCGAACAGGAGAAGGCTCGGAACACGTTCCGGTCAAAATCACGCATTCTCAGGTCCGCACAAAATGCATGCCCTGTACTCCACCAGGGAAGCTTCGCCATGATTCGCTAGACGGCATCGTCCAATCGCCACATTGTGTTGCCCCACCCTTCCGGTTGGGAGTATCAAAAGACACTTTTGTGGCCGGCCACCTTCGGATTGCACCGTTTAGGGCATCTTTAAAGAGCGCGACCGATAGCGCCGGCGCAGGTCTGATAGATGAACTGTGAAATCGACGCGACGAGTGTACACATGGGGGTTCTTACCCTGTCCCTGTAGGAATACACCGTGACTGCCGATATACCTGTAGAGACCTTCGACAACCAGAGACTTCGCGTTGAAAAGACCACTGCAAATGCCGCTAATGACTTGAACAGACAAACTGGGCATTAGCGTTAAGGCGTCAGATGACGAGCACAAGAAATGGACGACACGTTTCACTCCGCAGACAACTGGGAACGCTGCGTGTTGTTCGGGCAGAATGAGGCTGACACTGAGGAAAAAACTGGGTCTGGGCTTCGGGGTGATCCTCGCCTTGACGGTCTTCAGCACCACGATGAACTATGTAGAATCGACCGACCTCGGGAAGAACCAGGACGCCATGGTTGATCTGCGCTTCCCGGCGATCGAAACCGCTAGAGAGTTGCAGCGGGACTTAAACTACACGCAAGTCAAGGGCGCCAAGCCATTCTTGCGGGAACAGAGCCGGCCAGGTGGAAGGAAGCTAAAAGGGCGTTCGACGGAGCCTGGAGCGACATTGGAAAAGATGTTGCCCAGTTGGACGAATTGGCGCCTAAATGGCCTCAGGCCGACCTCGACCGACTGGACGACATTAAGAAGCACCTTCCCCCACTCCGCGCGATTGAAGAGGCTGCCGTCGATCATGCAGCCAGCGACGAGCGCGATGCTGTCATCCGGGCGGGTAACGAAAATGCCGACCAGATTACACCGGCCAATCTAGCAGTCAAGAAATCCCTTGACAGCTTGGCGGATTCGTTCGTCATGCTGCTGGACAAGGACAAAGCAGACTCACATGCGAAGAACCGCTCGCTTAACCTGACCATGACTATGACTACTTCAGCGGCACTGAGCATCGGAATCTTTGTTGCCATTTTTCTGAGCCGCGGCATCTCTAGCGTACCCCAATCAGTTCTAGTCCAGACGGAGGCCATTGCGGCAGGCGACTTGACGCGCGACGACCTGAAGGTCCGCAGCCAGGACGAACTGGGCGACCTGACCACCGCCATCAACAAGATGAGTGGCAGCCTGAAACGCATGATCCTGGCCATCACGGAAAATTCGGTGCAAGTAGCCAGTGCCAGCGAGGAACTCTTCAGTACCAGCCATCAGATCACCGCAAACTCCGAGGAAACGTCGGCCCAGGCCAACGTTGTTTCCAACTCCGCCCAGCAAGTGAGCCAGAACTTGCAGACGGTCGCCACCGGCGCCGAGGAGATGGGTGCCAGCATCAAGGAAATCGCCAAGAACGCCAGCGAAGCTGCCAAGATTGCCACCTCCGCCGTCAAGGTTGCTGAGACCACGACGGCGACCGTGTCCAAGCTGGGTGATTCTTCGACCGAGATTGGTCAGCTCATCAAGGTCATTACTTCTATCGCGCAGCAAACCAACCTGCTTGCTTTGAACGCCACCATTGAAGCCGCCCGCGCCGGGGAAGCGGGCAAGGGCTTTGCCGTGGTGGCCAACGAAGTGAAAGAGCTGGCCAAGGAAACAGCGAAGGCCACCGAAGACATCAGCCGCAAGATCGAAGCCAAACAGATGGATACCAAGGCGGCAGTGGATGCCATCGCGTCGATCAGCGAAGTGATCAACCAGGTGAACGGAATCTCGAGCACGATTGCGACGGCGGTGGAAGAACAGAACGCAACGACCAACGAGATGGCGCGCAACGTGAGCGAAGAGGCGCACGGCAGCGGCGAGATCACCAGCAATATCGCGGGTGTCGCACAGGCCGCGGAAAGCACGTCACGGGGAGCCAGCGACACGCAGAAGGCGGCACAACAGTTGGTGGAGACATCGGCCGAACTCCGCCGCCTGGTCGAGCAATTCAAGGTTAACGCCAGTGAGAATGGCCGCGGGAACGGTGCGGTCGTGAGTCAAGAGCGCAGCATGCGGGCGCATGCTGGCTCGTGAGATCCTTACCAGAGAATTCTGATCATCCCCCATCCAGGGGTGCCGAATGAGTGAAGTCGAAACTGCCGCGAACTCTCATTGCGCCGGTCCGGTGGAAGGCTGATCGGCGACATCACCCAGCTTTACGACCTCACGCTGCAATGTGACCAATCTTTCCCATGCTGCCTCGACCGCTGATGCCCCCGCTTCCCGTGCTCTTTTCGCATTGCCAAGAGCTTGTTCTGCTACGCGGCTGATTTCGTGTAAGAGCTTACGAATCTCGACTTCCAGATAACCTCGGCTTTCCTGGACTCGATTCAGGATGTCACTCTGCACTCGGGTGCTGTTGACTTGGGTTAGTGTGGCCAGGAAATCTCGTGCGTCATTCTCGATCATGCCCCGAGCACCGACGAGACCCAGGAAGATATCGGCCAGCCATCGCAGCGGTGAAGCAGGTTGCGCGACCTCGATGAAATCCATAAAAGTAAACCTCGAACGAACACGGAAACCGGTTTCAAAGTCGAGCGCGTGCGGCATGCGGGCAAGTTCGGGCATATCCGCACCAGAGAGTTTCTTCAGAAAGTCATTGCCCATCTCGACGAATCGACGCGACACTCGCCGATACTGCCGTTCTGCCTCTTCCTGTTCGGGCTTCAACCATGGCAGGACATGTCGTTTTGCGATTTCTTGTGCCTCTTTCATCATTCGGCGGCGACAGCCTGGTCCTGCCCCATGTTGCAGGGACAAAATTGCCTTTTCAAATTCCTCCTTGGCTCGGGGCAATACGCTTGCGAGGAATGCTTTATGCCGGTCCACAAAGAGATCGGAAATGTGTTGCTGCTCGGCCATGAATAAATACGCAAGTTCGCGCATCGATCGTTCGGCTTCGGTGATCGTTGCCTTCATGGTCGCAATTCGCCGTTCGGACTCTTCGATTGGCCGCTGCAGTGCTTCCCGTTCCTCGCTGATAACTGCCAACAGTTGCTCACTGAGCCGGCTGATCCCTCGCTCACACGCCGAATAGATCAACTGCCGTCCGGATTCATCAACCAGTCCGTTCAGGGCATCCACCAGCTTTTGCCAATCACGTTCCGGGCCTCGATTTTCGATTCGTTGCGCTGCACTCACTTCCAAGATTGGACCAAGGTTACGCTGCAATCGCTTCTGTAGTTGGTGTTCCGCGAAATTCACAGCAGCAGTCTTTTCTTCTGGGGTTGTCCGATCAGCCTTGTTCAGAACCAGGACAAGATCCTGGACGTGCTGGGCTATGGTTTCTACAAGCGCGAGTTCTTCTCCGGCCAGCGGCGGATCGGCACCGATCACGACCAGCGCCGCATCGATGTGGGGTATGAATGCCTCAGTTGCCGCCGTGTTCCCGGTGAATACTGAGCCAAGGCCGGGTGTGTCCACGAAGCACATGCCACCGGCCAGCAACGAGCTGGAAACAAAAACCTCTACGCCCCGAACTCTCTTTGTGTTCTCCGGGTTGCATTCTTCTGACACGTACTGGTTGAGATCAGATACGCTAACTTCCTGCCAAGAACCATTTCCTACCTGAACTCGCGCCCTGCGCCGGTCTCCGAACCTGATTACAGTCGGAACCGCAGTCACGGGAGTGAAGCCGACTGGAAGAACAGAATCGCCAATCAGAGCATTGATCAACGTGGATTTGCCCCGCTTGAACTGGCCAATGCACGCAACATAGAAACGGCCCTCGGAGATCCGGCTCGCGAGGTCCCGTGCCTCGTCTGCGATTCGACTCGAACTCAACTCTTCCGCTAGTTGGGCCAGACGAAAGAGTCTCGCTGCGCCGTCAACGTAGCTCGTCACTGTTGCTATCGCCGAGAAAGGATGTTCCGGTTGCAGGCTAACCATGATTGACGAATTGTCTTCACTTTTCGTCATGCCCTCATGATGCCGGAGAGCGGACGCCCTCTTGGTGCACGTACTTGACAACTTCCACGTCAGACATGACGATTAAACCCTCGTCCACCATCTGATCCAACACAGGCAGGAGCTTGCCGATGTTCTCGTGCGTATCGACAACAGACACCATAATTGGGCGATCGGAAGACCTGAGCAGGTGAGCGCGGTGAATCAGGGTGCTGGCACCGTAGCCTTCGATGCCGCGATAGACCGTTGCACCGGCAACGTCAAGCTCTCTGCACTTCTCGACGATTGCTTGGTAGAGCGGCTTACCATGCCACTTGTCATCTTCGCCGAAGTGAATTCGCAGCATCTTGGCCTTGCCTTCTAGTTTCATGCACGGGTCTCCTGCCGGCGTTCGCTCGTCTCACAGTTGTGTGTGTACTTGATAACATCCACGTCGGAGAGCACTACCAATCCCTGTTGCACCATTTCGTCCAGGATGGGCATGAACGCCTTGAGCTTCTCTTCCGTGTCCACGATAGAGAGCAAGATGGGCCGGTCATGCGAAAGACTCAGCGCCGCATCTTTGTGGATTCTCCGATTCGCGCCGTAGCCCAAAATGCCACGATAAACGGTGACACCAGCGATATCGTGAGCCCGCAAACCGCCGACAATGGCTTCATACAGAGGCTTGCCATTCCACTTGTCATTCTCACCGATGTAAATCCGCATCAATTTGGCCTTGCTTTCACTCCTGAGCGCAGGTTTCCCAGGAACAGCCGCATGCGCTTTCTTTGTCTCAGCTGGTTTCACGATGGTGGTGTCGTGCATTTCAATCAATCCTGTTCCGACCATCGTTTGCAGTTTGGCCAGCAGTTCCTCCACTTTGTGCGCAGTTTCGATAAACTCAACCTTGATAGGCAAACGGGTTGCCAGGTCTACGAGCCGAGTCGTGTGCAGTTGGTGGTCGGAGCCAAAGCCAGCAATACCGCGCGTCACGGTTGCGCCCGATACCCCCCGGAAGAACAAAAAATCCAGGATGGCCGCATAGGCCGCACTCCCGTGATACTGCTGGTCCTCGGCAACGTAGATGGCGACCTTCTTAGCAGGTCCAGATGTGAGCACTTTCTCCTCCTCCGGTTTACAATCCTCGTTGGCTGACAAGAAATTCAGCCGCATGCCCTAGTATCCCACCGCCGGTGTGATCTCCTTGCTTTGTGTGTTCCAGGAAATCCTCAAGCTCTTGCTTCAGTTCAGCCCGCGTGCGTTCGATGATTTCGTCAATGAGCCGCCTCATCTTTAACGGAGCATAATCCCGCAATTTGCGTGAGTGACTCAGGCAGAGACTGCCCTGGCTCTTCATCCACTGGACAAACATGGTGCGCCGCATCCGCTTCACAAGCTCTCGCAACTGCAATTTCTCTTGTTCGAGAACTCTTTGGCAGAAGTCACAGTCCAACGCCCCAACCTTAACCGCTGGGGAACCTTCGAGCAGCTTTAGATAAACAGCAGCCGCGCCCTTGGCCGGAGCTGCGCGCGCCAGGAGCCAATTATGAACATTACATAAACGGAGGTCATCGCGCACGTGGATCTTTTCCGCGAGGGTAGACTGAAATTCCTTCAGCACTCCGCAGATCGGGCACGCACCTCTCACCAAGGCCTGACCGACATTGATTTCGTGCACTAATGCATCTGCATTCATGGGATTACCCTCCCCGCTACGACGCCCGCCCAAACCGCAGCGAAGCCAACCACTACGCTCAAAGTGATATTGAGGAACGAGATCAAGAATTGACCGTCCTGCATACTGCGCAACGTCTCAAATTCGAATGTCGAAAACGTTGTATAAGCGCCAATAAATCCAATCGGAATCAGATATCTCCAATTTGGGCTCCAATGCGTCTTCTCTTCCAACAGCGTGAGGATCAGGCCGATGAGGAACGATCCCGAAACATTGATCACAAAGGTTCCGTACGGGAAACGCGTTCCCATTCTTCCTCCGATGTAGCTGCCCAACCAGAAGCGTGCGATTGCCCCCGCGAAGCCCCCGATTCCAACCATTAGGTACTTGAGCAATTCGTATCTTTCCTTTCTGTTTTGTTGAGTTCTTTTTCCGAAGACTGCAGCGGCCCACGAATTTCGCTAGTGACGTAGTGATCAAACTCCGTCGTCAGGCTCACCAGCTCCAAGGCAATTCGATTGAGATCGGTTGCGGCCGCAGTGGAAATCTCCCCATAGCCACGCATGTATCTCGGCTGCAATTCCTCGGCGGCAATCTTGATAAATGTCAGGGCGATGTGCAGACATCGGCTAACCGGAATGAAAGGCTCAGGGCGATCGACGCCCTGAACATCCAGGACACGAAATAACTGAACTCGGACGCGGGCGATGTAGTCTTCAATCACCCGCCGTTGCGCCGGCGTGACGTCAGACAAGTACTCAGGAAAAGCTTGCCTGGAGTTGGCGACAGAGAGCGCGTTTTCCATATCAGCCAGCAACTTGTCGATGTGCCGGCACGTAACTGACAAGCGACGAGTGTGGTTCGAGTTGAGAGACTCCTCTGGCATAAAGCTCCATGCACGTATACACGTTTGCATACCGTGTTACTGGTGCTCAACTACTCTAGGATTCTCTTGGACTCAAAAGATGGAGGGGAAAACCAGCGAATCAACCCCTACCAAGAGAATTCCTTCGTCTTCGTAGGAGTCATCTGCCCTGTTCGGGCGGTTAAAGGTGAACTCCAACACCCAAGCAAATTATGCCAACCTAGGGAGACGAAGTCAATTGTCGGCCGAGCGCTGCGAATTTCAGCGGCTTCGAACTGTGGGCGACCAATTCATGCGGAAGTCGATGTACAGCGGCGTGATCTTGATATGTTCGTCGGTGCGATATTTCGGATACTTGGCCATCTGAAGCATGGAAAGGATCGCTCCCGGATTCCCTTCGCTCAATTCCAGCACTTTGTCCAGGAATTCACGAATGTTCGACGCCGAAAGCCCCGCCCTCTTGACGATCTCGTGGCCGAATCTCTCCGCGAGATCAGAGTCCAAATTCCTGAGTTCGAACTTCTCAGATCGATCGGAATACAAGGGCTGGAGGAAGCCAGTATCTTCCATGTGACCGGACCGTGCCACTGCGATCACTGGTGTGGAACACCAACTGATGATTTCCCGGACCACTGCGGCGAAGGATTGCGACGGCCGGTTCAAATGATCCATGACAATCCAGTAGCTTCCCTCGCGCAGCGCATCCATCACGATACCTTTTAGAGAGACAGCGGATTTCCCCTGGATGCCATCTCGATTGCGGCAGGACATCTGTATCCGCCGATCATTTAGCTCCAGCAAACCCCGCGCCACACTGCGAAACACAACCTGTGTAGTTGCCGAGTTCTCGCAATAGAGAGCCGCTGGCACCTGTGGCAGTAGACTGCGCATCAGCAGTGTCTTACCAACACCGGTTGGTCCATGAAAAAGAAAAGGCATCCTTTTCAGCAGACGCTGTTTCAGGGTCTGCAGTTCTTCCTCACGACCGAAGATGAAGTCCGCCATTTGTGTCGGAGTATCCACGAAGCCACCGAAAAGGCGCAGCGACCGTATAACTCGTCGGCAAATTCAATGTACGACCATCACAGGGCAGTGGGCATATCTCAAAACGCGTTCTGAGACTGACCCTACATCATTCGGGAGATCATGGATCGACCACGCCGCCCCAAGATAATGAGGTCAATGCCGTCGACTTCGGCGCGGTGGATGATCTGCTCTCCAGGATGTCCCACCGCCATATCCGTCTTTACCTCCAAGTCATATGCTCGCGCCTTTTCGAGAATTTTCTTGAATCCCTCTTGGGTCGGCTTGGCCCTCGTGGCGACTCTTCTCGCCATTTGGTTCAAAATTTCCACGGCCCACAGAGACGCAAGAACCCAGCCGTTCTGCATAGAACGACACCTCGACTTCTGAACTTTTTCTGCGGATTCTTGCCGGTACTATGACTCCGCGTCAAGTCCCGCTTGTCAGGAGTCATCAGCTGTTCCCGGCTCAAAGATGGGACAGCGGTTGGCGGTGAACTCCTTCACCGTTTACTGTTCAGCACAATGATGCTTTCGAGGCGGCCCGGAGTCAAGGAGTTTGCTGCACACCCCGCACATAAGCGCGTCAACCAAAGTCAGGAAGACAATTACCGTATCGAGGTGGCGTTCTGTGGCCGCACAGCTGCTCCTAACCGGGTGAAGCATCCGTGTCCGGCAAAACGCGGCGGTTGAATGGTAAAAGCTGGGTGATAGTGATAAAGGTGCTCAAGTCGATTCTTGCCGTCTTCATGCTTTTGTCGATTGTCGGCCGGGCGATGACGTCACGGCGACACGATGCGTACGGCAACGAGAACTGGGAATTCAACGACGACGGCCTGATGCGATTGAGGCTAGCGTGCATCAACGACCTTCGCATCAGAGAAGCGAACCGCAAGTATTACTGGCTGCTTGGGCGCCGTCCGGACGACCATCCGGGATTGAGCGTCTTGGGTTTCTAACTAACTGGGCCATGTGCGTTGGTTTCAGAAGATCGAAGCTCCCGCATCATAGCAACTTTGCCGCACTGGAAAGGGATCCTTGTTGAAACGTGAGATGCCAAGCTTTTGCATCCGGAAGTAAAGTGTAGTTCTCTTGATTCCCAAACGGACTGCAGCCCCATGGGGGCCGCCGACCACCCAGCGAGTGTGCTCGAGAGTCTTGCGGATGTGGTTTCGCTCGGCGTCCTCGAGGGTAACTGCTCCCAGGGCTTCCGCTTCGGTGGTACGCTTCAAGCCGGCGAGAGCTGGACGCAGGACGTCCCCGGAGGTCAGGATTACGCTCCGCTCGATGAAATTCTGGAGCTCTCGAATGTTCCCCGGCCAGCAATGACTCACGAGAGCCTCCATTACGTCGGCGGGAACCCTATCGATCTGCTTGCCCATCTGTTTCGAAAATGTCCTCACGAGGTGCATCACCAGCAGCGGGATGTCCTCGAAACGATCTCGCGATGGTGGGACGAGGATGGGGAACACCGTGAACCGGTAATAAAGATCGCTGCGAAAGCGTTCTTCGGAAACTAATGCGGCCAGATCGCGATTGGTGGGAGCGACCAAACGCACGTTAACGCGCAGAGTTTGTACGCCGCCAAGCCTTTCGAATTCTCGCTCCTGAAGGACGCGCAGGAGCTTCGTCTGCAGTTCGAGCGGGATATCTCCGATCTCATCCAGAAAGAGAGTGCCGTAGTTAGCAGCTTCGAAACGACCTATTTTGCGCGCCACCGCGCCCGTGAAAGATCCTTTCTCGTGGCCGGACAGTTCGCCCTCTAGTAGTCCGAGAGGAATTGCCGCACAGGTTAGCGAATCGCGATCTTTCTGGCATTGGTCGGCCTGGCGATGGCGATCTATCTGGTTTCAGTGCGAAGGTTCGTGTATTTACAATCTGAAAAAGGAGTTTCTCGCGAAATCTGCTGCTTGAACCAGCAGGAATCGGGAACCTACGGGCTGATGTTCATTCGCTGCCTGGCCGGGTCATCTAGTGTGAATGAGTTCGTTATGCACCTTGGCAATGGTTCGGCTCGGTTTTGTGAGCGCGCATGAGCGGATGGTAGACTGCGCGTATGGCCAACAAAAAAACTAAGAAGAAGCACACAAGGCTCAAGAAAACTGCCGCGAGCAAGGTAAGGACGGTCAAGAAGGCGGTCAGAAACAAATTGCTCAAGAAGAAGACAGCCCCGAAGAAAAAGTTGGCAAAGAAGGTGGGGAAGAAGCCCGCTTTGACAAAAGCTGAGGCGAAAACAAAAACCGCCGGCAAGAAGACAACCGGCGCGAGGACTGCGGGTGCCTTCAGGAGACGGGTTCCGACGAGAAGGCGGAGTTTGGACACGGAGCCATTTGAACTCCAAGGATTGAGATCGCGATCGGCGGGGCAATCAGGAGATTTGCAGGGATTATCCAACATCGAATCTGCGGATTCCGAGAGTGTGGACGAGTTGATCGAGGAGGGCAACGCGTTCGAGGCCGACGTCGTGGCCGGTGTGGAAAGCGCTGGAGATGCGGGCGAGAAGGAAGTTCGCACGCATGAGGTACCGGAAGATGATGTACCCGGCGAATATCTGGATAAAGAGTAACCGTGATCCCGCGGAGTTTGCCAGGAGAAGCGATATCCATGCAACCCGAAGCCGAGATGCCGCGAGCGACGCTCAAGAGCGCGAGGTAGCTGGCGCAGGGTCAGTTGATTTCTTGTGATGGGTTTCGATTGGTTGGCCGCGAGGGGGCAGGCACTGCCATTCCAGGATTTGAACCATCGAGACTAGGGTGGCGCTTGGGGCAAAAGCGTTTCATTCATAAATGTTTCAGGGTGACAAGTATTTGGCCTTTAGAAATACGAGCTGTATCTGGACAAGCGCAAACAGCTAATCGATGTCGCGATGGAGAGTGCGCGGACCTGCGACAAGGCTGTGCTCGCGTTTGGCTCGGCAGTGTTCTGCTTCTTCATTTGCATTGGTCAAGGACATTGCGCTTTCCTCATGCAATCTCTGTTGCTGCTCACACGCGTTCATGACCCCGTGTAAAGCTGGAAAGGCGCCCAATAAAACGGCTTGTGGAAAGCATTGCTGGAATGGAGCAGGGAAAGTTTGGCCGCGCGAAGAGCGGAATCGGGACTCTTCCCTTCCTTCAGTCCGGTGTAGAGTTCGTCCATAAGCTGGGGAGTGGAAACGTCACTGACTTCCCATAAGGCTCCGATCACATTGTGCGCTCCGGCTCGGAGAAATGCCCAGGAGAGTCCGACCAGGCCCTCGCCGGAATAGGCACGTGCTCCGGCTCCGTAGCAGGTTGAAATCATGACCAGATCGGCCCGCAGCGGCTGATGAATGATGTCGCGGGCGTAGAGCTTGAATGAGTCATCCGCCGTGCTGGACCGGGACAGAACGATGGCAGAGTCAAGCGGGCTCGTGCGGCTCGCAGTTCCGTGAGCCACGAAATGGATGTAAGAAAACTGCTCCGGCTTGCTGGATAGATATGCTGTCGGGGTCGCCCGCTCGCGCGCAAATACATTTTGTTGCGCAGAGGGGAAATGTTTCTCGACGATCTCGATCTCCGAGGCTGCATTGCGCAGCTCAGGATAATCTGCGTTTGGCGCAACCGCGTTGCCTAACAGGAGCAGGCTGCCAGAATGCTTCGTGACGGCGCGAGGGGCTGCCAGCAGGCGAAGCGAACTCGCGTCGGCGACGGTAATGTCCTCAATCCAGTAGTGTGGTGTCGGGTCGGGAACGAGCAACGTCTCGAAGTTGAGCGTGTTTAAGCTGTCATCGGGAATGATGAAGACTTTAGCGTCCTTTGTCAGCAAGGTTGCGGCAGGCGCTACCAGCATGGCGTAGAGCGCCCGTCCATCGGCGTCAGTAGATTGCAGAAATTCCTGCTGTTCGGCAAGAGCTTTCCGGTATCGCTGGACGCTGAGATCGATTTCGGATTTCGCAGGCAGAGGAAACAGGCTGGTTTTGTGGGCTGTAATCGCCCACAGGTAAGATTGCTTCTCGCCGAGCCAATAGAAAAAAATGGCACCGCCGGCTCGACGGGCGATTGCTTGAACATTTAACGAATCAGGTTTGAAAGATGTCCCCTTCGGCAATAATCCCAACCCTTCGGCCAAAGTCCGGCCTCGGCTGTATTCGGCGACCTGCAGCGCTTCCGGCACTTTTCCTTGGCTCACCAGGAAGCGGATGTAATCGTCATAGATACTCGCTGCGTTGGCGGGAAACGGCAGTTCCGATTCCTCGTGCTTCAGCGAAGATCGAGCTGTCTCGAACGTGCTCAGTGCCGCTCGATACTCGCG
>Ga0181521_10004520_pt1 | contig 15840 bp, 20 predicted proteins | sample PEATcosm2014_Bin_32_FD_119764 | JGI IMG/M metagenome (GOLD analysis project Ga0181521, IMG submission 119764) | Peatland microbial communities from MTU Mesocosm Facility, Houghton, MI, USA - PEATcosm2014_Bin02_60_metaG | ecosystem: Environmental > Terrestrial > Soil > Wetlands > Peat | place...
GCCCAGGCGCTGGCAGGCCAGGGCTTGCTCGGTGTTGCCCGCGATACCATGCCGCGCGACGGTCAGACCCATTCCTACGTGGCCGGATTCGCCGAAGTGGAAGTGGATCTCGAAACCGGCCACTATCAAATCGTCGATTACCTCGCCGTGGCGGACGTGGGCACCATCATCCATCCGCATGCACTGGGAGGCCAGGTGCTTGGCCGGTCGATGCTGGGCATCGGCCATGCGATAGGCCAGAAATGGGTGTACGACCAGCACTACGGATTACCGCTGGCCAAGCGCTTTCACTACAACAAACCGCCCACCATTCTCGACGCCCCAGTGAAAATGCAGTGGGCCGCGCTCGATATTCCCGATCCGGAAACGCCCATTGGCGCGCGCGGCATCGGCGAGCCTCCGGTGGGTGCCGGGTGCATGGCGGTTATCAATGCTCTTACAGACGCGCTGGGCGACGAAGTCATCCGCCGCGCCCCGGTTAACGCAGACACGATTCTGGCGTCCCTCGAACTGGGCAGGCCAGCCGGAGAGGGCCTCACGGCCCACATATAAGGAGAGATCGAACCCATGGCTATAATCCGCGACATCATGCCGGCATTCGAACTCTTTCAGCCGGCAACCACTGAAGACGCGCTGGCGCTCACCGCCCGTTACGGTTCCAGCGCCTGGGTGCTCGCCGGCGGACTCGACAGCTTCGACTGGCTCAAGGACCGCATCAAGCGCCCTCAATATGTGATCGACCTGAGCCAGATCAAGGAACTCCGCGGCATCCGTCCGCTCAACGGCGGCTTGGAAATCGGCGCCATGACCACGCTCACCGAAGTGGTCCGCGATCCCACCGTAAAAGAAAAGTACAGCCTTCTCGCCGAAGGCGCCGAACTCGCCGCATCCCCGCAGATCCGTAATCAGGGAACCATCGGCGGCAACGTATCTCAGGACACGCGCTGCTGGTATTACCGGAGCGGCTGGAAATGTTATCGCGCCGGCGGAAACATCTGCTTCGCCGATACCCCCACCGCCATAAATCGCGAGCACGCCATTCTCGGCGCGGATCGCTGCGTTGCCGTCAATCCGTCGGACACCGCGCCAGCCCTGATCGCACTCGACGCAAAGATGGTCATCCGCAGCCCGAAGGGCGAACGCGTTGTCGACGCCGAGGACTATTTCATCGGCCCCGGTATCGACATCACCCGCATGACCGTGCTGAAGCCGGGCGAACTGCTGACCGCGATCCGCATCCCGGCCGCCTGGGCGGGCTCGCATTTCTATTTCGAAAAAATCCGCGACCGCCAGGTCTGGGATTTCCCCATCGTCAACATCGCATCCGCGGCTGTTTTCACAAGCGGAAACATCGATCGTATCCGGATCGCCGTGAACGGAGTCGCCGCGCATCCGGTGCGCCTCAAAGAGGTGGAAGCCGCGATACAGGGCAAGCCCCGCAATGAGCAGACTGCGGGGATAGCCGGGCAGATGGCCATACAGGGCGCGCAGCCGTTGCGCTACAACGGCTACAAAGTCCCTCTTATGCGGAATCTGGTCAAGAGAGCCATTCGTGGCGTGGAGCAAACAACGTGGGCATAATCGAATGGGCGAGGAGTCCGTGGGGTCAGGACGTCCCGATTCACGTCGCGTTCTACCTCTTGTGGGTATCGGCGATTGCGGGTCTGGTGTTCCTGATTGTCCATGCCATTTGGGTTCGTTATTTCGCTAAGCCCGAGGTGTTCGCGGATAGCGCTCAACCAGTGGCCCCCGCGCTGGTGCCCGAAAGAGTTGCCCGGCACTCGCTGGCCGCCCGGCTGTTCCACTGGATTATGGCTGCCGCTATGTTTGCGCTGCTCATCACGGCGTTCCTCCCCAGGGTCGGCGTCAGATTCCCCTGGGTCACTTACCACTGGATTGCCGGCATTGTCCTCACGGCGTCAATCGTCTTCCACATCGTCCATGCCACCTTCTACATGGATCCGTGGTCGATCTGGCCCGATAAAGAGGACATCGAAGACGCCGGCCGCAGGCTGCGGCGTTCGCTCGGGCAGCAGGCGCCCCCGCCGCGCCGGTTCGCCAAGTATCCGCTTGAAAACAAGATGTATCACGGGGTGATCGTGCTGGCGGGTTTGGGCGCGACCGTTACCGGCGTGTTCATGATGTTCCGCGTGCGCACCGGTTTCCTGCCTCGCAACCCCTATCTGTTCGGCGATATGACCTGGGGCTTCATGTACGTGCTGCACGGACTCGCCGGGGTCGGTTTGATCGCGCTGATCATGATTCACGTTTACTTCGCAGTCAGGCCGGAGAAACTGGATATTACAAAGTCGATGATCTTTGGTTCGATGAGCCGTGAGCATTATCTGGAGCACCACGATCCCGCGCGCTGGGCTCCCGACACGGGTTCGGCTGAGTGAATCTCCCTGACCGCGTCAGTGCAATAGAAGCACGCTGCAACGCCATTGAGGAATGCTACGAGTTCATGCTCGCCTACGCGGCGCAGGGGCTCGACACCGATTCCGGCAGCCAGTCCGGCACGCAGATCCGCGAATTTCTTCGCCGCTCCGTCACCGCGCTGACCGGAATCGCCGAAGCGATCAATGTAGGCGTGATCGATGCCGGAGCGTTCCGTGCTGTGGTCGAAAGAGATGCGCGTGATTCACTGGCGGCAATTGAGTTGGTACTCGCGCAACCGGCGATCAGTTCGCAGTTGATCGACAACCTGAATGCATCCATCCATCTCCGCGCGCTGCTGACGGATTTGTTTCTGCTTGACGAAATAGTGAAGCTCCGCGGCGTTGGCGCTTCCCCGTAACGTCAATTTGAGTTGAGGCCGGTCGCGCGCGAACCAAGTTTGTGCTTATACAGCGTCTCGCGTTTGATGACTTCAACCGCCGTCATCGTCTTCGGCAGAATCTGAAGCACTGAGAACCGGAACTGTTCCGGGTAGTCAGAATCCCTCTTGAGTAAATCTCGAAGCCGCACATTACCTCCATCGCCCGAGGCAGCATATTTTGCCCAACGACCCCAGATCCCGCCCTCACCGTAAGCGCTGCCCACGTACTGTTCTCCCAATTTTTGGGCAAGTATCAGATAGACGCCGGCAACAGCGTCCAGCGGTATTCGCCAATCGCGGTGCGCCTGCTCGTTGGCGAAGAGATCCTTGAGGTGAGCGTACGTAAGACTAAACTCCAAATAGTCCTCAAAAGGATCGAGCTTGCGACCGGGCGGTAGAATCTCAAGCACCGGCTTGTTGTCGAGTTTCTGAACCCAAGCAAGCGCTCCCGGGCCCCAGTCGATGATGAGACGATCGCGAAAATCGTCAAAACGTCGGATCAAAGCCCGCAATCTTCAGAATATCGACTAAACCGAGCGTCACGGCGTACAGCCTATCATGCCTCCAAGGTTTTTCAAAACGCTGTGCAGAACGGATGAATTGGAGCGTCCAGCAGGTGGATGAGCGAGTAATTTAACATTTGACCTAGAGAGGGAGCCAGACGATTCGATCAGTCCATTCATCCGCCTCCGAAGCAATCCAGATGAGAAGGATACTCTCAATGACCGCGCCGACCGGGGCTCCCTGCGGCACCATCAGGAGGCCGGGGCTGCTGTTACCGCGCGCGAGAAATTCGCGGAAATGGCCGGGCATTGAATTCTCGTCATGTGAAATGAGAATACGGCCTTGCGCCGTCGCCAGCCGGAGCACTTCCGGATCAGGAACGCTATCGAGGCTTACGGCCTGTGCGCCTTGGAAATCGATGGAAGGTTCTCGGCGCAGCACGCCAGTGCGGATGGATACCCGAAGATCGTTGTCAGCCTGAAACCGGGGTTTCACCTATTCCGAGCGTCCGGAATGGAGGTGTTCACGTGCGGCGTCAAGCCGCTGGCGCAGTTCTGTGGGTAAGGGTGCGGAGGCGCGTCGCACCGCTTCGAAGCGCTGCTTCTGGCGCACGCGATACGCATCGATGGCTGGCTGATTTTCGAGATAGAACGTGATCGCGCCAAAGACCTGAGCGAGCGTGAGCGTCTCGAATTCTTCCAAAATCGCTTCGGGCGAAAGGCCTTCATTGAAGCACTGGACGATGGAGTCGAGAGACACGCGGGTCCCTGCCAAATAAGAGCCGCCATCGCGCTCTTCAACGTATTCCTTCGCCATTGACTGATCCTCATTAATTGTAAGCTCAAACAATGAACTACGGAATTCGTACGGCTATCGTGCTGCTGGTATTCGTCTCTTCATGCTTCGCGCAGCAACAAATGCCGTCCCTAACGACGGTCCCTCCGGCCGCGCAGGCTTCTCCCAACTTCAATGCGGAGACGGCAACCGACGCGTATCTCGCCCAGATACCGGCGCAGTCGAAAGCCCGTTCCGATGCCTACTTCGAGGGCGGGTACTGGCTGATCCTGTGGGATTTCCTCTATGGCTCCGTAATCGCTCTGCTGTTACTCCAACTCCGATGGTCGGCGGCCATGCGGAATCTGGCAGAAAAGCTCACACGCTTCAAGCCATTGCAAACCGGTTTCTATTGGGCCGAGTACCTTCTGATCACGAGCGCCCTTGGTTTCCCGCTCGCCATTTACGAAGGCTATTTTCGCGAACGCCAATACGGACTGGCCACCCAAACCTTCGGCCCGTGGATGTGGGACCAATTCAAGGGTCTGCTCCTGAGTCTCGTGTTGGGCGGAGTCCTGCTGATCCCGCTGTTCGGCGTGGTTCGCCGGCTCCAGCGTACTTGGTGGATCTGGGGCGCCGTGGTGACTGAGGTGTTCCTGGTTATCGTTGTCCTTATCACTCCGGTGTATCTGACCCCGGCGTTCAACACCTTCACGCCATTGAACGATCCCAAAATCACTCAACCGATCCTGAGCATGGCGCGCGCCAACGGCATTCCGGCGCGGGAGGTGTATGAAATGGACGCCTCCAAACAGACCACGCGCATCAGCGCCAACGTCAGCGGACTGGGTAGCACCATGCGCATCACGCTGAACGACAACCTGCTGCGCCGCGGTTCGCCGGAAGAAATCCTGGCTGTGACGGCGCACGAAATGGGACACTACGTGCTCAATCACATCTACAAGGACCTTGAATTCGATCTGATCCTTTCCGTGGCGGGTTTTGGTTTTCTGCGCTGGTCGCTCGCCTGGTGTCTCGCACGCTGGGGGACGAAGTGGGGGATTCGCGGGATTGGCGATCCCGCGGTCCTGCCGCCGGTGGTGCTGCTGGCCTCGACATTCTTCTTCCTCCTGACGCCCATTTTGAACACTCACGTCCGCACCGCCGAGCACGAGGCTGACATGTATGGCCTCAACGCCAGCCGCCAGCCGGATGGTTTCGCGCAGGCCGCGATACATCTGGGCGAATATCGCAAGATGAAGCCGGGTCCGGTCGAGGAGTGGATCTTCTTCGATCACCCCAGCGGCTACCACCGAATTCTCGACGCCATGCGCTGGAAAGCGGAAAACCTGCACTCGTCGAATTAAAACAATTTACTTGCGCTCTGTTCCTGGTGTATTCTGGGTTTGCTCTGGTCTGAAGTCCGCGCGCAAACGAGAGAATGCTTGCCCCGCTTAGCTCTCTGACACGCGAAGATATGGAAACTCGCCGGCTCGCAGCTGCGAATGAGCTGCTTACCGGCGTAACTCAATCACAGGTAGCCCGCAGGTACGGCGTCAGCCGCACCACGGCATCCCGCTGGCATCGATCCATCGTGCATAAAGGCGTCGAAGGACTACGCCGAAGACGCGCCACCGGACGCCCCAGCCGCCTCACAGCCGATCAGGTGGAGGCCATTCGTCGGATGTATTTCGCGGGTGCGGCGGCGTACGGTTTTTCGAACGACCGCTGGACGACCGGACGCCTGGCTAAGGCCATCGACAAGCAATTCGGCGTCCGCTACGATCAGGACCACGTTGGACGCCTGATGCATAAATTCGGTCTGCGCGAGCGGCGCTTCGTTTACGCCCCGGCGGCGGCGTTTGCGCAGGCAGCGACGTCCGCCACAGCCAGCGCGTAAGAACTGTGGGGCGGGCCCCCCGGTCCGCGGCCGACGCCCTCGTCGGCCTGGTCTGGACGCGCGAACAGCTGGCCGGGGAGCGCTGCGGGTAAGAGCGCCCGCCTCACGAACTAACCCGGGTCCCGGTATTCGCCGAACACTCGCCGGAGCGTGTCCGATATCTCGCCAACCGTGGCATAAGCTTCGGCGGCGCTGAGAATCCGCGGCATCAGATTCTCGGTACCCCGCGCCGCGCCTTCCAGTGCATCGAGACTTTGCCGCCACTTCGCGGCATCGCGGCAGGCCCTGATTTTCCGCAAACTTTCGACCTGCGACCGTTCGTTAGCCGGGTCGATCCGGAACACCGGCGCCTTCTCGCGTTCCTCCATCCGGAACCGGTTGACGCCCACAATAATCCGCTCGCCCTTCTCGATTTCCTTCTGGATTTCAAACGCCGAGTTCTGAATCTCGCCCTGTATGAATCTCGTCTCGATCGCGTGCAGTGTCCCGCCCATTTCGTCGATGCGACGGATGTAGTCCATCGCCTCGGCCTCGATCCTGTCAGTGAGTTCTTCGATATAGTAGCTGCCGCCAACGGGATCGGCGACGCGGGTTATGCCGCTCTCATATGCGATGATCTGCTGGGTCCGCAGGGCCAGTTGCGCGGACTCTTCCGTGGGAAGTCCGAGCGCCTCATCGCGTGCATTGGTGTGGAGAGATTGCGTGCCCCCGAGCACCGCCGACAGCGCTTCGAGCGTCGTCCGCACTATATTCACATCGGGCTGCTGCGCCGTGAGGCTCGAGCCGGCCGTTTGCGTATGGAACCGAAGCATGCAGGACCGTTCGTTCTTCGCATGGAACCGGTCGCGCATCAGCCGGGCGTAGAGCCGGCGCGCCGCCCGGAACTTCGCAATCTCCGTCAGGAAATCCGAATGTGCGTTGAAGAAAAATGACAGGCGGGGCCCGAAAGAATCCACGTCCATCCCGGCTGCGATGGCTGCTTCGATGTAGGCAATGGCATTCGCGAAGGTGAACGCCAGCTCCTGTACCGCGGTGGAACCAGATTCCCGAATGTGGTACCCGGAAATCGAAATGGTGTTCCATTCCGGAACCTCGGTCTGCGCCCATGCAAACAAATCCGTGATGATGCGCATGGCCTGCCGGGGGGGATAGACATAAGTTCCGCGGGCGATGTATTCCTTCAAAATGTCGTTCTGAATCGTGCCGTTCAGTTTTCGGGTATCTGCTCCCTGCTCGCGTCCCACCAGAACGTACAGCGCAAGCAGGATGGCGGCCGTTGAATTGATCGTCATCGATGTCGAAACTTCGTCCAGCCGGACGCCTTCGAAGAGCTTCCGCATGTCCGAAAGCGACGCAATGGACACGCCCACCCGCCCCACTTCGCCCGCCGCGAGCGGATGATCGGGATCGAGCCCCATCTGCGTCGGGAGGTCGAAAGCGACTGACAGCCCGGTGGTGCCCTGGCTCAAAAGGTACCGGAACCGCTGGTTGCTCTCTTCGGCCGTTCCGAAACCGGCGTATTGGCGCATGGTCCAGAGCCGGCTGCTGTACATGTCGCGATAAATTCCGCGAGTGTATGGAAACTCGCCCGGCCTTTCGGGAGCTCTCATGGCTTCAGGAGCGTGAGATGCGCCTGGCTTTCAGAAAAGATGAAACGCCGTACCCGCCCGTCACCAGTATCAACGGAATGATGAGTGCCAGACGAACCGGGCCCAAAGTGGCGGAATTTCGCGCCACTTTCCACGTCAGCATCGCCGCAACTGCAAGGAAAATAAAGCCCAGAACCTCATGCCAAAGCGAATGGACGGGCTTCACGGCGGCTGGCAGAACATGCTTTACGAACTTGCCTGCCTGCTGGGCCAAATGCTTGCGGTGCACGATTTGATCCTATCAAAAGTGAAACTTGTCCCGGCATTCCGGCACCCTGTACAATCAAGGGAATATTACCGCATCGAGGTCGGGCGCTTTTGTCCAGGGAACCGATGGCCCTGTAGTTGCATCAGAAGAGAAGGGAAGACCGGGTATCGCCCATTGAAAGGGGCAGAACGTGGAAGAACGTCTCAAGAGCTTGATGCAGGACCTGGGAAATGCGATTAACGATTCGCTATCCGATTCCGAGCGCATTGCAGAGGCGATCGGCGAAATTAAACGCGCCGGATACGACGTCTTCCTGGTTCTGGAAGCGACGATCGGGTTCAATAAGCGTGAGGGCGGCGAGGATGGTCCGGATGAGGAGAGCATCGGCGAGCCGCAGGAAATCGCGACGACCGGCAAGGTTCGTTTCACAACTCAGGATCAGCGCTTTCTGAAAGCCCTTCGCATTACCGTCGACGAAGAAGCCTGATTTCCCAGTGGGGCAGGATGGCATCCTGCGCGGGGTTGGCAACCCCGCTGGTCTGTTCTAAACCAACTCCCGATAAACCGCAAGCGTTGCCCTCACCGCGTCTTCCCACCGAAATTCCGACGCACGCCGAAAACCCAACTCAACAAGTTCCGCCCGGCGCGTTTCGTCAGCGGTCAGTCTGACCAGTGCCGAAGCAAGTTCCTCTTCATTCGCCGGATCAATCAACTCCGCCGCGCCTCCACAAACTTCCGGAAGCGCCGAGCGATTCCCCGCGATCACGGGAATCCCTGCTGCCATGGCTTCCAGCACCGGCATCCCGAAACCCTCATCCATCGACGGAAATGCGAAAATGCCCGCGCGCGCGTACCAGTCCCCGATCTCCTCGTCCGTCAGGTAGCCGGTGATGCGAATTCGACCCTTCGCCGGGCTGTTTGCAACCTCGCCGGCTGCTTCCGCGGCTTCATATCCCTGCGACCCCGCCAGAACGAGTGTCCAGTCTTCCGGCAGCGCGCGAAACGCCCGGATCAGCATGGCTTGGTTTTTCCGGCGCTGAATCGCACCCACGCACAGCACGATTTTCTCGCGCGGACGTTCCGGAATTCTGCGTCGAATCACACCGTGATGAACAACTCTGACGCGCGATCCCGGCACTTTCAGATATTCCTCAATCTGCGACGCGGTGAAAGCCGAGACGGCTATCACCAGATCCGCGCCGGCTGCGGCCTCCCTGGCCTGCATGGCGAATCGTTCCCGAAACTCCGCCGTGCTGTAGTCGCCGGTGAGGACGAACAGGTCGTGGAACGTCGCCACTTGCCTGCGGAATCGCCGCTTTGGAAGCCGTTGGTTGAGGCCGTGGAAAATGTCCGCCGAACGGTCGCCCGCGATTAGTGGAAAACGGGAATCGCCGAGAAACCGGCGCGTGACATTGGGAGGTCTTGGAAGGCGGAGCGCGCGAAAATATCGTTGCGAGCGGTAGAACCAGTCCCATTGTTCGGCGAAGTCTGTCGAAGCCAGGCCGTTCAGGATCTCCCGCGAGTAAACACCCACCCCGGAGAGTCCGCCGCCCAGACTGTACGTAGCATCGAGTGCGACCCGCAACCTTATGTCCCTTTTAGCCGATTTGTCCAGCTATGGCGTATCCCGTTTCGATATATTCAGCAAATGCTCCGGCTGGAACTTCTCCAGGCTCCACGGCGTCAGCGGCGAGAACTCCACCTCCAGCCGCCAGCCAAACTCGTGCCGTTCCACTTGCAAGATCCGGCCCGCGAATAGCGCCGATCCGCAGCGAATCTCCATGTTCGCGCCCTCTTCCACCGGCTCCTCCGATTCGAGCACCGCGCCCGTCGTCCAGATCTCTTCCAGATTTACGGCCAGATTAACGGCGGATTCTCCGGAATTATTTCTCAACGCCACGAGCTGCGAGCAGAGATAGCGCTGAGGGTTCATAAAATCAGCAGGATCCGGTCCTTCCCCTTCCCAGCCATAGTAGGGCATTTCAGGTATCCGGTGATTGAAAAACCTTCGACTGTGACGGCATAATGACGGTTTGACCCCAACCAGTACTTTGCGTGTCCCCGGATCGAGCGCCAACCTCGGTCCCGGCTTCGACGCCTTGGCCATCGCCCTCAAGGTCTACCTCGATTGCAAGTTTTCGGTCGGCACCCGCTTGTCCATCCGGGTGACCGGGCGCGATGCTCATCTGATTCCCGCCACCGAAGAGAATCTCATCTGGAAGACAGCCCTCGCCGTGGCTGCGCGGGCTCACTTGCCTTTGCCTCCCATCCAGCTGGCCATCAATAACGATATCCCCATCGGCAAAGGGCTCGGATCCAGCGCCGCCGCGCTCACCGCCGGCGTCGTCATCGCCGAACGTCTGCTCGAACTGCGTTGGAAACCCGCCAGAATTCTCGATGAGGCGGCACGGCTCGAAGGGCACCCCGATAACGTGGCTGCCTGCGTTCTCGGCTCGATCGTCGCCAGCGGCGTCGAACCCGGTGGATTGACGCGCGCCATTCGCCTCGAAATGCCCGAGCAGTTCAATGTCGCGGTGGTCGTGCCCAACTTCGCCATCCCGACGAAAGAATCCCGCGCCGTCCTGCCCGATTGCTACTCGCAGGCCGACGTCGTATTCAACGTGCAGCGGACCGCGTTGTTGATCGCCGCCCTCAACACCGGGGACGCCTCTGTCTTCCCCATGGCTCTCGACGACCGGCTGCACCAGCCCTTCCGCTCGCAACTGGTTCCCGGACTCAACGAGATCCTTCGATTGCGCAAACCCGGGCTGCTCGGATGCGCACTGAGTGGCGCTGGTCCCGGCGTGATCGTGTTTTTCGAACGCGGAGCCGATTCTGTGTGCGAACTGGTGCGCAACGTTTTCGCCATGAACGGCTGCACCACGGAGTTAATTTCCACGGGCGTTTCGCGTAAAGGCTACGAATTCCTATAGCGGAGCGGTAACCAGAAACGCGGCGCTTTCGCTCACGATTTCGAACGGCGCGGAGCCGGCCGCCGATTCCCATGCCTCCCCGGCCTGAAACGGCTCGCCAGCCAGGGAGCCAGTTCCCTCCAAAGCAATATATAAGGTGTTGCGCGCGGGCGATTCCGATATCCACGATCCGTTCACGGAAAGCCGTTCGGTCCGGAAGTAAGTGCACTCCACCGGTAGCCGGCCGAGTCCGGACGTGACCGGCTTCAGATCCGATACGGCCAGCGCGTGATCCAGGTGCAGCTCACGCGGGCGGCCATAGTCGTGGAGCCGGTACGTAACATCCGAGTGCTGCTGTATCTCGCACAATGCAAGACCGCCCCCGATCGCGTGTATCGTGCCCGCGGGAACGAAGAACGTATCGCCGCGGCGCGCGGGGATCCAGTTCAACAACTCCATGATTTCGCCCGACAACGCCGCCTTCCGCAATCGTTCGGGACTCACCTGTTCGCGAAGTCCGAGCGCGATTCTCGCCTCCGGCTCCGCCCGCAGGATGTGCCACATCTCCGTCTTGCCGCGCGAGTTGTGATGCTTGCGCGCGTAGGCGTCGCCCGGGTGAACCTGAACCGAAAGGTTATCGGAGGTAAACAGGAGTTTTACCAGGAGCGGCACGGAATCCGACGCCGAAAACCAGATTTCCCCGATCTTCCGGCGCTGCGGATTCCGATGCCATGGCTCCGTATTCGGCGAGCCCCAGATCTTCTCATGGACCGTCGAGGCCAGTTTTTGAGACGCCCTCGGCATTTAGCCCAGGGATTCCACGAACTTGTGGATCCGGTCGAGACCTCGTTCCAGTTCCTTCATAGAGGTCGCGTACGAAATGCGGACGTGGTCGTCCGTGCCGAATGCTTCCCCGGGCACCACCGCGACATTCGCCTCTTTGAGCAGGCGGTCGGCGAATTCGAGCGGCGTCTTCATTCCCCCGCGGGTGAACGCGCCGCGCACATTCGGGTAAGCATAAAAGGCGCCTGCCGGCATCGAGCATTCCACGCCCGGTATCTCGCGCAGGCGCGGAACCACGAAATCGCGCCGTCTGCGGTATTCGGCCAGCATCTGCGGTACGGAATCCTGCGGGCCGCGGAGCGCCTCCACAACTGCCTTCTGCGAGATCGAAGTCGGGTTCGAAGTCGAATGGCTCTGTAATTTCATCATGGCGCCGATAATCGGCTCGGGAGCGAGCGCATACCCGATGCGCCAGCCGGTCATCGCGTAAGTCTTCGATGCCGTCCCCGCCACCAGCACGGTAGGCTTCGATCCCGGAATCGATGCCACCGAATACGGACTGCCGTCATACAGGAAGTGCGAATAGCACTCGTCGGTCAAAAGGTAGATGCCTTGCTTCGACGTAATGTGGTAAAGCTTCGCGAACTCCGCATCCTCCATCACCCCGCCCGAAGGATTGCTGGGTGAGTTGATGATCACGATCTTCGTGCGTGGCGTGATGTTCCGCTCAATCATCGCCGCAGTGAGCCGGAATCCCTCTTTTTCGTCCGTATCGACGAAAACGCACTTGCCGCCCGCGTAGTTCACGATGTCTTTGTACGTGACCCAATAAGGAACCGGGATGATGACTTCATCGCCAGGGTTGACCATTGCCTGTGTGTAGTTGAACAGCACATGCTTGCCGCCCACCGAGATCATGCACTCCGAAAGCTTGTAGTCGGTGCCGAACTCCGCTTTGTGCCGGTCGATGGCGGCCTGCTTCAGTTCAGCGGTACCACCCACCGGCGTGTACTTGCTGAAGTTCTCATTGATGGCCCGAATCGCCGCCTGCTTGATGTTGTCCGGCGTCGGGAAATCCGGTTCGCCCGCGCTGAAGTCGACCACATCCACTCCTTCGCGCCGAAGCTTGTCGGCGTCGGCCATCACTTTCATGGTGGAGGAAACGCTGATGGACGAGATGCGATCCGCGATGATTGTTTTCAGGGTTGGTGTCATATCTTTTTCTTTTTAATCTTCCTGAGGCGCTGGCGCAGCCGCTTTTCCACCGTGGGAGGAACCAGCCCGCTGATATTGCCGCCGAGGCTGATCACCTCTTTCACCAGTTTCGAACTGATGAAGGAGAATTGCTCTCCGGCGAGCAGGAAAACCGTTTCCAGCCGCGGCTGCAGTCTGCGGTTCATAAGCGCCATCTGCAGTTCGTACTCGTAATCCGAGATCGCGCGGATGCCGCGAAGGATCACCCGCGCGCCTCTTCGCAGCGCATAGGCGGCCAACAGTCCGTCGAAAGAATCGACTTCGACATTCTTGTAGGGTTTGGTGACCTCGGTAAGCATCTGCATCCGCTCTTCCACGCTGAACAACGGAGCTTTGGCCTCATTTCGCAGGATCGACACGATCAGCCGGTCGCACAACCGCGAGCCCCGCTCGATCACATCGAGGTGGCCGCTCGTAATCGGATCGAACGATCCCGGATAGATTGCGACCACCTTTTCATGCTTCTCGCTCAACTCTTGATTCTATCGGACCAGTGGGGCCAGGGCTTCCGCCCTGCCGCCGGGCTTCGGCCCGGCGTCTTCGATTTGCTCTACAATTCCACTTTCTCGTACAAGTCCGCCAGCGTGACCTGCGCCCCAACCGACTCAAGAGTCAGGGAGTCTTCCATCCTGTCGGCCGACGTCAGCATCCAGCGCCCATCCGCCTGGCGCGTGTAAAGATCCGCGTGCACGCGGTCCGAAGCAACCAGCAAATATTCGCGCAGCGATTCAATCGCCTTGTATTGCTCGAATTTCCGGCCCCGGTCATAGGCCTCGGTCGAAGGAGAAAGCACCTCGACCAACAGATCGGGGTTGAGCAGCGTGTCCCTTTGGTCGCCGAGGAAACGCGGTTCGGCGCAAACGGCGATGACATCCGGATAGGTGAACAGACCCGTCGCGCTCACACGAACACGCATGTCGCTGGGATAGACCCGGCAAGGCCGCGACCGGAACTGCTGGTGCAGTCTTGCCACCAGGTTCGCGACCAGCGGATTGTGAGCTTCTTTCGCCCCGGCCATGGCGAACATCTCGCCGTTGAAATATTCGCTCTTCCTGTCGGCCTTCCGTTCGATTTCGAGATACTGTTCCGGCGTAAGGAACGTTTTCGGCTGCGTGGACACGGTCTTGCCTTCACGACCACATTAACAGACCGTGGGCGGTAGCCCCACTCGCGCTGCCGCCTGGTTTCTGCCCGGAGTTCTCGGGAAACCAGATCGCTCTGGTGAACAGGTACCGGTACCGAACTTGCAAGCAGCGCGAAAATCACAACGGCCCGATCCACCCTGAGCGTATACTCAAGTGGGGTGTGGGGAAATGGACAAAGCGCTTATCGCCAGCTTGGTGCTTCTTGCCGGTTTGGCCGTTTCCACGGTTCCGGCTCAGGCCGATTCAATAGGCATTGCTTTCGACGCGGGTGACCGGACCATGGCGTCCACCGATCAACCGGGTATTGTCGGAGGCGCTGACTGGAACAATATCTTCGGCGATTCGGGAACCAATCTCGGGCTGCAGGATGACTCCGCCACAGGCACTTCCGCGCTGCTCACTTTTTCGGCCGCGGGTACTTTATGGCCTTTTCAGCGGTGCGTCCACCGCTAATGCCGCCACCAATAGTTTGTATTCGGCCGGCCTCGTTGACGGCGGTGGCGGCGTGTCCATCACCATCAGCGACATACCTTACACCCAGTACGACGTGTATGTGTACGCCTCCCAAGACACATACCTGACGAACACCCTTTCCATAACCGATGGCACGACGACATTCTATTATGCAAGCAATGGCTTTGAGAACTTCTACGCCACCAGCTTGCTGCTGACTACCAGCACGAATTCGGCGAGCCCCACCACTGGCCCGGGGCAATACCAGCTTTTCGCGAACGAGCCTGCATCGAGCCTTACCCTGACCACCGGCGGAGCAATAGGCAACGTCATCAGCAACCAGGTGTTCGGAGTGCAGATCGTGGACGAAGCATCCTCGACTCCGGAGCCCGCGTCTCTCTTGATGTTCTCCGGCGGATTAGGCCTTCTAGGCCTGCTGGCGCGCCGCACGGCTTCTTTCCGGTCCGTGCGCTGACTGGCTGCGCAGCATCGAATCGGTTATGGGTAACCCTGAAGCCGTGGCGTCCCATGCTTCCACTCCGGAGGAAGGGCAAATCCGTCGCGATTCGGCATTTTGACCTTCGGCAGACTCTGGGCGTCCATGACCTCGTCTTCCCGGATGACGTCGTTCTTGTACAGCAGGAACGCGGTGAGGGAGTACACTTCATTGGGCGTGAGCGAGCCCTCTTTCCCCAGAGGCATGCCGCGATTGATGTAATCCCATATCGTCGTTGCGAAGGGCGAGTGAACCCCCATGCTGTTCGCGTCGTTCACGCAAGGGGCGAGACAAGGCATGGGCATGGAAGAGGCTGGCTGGGCGCCTTTCCTGCTGATCAACGTGGGAGCATGGCCTCCCGATCCCGTTGCCCCGTGGCATCCCGCGCACCCCTTCCGGACATAAATCGCCGCCCCTTCTTTGGCCGTCCCCTGCCCGGGCGGCAGTTCTTTTCCCGTTGGGCTGATTGCGATATCCCAGGCGCGGATTTCTTCCGCGCTCGGGCTCTTCCCGAGGCCGTAAGTCGGCGACTGTGTCCAGGCCGTCTGGCAAATCCCGAGGACCGCCGTAACCAGAAAAAGCCTAGGCAAGCCCATTGTGAACGCTCCCATCGGCGGCGATTCTCCACGGTTGAACGCTGTTGTCGGCTCCTTGAATCCGCACTTTGTCCAGGGGTTGGTTCCAGTATTTCGCGATGTCGGCTCGCGTGGGCTGCACCGTGCCCAGTTCGTCCGTGCAGCGCGACATCAGCGTGCACTCTTTTCCGTCCCAGTTCCAGTGGTAGCCAAATCGGGTATGCGCCATTGGCAGGGCCGCTGACCGAAGCTCGGCATTCTTCCAGCTCAGGCCGCCGTCGGTGGATATCTCAACGCCACGGATGGCGCCCCCGCCGGACCACGCCAGGCCACTGACTTCGTAAAACCCGGGGCCCGACAGCTGCTGCC
>Ga0181521_10004521_pt1 | contig 15836 bp, 15 predicted proteins | sample PEATcosm2014_Bin_32_FD_119764 | JGI IMG/M metagenome (GOLD analysis project Ga0181521, IMG submission 119764) | Peatland microbial communities from MTU Mesocosm Facility, Houghton, MI, USA - PEATcosm2014_Bin02_60_metaG | ecosystem: Environmental > Terrestrial > Soil > Wetlands > Peat | place...
CGCCGAGCAGGTCGAGGATACCGCCTCGCTCGACGCCGCCCGCCGCATGGGCATCGACTTCATGCAGGGCTACGTGCTGGGCCGGCCGGAGCCGCTGAAGCCCGCGGCCTGAGCACGGCGGCGTACAATCGCGCCACCCACTGGCCAGGAGGCCGCCATGTATCGCTCATCACCGCTGATCCGTCGCTTCGGGCATGGCGCGCTCGCGGCGCTGCTGTGCGCGGCACCCGCCCTCGCCGGCGCAGGCGAAAGCGCACCGATCCAGTTCCTGAACTCGGGCAAGGTCGTGACCGTGAACGTGCCGTTCTCCGAGGCAGCGCGCTACGGCGATACGATCTACCTATCCGGTCAGGTCGGCATCAAGCCCGGAACGCTGGAGCTCGTGCCCGGCGGGTTCAAGGCCGAGGCCAGGCAGGCGCTCGAGAACATCCGCACGGTGCTCGAGGCCAACGGCCGCACCACGGCCGACCTCGTCAAGTGCACGGTCATGCTGGCCGACATCGCCGACTGGCCGGCGCTGAACGAGATCTGGCGCGCGTTTCTGAAGAATCCTTACCCGGCGCGCAGCGCGTTCGCGGCGAAAGGTCTCGCGCTCGGGGCGCGGGTCGAGATCGACTGCGTGGCGGCGGCCGGGACCTAAGGCGTCGGGCGGATCGCTAGGCCAGCAGCGGTACGCCGGTCCGGGCCGCGATCTCGTCGAAGGTGACCAGCGGCGCGAGCTCGACCAGCAGCAGGCCCTCGGGCGTCACGTCGATGACTCCGAGGTCGGTGATGATGCGGTCGACGACCCCGACGCCGGTCAGCGGCAGCGTGCAGGCCGGCAGTATCTTGAGGTCGGTCGTGCCGTCCTTCTTGCGCGCGACGTGCTCCATCACGACGACCACCCGCTCGACTCCCGCGACGAGGTCCATCGCTCCGCCCATCCCCTTGACCATCTTCCCGGGGATCATCCAGTTGGCGAGGTCGCCGCGCTCGCTGACCTGCATCGCGCCCAGGATCGCCAGATTGATCTTGCCGCCGCGGATCATCGCGAAGCTCTGATCACTGCCGAAGATCGACGAGCCCGGGATGGTCGTGACGGTCTGCTTGCCGGCGTTGATCAGGTCCGCATCGACGTGGTCGGGGTGGGGGAACGGGCCTATTCCGAGCATGCCGTTCTCGCTCTGCAGCCACACCTCGATGTCCTTGGGCACGTAGTTCGCGACCAGCGTCGGAATGCCGATTCCGAGGTTCACGTAGAACCCGTCCTCGAGCTCCTGCGCGGCGCGGGCGGCCATCTGTTCCTGAGTCCACGGCATGGTTCAGCCTCCGACCGGCACGCTGACGGTGCGCTTCTCGATGTGCTTCACCGGATGCGGGTTGTGGACGATCCGGTGCACGTAGATGCCTGGCAGGTGCACGTCGTCCGGCGCGATTGCGCCGGTGTCGACGACTTCCTCGACCTCGACCACGCAGATCCGTGCGGCCATCGCGAACGCCGGGTTGAAATTGCGCGCCGTCAGGCGGAAGCGCAGGTTGCCGCTGCGATCGGCGACCGCCGCCTTGACAAGCGACACGTCGGGCACCAGCGAGCGCTCGAGCAGGTAGGTCTTGCCGCCGAAGTCGCGCAGCTCCTTGCCCTCCGCGACCAGCGTACCGACGCCGGTCGGCGTGAAGAACGCCGGAATCCCCGCGCCGCCGGCGCGCAGCTTCTCGGCCAGTGTCCCTTGCGGCGTGAATTCGAGCTCGAGTTCCCCCGCCAGGTACTGCCGCTCGAACTCCTTGTTCTCGCCCACGTAGGAGGAGATCATCTTGCTGATCTGGCGGGATTCGAGCAGCTTGCCGAGACCGAAGCCGTCGACGCCGGCGTTATTCGAGATCACGGTCAGTCCGCGCACGCCCGAGTCCCTGAGCGCGTCGATCAGCGCCTCCGGGATGCCGCACAGTCCGAAGCCGCCGACCGCCAGCAGCTGGCCATCGCGAACGATGCCGGCAAGCGCCGCCGCCGCCGACGGGTAGATCTTGTTCACAGGTGCCTCCGAGCCGGTCGCGTCCGGCCGGCGGCCGCCATCATAACCGAGCGCCGCGGCGCCGCGGCACGCAGGCCCGCGCGCGTGCCTGCGCAAAAAAACAAAGGCGCCCGCAGGCGCCTTTGCGGCCGCGCGACGCCCTACCCGCTCACAACAGGGGCACCAGCAGCAGCGCGACGATGTTGATGATCTTGATCAGCGGATTGATCGCCGGGCCCGCCGTGTCCTTGTACGGATCACCGACCGTGTCGCCGGTCACGGCCGCCTTGTGGGTCTCCGAGCCCTTGCCCCCGTAGTTGCCTTCCTCGATGTACTTTTTCGCGTTGTCCCAGGCGCCGCCGCCGGTGCACATCGAGATCGCGACGAACAGGCCCGTGACGATCGTGCCGATCAGGAGCCCGCCGAGCGCGCGCACGCCGGCGCCGGGGCCCATCAGGACGTTCATCCCGAAGCCGATGACGATCGGCACCAGGATCGGCAGCAGCGAGGGCACGATCATCTCCTTGATCGCGGCCCGCGTCAGCATGTCGACCGCGCGCCCGTACTCCGGCTTGCCGGTGCCTTCCATGATGCCGGGGATCTCCTTGAACTGGCGGCGTACCTCGACGACCACCGCGCCCGCCGCGCGGCCAACCGCCTCCATCGCCATCGCGCCGAACAGGTAGGGCACGAGGCCGCCGATGAAAAGGCCGATGATCACAGCCGGGTCCGACAGCGAGAAGTTCTGCAGCTTGCCGGCGGCCTCGAGGTTGTGCGTGTAGTCCGCGAACAGCACCAGCGCCGCGAGGCCCGCCGAGCCGATCGCGTAGCCCTTGGTGACCGCCTTCGTGGTGTTGCCGACCGCATCGAGCGCGTCGGTGATCTTGCGCACCTGCTTCGGCAGGCCCGCCATCTCGGCGATGCCGCCACCGTTGTCGGTGATCGGGCCGTAGGCGTCGAGCGCGACGATCATGCCGGTCATCGACAGCATCGCGGTCGCGGCGACCGCGATGCCGTACAGGCCGTCGCCGTGACCGGCGCTCTCACCGAGCGTGTAGGCGCCGAAGATCGCGGCGCATACCGCTAGCACCGGCAAAGCGGTCGACTTCATCGACACCGCGAGGCCGGCGATGACGTTGGTGCCGTGGCCGGTCTGCGAGGCGAACGCCACGTAACGCACCGGAGCGTAGTCGGTCGCCGTGTAGTACTCGGTGATGACGATCATCGCCGCAGTCAGCGCGAGCCCGATCAGCGCGCACAGGTAGAGCGGGAATGCGGCGCTCCCCAGCATCATCATCGTGATCGGGTAGAACGCGATCGCGGCGATCACGCCCGAGACGATCACGCCGCGATACAGCGCGTTCATGATCTTGCCGCCTTCGCGGACGCTGACGAAGAACGTGCCGATGATCGAGGCCACGATCGACACGGCGCCGAGCACCAGCGGCAGCAGCACGGCATTGTTGCCGAGATTTCTCACCGTCAGGCCCGCCAGCAGCATCGTCGCGACGACCGTGACCGCGTAGGTCTCGAACAGGTCGGCCGCCATGCCCGCGCAGTCGCCGACGTTGTCGCCGACGTTGTCGGCGATCACCGCGGGATTGCGCGGGTCATCCTCGGGAATGCCGGCCTCGACCTTGCCGACGAGGTCGGCGCCGACGTCGGCGCCCTTGGTGAAGATGCCGCCGCCGAGCCGCGCGAAGATCGAGATCAGCGAGCCGCCGAAGGCGAGCCCGACGAGCGCATGCAGCGCGGCGTCGGAGTCGGCCGCGACACGCAACATCACGTAGTAGTAGGAGGCAACGCCGAGCAGCGCGAGGCCGACGACCAGCATGCCCGTGATCGCGCCGCCGCGGAACGCGAGCTTGAGCGCGGGATTGAGGCCGCTGCTCGCGGCGTGCGCGGTGCGCACGTTGGCGCGCACCGAGACGTTCATGCCGATGTAGCCGGTGAGCCCGGAGAGCACGGCGCCGACCAGGAAGCCGCCGGCCGTGGCCCAGTTGAGCACCACCCCCAGCACCACGAACAGCACGACGCCGGCGATCGCGATCGTCGAGTACTGGCGGTTGAGATACGCGCCGGCGCCGGCCTGGATCGCCGCAGCGATCTCCTGCATGCGGGCGTTGCCCGCCGGCTGGGCGATGACCCACCGCACCATCAGCAGGCCGTACACGATCGCCACCACGCCCGCGCCGATCGCGAGCCACAGAGCGAGGTCGCTCGTCATGGTCTACTCCCCGACTGTTACCCGAAAAACTCGTTGTGTCCTGACCGGAAACGGCGCGACTGCCACGTGCGCACGGCGCCAAGTGACTGACAGCGCTTCCTTTTTCCGGGGCGACCCCCACAAGGGGCCGGGCATTATACCGTGAAGTTCGCGGTGAGCTTGCGCTTGACCGCAGCGTTTCTCAGTTCCACATAGGCCGGCAGGCCGTCGCGGAACGGCGGGTAGTCCTCGCCGACGATCAGCGGCGCGAGGTAGCGCCGGCACGCGGGCGTGATGCCGAAGCCGTCCTCGGTCACGAACTCCCGCGGGACGGTCTTCTCGACGTTGGCGACCGCCTCGAGCGGCGCGGCCTCGATCGCCCAGCGATACGGCGTCGTCGAGCGGCGCACGATCACCGGCAGCACGGCGTTGCGGCCGGCGAGCGCGAACTCGACGGCCGCCTTGCCGACCGCATAGGCCTGCGCGACGTCGGTCTTCGAGGCCACGTGACGGGCGGCGCGCTGCAGGTAGTCGGCGACCGCCCAGTGGTACTTGTAGCCGAGCCCGTCCTTGACGATGCGGGCGATCTCGGGGCCCGCGCCGCCGAGCTGCGTGTGGCCGAACGCGTCGGTCGTGCCGGCCTCGGCGAGGAACTTGCCGCCCGGGCCCTTGACCCCTTCGGACACCACGATCACGCAGTAGCCTTTGTCGGCCACGCAGGCCTTGACCCGCGCGAGAAACCTCGGCTGGTCGAACGGGATTTCCGGAAACAGGATGATGTGCGGCGCATCGCCGGGCCTCGCGGCCGCGAGCCCGCCTGCGGCGGCGATCCAGCCCGCATGCCGGCCCATGACCTCGAGGATGAAGACCTTGGTCGAGGTCCGCGCCATCGAGGCGACATCGAGCGCGGCCTCGCGGGTCGAGACCGCCACGTATTTCGCCACCGAGCCGAAGCCCGGGCAGCAGTCGGTGACCGGCAGGTCATTGTCGACGGTCTTCGGCACGCCGATGCAGGTGATCGGGTAGCCGAGCTCGGCACCGACCTGCGAGACCTTGAGCGCGGTGTCCATCGAGTCGTTGCCGCCGTTGTAGAAGAAGTAACCGATGTCGTGGGCGCGGAGCACCTCGATCAGCCGCTCGTACTTGGCGCGGTCCTGTGCGAGGCTCTTGAGCTTGTAGCGGGCCGAACCGAACGCGCCGGCCGGCGTGTAGCGGAGCCCCTTGATCGCTGCGGCGCTCTCGCGGCTGGTGTCGATCAGGTCTTCGGTCAGCACGCCGACGATGCCATGGCGCCCCGCGTACAGCTTGCCGATCCGGGCGGAGTGCCTGCGGCAGGCGTCGATGACGCCGGCGGCGGAGGCATTGATGACGGCGGTGACGCCGCCTGACTGGGCGTAGAGCGCGTTGCGCTTGTGGATGGTCTTCCGCATCGGCATGAGTTGACACTCCGGCGGTGGCTCGCTGGGGGCAGGATACCTGCTTGCCGGGGCCGGCTCATCCGCCCGTCCACCACGGCGCAGCGGCGCTCGCCGATTTGACGCTGGCCGGACCGCGCGGGCAGCATACCGGGCACGGGCGGCCGAGCGGGGACCCAGGGGAACCGAGCCGCGACGAGAACGACAACATGCGTATCGTGCTCCTGGGCGCACCCGGATCCGGGAAGGGCACCCAGGCCCAGCGCCTGATCGCTGCCCATGGCGTGCCGCAGGTCTCGACCGGGGACCTGCTGCGGGCGGCGGTCGCGGCCGGCAGCGCGCTCGGCCGCCGGGCGCAGGCGACGATGGAGGCCGGCAGGCTGGTCGACGATGCGACCATGCTCGGCATCATCCGCGAACGGCTGTGCGCGCCGGATGCCGCGAAGGGTTTCATACTGGACGGTTTCCCGCGCACGATCCCGCAGGCAGACGGCCTCGACGCGCTGCTCGCGGACCTCGGCCGGCCGCTCGAGGCGGTCGTGCTGATGGAAGTCGACACCGAGCAGCTGTTCCGGCGCCTGACGGGCCGGCGCACCTGCCGCAGCTGCGGCCGCGTATTCAACGTCTATACCGCGCCGCCCGCGACGCCTCCGCCCTGCGGCGGGCAGTGTGTGACGCCGGACCTGTTCCAGCGTCCCGACGACAGCGAGGCGACGATTGGGAAGCGCCTCGAGGTCTACGCCGCGCAGACGCGGCCGCTGGTCGAGTACTACCGGGCGCGCGGACTGCTGCAGAACGTCGACGCCGAGGGCGAGATCGACGCGGTCACTGGCCGGCTCGAGGCCGCGCTCCGGAGCGCAGGGGCGGTCTAGCCGCGGGCGGTCTCCTCGCCGAGCGGCGCGGACAGCACGCGGGCGCGCCAGCCGCGCAGCACGGCGGGCAGCGGGTCGCCGCGTGCGATCCGCCGCAGGTCGCGCTGCGTGGCGAGCACCTCCGGTGCCACGTCCAGCTCGAGCGCGACAGCGCGCAGGCGCTCGCTGAGGCGCCGCGTCAGGGCTTGTTCCTCCCGGCTCGGCCGCGCATCGGCGCGCTGCAACAGGCCCTCGAGCGGCAGACCCGCGGCGCGCGCGAGTTCCGCGATGATGTCGGGACCGAGCTTGTCAGCCGCGCTCGGCGGCATCACGCCGAGCGCCTTCAGCGCCGCGACGTCCGCCGGCGCAGCGCGGCCGATCGCGCGCAACGCCTCGTCGGCGAGCACCCAGCCGCGCGGCAGGTTGCGGCGGGCCGCGCGCAGCTCGCGCCAGGCGGCGAGCGAGCGCAGCCGCTGCTGCTCGGCCGGCGCCAGCGACTCGATGCCTTTGAGACGCTGCCAGGCGTCGGCGGGATCCGCGCGGTACAGGCCCGGATCGGCGAGCGCGGCGCAATCCTCTGCGAGCCAGCCGAGGCGGCCGCGCGCCGCGAGGCGCTCCTCGAGGCGCTCGGCGAGCGGCAGCAGCCAGCGGACGTCGTCGGCGGCGTACTCGAGCTGCGCGCGCGACAACGGCCGGCGCGTCCAGTCGGTGCGCGCCTGGCTCTTCTCCAGCGTATGGCCGAGCTCGCGTGCGATCAGGTCGCCATAGCCGATCTGCGCCGGCATGCCGAGCAGCGCCGCGGCGATCTGGGTATCGACGAGCGGCGCCAGCGGCACGCCGGTCAGCGGCAGCAGCACCTCGATGTCCTGGCGTGCCGCGTGCAGCACCTTGGTCAGCGCCGCGTCGCGCAGCAGCGCCACCAGCGGCGCGAGGTCGAGCTCCGTCAGCGGATCGACGAGCTCGATGTGGGTGAAATCGCTCAGCTGGATGAGCGCGAGCTCGGCGAGGTACGTCCGCTCGCGAAGGAATTCCGTGTCGAGCGCCAGCCGCGGGGCGCGCGCGAGGCGCGCGGCAGCGGCCTCCAGGGCCGGGCCCCGGGTGATGACGGTCGGGATGGAGGTCACGGGAGATTGGCAGCGGCGGGTTACAATCGACGCCGCATTATGCGGGTAGCGCCGCGCGATCCCAAGTCGGCAGGTCGATGCAGCAACTCTTGCGGGTGTTCTGGGATATCGCGTTCTTTCGCCGCGGGCCGCGAGACGTGCCGGCGTCGTGGCTGCTGTTAGCCGCGGTCGCCGTCGTCTACGCGGCGACCAGCGCACTGCAGTCGCTGCTGCTGTTCGGGCCGCCGCTGGCGGTCGTCCGCGGGCTCGCGGACCTGGCGCTGACCGCGGCGGTGTTCTGGATCGCCCTCGCGCTGCGCCGGCGCGGCCACCGCTTCCTGCAGACCCTGACCGCGATGCTCGGCACCGGCACGCTGCTGTCGGTGCCGATGATCGTGATGCTCATCGTGCGGCGCGAGCTCGCGGATGCGGGCGCGGTTGCGCTGCTGCTGTCGGTCGCGTCGGTGCCGCTGCTGGTCTGGTACTTGTTCGTGGTCGGACACATCGTCCGGCACGCGCTCGAGGTGCCGCTGTTCACCGGCATGGCCGTTGCGATGACCTACATCGTGCTCGGTTACCTGCTGATCGAGCAGCTGCCCGCGGGAGCCGCCGCCTGATGCGCGTCCATATCCTCGGCATCTGCGGCACGTTCATGGGCGGCATTGCGGCACTGGCACGCGAGGCCGGCTTTGAGGTCACGGGATCGGACCGCAACGTCTATCCGCCGATGAGCACGCAGCTCGAGACGCTCGGGATCCGGCTCACCGAGGGCTGGGACCCCGCGCAGCTCGACCCGGCGCCGGACGTGGTCATCGTCGGCAACGCGCTGTCGCGCGGCAATCCTGCCGTCGAGGCGCTGCTCGACCGCGGCCTGCGCTACACCTCGGGCCCCGCCTGGCTGGCCGAGCACGTGCTCGCCGATCGCTGGGTGCTCGCGGTCGCGGGCACCCACGGCAAGACGACGACCGCGAGCGCGCTCGCCTGGATCCTCGAGTGCGCAGGCCTCGCCCCCGGGTTCCTGATCGGCGGAGTGCCCGAGAACTTCGGCACCTCGGCGCGCCTCGGGCGGGCGCCGTTCTTCGTCGTCGAGGCGGACGAGTACGACACGGCGTTCTTCGACAAGCGTGCCAAGTTCGTTCATTACCGGCCGCGCACCGCGATCCTCAACAACCTCGAGTTCGATCACGCTGACATCTACCCGGACATCGCCAGCATCCGCCGCATGTTCCATCAGCTGGTGCGGACCGTACCCGGGCGTGGCCGGCTGATCGTCAACGGCGCGGATCCGGAGCTCCGGGCCGCGCTCGCGATGGGCGCCTGGACGCCCATCGAGCGCTTCGGACGCGGGGGCGAGGCGGACTTCAGCGTGCGCGCACTGCTCCCCGACTGGTCGGAGTTCGAGATGCGGCACGGCGCCGCGCACGTCGGCCGCGCCCGCTGGGGCCTCATCGGCGCGCACAACGCCGAGAACGCGCTCGCCGCCGTGCTCGGCGCGCGTCACGCCGGCGTCGAGCCGGCGGCCGCGCTCGCCGCGCTCGCCTCGTTCAGGAACGCGCGCCGGCGCATGGAAGTGCGCGGCATCGTCCGCGGCGTCACCGTGTACGACGATTTCGCGCACCACCCGACCGCGATCGCGGCGACCCTCGAGGGGCTGCGCCACAAGGTCGGCGCTGCACGGATCCTCGCCGTGCTGGAGCCGCGCTCGGCCACGATGCGGCTCGGCGTCCACCGCGACACGCTCGCCGGCTCGCTCGCGGCGGCGGACCGCGTGTTCCTGTTCGAGCCGGCGGATCTCGGCTGGGACCTGCGGGCCGCGGCGCGCCCGCTCGGCGACCGCGGGCGCGTGCTCGCCGACGTCGACGCGCTCGCCGCAGCGATCGCCGCCGAGGCGCGCAGCGGCGATCACGTGCTGGTGATGAGCAACGGCGGCTTCGGTGGCCTCTACGGCAAGCTGCTCGCGGCGCTCGGAGGCAGCAGCTGAGCGCGCGTACCGTGCCGCTGTTCCCGCTCGCGACGGTGCTGTTCCCCGGCGGACCGCTCTCGCTGCGGATCTTCGAGCCGCGCTACGTCGACATGGTGAGCCGCTGCCTGCGCGAGCAGACCGGGTTCGGCGTGGTACTGGTCGTCGCGGGCCGCGAGACCGGCAGCGGGGCGCTCGCGACTGCAGCGGTCGGCACCGAGGCGCGGATCGTCGACTTCAACCGTCTCGACGACGGACTGCTCGGCCTGACGTGCCTCGGCCAGCAGAGGCTGCGGGTCCTGCGCGCCTGGCGCCAGGACGACGGGCTCAATCTCGGCGACGTCGAAGACCTGCCCGCCGACGCGCCCGCCGCGGTGCCGGAGGACTGCGCGCACCTGACGGATGCGCTGCGCCGGCTGTACCCGGATCTCGATGCGACCTACGCCTGGGTCACGCCGTGCTGGGACGACGCCGGCTGGGTCGGCAACCGGCTCGCCGAGCTCGCGCCGCTCGAGGCTCATATCAAGCAGGGGCTGCTGGAGCTCGATGACCCGCTGGCGCGCCTGCGCTGCCTTGCGCCACTGATTCGCATCGGCGCCGACCAGACGGACGCCTGAGCCGTCTCAGTCGCTGCGCCGCCAGCCGCGGAAGCGGTCGCGGACGATGACCAGAACGGCGAGAATCCCGAGCGTCCAGCCGAGCACTAGCCAGCCCGTGTAGCCCGTCGCCGGGCTGATCAGCCACTCGAGCGGCGCGGTGGGATTCTCGCGCGTGGCGCCGATCGTGGCGCGCATCACGCAGACCCAGCCGGCATGCAGCCCGACGCCGACCGCGATGCTGCCGGTCCACCCGGCGCACAGGCCGAGCAGCACGCCGACCGCAACCAGCGCCAGCCATGCGTCGATGATGCCGGCGGGCGCGGCGAAGCTGCGGAACGCACCCGCCAGCATGTCAACGCCGCTGTGCCAGCTGACGGCCTCGTGCGCAATGCGCGTGCCGGCGAGGAAATGCACCGAGGCGTAGACCAGCGCCACGAGCGCGATGGCCACCAGCGGGCGCCTGAGTTCGCGGCTGACGGCGCCCTGCATCAGGCCGCGGAAGAAGGTCTCCTCGACGAACCCGACGGCGAGCCCCGACAGCACGCCGGCACCGAGCGCACCGAGCAGCACGTGTGCATCGAGATCGGGCCGCGGTATGCGCACGCCGAGTGCCAGCATCGAGATCGTCACCGGCAGCATCGTGGCGAGTCCGGCGGCGAGCCCGAAGCCGAACTGCCGCAGCCAGCGCGGCCGCGGGGCCCCGTAGCCGAAGTCGCGCAGCGTCGTGAGCGAGAGCCGCCGCACCACGAACGCGAGCGCTGCGAACATCAGCAGCTGCCACAGGCGCGTTGCAATCTTGTCGAACCACCACGCCGGTACCAGCGGATGGACGACGAGGTAGAGCGGGTAGGCGAGCAGCGCCGCCACGACCAGCGTGCCGGCGATCGTCGCAACGAACCACAGGAAGGCGCGCACCGCCGCACGGTACGCGAGCGCGCTGTCATCGACAACCGACGCGCCGGCGGGCCCCGGCTCAGCCCGGCGTGCGCAGCGGCAGCATCGCCAGGGCCGCGACCACCGGCCCCGCAGCCAGCGCATCGAGCGGCCCCGGCGGATCCGCCTGCACGCACACGACGGGCGCGCCCGGCGCGCCCCGCGGCCGGTACAGCGCCGGGTCCACGGCGCCGAACAGCACGACCTCGGGCAGGCCGAGCGCGGCCGCGGCGTGCGCCGGGCCGGTATCGACACTGACCATGGCGTCGGCCCGCTCCAAGAGCGCGAGCAGCCGCGGAATCGGCAGGTCTCGCGCCACGTTGATGACGGCCGCGTCCGCCACCCGCAGCCTGATGTCCTCGTTGAGCGCGTGCTCGCTCGGCACGCCGAGCAGCAGCACCGCGTGCGCGGGCCAGCGCGTGCGCATCGCCGCGACGACCTCGGCCCAGCGCTCCTCGGGCCAGTACTTGGTGTTGCTGCTGCGGCGGCGGTCGCCGCGGCGCATCGTGCGCTTGTTGCCGGCCTGCACGAGCAGCAGCCTGCGGCCGCCGAGCCCGAGGCCTGCGAGCCAGCCCGCGAGCTCAGCCCGCGCCGCCTGCGGCACCTCGAGTGCCGCGCCGGCGGGTGCCGGCGCGGGTGGCGCGGCAGGCGGGTCGGCGAGCGCGCGCGGGCAGGCCGCCGCGATGCGCATATAGCGATCGAGGTAGTGCTCGCCGGGCAGGCGCGGCAGGTCGGCGCCGTCGACGATCCACTGCTCGCCGATGCCGGCACGGCCGAGCAAGGACTTGCCGACGCCCTCCGGATCCAGGAACCAGGTGGGCCCGACGCCGCGGCGCCTGAGGCGCCTGACCAGCTGCCACTGGTCGGGGCTGATCAGATAGGGGCGCCGGCGGCTCCTGACGAGGAACAGTTCGCCGACCCCGGGCTGGCCGGTGAGCAGCGGCCCGGTCCAGCTGCCGGAGGAGACGATGTCGACCGGAGCGCCGAAACGCGCGGCGAGCGCGCGGATCAGCGGCGTCAGCAGCACCATGTCGCCGAAGGCGCCGCAGCGCATCACGAGCGGCCGCAACGCCGACGGCACGCCCGGCAGCGCCTCAGCCGCGGCTCGCGGCGAATGCGCGGCGCGCCGCCGCGAGCGTCGCGTCGATCTCTGCCGGACCGTGCGCGGCCGAGACGAAGCCGGCTTCGAACGCCGACGGCGCCAGATACACGCCTTCCTTCAGCATCGCGTGGAAGAACCGTTTGAAGCGCCCGGTATCGCAGGCCGTCGCGTCGGCATAGCTCGTCACGGCCGGGCGGTCGGTGAAGAACAGCCCGAACATTCCGCAGACGTGATTCGTGGCGAGCGGCACGCCCTCGGCCCGCGCGGCGGCCGCCAGTCCCGTCACCAGCGTCGCGGTCGCGGCCGCGAGGCGCGCGTGGAACCCGGGCGCCTCGAGCGCGCGCAGCGTCGCGAGTCCGGCCGCCATGGCCACCGGGTTGCCGGACAGCGTGCCGGCCTGGTAGACGGGGCCGAGCGGCGCAATGCGCTCCATGATGTCGCGGCGTCCGCCAAATGCGCCCACCGGCATCCCGCCGCCGACGATCTTGCCGAGCGTCGTCAGGTCCGGCCGGACGCCGTAGGCGGCCTGCGCGCCCCCGAGCGCGACGCGAAAGCCCGTCATCACCTCGTCGAAGATCAGCACCGCTCCGTGCCGCGTGCACTCCTCGCGCAGGCACTCCAGGAATCCGGGCGCCGGCGGAATGCAGTTCATGTTGCCGGCGACCGGCTCGACGATGACGCAGGCGATCTCGCTGCCGAGCGCGCGGAATGCCTCGCGCGCCTGGCCGATGTCGTTGTAGCTGAGCGTCAGCGTGTAAGCGGCGAGGGCCGCCGGCACGCCGGGCGAGGTCGGGATCCCGAGCGTCAGCGCGCCGGAGCCGGCCTTGACGAGCAGCGAGTCCGAATGGCCGTGGTAGCAGCCCTCGAACTTGATGATCTTGTCGCGGCCCGTGAAACCGCGGGCGAGGCGGATCGCGCTCATCGTTGCCTCGGTGCCCGAGCTCACCATCCGGACGAGCTCGATCGACGGGACGAGGCGGCAGATCAGCCGCGCGACGTCGGTCTCGACGGGCGTCGGGGCGCCGAACGACAGGCCGTCGGCGGCCGTGGTCTGCACCGCGCGGATCACGTCGGGGTGGGCATGGCCGAGGATCGCCGGGCCCCACGAGCCGACGTAGTCCAGGTAGCGCGTGCCGTCCGCGGACCAGACGTACGCGCCGGCGGCCTTGGTCAGGAACACCGGCTCGCCGCCGACGCCCCGAAACGCGCGCACCGGCGAATTCACGCCGCCGGGGATGAAGCGGCAGGCTTCCTGATAAAGTTCGTGGGAGCTGGGCACGGGCACCTCCGGTACGCAGTGTACGGCGCATCGCGCGCCTCGGGTACGTGCCCGAACGGTGGACAGGGAATGAACGACCGAATGAGCGACGGGCTGAAAAGCTGGATCTGCGTGATCTGCGGCCACGTCTATGAGGAAGCGCACGGCGACCCCGACCGCGGAGTGGCGCCGGGGACGCGCTGGGCCGATGTGCCGGCCGACTGGAGCTGCCCCGACTGCGGGGCCAGCAAGGACGACTTCGAGATGATCGAGCTCTAGGCCACCGAGCTGCGCGCCGGCGGCTCCTCGGCGATCAGCCTTGCAGGCTCCGCCCACTCGACCCCGGTCTCGGCCCGCCCGTCAGCGTGCAGGTGGAACCAGCGGTATCCCGGAGGACGCTGATCGATCGCGAAGCCGTCGGATCCGGGCTTGAACTGCGCGCAGGTCGAGGGCGTGCACAGCAGGCGCACCCCGTTGCGGCTCCCTTCCCAGGCCTGGTGCACGTGCCCCCAGACGAGCAGCCGCACATTGGCGTGCCGGTCGAGCACCTCAAACAGGGCAGCCGGGTTCTCGAGGCTGACCGCGTCCAGCCAGCGGCTGCCCATCGGGACCGGGTGATGGTGCAGGCACACTAGCGCGTGCCGGTCGGGGTGCGCGGCGAGCGCCGCATCGAGCCGCGCGAGTTCGGCATCGCCCACCCGGCCCGCGGCCATGCCGTGCAGGTATGAGTCGAGCATCACCAGCAGCCACGCGCCGTGACAGGCCGTACCGCCGATCTGGAAGGGCCGCGCGCCGAGCGCCGCGCGCATCGCCCCGACCTCGTCGTGGTTGCCCGGGATGCAGTAGACCGGCACGGTCGAATTGCCGAACAGCTCGCGCACCTGGGCGTAGCCGGCCGCATCGTCCTGCACGAGATCGCCGGTGAGCAGCAGCGCCTCCCATGGCGCCTCGCGGCGCTGCGCGAGCGCCAGCGCCGCCTCGAGCGCGGGCCGCGTCGCGATACCCCGCAGCCGCCCGTCCGCCGCCCCGTACAGGTGCAGATCGGTGAACTGGACGAGCCGGACCGGGGAGTGCCTCACGGTAATCTGTGACCTATGTCCGCCGGCCACGGCGGCCGGACCGGCGCAGCATAACAATCGGCCTCGCGCGCGAAGGTGATCCGCATCAAGCCGGGCCGGCGGCCCGGATGATGCGGTGCACGGTTAGCAATTCGAGTCCGGCCCGTCGGCGGGGTTCCCGGCGGGCCAAGGATGGGGCGCCGCCGGGCGAGCCCGCTCTTTACCTATTCCGGAACGCTCGCTAATAGCGGTACTGCTCGGGCTTGTAGGGTCCCTCGACCGGTACGCCGATGTAGGCGGCCTGTTCCGCCGACAGCCGCGTCAGCTCGGCCCCGATCTTGCCGAGATGCAGCCGCGCGACGTGCTCGTCGAGTTTCTTGGGCAGCGTGTAGACCTCGGCGCGGTACTTATTGCCGCCGGTCCAGAGCTCGATCTGCGCCAGCGTCTGGTTCGAGAACGAGTTCGACATCACGAACGACGGGTGGCCCGTGCCGCAGCCGAGGTTCACGAGCCGCCCCTTGGCGAGCACTATGATGCGCTTGCCGTCCGGGAACACCACGTGGTCGACCTGCGGCTTGATCTCCTCCCAGCGATACCGGCCGAGGCTCGCGATGTCGATCTCGGAGTCGAAGTGGCCGATGTTGCAGACGATCGCGTTGTGTTTCATCCGCTGCATGTGACCGTGGTCGATGACCCGCAGGTTGCCGGTGGCAGTCACGAAGATGTCGGCCTTGTCGGCCGCGTAGTCCATCGTCACCACCTTGTAGCCGTCCATCGCCGCCTGCAGCGCGCAGATCGGATCGATCTCCGTGACCCAGACCTGTGCCGACAGCGCCTTGAGCGCCTCGGCGCAGCCCTTGCCGACATCGCCGTAGCCCGCGACGACCGCGACCTTGCCGGCGATCATGACGTCGGTCGCGCGCTTGATCGCATCGACCAGCGACTCGCGGCAGCCGTACAGGTTGTCGAACTTCGACTTCGTCACCGAGTCGTTGACATTGATCGCCGGGAACAGCAGCCGGCCTTCCCGCTGCATCTGGTAGAGGCGATGGACGCCGGTGGTCGTCTCTTCGGTCACGCCGCGGATGTTCTTGGCGATGCCTGCGTAGAAACCGGGCTTTGATCTGAGCCGTTTTGCGATCGCGCCGTAGAGCGCCTGCTCCTCCTCGTTGGCGGGGTTCGCGATGACCGTCCGGTCCGACTCGGCCCGGAGCCCGAGGTGCACGAGCAGCGTCGCGTCCCCGCCATCGTCCAGGATCATGTTCGCCGTGCCGCCGTCGGCCCACTCAAAGATCCGGTGCGTGAACTCCCAGTAGTCCGTCAGCGACTCGCCCTTGTAGGCGAACACCGGCGTGCCGCTCTC
>Ga0181521_10004531_pt1 | contig 15809 bp, 19 predicted proteins | sample PEATcosm2014_Bin_32_FD_119764 | JGI IMG/M metagenome (GOLD analysis project Ga0181521, IMG submission 119764) | Peatland microbial communities from MTU Mesocosm Facility, Houghton, MI, USA - PEATcosm2014_Bin02_60_metaG | ecosystem: Environmental > Terrestrial > Soil > Wetlands > Peat | place...
ATAGGGCAGAGGACCACCGAGGACATTCTGCACGAATGCGAAGCCGAACTAGGGAAAGGATGGTGGCGGACCTGAAGACCTACCACGCACAGGTAGACCGCGACGGCAACGTGTGGCGTGTCCGCGTCCCCGAAGTCCAGCGGAGCACCCAGGCACGCAATCTGCGGGAGGTCGAGCCGATGGCCCGCGATCTCATCGCCATCATGGACGAGGTCCCCGCAGACTCCTTCAGCCTCGAGGTGACCATTGTCCTGCCTGCCGAGGTCCAGGAAGAACTGGAGCGCTCCGCGGCGCTGCGCGAGGAGGCCGCGCGCAGCCAGGCGGCCGCGGCCGCGGCCGCGCGCCGTGCCGCCCGGCGCCTGCGCGACCAGGGACTGCCGCTGCACGATGTCGGCCAGGCGCTCGGCGTATCGTTCCAGCGCGCCAAGCAGCTTATCGACGAAGCTGACAAGCTCGCGAGCTGACCAGTCGCGGTCGCTGGGGCCAGCGGACTGCCGTTCTGGACGGCTACCGAGGCCCTGGCCCAAGGGGTCACGGCCGGACCCGGACAGGACGATCTGCGTGCCCTCAGGCTCGCTTCCGGCTCCGCTCTGCCGAGACGAGTGATCTGTGCGCCTGCATGCTGACGCGCTGAACAGGCATACTCATGTCCGCGTGGCGGCCTGCTGGTGACGCGATTGTCCTGAGGCGATGGTGAGTCGAGATCGCTGGCTTGGAGCGGCGGCCTTTGGATGATGATGGCCGGGTCGGTGCGATGGGTCGCAGTCACCCGGCGGGTGTGATGTGCCCGCGCGGCCGAACGCCCACGGTAGGTCTGTGTCTGAACGCCATGAGGTGATCAGTGCCGGCAGCGGCTTGGCAGGGAACGCACTGGCCCGGCCGGCGGGGCGGTTGCTCCTGCTGGACTGCGGTGACCTGGCGCGGCGGGGGACTGGTGGCCGGAATCCTGTCCCGGTTGTCCCGGACGAGAAGTGCAGGTTGTCATCATTTGTCCTGGCCGCCGGCCCTGCGCCGCGCGGGTAGCGAGCGGGGGCCTCTGGTGCTCGCGCAGGCGGCCGGGTTCGCTTTCCTGGCAGCGGTGTCCCCGACGGCGCTGCTGGTCGCTGCCGTCTACCTCGGGTCCGCTTCTCCCGGAAAGACGATGCTGTTCTACCTGGCGGGCGCTTTGGTGATGACCGCCGTCATGGGGGTGATCGTTATCCTGGCGCTGCGCGCCGGTCACCTGAACCAGCCGCACCACCGCACGCCCCGGTACGGGCTGCGGCTGGGCCTGGGGGTCGTGGCCGTCGCAGCCGGCGTCGTCGCGGCGCGCCGCAAGCGCAAGCCACCCGGCAGCGCCAAGGGCAAGAAGAAGCCGAGCCTGACCACCCGGCTCCTCGCCCGCCCCTCGCCGCTGACCGCGTTCACCGTCGGGCTGATCCTCTTCCTGCCCGGCGCGACCTATATCGCCGCGGCGTCGGTGATCGCCACCGCGAGGACCAGCGGCGCGGTCACCGCGGGTGATCTGGCGCTGATCGTGGTGATCGACGTGCTCTGCGTCTGGTTGCCCTATGTGCTTTACCTGATCGCTCCCGACCCGACCACCCGTGTGCTCAAGAAATTCAATAACTGGCTGGGAGCGCACGGCCGCGTCCTGGTCGCTGGCGCGCTGGAGGTCGCCGGGGTGATCCTGGTCGTGAACGGCATCCTCGGGCTGACCGGCGCCTGACCAGGTTCCTTCAGGCTGCGGTTGGATGCCTGTGCCCAGCGGTTCAGAGGTCCGCTAGCGCAGCCGGCGGACGCTCGCTGATCGCCTACGACCACTGAACCGTGAGCAATCACTGATCTGGTCCGGCGGGCCCCTCCCCGGCTGTGCGCCCGCCCGGCAGGCGGCTAGCAATGTTTTCGCCCCCTGCGGGTAATGACCGGCAGGCACCTGACTGACAGCCTTGAACCGCGATGCAGCGGCAACGCTGCGAGAGCAGCCGGCCAGCAGCCGGCTAGCGGCCGGGGCGGCGTCACTGAATCGCCAGGCCAGCCATGACAGCAATACGGGGGAGGTCGGCATGTCCGACTCGAGCAGCACGTTCGTCCTGGTAGCGACATACCCGGATGAAGCAGCAGCACAGGACGACTATCTGGTCATCAAGGACGCGCACGCGCGGGGCGTGGTGGGTTCCTACGATGCGGCCGTGGTCACCAAGGACGCCAGGTGCATGAGAACAAGGACGAGACGGCGACCCGCAAGGGTGCCTGGTGGGGCGCTGCCGCCGGGGCGGCCGTCGGGATCATCTTCCCGCCGTCGATCCTGGTCGGCGCCGCGGCCGGGGCCGGGATCGGCGCCGTGAGCGGGCACCTGTCCAGGGGCATGTCGCGCTCGGATGCCAAGCAGCTCGGCGACTTCATCGACCCGGGCCAGGCCGGGCTGGTCATCGTCAGCCCAGGGCCTTCCTGATGGACGAGCCGCTGTCCAACCTTGATGCCAAGCTCCGGGTGCAGATGCGGGCCGAGATCGCACAGCTTCAGCGCTCACTCGCCACCACGACTATCTACGTCACCCATGACCAGACCGAGGCGATGACGCTGGGTAGCCGCGTCGCGGTGCTGCAGCACGGCGTCCTCCAGCAGATCGCGCCGCCGCAGGAGCTGTATCGGCGCCCAGCCAACCTGTTCGTGGCGGGCTTCATCGGCTGGCCGCCGATGAACCTGATCGAGGCTAAGCTCGAGCGCGGAGACGACGGGTCGGCTGGCCCGCAGGTGGTCTTCGGCGGTCACCGCCTGAGGATCCCGGCGAAGGTCACCGCCGATCGACCCGGACTCGAGCGGCATCTCGGCCAGGACATCGTGCTCGGTATCCGGCCGGAGAACCTGTCCGATGCGGCGCTGCTGCCCGACGCGGACCCGGCCGCAGTGATCCAGCTGCCCGTGCGGCTGCGCGAGGAACTCGGTTCTGAGGTACACATCCACTGTGGCTTCGGCCCGGTCGCCCATCACGCGGACGCGGCGGCGCAAGACGTCACCTCGCTGGCCACACTAGTCGCCAGGATGGATCCGCAGACTGCGTTGGCCGAAGGCCAGGACGCCCGGGTCCATATCGAGGCCGCCCAACTGCATTTCTTCGACCCCGGCACCGGCCTGGCGATCCGGGACTAGCTCGAAGTACGCTCGCCCTGCGCAGCAGGAGGTGAACGTCCAGCGGTAACGACGTGTTCGGACTCAGGTCCGCCGCCTGAGCGACCTGGCGTATCGCTGGACCGGCAACCGCTGTCGTCAGGCAGGCTTTCAACCGGTCAAAACTGGAAGCAGCGGCCGTCTGATCATCTTTCCCACGCCTGGCCACACGCCAGGCCGTCAGTCCATGCTGGTCGGGCTCGATGGCGAGGCCTACATCCTCGCGGGCGACGCCTGTGTACGACAGGAACAAGATGCGGGCCGTTGCCTTCCCGGCCTGCTGTGGAGCCCGGACGCGATCATCGAGAGCTGGGAGAAGATCGAGGAAATGCGGCGCCGCCTTGACGCCAAGCTGCTCGTCACCCATGACCTGTACTGGGAGGACACTGTCAAGCTCGAACCAGAGCAGCGGTACGAGTGACGGCTACGATCCCCGGCGGCCGTCCGGCTGATATGCGGGTCGGCGGCGCGCCGGATAGGGACATAGTTGAGCTGGTCCGCGACGCGTGCCAGGCCGATCCGGACAGGCCAGCGCTGATCTTCGAGGATGGCGTGAGCGTCAGCCGGGGCCGCTTGTGGGCCGAGATCGAGTCGTTCGCGGGCTATCGCGAGGATGACAGGCAGCACAAGGTCCGGCTGTCGATCCAGGTCGGCATCCCTGCGCCGCTGCACCAGGACCTCGTCGACCGCTCGGTGTGCCGTGGGTGGAGGCCTACGGGCTGACCGAGACGGGGGTGTTCGTCTCGATGCCGGTCGAGCAGCCTGAGCGCATGACCGGCTCCGGCCCGATCGGCCTGCCTTGCCCTGGCGCCGACGTGCGGCTACTGCGACTGGATGGCACTGAGTGCGCCGACGAAGAGCCCGGCGAGATCGTAGTGCGGGCGCCCGGCCTGCGCGGCTACCTGAACAGGCCAGAGGCGACGGCCGAGACCTTCCGTGGCCATCCGGGGACGCAAGCTCGCCGCAAGCCAGCATCCCGGTGAAGATCGCCAGCGACGTCGCCGGCCAGGTCGCAGCGGAAGCAGCGCAAGCCGCCAGGAAATTCCTGCGCCGCATGACCACGCGCTAAACGCTCAGCCGAACATGCAGGCTGGCTGAACCCGCTCACGGTCACGACTCACTGCAGCGAGCCTTCGCGCTGCAACGCGACGGAGCCGCCTTACCTGGTGCAGGCCCGCGAACCCGAAAGCCGCACCGCGCCCTCGGTGTCCTTTCCGCCGAAGTGATCCCACGTGGACCGCGAACTTGCCGAATAGCGCGTAGCCAAAAGGCATCGATGCCCGCGCTGCGGGATCATCATGAATATCCCTGCACCCGCGCGACGATCAGCGTGCGTGCCAGCGCAACAACGTTTCCGGCGTGAGAATCCGGTCGGCGCGTAGCGCCTTCGGAAGCATCCGGGCAAGCGCGGCCAGGACCGCGCGATCCGGCTAACACAGGCAGTGTCTATCGACTTGACAGTTGTTCTGTCTAGTCGCTAGATATACTGTGGTGAGAGCGCGAGAGGTGAACCGGCGTATCGAGCGGCTGGGCGGCGTGATGGTCCGTCAGGTCGGCTCGCACCGCCGTTACGTTGTCACTTATACCGATGCCGCCGGAGTCGAGGCGACGGTGGCGACCACTGTGGCGCAGCACGCGGGCGATGTCCCGGCCGGCACGCTGCGAGCGATTGAGCGTGACCTGGAGCCTGGGCTGGGAAAGGGGTGGCTGCGGTGAGTGAGCGCGCCTACCGCGTGGTGGTAAGCCGGGAGGGTGGCCACTGGCTCGCGGACGTGCCGGGACTGGAGGGCGCTCATACCTATGCCCGCAGCCTGCCCGGCCTGGACCAGGCGGTCCGCGAGATCGTCGCCCTGGCTGCGGGGCTGCCCGATGAGGCCATGCCCGACCTGTCGCTGGATTATGACTACCACACGGGCGACCCGGAACTCGATGCCACGGCCCTGGAGGTACGACGGCTGCGCCGGCAGGCCGACGAGCTCGGCGCCGCGGCGGCGGCCCGCACCGGCCAGGCTGCCGCTCAGCTCGCCGCGCGCGGCCTGTCGGTCCGCGACATTGCCGCCCTGCTGGGAATCAGCCCTCAGCGTGTCTCACAGCTCACTGCCAGGGCCAGCTGAGCAAATCTCCGTGCGGACAATTCTGGTAGCCGCCGGGCAGGCATACCGGCTGCCGTCAGGACTCTTCCAGCCTGGGTCTTCAGGCGAATGGCCAATCTGGCTCCGTCTAGACTCACCTGGGCAAGTGCCGCAGGGCATCGGCAAAGTCCTTTTATTCGCTAGCAGGCTGCGCCCGTTCGATCATGCGCTGGCTGCTGTTTGAGTAGGTCCGTCTCGGCGCGTGACGACAGTGCTCGCGGCCGCGCGTCATCGGCAGCCCGGGTTCACGAGATCGCGGACCCCCAGGTCATGCGGCGCCGGATCGCGCCGTGGTGGCCACCACCGCGGTGTAGCCCATCGTGAAGCTGCCCCCCACCGCGTCGGTGGCGCCGCCGATACCCGCAAGCAGCTCCTGCTGCTTGGCCGGCGGGTACTGGCTGAAGCCGCCGAAGGTAGGAACCACCTCCAGCCACTCTTCGCGGGTGTAGGGCCGGTCCCAGTCGAATCGCCACTCCTCCGAGTCGCCGAACGCGCCCGCCTGCCGCATCCCGTCGGCCGCCTTCGTGCACATTGCTGAGTACGCGTCCGGGCCGGCCAGCGTCGCGAGGCTGAACGGCGAGCCGAAGACCCGGTGCCAGACCTCGGTGAACGCTTTATCTACGTCGACCGGGGGGCGGAACGAGTTCCAGAACACCGCAAGCCGCCCTCCAGGCCGCAGCACCTGCGCCGCTTTGGCCGCTCCGGCCACCGGGTCCACCCAGTGCCAGGCCTGCCCGGCGATGACAGCGTCGAATGCCCGGCCTGCGGGGTCCCAGTCTTCGAACTTCGCCACCTCGGCTTCGACACCGAACCGCCGCGCCAGGTCGGCCATCCGTGCGTCGGGGTCGACCCCGAGCACGCGGCAGCCGACCGCCTGGAACTGCCGGGCCGCTATACCGGTGCCGCAGCCCACATCCAGGACGCAGGGGCCGGGGCTGGCGGCGACGATCGCCTCCACCATGGCGGTGGGGTAGCGGGGCCGGGCCCGGTCGTAACGCTCGGCGTCCGAGCCGAACGACTCCGCTACCTGCCGTGCCTGATGAGGCTCATTCATTGATGAAGCTCGTTGTGGCCAGCCTTCTGGTTGCGCTGCCATATAGGCAACTATCACTTGCGGATGGCCCGGCAGCTGCTGGTTTCGCGCGCGGCGAAGCGGCAGCACTTACCGGCTGCCTGGTCCCGACCAGGTCCTGGCCCAGGGTTCGGCAAAGTCGTTTAGCATTTCATGATCGTTTGTAGTGGTCGGCTGGGCCGCCGGGCGTGGTAGCGCAGGGCGGCGGCGATGCTGGCCGCTCCGGCCAGCCGCAGGATGGTGATCACCAGGTTGCGCAGGCTGGCCATGATGCGCGGTCCGCTGGCGGTGCGGACCTGCGAGCGGTCTTCGTCGAAGTCCATGTCGCGGACCCAGTACAGGCGGTCTTCGATGCCCCAGTGGCCGCGGATGATGGCGGCGATCTGAGCATGGCTGGCCTGGCTGATGGTGAACGAGGTGACCGCGTAGCAGGTCTCACGCGACCACTTCCCCTTCACTTTGCGGCGGCGCGTGATCTGGTGATCTGGATGGCCCGGGCGGCGTGGGGGAAGGCCAGCCCGCGGGCGACGGCGGTGACCTTCAGGATGCGCCGCTCGGTGCGGCCGTGCCCGCGCTCGCGGGCCTGGTAAGCGACCGGGACGTCCCGCCAGGGCAGGCACGCAAGCTGCGCGTGCAGTACCGGCTGGTTGCGCTTGACGATCAGCAGGTAATGGGCACCGCGTCCGGCCAGGTAGGTGGCGTGGTCACGCTGAGCATGCAGGGCATCGGCGGTGATGACTGCGCCAGTGATGTCCATGAGGTCCAGCAGCGCGCTGAACAAGGGAATCTGGTTGGTTTTGGCGCCCGCCTCCACCTGGCCCAGAACCGCGCCATGAGCATGGTCCAGGGCGGCGAGCAGGTGGCGGCTGCCATCGCTGCCGTGACCTGAGCCGCGTAAGGTCTTGCCGTCCACCGCGATCACCCGCCGACCGCCCGGCCCGGGTGCGGTACGCCGGGCCGCCCACTTACCTGCCAGGTCATCGAAGGCGTCCGCATCCAGGCGCTGCAAGGTCCGCCGGAACGTCGACTCCGACGGCACCGCGCCGGTCACCCCGAGCCTGGCCAGGGTCTCCTGATCGGCGTCGGCGGCCCATTCGGCGATCGCGGTGAACGAGCGGGCCCCGCCCAGCACCGCGCACACCGCCAGCCCCAAGATCACCAGCAGCCTGTGCCGCACTCCCCGCCGGCGCCCGGGGTCAGCCACCCCGGCCAGCACCGTCAGCAGACCTGGCGAATCGCCGGCGGTATCGGCCGCCAGCTCAGCGAGGTGGCCTATGGCAGGGTTGATAAGGGAAGATGACGGCGCGGGCATGGTTCCCCGGGGAGCGATCAGGCTGGTGTGGTAACCGCCATGATCACCACAAGGGCCGTGCCCGCTCTCTTACCCGCACATCACCGGCGTGTCGCCCGGCCTCACACCACCCGCGAAAAAAAGACTTTGCCGACGCCCTGGCAAGTGCCGTAGTCGCATGGCATGCAAGAAGTCCTGGGCGCGCATCCCCAATTCGTCAAGTCTGGACATTGGAGGTCTTGAGGTAATCATCTTGGATGCCGTACGAAGGAGTAGGTGTGCGACGCTCGCTATCACCTCCTGTTCGAGTATTCGAACAGGAGGAGATTTTCGGGCCGGGGGAGCCAATAGGGGGAGCCGGTGGCCGAAGAGTCGGCGGAAGTCTGGAAGTGTCTCCACGGTCACTTGTGCAGGTCAATAGCCTGTAAGGGCTCTTGGAGACCCCTGCAGACCAGGGTCCTGGCTGATTTGGGAGCAGGAGGCCGCCGGTTCGAATCCGGCCATCCCGACCAAAAGTGCAGGTCACAGCGCTTGCTGAGGACAGCCAACGGCTTCCAAGATCATTTGACCGTCATTTGACCGTGGTGTTGAACGCCAGTCAGAGACAGCGACCGTCACGGAGTGGACCCTGCTGGCATGGTGTATCGGCGTGGCGGCGACTCCCGTTGAACAGATTTCCGGGTTCTTTGCCCGATCGGCCTGGACCCGTTGGACGATGACGATGCTGACGGGCTGCCGGTTTCAGGAGGGGTTGCGTGACTCGTGAGGAGTTCCTGGATCTGCTGGCCCGGCTGCGGTGTGCACCTGTCGGTCGGGCGCGTCTGCGTGCGCCGCACAAGCCTCTGTTACTGCTGTGGCTGTTCGGAAGGTTCACCTCTACGGGCAGCACCACCGCGGCGTACGCGGAGGCTGAGGAGCCGGTCAGCACACTGATCAACGACTTCGGACCACCCGTCGCGAGCGCGTCAGCCGGGCGCCAGCGGGCGGCGATGCCATTCGTGCACCTGGAGCGGGAGATCTGGGACCTGCGGGACGGTTCGGGAGCAGAGATCGGGCCGGATGCTCCAGAGCGCGGCCCGTGGCTGGACGGGCGCGGAGCGGTCGGCCGGCTGCGGCCCGGGGTTGAGCAACTGCTGGCGGATCCGGGCACGCTGGCGGTCGCCGCACGGCTGCTGCTGGACTTGCACTTCACCCCGGGCCTTGCCGCCATGATCTGCGACGCCGTGGGCCTGGACCTCGCGGTGTTGGAGCTGGCGGCCAGCCCGGCCGTGGCGGCGGCCCGGCGGAGCCTGCGGCGTCCCAGGTTCGCTGAGGAAGTATTGAGGGCTTACGCCTACCAGTGCGCCATGTGCGGCTTCGACGGGGCGCTGGGTCGTAATCCCGTCGGACTGGAAGCCGCGCACGTGCGCTGGCACAGCCAGGACGGCCCGGACGTGGTGGCCAACGGACTGGCCTTGTGCGCCCTGCACCATGCGCTGTTCGACCTGGGCGTGCTGGGGCTGACAGCTGAGTACCGCATCCGCGTGTCCAGCCTCTACGTGGCCCGCAGCGATGCCGGGCGGCGTGCAGTGGACGACCTGTCAGGCCAGCCGCTGCTCGCACCCCGGCCGGGCCAGCCCGTCGTGGAAGTGAATCACGTCGACTGGCACCATCGGCAGGTCTTCAAGGGGGCTGGCGTCGAGGCCGCATGAGAGCCGATGGGGTTCGACACAGATCGACCGTGTCCGATATTAAATAGCATCTCTGATTTGCATTCGACACTATGTCTGAGCGTCAGCCGGGTGAAGCGAACCCCGCAAAGCGAAACAAAGCGAAGCAAGTTATTCATATCCAATGGATATGTCTGGACTGTGCGCAGATCCAGACATAAGAATGGACCGTGTGGCTTGATCGGGACCGGGCGCGGTCCCGATCAAGGGAGAGCATCACCAAGGGATCGGGACGGCCATGGTGGCGGGCGCGGGCGTGCGGCGGCGTTCGCGGCAGCCTGTCTCGCGGCCCAAGACCGTGCAGTTCTCCCTGACCCTGGAAGGGTTCGACGCGGTCAGCCGCGCAGCGGCCCAGGCTGGGCTGGCACGTGGAGCGTATGCCGCGGAAGTGACGTTAGCCGCGGCCTCCGGTAGTCAGTCCCGGGAGGCTTCGCCCCTGCGCGAGGCCTTGGCTGACCTCATGTCTGCTGCTGGACTGGTCCGCCGGGTGGGCACGAATCTCAACCAGGCAGTGGCGCGGTTGAATGCCACGGGAAAGCGCGCTGAGGACCTGCTGCCAGCGGCCGAATTCTGTGCCCGGGTAGTCCGCCGACTGGACGAAGCCGCAGAACATGTGCGCCGGAGCATTCCGTGATCTGGCCACGGCATTCCGCGTGATCGGGAAAGTACTCCGTGGCGGCGACGCCCGGCGCCTGCTCTATTACCTCTACGGGCCGGGAAAAGCGAACGAGCACGCCAATCCGCATGTGGTGGCCGGGTTCAGTGACCTAGCCGAGCTCGAACCGGAGCGCCGCCCGAACGGATCTCGGGACTTCCGGCGCCTGGCCGGGCTGCTCGCCCAGCCCGTGGCCGCGCTCAACGGATCGAACTATCGCGAGCCGGTGTGGCACTGCGCGGTCCGCGCCGCGCCCGAGGACCGGCTGCTATCGGATGCGGAGTGGGCGCAGGTCGCCACCGCCATCATGCACCGGACCGGCCTTGCCCCGGCCGGGGACGATCTCGCTGTCCGCTGGGTGGCGGTCCGGCACGCCCCGGATCACATCCACCTGGTCGCGACCCTGGCCCGGCAAGACCAGATCCGCCCGAAGGTCTGGAACGACTACTTCCGGGTCCGGGAGGCCTGCCAGGACGCGGAACGCCAGTTCGGCCTTCGTTCCACCGCCCCAGCCGACCGCACCGCCGCCCGGCGGCCGACCCGGGCTGAGTCGGAGCAGGCGATCCGGCGTGGCTGGGATGAGCCGCCCCGCGCCAGGCTGCGCCGCGAGGTCTGCACCGCCGCGGCCGGGGCGCGCACCGAGCACGAGTTCTTCACCCGCCTGGCCCAGGCCGGGGTTCTGGTCCGCCGCCGGTACAGCACGGTCCGCCCGGGTCAGGTAACGGGCTACGCCTTCGGCCTGCCCCAGCACGCTGGCCAGGACGGCCACCCCATCTGGTACGGCGGCGGGAAGCTGGCGGCCGATCTGACGCTGCCCAAGCTGCGCACCCGGTGGGCTGGGCCGCAGGCGCGCGATCCTCTCGCCGGCGCGGACCAGCTCCCGCGCGCGGCCGTCCGCGCCGTGCTCCGGGCCACCGTGGCCCAGGCAGCCGGACACGCCACCAATGAGGCAGGGTTCTTCACCCGCCTGCGCGGGTCCGGTCTGCTAGTGCGCGAACGGTTCAGCGAGGTCAATCCTGGCGAGGTGACCGGCTACGCGGTGACCCTCCCGGGTTGCACCGGCCCGGACGGGACGCCCCGCTGGTCCGGCGGCGGACGCCTGCACGGCGCGCTGACCCTGCCCCGCTTGCGCGAAAGCTGGGCACGCGGCTATGGGGGAGCGGAGCGTTCCGCCGCGTCCCGGTTCACTGGGCCGGAACGCACCGAGATCTACCATCACGCAGCCCGGCAAGCCGGCATCGCGGCAGAACACCTGCGCCACTGCACCGCCACCGGCCCGGACCACGGAGCGGACGTAGCCTGGCCGTGGCTGACGCGCTCCACACTGCCGCCAGGGCGACCGGCAGCCGGGCATTGCGCGGTGCTGCGGACACCTACGACCGGGCCTCCCGCCCACCGCACGGCAGGGTCCCGCGCCACACTCCGGAGGGAAACCAGCTTCGGGCCGCGGCACGGTTGCTCGCGATGACGGGCGGCACGCCCGGCGACGGCATGGGCCAGGCGGGCGCGTTGGCCTGCAACCTGGTGGCCCTGATCGATGCAGTGGCCGGGCTACGCCGGGCCCAGGCGCACGCCGCCCAGGCCGCAGCCGCCCGCGCGGCTGCAGAGCAGCTTCAGCGGCCCTCACCGCTGGCCGGATACGCGTAACGCGTCCCGGCCAGACGCCGGCCAGATCTGCCCGGCACACCGCAGCCGCTGCGGTGTGCCGGGCAGAGTCGGCAGGCGGCGGCCCTCGTCACTGAACGTGAGCCTGTCGAAGTGTCAAGATGATCCGCGGTCGCGCCTGCCGAATAGGCGCGCCGTTCCAGCGCGAGATGAATGGCGCTACGGCGGCGTTATGCGCGGGTGTCTCACCCCTTGAGGGATCCCGGAACGGTCATCGGCTGCGGCGCGGAGCTAGCCGGGTGCCTACTGGCTGGCGTCGATGGCGCGCTGATAGCGCCTTGTCAGCTTGCGCAGTGCGTCCACTAGCTCTGGTGAGTCCGCGATGCTGAAGTCCGCGTCCAGCATTCCCAGGTAGAGGGCGAGCATCTCCGGGTGGTCGGAGCCCGGCTCGAACGCGCACTGGTCCTCGCCAAGGTACGCCAGGCGTCCCGGTCGGTGTCCCAGGCCACCAGGTACCAGCGCCGCCGGTCGTTCACCAGGCGATACGGCTCCACCGAGCGCAGACTGGCCGCCCCGAGATGCGCCCGGTAGTCAAACCGGAGCGCTCATGGTCCCGGCACGCGCTTGCGATCGCGGTCAGCACGTCTGGATCCACCTGCGGGCCGCGCGACGGCATCGGCAGCGCGGACGAATACACCGCTTCAGATAACGCATCTACGACGCAGCTCAAAGGCCCATCCAGCTACATGGTGGACACCCGAAACTGACTTGAGATAACGGCGGATACTTGCGAGCTGGCCGCGCACCGGCCCGAGTCACTGAGCGTGAAACGTCTCGGACCCGCGTGCGACCGGCCCTGCCGATTCGGGACTGCTGATACCGCTGCCATGCGCGAATGGCCCGGTGCCGATCTGCGTGTTAGGCGCGCCGAATACGCCGCTCGCCAGCTTGGCCCGCCCTGGCCAATGAGGTGCCATTGGCCAGGCTCATCACACGCTGTTCCGGTGCCTGCGGTCACCAGAGACCGCAGTTCATTGGCTGTGACTGGGTTATGTGGTGCACCTTCGAGCCGGTCCTGCCGGATCGGTCCCGGTTGCCCGTTCTACTGCAGAACCGCACTTCAGATCCGTGCGTCTGCGCCGAGAAGCCGCACCTGCCAGGTATCGGTCTAGCTCCCCGTGCCAGGGCTCATCCGCTCAGGTCCGGGCTGTCAGCTTGTGCGCAGTTCGTCGAGCACGCGCTGGATGCGCCGGGTGCGCGTCTCGGCGGTGCGTGCTCCGGTGATGGAGAGGACGTGCCGCCGCTGGTTGCTGTAGGACAGGGCGGCGAACCGGACGGAGGCGGCGGGGTCGCCGCGCAGGGCATCGGCGAGCTCAGCCGGGACGTCGGCCGTGCGGGGCGCGTCATCGCGTTCAAGTTCCACGGTGATGCTGTCACCCGCGGCGATCCCTGCGGCGGCGCGTATGTCGGCGCTCACCGGGATCTTGGGCTCGCCTCGCATGGTAGCGATGGTGCTGGCGTAGCGCGTGCCGTTGATGGTGACGCTGACCGGGATGCGCTTGCCGCCGCCCAGCGCCGCCACGACCTCGTCAGGGACGCGGATGCCGGTAGCGGTCTGGCCGTCGAGCTGCAAGGTGGTGGTGAATTCCATGGTGGTTGTCCCGTCTCTGCCGTGGATGGATGCTGAAGCGTCCGGTCAGGCCGCCGCGCGACGGTATAGGTGTGCGCTGACCAGCGCGAGCCAGGTCCATGCGAGGATGACGGCGCAGGTGAAGGCCAGGACGCCCAGGCTGCTGGCGGCGCCCCCGGTCGCAATCGCCGCGAAGGCCGCGAAGAACAGCACTCCTGTGATCAGCGAGAAGAACGCCCAGGTGAGCTGGCGCTGTACGTGGAACTGCCAGGCCAGCACGAGGCAGGCCGTGATCAGGCCGAGGAAGCCGATGCCGCCGAAGATGATATGCAGCGTCCCGTGCCAGCTCAGGGTGACCGTGGGGCCGGGCGGGGTGCCGACCGGGAAGCCGTCAGCGGGGTCGGCGATGAAGAAACCGGCGCCGACGAGGCCAGCGGCATAGACACTGAGGAACCAGCCGCTGGCTGCGTTCACCCGCTCCGCGCGCCGCTGGCGCACTACGCCGCCGGCGGCGGCGCCGACCATCAGCCCGGTGAGCACGAGCACCAGCACGTGGACCCAGCCGAGGGCGCCGTTGGCGAGCAGGCTCCAGTCGTTATGGGCCAGGCTGAAGCCGGAGCGGGTGAGCGCCTCGGCCAGAGAGGCGGCGACATAGAACGGCCCGGCGATCACGCCGTAGCCGAGCAGTGACTTGGTGACCCGCACGGGTGCGGGCGGGCAGTCGGCGGCCGGGCGGCCGTTCTGGATAGCTGCGGTGGGCATTGGAGCGCTCCCGTTTAACTGAACTGCACTGACCAGTACATGTGTGAAACGCTACTGCACGGTACAGTTCAGCGTCAAGGAGGTTCTCATGGCTGGCCGGAAAGGCGCACTGATCCTCGACACCGCGCGGCAGATGTTCCTGGAGAGGGGCTACGACGCGACAAGCCTCGACGATGTCGCCGCTGCGAGCGGCGTCTCGAAGACCACCGTCTACAACAACTTCGAGGACAAGGAGGGCCTGTTCAGCGCGGTCGTGCTCTCGGTCACCGAGCGCGCGGAGAAGATCATCTCGGAACTGGGCGCCACCCTCAGCGGGGACGAGCCGGTAGCCGGACGGCTGACCGCAGTCGCCCGCGCCCTGGCCTACGGCGCGCTCAACCCAGCCGTCGTGCAGCTGCGGCGGCTAGCCATTTCCGAAGCCCTGCGATTCCCCGACATCGTCACCGCATACTGGGACCGCGCTCCGGCGCGAACACTGGCCCTTCTCACCGAATCGTTCATGCAGATGGCCGCCCAGGGCGAGCTGGACACCGACGACCCCGCGGCGGCAGCAGCGCTTTTTGCCTACGCAGTCCTGGGCTTGTACCAGGACCAGGCACTCCTGCAGCCCAGCCGCCCGCTGACCCGCGCCGACCTCGACGACCACGTCAGCAAAATGGTCACTGCGTTCCTGCGGGCCTACGCGCCGACCGCACACCCCCAGGCTGTATCCCGGTAACCAGAACTCAGATCTCCGCGCACCGTCGCGATTGTCCACCTTGAGGACTGCCTGCCTCCGGGAAACGCAGGCGCAGATTACTCTCATCTGCGTCCCAGCGCCGACCCCTGTAACGCGGCCACCGGCGCTCAGATAACGGCGGGTACGCGCGCACCCGTCCCGGGTCATCGGGCCACGCTCCGTTACGCCTGTGGCTCGCGGACTGCCGGGTCGGAAAGCGTCGGCCACCCCCGGTGGGTAGTAGGCGAGAGGCTGAGACTCCTCGCCCACGAAGATCACCAGGCTGCGGAGACCGCGCTGTCAGCGGCAGATGAGGATGAGCGGGCCGCCGTTTGTGGTCGTCTCAGTGTCTGAGCCTGGGTATACCGTGCCAGGCATGGACTGGAAGATCGAACTGGTAGCGATACCGGTGACCGGTGTTGACCGCGCCAAGGCCTTCTATGTGGATCAGGTAGGTTTCCACGCCGATCACGATCACCAGGTGAACGAGGCGCTGCGGTTTGTGCAGCTCACCCCTCCCGGGTCGGCGTGCTCCATCGTCATGGGCACCGGCATCACCGAAATGGCGCCTGGCTCCCAGAAAGGGGTCCAGATGGTGGTAGCCGACGTGGAGGCCGCTCGCCAGCAGCTCATCGCGCATGGCGTCCAGGCCAGCGACGTTGATGTACAACCGTGGGCTCCTTCGTCACCTTCAGCGACCCCGATGGAAATACCTGGACGATGCAGCAGCTGCCTCCGTGGGGTAGGAGCTTCGTATCGCCACAGCGCTGGCAACGGCGCCGCCAGTATTACACTCCCGGCACTTTGCCCCAAATACCCGGGCACTGCGTCGGTTCGAGAGCAGGTATGTGGGGCGCGTGAGCCGAAGGGTTCTAGGGCTTGGGAGCCAGGACTAAGCCAGACGCTGGTCTATAGGTGACTATTTAAAGGCGGACGCAAACTCACTGTACGGGACCTGGCCAGTGGGGCTCGCCAGAATTGCGTTAGCCACGGTTGCGGGAATTGGGGCCCAGCGGGCGGGCATGTCCGCTGCCAATGCGGGGTTCAGGGTGTATATCAGCGCGAAGTTGGTCAGCCAGATGGCA
>Ga0181521_10004532_pt1 | contig 15804 bp, 12 predicted proteins | sample PEATcosm2014_Bin_32_FD_119764 | JGI IMG/M metagenome (GOLD analysis project Ga0181521, IMG submission 119764) | Peatland microbial communities from MTU Mesocosm Facility, Houghton, MI, USA - PEATcosm2014_Bin02_60_metaG | ecosystem: Environmental > Terrestrial > Soil > Wetlands > Peat | place...
CATTGAGGTAATAACCGCCAGCCGACCGCTCCGGCGCCGCTGTGGCGCCCTGGCCCTTCCAGACGTAGCCAAGGTCATAGCCCGACACGGCAGTGACAACGACAGCCACGAAACCTCCGGCCAGCCTAAGCTGATCTTGAACTTATCGATCTTGGCTTACCAAGATCACTCGTAGTGCAATGGTCTGTTGGGTCGGAACGTCATAGGCAGGATTGCAAGAACGCCAAGATCACGCTGGTTGCAAGATCATCAACAGAGTCGGCAGATGGTCATGAACACACAGACGCGCCATCGAGACGGCGGCCAATGGGGCTGGGATTTGCTGACAGCGGCCAGCAGGCCGCGATCGGCTAGCTCGTCAACCTCCGCGCCGTCCACATCAAGGCCGAGGGCTGGCCGCTCCGCTCCGACGCCGGAGGCGTCGGGCCCTTATAGCCCGCGGTTCGCGGCGCCGCCCCTGAGCGACCGCGAATGACCGCCGGTTCCCCGCCCGCTCACAGGCACAGAAATGGCATGGCAGGAGGGATAACACGCGCTCTGCCGCATGCGCTCCTGCGCACGTCTGCACTATTGCTCATCCCGGAGCCGGAGCGCTCCCAGCGGAGGCGTCCTGATCGCCGCACTCGCCAACTCTCCGGTGCCGATCCTCGAACGAGCCGACGGTTTTTACAGACTCACACCCAACGCTATTGACCTGCGCCGACGCCGGGAAGCCCTGCCGTTTGGGCACGCATTCGGCATGATCAAGGAACATGCCTACCTTCTGAGTAACCAATCGCCGCCACGCCAGGCTGGACAACTCGCCGACCATCGGCGCTGTGCTCGCGGGTGACGCTACCTTGATCGTCTTGATGGCCAGGTGTGTACTCGGATGCCGCGCGGCGCTGATAGTGACAGATTTGCGGAGAGCCTGCAGTTTGCAAGATCGTTAACAGTGCGATGGGAGGCGGTAGCACCAGAAATGAGATGACTGGAGCAGACAGCGTGCGCAATCGCAGAGTTGGTCACCGCGCGGACCAGCAGGGTAATTTGCACAACCCTTAACATCACCTCGACACTCGCGACCACCAGCTTCGCTCCGCTCCGCCGTCGCTCCGGCCCGGTCCCGTGTTCGCTGGCGGAACTCTTGCTAGTCGTCGGATGGCGTGGGGTCGGCAGTCGGAGTCAATCGCTCGAAGAGGGCGTCCTCAGCGTTGCGCATCTCGAGCTCGACGGTCTCGGCGAGATTGCGGTTGTCGTGCAGGACGCCGAACTCGACGTTGCCGTTCTCCGCGCTCCAGGAGAAGTTCGCGCTGGTTACCAGCAGGAACCGGTGGTCGATGACGAGGAACTTGGCGTGGTTGCGCACGGGGATCCCGTCGAACGGCCGGGATCGCAGCACCGTCGCTGGCCGGAGATGGGCTGCGACCTCGGTGGCGGACGGGGTGCCGGCGCCGCTGGCAGGAGTCCAACTGACAGCGCTGTGGCTGCCGTGCTCAGCTGCGGTCGCGTCGAGGTAGACCCGGACGGTGATCTCGGGGCGTTGCGCTGCCTGGGCAAGAGCTGCCCAGAGTGCCGAGGACCGCTGGAAGTTGAAGGTCGAGCAGGTCACTGACTGGCGGGCGTTGTCGACGAGGTGCACGACCGAGCCGGTGAGGGCGCCTATCTGGGCGAGGTGACCAGGCATGGTCCAGACTGGCTGCAGGGAAGTGAATTGCGTCCGGGCTCCCTCGATAGCCCGCAGCATCGCGATGGCGCCCGCAGCGTGCCCGCGAAGATCAGCGAGGACCGCTTCCAGCAGGTCCCGGGTCCGTGGTCTCCGGCCGGGGGCGATCGCTCGCAGCGCCATGGTGAGGGTTTCGCCGGCGGCGAGCCGGTCAGCGATCTGGCCGGCCTCGGTGCCGGTCAGGAACCGGCCGAGTTCGGCTGCCGGGTTGCTAGCCGGCACCGGCGAAGAATCCTGCGCTGCTTCCCGGCAGGTCGACCAGAAAGCGCCGGTCAAGGAACCGGTTGGCGCGCTCGCACGAAGTCTCCGACGCCATCACGCAGCAATGGCACGCGGCTCCGTGCAGGAAGTCCTCTGGATCCTGCGGCGTGCGCATGGCACAGATGGGATCGGACGAGCAGCGCAGGGCCCGGTACAGGGCGTCCCGAGCGGCCTCGGCCAGCCGGTCTGGCTCGCTGAGCTGGACAAGCCCGCCCAGAGTCCCGTCGCTGTCGGACGCCGTCGTGCAGATCAGCAGCCCGGCCGCGGCGGGCCTCCCCTCGGACTCGGGCCACGCGTAGAGCCGTTCGCTGAGGCTGGCCGACGAGTAGCCGCAGGTCATCGCGAACTGCCGGATCAGGATATGCGCGAGGGTGTGCACGAGCCAGTACCGCGGCGGCTTGAGCCGGGAGTCAGGGTCGACGTTCTCCGCGGTCTCGGACAGCCGCCGCCGGAAGTTGCGCCGGTGCGCGTCCCGGTGCGCACGCCACAGGTCGGTTGCCAGCACCCTGATCTCCCACGCGGCGACAGCGGCCTCGTCCAGTTGGAGGAAGATGCCCTCGCCGCGGTCCTCGGTGGCCACGGTCCAGGCCAGGCGCTCAGCGCGGGCAAGGGGCGCGAGCCTTCGCGGCAGATCGCCGGCCCGGTCGAGATCGTCGATGCGGGTGAACCCGATCAGCGCGTTCACCTTGCGCAGCCGCTCGACCGCGAGCACCCGGGTGATCTCGGGGCGCAGATCTGCTCCGCGATCGCGGCGGGAAAGCGTCAGCCCGCTCTCCTCGTCCTCGTGCCGGGGGCCGAGCGGTTCCTTCTGCAGGTACTCCCATTCGGGGACGAGCAGCTCGACCGGGTCCCATTGGCGGATCCGCTGGTCTTGTTCCTCCGGCGACGGCGGCGGCGCGCTGGCTGCCTCTGCCGCAGCACGCAGGTCGTCGTCGCTCAGTGACGTGACGTCGACCTTGCCGTCGAGGACATCGCGGAGGGTTTCCAGGTCGTCGCGGTAACGCGCGAGCCTGTCGCCGAGCGCGATCCTGATCTGGTCGGCGACGTCGCCGGCCCGCTCACCCTTCGACCGGGGCATCACGATGATCGACTGGGTGGAGGCGAACCACAGATTGGACGCTCCGATCAGCATCAGCTGGGTGGGGAGCCCGCAGCCGCCTGGCGTGAACGCGTCCAGGTGCGGGTAGCGGCCCCGGCACTTGGGCAGCCTGCTCTTGCCGCCCTCGCCTTGTGCCTCGTTCATGCCGCGGCGCAGGCCGCACGAATCACAGTGAATCATCGCGGATGCGCCCTTGCCCGCGGTGCGATCCACCATGCGCAGCGCCGGGAACTCGGCCTTGTCACACGGCTGGCCGCGGTGCACCCACAGGTCATAAGGGAATTCATCCAAGTGACCGTCGATGCAAGCCAGCAGGTACCGGGCAGGCACCGCGGTCCGCCGGGTAGCGCCGCGGCGGCGGCCTTCCGACCGTCCGTAACACCTGGCGTGCTCGAAGCAGGCCAGGTCCGTGCGGAACGGGTGCGTGTTGGTGTAGCTGAACGACGCCAGCAGCGCGAGCATGTCGCAGCCCGTGCAGCGCAGCCACTGCGGGAAGACCCGGGCCGGCACCCCGAGGTCATTGCCCTCACCTGAGAACGTGCCGCGCTTGGGCTGCCAGGGAAACGGATAGAGCTGCAGGTCGGGCGAGCGCAGCAGCAAGCGCGCGACATTGCGCAGACGCTGAGCTTGGATCGGCTGCGGTGGCGCGTCGCGGCGGCGCCAGATCCGGTCCCAGTCGTCCAGGCCAGCCGGCATGATCGTGAACTGCGGCAGGTCCATGATCGAGCCAGGGCCGTAGGTGTAGAGCAGACTCGACGGACGGCCCGAGCCTACCTTCGCGCGGTTGTGCTTGGCCGACTGCTTCTCGGCGGCCTCGGCGTCGCCGAGCGGGTCGACCGGCCTACTGCTGTCGTAGAGCAGTGCCGCATGGGTCGTCATGACGTGGCCTCCGGAAACGTCCACTGCGGCGCCCCAGGCGGGGCTCGGTAGATCAAGTTGTCGGCGATCGGGCTGACCAGCAAGTTGATCTCGGGCTGCACCTCGCGCATGGAGTTCGGCACCACGAACGGCGGCAAGTCGCGCACGTCCGCCCGCACCCGCGCGTTCTCGGCGCTGATCATGAGGGCGTCGAACCTGGCCTCGTCGGTGACCCGTTCGTAGACGAGGGCCTTGCGGACCTCGGCCAGGTATGCGCGGCGCTTGGCCCACTGGTCCAGCCGGTTCTGCAGCCGCTGGCGTGCCCGGTCCGCGCTGTCTTCATCACTCGCCCGCAGCACCCGGCTGACCAGCGTGTCGATCAGGGTGGACGCGAAGTCGCGCTGCGCCTCGATCTGCCCGGCCGCGCGCTCGGGCGACAGCCCGTCCGGAACCGCTGCCTCCAGCACCCGCGCCGCGCTGACTAGCACGCCGTCCAGCCCGCGCTCGATAGAGGTGGCCGAGAACGGGGTGACCGATAGTGCCTCGACCTGCGCGTAGAACGTCTCGTGGTAGCTGCGGAACTGCTCGAAGTGCGCGAGATCCCGAGGCCGGGCCCAGTTGCCGAGCGCGAGCACCAGGCCTGGCCGTCGGGCGTCACGTCCGACGCGCGAGGTGGCCTGAATGTACTCGGCTGTGTTCTTCGGCTGGCCGACCACGAGCATCAGGCCGAGCCTGGTCACGTCCACGCCGACCTGGAGCATCGAGGTCGCCAGGATCGCGTCGTACGGGTTCACCTCGCGGGTCGGGACCGGCTCGCTGGCCGCCCGCCGTTCGCGCAGGCTGGCCTTGCCTGCCGTCGAGTCGAACTGCGGATCGAAGGGCACGGCCATCTGGTCGAGCGTGGCGGTGATGTCGGCGCTCGCGACCCGGGACGTCAGCTCGGCGATATTGAGGTTCCCGAAATTGGTGCCGGTCCGGCGCGGTAGCGCTGACCACGGCCGTCCCTTCGCGAGCGCGGTCTGTACGTCGTCACCGAGGTAGCGGGCCATGCCGGCCAGCTCACGGGTGGCACTGAAGTAGCCGACCAATGACAGGTACGGGTCGGCGACTTCGCCGCACCGGTCGAGCAGCAGCTAGCCTGCCGCGAGCAGCACCTCGGCGATCCGGATCTCGGCCGTGGTCAGCCGGACCCCGGTCGGGCTGATGCCGATGTAGCGCCGACCCGGGCTCTCGTCGGTGATTGGCAGTTCCTTGGAGAAGAACGTGCGGCCCGCGTCGATCACCTGCGGCGGGAAAATCGTGATCTCTCGGCCGTACAGGGCACGGACCTGGTCGGCTGAGTTCCGGGCGGTCGCGGTCGAGGCGACGAGCAGTGGCTGCACCGGAGCCCCGGCCGCGGTGCGCCAGGACATCATCACGTCGATCGCGACCTCGAACAGCCCGACGGTCGTGCCGAGCGCGCCGGTGATCAGGTGCAGCTCGTCCTGGATCACCAGGTCCGGCGGGCGCAGCCGGCTCGCCGGCCGCAGCGCTGCGGCGGGATAGCCGTTCTTCTGCGGGTGCTTGCTGCCGTCCTTGATGTCGCAGTGCAGATAGTCCGGGTGTACGAATCCATGCCGCTCACACCGACGTGCAACGTAGCCGAACAGCGACGCTGCTTCGCCCGCGCTGGCCGGCGAGTTCGCAGCCGACATTCAGCTGCGTGCCGGCGAGGCCGGCCAGGCCGGTGCCGTTGACCATCCGGTCGACCTCGATTGCCGATCCGTTGCCGGCTGGCAAGGGCGATGGCCCGGCGGGGCGGGCGCCGTCAGCGGCGAGACGGGCCAGCTCGGTGACGCCGAGCCGGGACGGCAGGGTCTTGAGCCGGGTGCCGTCGAGCAGGACATGCAGGGTTGTCTCGTCGGCCCAGATAGTGACCGTGCGGCCCGCCAGGGCCGGGCCGAGCTGGCCGCCGATCCACAAGTTCCCTGACGGCGGCACCAGCCTGTCCGCTTCCAGGGCTATCCTCGGCGGCTCTGCTGGCCGGGCGGCAGCGGCAGCAGGTGGCGCGGCTGGTGACTCCGGTGGAGTGGTCAGGCCCTGACGGCCGGTACCCGCACCTCCAGCGCCGGCACGGCAGGTCCGAAGCGGGTCGCGGGGAAGGCCATCCCCAGGGACTGGTGCGGCCGGTTGGTGTTGTATTCCTCCCGCCACGCATCCAGCGCCGCCTGAAGGGCTGCAAGGTCCTCGAACGGGCCGTGGTCGTCGAGCAGCCCGATCTGCAGGGACTGGTGCAGCTGCTCGATCTTCCCGGTCGTAGTCGGCGACCGCGGCCTGGTCAGCCGCTGGGTGATGCCGTTCTCCCGGGCAGCGGCCTGCGGCGATGTCGGCCCAGGTCCCGGAACGCGTACCGGAAGGTGACCGTCAAGAACACCGCCGGGCCGGCTGAGCTGGCCCGGCCGAAGCTGCGCGGAACGACCGGGGCGTCGGCGTCTTGGCTGTTTGGCATGCACGTCACCAAGACGAATATGCTGGAGATCCTGATGATTCGCGTCGTTCGTCCGCGGTCTGTCCGCCCCTCGGCGACCAGGCAGCGAACGACCAGAACACATGGGCCTGTCGGCGACGGCATCACGCTGGACTACCTGTTCCTGGACGCGAGCTTCTTCCGCAAGCTCGAGGAGCTGGTCGGCGGTCAGGATGCGGAGTTCGGCGGTGTACCCATGGGCGGTGAGGCGGACGGTTACCAGATGCGCGGCCAGTTGCTGGGCGTGGCCGAGAAGTTCGCTGGCTCTGCGCCTGCTGTGGATGCGGTCAGCCAGATGAGGACGGCCATATTGATATTAAAGCGGGCTCACCGCCTGGCTCCCTGTTTGGCTCCCCAGAAGCTACTGCTTTTGCCGGGAACCCCTCTGAACTGTGGGCCTGAGAGGACTTGAACCTCTGACCTCTTCCTTATCAGGGTGTCGGCGCCCGGGCTCAGATAGTAGCTCTGGCCCTCTGACCTGCGGTTCGGATGTAAGACGGTCCCATTGACTGCCATCTACTGTCCTGCGTTTCCCCGCATTGTCCCGGGTTTCGTAGGGCCAATGTAGGGCCAGTCCTAGGGGCGCAGCTGGCGACGCCTGAACTCCGGCAGGAGGTCTGGCCGCGCCCTGGCGGCCAACATCGGCTAGCTAATAGCTAGGGCACCGTGAAGATTTTGGTGCTGGTTGCCGTGCCCGCGGACGTGGTGACCGAGACGTGGCCGGTGGTGGCGCCGGCGGGGACCTTGGTAACGATCTTGGTGGCGGTGTCGGACACGATGGCGGCCCGGGTGCCGTGGAAGGCCACGGCGGTGGCGCCGGAGAGGTTCAGGCCGGCGATGGTCACCGAGGCTCCCGCCGCGCCTGAGGTGGGGGTCAGTTTGCTGATCTTGGGGGTGACGGTGGTGGTGATCCGCCCAATCGAGTCGCCGGCCTCGTTGGTGAACCACAGCGCCCCGTCGGGCCCGGCCGTGATCCCCTGCGGGGTGCTGATGCCGGGGTCGGAGTAGGTGGTGACCGTCCCGGTGGTGGTGATCCGCCCGATCGAGTTCGCCGGCCCGTTGGTGTTGGTGAACCACAGCGCCCCGTCGGGCCCGGCGGTGATCCCGTAGGGGGCGCCGGGGCCGGGGTCGGTGTAGTGGGTGACCGTCCCGGTGGTGGTGATCCGCCCGATCGAGTTGCCGCCGTAGTTGGTGAACCACAGCGCCCCGTCGGGGCCGGCCGTGATCCCGTACGGGGTGTTGATGCCGGGGTCGGTGTAGGTGGTGACCGTCCCGGTGGTGGTGATCCGCCCGATCGAGTTGCCGAGGTTGTTGGTGAACCACAGCGCCCCGTCGGGCCCGGCGGTGATCCCGTACGGGCCGCTGATGCCGGTGCCGGTGTAGGTGGTGACCGTCCCGGTGGTGGTGATCCGCCCGATCGAGTTGCCGTTGCCGTTGGTGAACCACAGCGCCCCGTCGGGCCCGGCGGCGATCCCCTGCGGGCCGCTGATGCTGGCGCTGGTGTAGTGGGTGACCGTCCCGGTGGTGGTGATCCGCCCGATCGTGTTGCTGCCGTAGTTGGTGAACCACAGCGCCCCGTCGGGCCCGGCGGTGATCCCCTGCGGGTCGCTGATGCTGGCGCTGGTGTAGTGGGTGACCGTCCCGGTGGTGGTGATCCGCCCGATCGAGCCGTTGCCGCCGGTGTTGGTGAACCACAGCGCCCCGTCGGGCCCGGCCGTGATCCCCTGCGGATAGTCGATGCCGTGGCTGGTGTAGCCGGTGACCGTCCCGGTGGTGGTGATCCGCCCGATCGTGTTGTCGCCGTAGTTGGTGAACCACAGCGCCCCGTCGGGCCCGGCCGTGATCCCCGCCGGGCCGCCGATGCTGGGGTCGGTGTAGGTGGTGACCGTCCCGGTGGTGGTGATCCGCCCGATCGAGCCGGGGTAGCTGCCGCCCCCGGTGAACCACAGCGCCCCGTCCGGCCCGGCGGTGATCCCGCCCGGGCTGCTGATGCCGGTGCCGGTGTAGGTGGTGACCGTCCCGGTGGTGGTGATCCGCCCGATCGAGTTGCCGTTGCCGTTGGTGAACCACAACGCCCCGTCAGGCCCGGCGGTGATCCCCTGCGGGCCGCTGATGCCGGTGCCGGTGTAGGTGGTGACCGTCCCGGTGGTGGTGATCCGCCCGATCGAGTTGCCGAGGTTGTTGGTGAACCACAGCGCCCCGTCGGGCCCGGCCGTGATCCCCTGCGGGCCGTTGATGCCGGTGCTGGTGTAGTGGGTGACCGTCCCGGTGGTGGTGATCCGCCCGATCGTGTTGCGGCCGGAGTTGGTGAACCACAGCGCCCCGTCAGGCCCGGCGGTGATCCCCTGCGGGCCGCTGATGCCGGTGCCGGTGTAGATGGTGACCTTCCCGGTGGTGGTGATCCGCCCGATCGTGTTGTTGACGACGTTGGTGAACCACAGCGCCCCGTCGGGCCCGGCCGCGATCCCCACCGGGTTGCTGATGCCGGTACCGGTGTAGTGGGTGATCGTCCCGGTGGTGGTGATCCGCCCGATCGAGTCACTGTCGGTGTTGGTGAACCACAACGCCCCGTCAGGCCCGGCGGTGATCCCGGACGGGCCGCTGATGCTGGCGTAGAAGGTCACCCGGCCGCCGCCGGAGGCGGCCGCCGGGCCGGCCGTCAGGCCCAGCACCAAGACCGGCACACCCGCCAGGACGAGGAGCGAGCGCAACGGGTGCCACGCGGCAGATCGCCGCCGCCGCACCAGCCAGGCCCCGTCCACTACCCCCGCCCGGCTGCCCCGCACCCGGCGCCGCCCGGCCAGCAAGCTGGCCTTCATGCCCAAGCTGGTCTTCATGTCCAAGCCCTCCCTTAGCCCGCCTCAGGCCGGCCCCGCCGCAGAGACCGGCAAGGCCGCCACGCCACCGGCACCAGCAAACGTCAGCGCGGCCAGTGCTCCCGCGGCCACTGCGGCACCCAGAGTGCGTGTCATGTGCGCATGCACCGGAAGATCCTCCCTTCCAGCCTTCCAGCCACGGGACCGGGCCCGAGCGTGCCTTGACGCGGACCAGATCACGCGGCCGGTCCGTAGCCCCTCACCCCCTCAAGGGATTCCGCTTTCTGCCGGTCACGCCCGGTTTCCCGGCCAGCCCAGGCAGCGCCCGCCGTGTCTGCGGCACCGCCGCCGCTGCTCACAACACTCGCCGCGGCCACAGGTAACGGCCCAAGTGCCAGTAGTCACGAAGATCAGGGACCTAGGTCCCGCCCGGCCGTTGACCGCAAGCCGTAACCATCCCCGACTGCGCCGGCATCCACCACAAGCAGCACACCCCGCCCGGCCGGGGCAGCAGAGAAGACACTCGCACAGGCAGATGAAGTCCTCCTAGCTAGCTAGCCTGCGCTGTCTTCCTCGATAGGCGCTGCACCCGGGCGAGCGGACACCGGGTCTAGGTTCGGCGAAGCCGATCGCGCAGCGACGCCCGCAGGGCGACCTAGACGCGGTGGACGCGAGCGGGATAATGGAGCGCCGAGGAAGACGGCAGCACCCAGCACCGGATGCGCGCGGGGTGAGCCAGGTTGATCAGTGGTGACTGAGCGGTGGGATCGGCGCGCGCTCGGCCGGGCCTTCCAAGGCTGAGGCCGAGCGCTGGCGCCGATCCCCGGCGCGCGCAGCGCGCCGCCTTGATCTAAATACGGAATAATTCGGCAGTTGGCGTCTTGTGCAGGGTGTTGTGCCGTGCGGTTGCCTCGCATGCCCGTTGAGCCGTGCGTCGCTGGCGCGTTCGCGTCAATGACGGTCCTGCTCGCTGGCTGGCGCTGACTAGCGGCTCGTGTGCGGGAGCTGGCAGATCGCGAGGTCTGGGTGGGCGTCAGGGCCTGCGAGGTCGCGGATGAGGCTGGGGCCGTATTCGGTCAGGCCGATGACTTCTGCCAGGTGCCGGAAGGTCAGGATCGAGACTCCGCGGCTCGCAGCAGCGCGCCGGTAGGCTGCGTATCGTTTCGCCAGCTCTGCCCGGCCGGGCATGGCGGCACGGTCCGGTGACCCGCTTGTCTTGCGGCGCTCGTGGCTCAGTTCGCTGGTTCCCCGGATGCTGAGGGTCACCTGTTCCGCGTCATCGAGTGACGTGGTGCCGGTCATCTGCCCGGCGATGAGATTGATCTTCAAGAGCGCGCCGGGCTCGATGACGTGGAAGGTGCTGCTCTGGCCGGTGACCGGGACCAGCGCTCCCCGGTCGCGGATCTCGGCCAGGCCGCGGACTCCGAGCGTGGCGGCGGCCAGCAGCGTGGTGGCTTCGGAAGGATGACGGTTCAGTGCGGGGAGGCAGGGCCGGATGTCGGCCGGGGTGAGCTGGCCGGTCGTTGCGGCCAGGCTGGAGCACCGCTGCGTAACGGTCGCTGCGGGAAGCTCGCCGTCTAGTCCTGGCCCTGCTACTACGACGTTCGCGGGCAGGCCGAGCCCGTCCAGTGCCGCGAGAGTGATCGAGTCCGCGAGCGGGCTGAGCAGCTCGGGCTCGTCGCCCTGCCCGGTGATGTCGCCGCCGGCATCCACCAGGGTGATGGCGGGAGCGGTGAGAGCGCTGGCTAGCTCGGCTAGCTGCTCGCGAAGTCCCTGGGCGCCGCCGCGGGGGTCCAGGAGCACCAGCCGTGCCGGGGTGAGCCGGGCCAGCAGCGGCAGCGTGGACCGGGCACCGGAAATCAGGGAGCTGTCCCTGGTGACTTCCCAGTTGCGGGGCGTGATCGGGCGCAGGCCGCGGAAGTCGTCCGGGGTCCGGGGTCCGGGCTGCGGGTCGAGCAGGAACCGGTCCCACGAGAAGCTCGCGATGACCGGCCGCTCGCTGCCGGGTGCCGACAAGGCATGGTGGATGAACAGGGCGGCGATGGCGTCTCCGCCGCCGCCTGCGGCTACGAGCAGGGGGTCTCTCACACCGGCGAGTCTAGGGCCGCTAAGCTCTTAGTGGCCAGTGGACTATGCCACGGGTGTGGAGAGGATGCGTTGTGCCCGAGATTGTGGCTGTCTTGCCCAAGTACCTTCAGATCGCTAATCACATTCGTGAGCAGATCCTGCGGGGTGATCTTCAGCCGGGGGCCGAGGTGCCCAGCGAGCGGCAGCTTGCGGAGGACTGGAAAGTAGCCCGGCCGACTGCCGCCAAGGCCCTGCAGGCGCTGCGGCAGCAGGGAATGGTGGAGGCCCGCACCGGCACCGGGACCTTCGTCTGCGATGTCCAGGCTCACCGCCGCGCGAGCTACCGTTATCACGGCTACCGCGAGCAGGGCGCGCAGTACGGCCCCGGCGAGTCCGTCGAGATCATCGCGGCAGGCGTGGTCGAGGCTCCCGAGCACGTCGCGCAGGCCCTTCGGCTGGGACACCCAGCGAAAGCGATGATGCGCCGCCGGGTCATCTCCCAGGAAGGCCGCGGCCCGGCCGAGATCTCCACGTCCTGGTGGCCCTCCGACCTGGCGTCGGTGGCACCGCGGCTGCTCGCCCGCGAGTCCCTGGGCGGCATCGGCAGTGTCCGGTACGTCGAGGCCGTCACCGGGCGCCATGCGACCTACGCGCGAGACCAGGCTTCCGCCCGGCTCGCCACCCGTGACGAGGCCGAGGCGCTGGCCCTGCCCGCGCGGCCCGCCGCGGTCCTGGTGTACCGGCATACCGTTCACGACGGTGACGACCAGCCCCTGGAATTCGCCGAGGCCATCTACCCCCCAGGCGTATGGACCATCGAGCAGGAGTACCCGGTAGAGAGCTAGGACCCGCGCGGGCGCGGCAGGGGATTTGACTGTGACTACTGGCATATGCCACTATCCAGTAAGCGGCATATGCCGACCACCCATCAGGAGGTGAGGGCTATGGCCCTTAACACTGGCAAGAGGCTGCCGGTGAGCATGCAGGATGCGTTCCCGCACGGGTGCCATCTGGTGCCGGATTCGATCGTGGAGGCGATGGACTACGACGAGGCCACGCGCCGCCGGAGCGCGGCGGTGGACAAGCAGACCGGGCAGCCGGTGTGGCAGGTCCGGGTGATGGACATGGACCCCGAGCTGGAGGGCCGGTCGCGCGAGGTCGTGGTCAAGATCCTGGCGGACAAGATGCCGGTCCCGCCGACCCGTGCCCCGTTCGAGCTGGTGGAGTTCGAGGGCCTGCAGGTCACCCCGTATGTGGACTCGGCCCGGTGCTGCTGGTGGTGGGAGCGGTGGCGGTCATCGCGACATTCGCATCAGTTCTGCGGGCACTGAACTGACCACGGCACACCAGGTAAACACAAGCCAGCAGCGGCAGATCAGCCAGCTCCGCAGCCAGATCAGCAATTTGTCGGCCAAGGTCGCCGACCTAAGCCTGTCGACAGACCCGCTGGCCAACTACGCCGACGTATGCAACACGCAGGCAACCAACGGCAGGAGGGGTCACGCAGACTGAACTGCCCCGGCGAGTCCGAAGCGCGTCCCTCCGGAAATCCTTGGGCAGATGCCCTGGGGATGGGATAGTGCACGAGTGATGCGGGCGAGCGGGGAATGCCGGTGAGCGGCGACGGCGCACTGACCGTTGCCGACGGGGATCTTCCGGCCGGTCTGAGTGCAAGTTTCGCCACGTCCCCGGCTGTGGGGTGGGACATCGAGACCTCGGGCCTGGACTGGCGAGTGGACGTGATCGGGACGTGTCAGCTGTTCGCCGAGGGCGTAGGTACCGCGGTGATAAGGGTTGCGGCTGGCTCTGCGCCCCCGCGCCTCAGTGCGCTGCTCGAGGACCCTGGCGTGGTGAAGGTCTTTCACCACGCTCCGTTTGACCTGCGTTTCATGAACCACGCATGGGGAGTCCGGGCGGCGTCGGTGAGGTGTACGAAGGTGGCGTCGAAGCTTCTGGATCCTCAGGCTCCGAACCAGATGCACAGCCTCCAGACCCTGGCGGCACGTTACCTCGGCGTGCACCTAGCCAAGGGCGCAGTCCGGACCAGCGACTGGTCGGCCGCGCTATCGGCTGAGCAGGTTGCCTACGCGGCAGACGATGTGATCCACCTGCCGCAGCTGCTTGATGCGATGCATGTCCAGATTGAGGCTCGCGGGCTTTCGTGGCTGTACGACAGGTGCTGCGAATTCCTGGCAGCTCGCGTGGCTCTCGAGGTTGGGGACTTCCCGGACGTCTTCGCCTACTGACCGGGCGGCGGGGCTAGCTCTTCCCACTTCGCGCCGGTAAAGAACTGGAAGCCCGAGGCAGGCCTTGCAGTCAGGCGGGCGAGGAGCCGCATGTGGGAAGGCGCGTCCGACCCGTTGATGTGCTCGGCAGTCACGCTCACCTCTGCGGACGCTATCAGGCGGTGCAGGTCGTCAAGAAGCAGGTCTGGGACCCATCCCACAGGGACGGACGACGGGCCCGCAACTAGGATGGCCAGCGAGTTCTTCGGGTTGCCAGGCTCGCGGACCAGGCTTAGCGCGGTACCCGGCTTCAGTCCGGCCAGCGCCAATTCGACGGCCTTGCTTGTTACGCGCAGTTCGCGGCCGTCCGGGTAGAGGGCTTGGTCATGCACGTGGCGCACACCGTTGACGAGGAACAGGTAGGACAGAGTCTTGCCGATGACTTCAGGCTCTGGCAGGAACTGAAGCGTGTCACCCTGCCGGCGTCCTTGCGAGCGCGCGATCTGCTCCCAGGGCTCTGGCCGCTTGCCCTCCAGGCCCAGGCTCGCCACATAGCGGCCGTAGTCGGCCCGGCGGGCATCCATGGCGCGCTGAGCGAACAACGGGAACAGCCGCTCAGAACTGTATGCCCTGCGGAGGTCATCGAATCCCAACAGGGGGCGGAAGCCGTCGACCGACAGCGCATTCTGGATGTAGGCGAACCTATAGAGGTGATCGTCGTAAGACAGGAACCCGACTGGCTCGATCGCACGGGTTCCGGGGTGCTGCCAGGCAACCACGAGCCGCCGGGCCGCTGCCGAGGACCGGCTTTCGGGCATGCTCAGATCTGACAGCGTGCTAGCTGCAGGCATCGAGAACCCTCCTCCGATTTATCTCAAGCACACTCAGTGCAAAGCTACGCGCCGGTTCTGACATTCCCGCTATCCCGATCATGATCTCCTGGACGTCAGGATCGCTGACCTGCGTCAACTTGGCTAGCCAGTGATCCCTGGCCGGAGGGGATGCCATCTCGAGCGCCTGCTTCGCAATGCTCACGAGCGTCGGGATGGGCTGGCCGGTTCTGTGCTCAAAACAGGAGGCGCGGCCCTTCTCACACCACTTCTCCATTCCGCCGGGCACAGCCAGCCGCGAAACCCGCTTAGCATCCAGGACGCCGAAGCCCAGGCTGCTGGCGTGATCGTAGGAACCGCAGAGGTATATCGGCCGATCTGGGTCCGTCGCGTGGCGAAGGATGGACCAGTTGTTGTCATGCCTGTCCGTGTTAGCAATCCAGGCATCGAACATCAGGTACCCAGCAAAGACGTCAAACGCATGCGCATCGAAGGACAGCAGTAAGCCCGGCGGCGGGAGTGCGTCGGTCAGGACGGTGAGGATGTTCTCCAGGGAGTGCCCAGGATGGCCGCCGCGCCTGCCCGGCTGGTGAACATATTCCGGGAACCTTTCCAGAAGGAGTCGCCCCTCGAGCAGGTCGAAGAACGGCGGAGCGAGGTTGAGCGAGATCGACCCCCGCGATTCGACCTGCGCATCCTTGTTGACCAGCGTGGCCATGTTGACCTGGGCGCAAGGGATACCGACGAGGCCCGCGAGATGGGATGCAGCCTTCTCCGCCCAGTCCTCGCCATGGACGTGGCCCTCCTTGACCGTGACGGCCTTAAACAACCAGTCATTTTTTGTACCCGGCTCGCGCAGCCACCATTTCGGCTCGGCACCCGACGTCTCTTCGCGGACAACTTCCCACGAACTTACGTCGACCCGCTCGAATGGCTCGCCTGACACGAGGAAAGCCTAGGGCCCATCCCCATAGCAGGGCCGCATTTGGCGTTACCCTCTCTGCCAGCGTTGCGAAGCTATCAACAAACCAGTCAAAACCCTAATAAAATGGGCGCTCGCCTCATAGAGGGAAATCTACCTGGGCAAACCCAGGGCAAGCGACCGGACACATTGTGCGCGTGGCGACAACGCACGGCACGCGACCTGCAGGAACGCCACGATCCATACGGCCCAGATTGGGCACGAAGGCAGCTTGCGAGCGTTCCAGCAGCACGTCGATAGTGTCGCCAAGCTAACGACGTGGTGCGCAGTTAGGGTTGGGACGTCCTTGCCTGGGGTGGCTGTGTGATCGGTGAGTAGCGGCGGGTTACCAGGCGGCGGCGCGGTCGGATACTAGTGAGCCGATGGCCTGGATGGTCTCTGGCAGGTCGTCGCGCCTGCCGGTCCAGCGTTGCAGGGGCCGCCAGTTCTTGCTATCGGCGATGGCGTGCTCCACG
>Ga0181521_10004539_pt1 | contig 15786 bp, 13 predicted proteins | sample PEATcosm2014_Bin_32_FD_119764 | JGI IMG/M metagenome (GOLD analysis project Ga0181521, IMG submission 119764) | Peatland microbial communities from MTU Mesocosm Facility, Houghton, MI, USA - PEATcosm2014_Bin02_60_metaG | ecosystem: Environmental > Terrestrial > Soil > Wetlands > Peat | place...
CAATGCCGATGGTCCGTTCCGCCGATTCCCGCCGCAACTCCCGATCCATGCCTCCTTGCACGATGCCGAAAAGCGATTGCGTTTGAATATGTCCCTCTCCATCATTGCCATCCAGACCCTGAGCTTGTCGAATGGGAGGGACCTGCTTTTCCTGACGCCTGATGGCTGATGGCTGACGGCTGCCAGCCCACGGAACTTCGCGCTTATGTTCCTCAAAATAACTCTTGCAACGCTCGCCCCAGCGCAGCGTCAGCTCCATTGAAGCCCGCGCCCGCGCGCCGTCCGCCGGATACTCCGTGCATTCGTCGAACGCCATAATAATGTCGGCACCCAGCCCGACCTGGATCTCCATGGCTTTCTCCGGACTGAGAAAATGCGCCGAGCCGTCCAGATGCGAGCGGAAAGCCACGCCTTCTTCGCTGACCTTGCGCAGATCGTTCAGGCTGAAAACCTGAAACCCGCCCGAGTCGGTGAGAATCGCCCGGTCCCAAGCCATGAATCGGTGCAGCCCGCTCACCCGCCGCACCGTCTCCATCCCAGGGCGCAGATAAAGATGATAGGTATTCGCCAGCAGAATCTCGACGCCCAGCTCCTCCAGCACATCCTGCGAAACGCCCTTGACCGAAGCGAGCGTCCCCACCGGCATGAACACCGGCGTCTCCACCTCTCCATGAGGAGTGATGAGTTTCCCGGCGCGCGCCGCGCCGCGAGTAGCTTCAATCTGCAATCGAACAGTCACCGCTGGATTGTAACCCACGTAGCGACAGCCGCCCTCGGCTGTCCAGCCGAGCGAAGCTTGGCAGTGTCCGTCACAACGAGTAATTCTAAGATGGCTGGAATGGCCGACCGTCGACCCGGAGAATTGTCACAACGAACGATACCCTCTGCTTCGCTCATCCCTCCCAAACAAACGCGTCAAACACCCTCTTCGTTTCAAATCCGATGCGCTTATAAAGCGCGATGGCCCGGTCATTGGCTTCGGTCACGGTCAGCGAAATGGCATGGAATCCCCGTCCGCGCAGATTCTTCGTGGTCGCGGCCAGCATCGCTTCGCCCAAGCCGGCGGAACGATACTCGGGCAACACGCAGACCTGCGTAATGTGTCCGACATCGTGGCGAACCCGCGAGCACAGGATCAAACCGATCAGCGCGCCGCTGCGGCGTTCGTAAACTACGAACGACGCGGGCGCATCGAACGTGCCGCATCCGGGAAAGCGGACGATGTTGTTCAAAAAGCGCAGCGATCCGGCGAGCGTGCGGTATTGGTCGTTGATGTCCGAATCGACGTGCCCGCGGTAAGCGGCGGTAATCACGCCGGCGGCCGGCTGGTAATCCCGTTCCGACCAGGGACGAATCTCGAACTGCGGCGGAACCGGCGGCTCGGTTTGCGGATGCTTGGCGATTTCGAAATTCATGAACACCCGGGGATGCCGGCTGAAACCCTGTTCGAGAAAGGGGCGCGCCACTTCGCCGGCGTGGTAAGCCAGCAACTGCGCCTCCACGCGATGGACGCCCGGCGACTGCTGCAGCGTCTCGATGACGTGGGTGAGCAGGCGTTCCTCGATTTCGTGACCGCCGACTTCGTGACCGACGATTTCGTGACCGCCAACTTCGTGACCGACGGGCGCAGGCCCTCCATCACGGACGGATTCCGCAACCGAGTCGCGGACAAACAGATCTCCGACGACGCCCTTGCTTTCCTCGTAAACAAAAAATGAGTAGCCGCAGATGCTGCCGCGTTCGATGGCCGCGTAGCCGGGAAGAATCTTCGAATCCATGTAGCGCAGGATCATCTCGGCCGAGGTCGTGTAATCCCACGACAGCTGGCTCCCCCACATGCCGATCTCATCTTCCAGCAGCGGGCGAAGGTCGCCGGAAGAGAAATGTCGAAGATCGAGAATTTCCATAGAAAAGGTCTCAGGTCTCAGATGTCAGGTCTCAGGAAAAGCGCATCTGCGAGATTTCGTTGCCAGCCAGGATTTCGGTGCCTGACGCCTGAGACCTGACACCTGACACCTTTTTTTATTTTCCCACCCAGTACAACTCCAACTTCTGCTGCGGGATGCTGGTTAAGTATGACACTCGGCGTCCGGGAATAAGCAGGGCGAATTGGGACTCGGAACCTTCTGCGGCAACCAGCACATGCTCTGCGGCCGGGACGTTTCCGTCTTCGTATTTTTGCGCCGGACGGTTGAGATAAAACTCCAGTCCGTATTCCTGCGCGCGATTGACGTGATAGAGCGCGATGGGCACAGGTTCGCTCGAAAAGGCCTGGATGCTTTCGGCAACCGGCCGCGCGGATTGCGTGGCATCAACCACGGGCGCGGCAAAACGAAGAATGGCGGCGACGCTTATGACCACGGCAAACAGGGTCACGCGGCTCAATAGGGCAAGTCCGGCGCGAGAGAGCAGCAAGGCGCTGATGCCGAGCCCACACCCGGCGCCAATCGCAGCCGCTGCGTAAGCTCCGCTTCCCCACTGCAGTTTGTGATTAATGGCAATGGAGGCGGCCGATAGAGCAGCCGAACCCGCAACCAAGATCAGCAGCCCACAGAGAATTCCGTGAGCAACGGCAAACAGCGGCGGCAATTTGCCTTCGTCCCGCGACCTCCGCGTAACCTCAGCGCCCTCCGCGTTGAAGATTTTATCCCCTCTGCGGGCGGCCAAATACTCGCCAACCAGGAGCGCCGCAGCCGGCACGGCGGGCAAAATGTATCCCGGCAGCTTCGATTGCGATACGCTGAAAAACAAGATCGGCGCCAGCATCCAGATAAAAAGAAACAGCGGCCAGGAATCTTCCGAACTCGAAAAAGCTTCTTTGCCCCCCGCCCAGATCAGGCGCACGCGTTTCGCGACGGCAAAAATGAGCGCGACCGTCCAGGGCATCATCGCCACCAAAAACACGGGCAGGTAGAACCAGAAGGGCTGGTGGTGGTGATAGACGTCCCGGGAAAAGCGGGCCAGATTGTGTTCGAGGATGAAGACGCGAAAAAACTCCGGATTGCGCAGTTGCACGGCGATATACCACGGCAACGTGACGGCGAAGTAAAGGACGATACCGGGAATCCAAAGCGTCCGCGGAATGGCGCTCCACTCGCGCTTCACGGCAACAAAAAGAAAAACGATGACGACGGCCAGGGCGGGCGCCATCGGGCCCTTAGCCAAAGTTCCGAGCGCCAGAGCAATATAAAAAACAGCAAAATAAATCTTCCTGCGGCTTTCATACCAGGCGTACCAACCAAGCAATGCAACCGCAAAAGCGGCGGCCAGCGGCATGTCGGTTGATGCGGCGTGGGCAAAAATCACCACTCCGGCACAACTGGCCGTGATGATCGCGCCATCGAGTTCACTCCCAGGACGGAAGCGGCGGAGAAAAAAGTAGATGGCGGCAATGAGCATGGCGGCATCGAAAGCGGCGGGCAGGCGGGCAACTCGATCGACGATGCCGAAGGCGCGGAACGACAGCATTGCTTGCCAGTAATACAGCACCGGCTTTTCCAGCCACGCCTTTGCTTGCAGCGTAGGCGTGATCCAATCGGAGCGGCCGAGCATTTCGCGAGCCACTTGCGCGTAGCGCGGTTCGTCGGCGCCAACCAGGCCGAAAGCGCCGAGACCATAAAAGAAGAGAAACCCGCAGAACGCTGCCAGCAGCAGCAGGTCAGTCCGGAATCGCGGATTCGTTTCTCGATTCATTCGTCGCCTCTGCTAATGGAGCGCTGGGCGTCTCCGCCCGGGTGAACGGTCGAGACGTCCGTCCCTCCGCCATATGACTTATCGCGTAATCGCTCGACGATCCGTGCGACGGCAACGGCCAGAGGCCCATCGATGGCGCAGCCGCTGGCGCATTTGTGCCCGCCTCCGCCGAAATGCTCGGCCACGGCACAAACGTTGACTTCCCCTTTACTGCGCAGGCTGACGCGATAACCGCCGCCGGGAACTTCGCGAAAGAAGATGGCAACCTGCACCTCGCCGATCGAGAGCGCGTAGTTGACCAATCCCTCGCAATCTTCTTCGCGCGCACCGAAACGCTGCATTTGTTCCTGCGTGATCCAGATCCAGGCCAGCGGGCCTTCGCGATGCAGGTTCGAGAGCGCCGCGCCCAGCAGCCGCAGCTTGGCAGTCGAGTGCCCGAAATAAATAGGACGCGCGCAATGCGCCGGATCGGCCCCAGCCAGCACCAGGTCGCGCCCCACCGTGAAAGTATTCTCGTTCGTACCTTCGAACATGAACGATCCCGTGTCGGTCATGAGCGCGGTGTAGAGGCATGTCGCAATGTCGCGATCAACCGGCACGCAGGCCCGGCGCGCCAAAAGAAACACCAGTTCGGCGGTGGCCATCACCGTGGGATCGATCCAGTTGACATGGGCGAAATTGCGTCCGCTGACATGATGGTCGATGTTGATCAGGAAACAGCCTTCGAGCCCCTCGAGAAGCGCGTGATCGGCGCTGCCGCACTCCAGCAGGATGACCGCGTCGTTCGCGGGAACGCTATTGGCCTGTATGGCGCGATCGGCGAACGGAAGGTTCTGGTATATCCGGGGAACGCCATCGTGTATGACAACTTCGGCGTCCTTCCCCATGACGCGCAGAATCTGGCCCAGGGCGAGGGCGGAGCCGATGCCGTCTCCGTCGGGCCGCGCGTGCGAGGTCACCACGAAGCGCTGGCGAACGCGTATTTCTTGTAGAACAACGTCTAGCATGAAATGCTCTTGGTTCTGGAGTTCTCAGTTCTCAGTTCTCAGTGAAAAGCGCCAAGGCACTTACTGAGAACTGAGAACCGGGAACTGAGAACTGCTCCTAGGGGCTGGGCTCTGGGCTCTTCCGTCTGCGCTTTTTCTCTCGCTCCAGAAGCTCCTCCACCCGGCTCTCCAATTCGTCGGCGCGATCGATCTGAAAATAAAGTTCCGGAGGCCGCCGCAGCCGCAGCCGTTCCGCGAGTTCGTGCCGGACATAATTCCTGGCCGCGGCCAGCCCTTCCAGCGTGCGTTCCGCCTCAGCCTCATCTCCGGCAACCGTGACCATGACGCGGGCCGAACGCGCGTCCTGGGCCATGAGCACGGCGCTGACGCTCGCCAGCCCGATGCGGGGATCGGCGAGTTCGCCTTCGAGGATGGTTTCGATCTCCTCGCGTATGGCCGCGCTCAGCCGTCCACGATGATATTTCTGCCCACGATGCTCCACAACACACCTCGAATGGAGAAAACCTTTGAGGATATCAGAAAAGTCAGATCAAGGGTGCGCGGCGCCACTCGGGTGAAATCAGTGTGGTTCTGCAATTGAACTTTGGCCCTTGACTTTCGATCACCCGATGACCCGATGGTCAGATGACCCGATTTGTTTCCGTCACAAAAACTCCACAAATGAATCCGTAACCTCCGCTCCCGCGTTATTGGCGATGCGCATGGCGGCACGCTCCACGTTCTTCATCAGTCCATCAAGATAATCGCGGGAGTGGGAAACGCTGACCACGCCGATGGTGGCCTGATTCCAGAGCAGGCTGGGGTCGAGTTCAGCGACGGCGACGTTGAACGACGAGCGCAGCCGGTCTTTGAGGCTGCGCGTGACCTGCCGCTTGTCCTTGAGCGAGTGCGCCGCTTCAATGCGGAGTTCGAGGGTGAGAAAAGCGATCATGAGCAAAAGGGACTATTCAGCGAGACAATTATTTCTCAATCGGCAACAGCTCAATACTGCACCCCGACCCTCCGCAGCTCAACCGCCCGCGGCGAACGATTTTTACCGACGACACATCCGGAAATCTCACCGGGAAATCTTTTTGCCGCAGTTGCTCGCCCGCCGAACGCAGGCTTTCGTCGCCGTCCACAAATTCTGCTCGCTCGGGACGCGGCGAGCTGTCGAATACAAGATTAAACCGCGCCGAAATCGGCTTGCTCGAAATCGGATCGAGCTTCACCGTCCGCGCCTGCACCAACTCCGCCGAAGCCTGCGTGACATCCTTCTCCGCCGTGCTCTTCTCTGCAATGCCGGAATCGCCCGCCAGCTTAGCCAGCCGCGCCCGAGAATCCGCCACGTCGCCTCCGCCCGCCGCCACAGCCAGCGCATACATGTGGCGCGCCTTCTCCGGCTGACTTTGCTTTTCGAGCACCTGGCCCAGCCGATTCGCGACCGTTCCTGACTGGCTCAGTAGCCACGCCGATGTGAGAAGCTGCATCGCCGCCAGATTTTCGCCGCGCTGGAATTTCGCCCATCCCATCCGCGCCCACGCCAGCGCCACCAGCCGCATCGACGAAAACGCCGACGGTCCCAGCCGGTCGAACTCTCCCGAGTCGAACTGTCCGCCAATGTCATACAGCACCTGCTGCGCATCGTTTTCCGTCTGCGTTGGGTCAATGTCATTCTTTAATGCCGCCGCAAAAATATCCTCGCCCGAATCCCCGCCCGCGCTGCCTGTCAGTCCCTTCAACAACTCCTGCGCTTTCGCCTTCTCGCCCAGCCGCCCATACACCTGCGCCAGCGCCATTTTCGTTTCCGGATCGTCGGGAGGAATCGCCGCCGCCGCTTCCAGCTCCGTGCGAGCGTCGGCATCGCGCCCAAGCTGCGCCAGCAACGAGCCGAGATTCTTCAACGTCGTCGGATCGTACGGCGTCGTCTCCAACTGCTTGCGATACGCCGCAACCGCATCGTCCGACTTCCCCGTTTGCTGCAACTCCATCGCCAGGTCGCCATTGGCGTGCTTATGATTCGGATCGATCTCCAGCTGCTTGCGAAACGCCGCAATCGCCTCCGCATGACGGTTGGCTCCGGCGTAGGCCAATCCCAGGTCATACCACGCGTCTTTTATAGGAGAGGCCGACATCTCCGAATTCGCCAGGCTGGAATCCCCGTCCACCGCGCGCTTCAGCAGGTCAATCGCTGTCCGATAATCCTTGCTCTGCAGCGCTTTCACTCCCGCCTTATGCAACTCCGCAGGAGTTCCTTCCATCTTCACCACCGTCCGCGCGCCTTGCCCCGACGGCGTCACGATGGTGCACGACAACAGTTGGTCTTGATCGCTGCTCGCCGCGTTGCGAAATGATCCGTAGTCGGCGCGCCTCGCCGCCGCTACCTCATTCACTTTCACAACAAGCTTGCGCTCGCCTTCCAGCGTTCCCTTGCTCAGCGAATACGCCGATGAATAATCGCCATAATCTCGCGACATTTTCACCGGCGTCGGCGTGTGCACGGTGTAGTTCGCGGGAAACTGCAAATGCACGCGGTAGTCCATCTCACCCGCCGGGCCGATGTCCAACGGTTCCGTGCTCTTTTCCGACGCTCGAATCGCGGGCAGTCCCAGTGGCGGAATCGGACGAAAATTCACGCTCGCCGACGGCACTACAAAATATTGGTCCTCATGCAAGTGATATTTCAGATGGAATGGTTTGCTCGTGTCCTCGATGGGATCGACCTGCACGTCATCCACATCGCCCGGCAATCCCCAACTTGCCGAAAGCGCTTTGACCAGGTCCTTCCACTGCGCCTGCGAAAATCGCCGGAAACTCGAGCGCATCGGCCAATCGCGATCTCCCTGGGCCGTGACCTCAAGCGTCGCGTCGAGCGCGCCGAACTCGCTCAGCTTGCCGTCAAGCGTAAAGCGCATAAAAGTCTTGATCGGAGAATCCGCCGGCGTCCGCTGCAATCCTCCCGCGCTGTCTTCCGATGCCAGCACCGCTTGCTTGTTTCGCAACTGGTAAAGAATCAGCCCGAACGGCGTCACTTCAGGAGTCGTATCGAGCCAGGTAAGCTCCGTTCCCGTTCCCCGTCGCGCCGCCGTGATCACGTGATCGAACTGCGCCGGCGAAGGAACGTCCACATCCAACTTGCGCGCGCTGTCGATCAGCACCGGATAACTTTGAATTCCCTCCGCCCGCAGCAGCGCGGAAAACAGCGTGTGCTTGTCCTTGCAATCGCCGTATCCATTCCCCAGAACGTCAGCAGCCGCGTGCGGCTGATAGCGTCCGACGCCGAGCGAGATGCTCACATAACGCACATTCCGGGCCACGAAATCGTAGAGCCGTTGCGCTTTTTCCAAGGGCGTCGCCGCTCCCTTGGTCAGCTCGTCGGCCTTCTTTCGTACGTTGTCGTCCACCGTCATGCGCTCGCCCTGCAACTTCGCGTACCATTCGGCAACCTGCTTCCAGTCGGTGAATGTCGTCAATTGCACATCCGGACCGCTCTCCTCCTCCGCCTCATCCTTATCCTTATCTTTGTCGCGCTCCGGCTTGATGTCCTTCACCACCCAGATGTAAACTCGCCGGTCTCCAGCGTCCTGAATCTCCGGCTTGCGCACCGGCGCCTTGAGCTTCACTTCGCGCGCTTTGGGGACGTCAACCTCCAGCCGGTCTTCGTTGACCGCAACACCTTTCGGAAATGTGTATTCGTACCAGAAGTTTCCCGCAGCCAGAGGGGTGAAGACACGTGTCACCGTTCGGTATTCCAGCGTATCCCCCGGCGCGAGCGCAGTCACGGAAACGTGCCGCTGCCGGTAATCGCTGTACATCGGAGCTTCTCTCAGCACGTCGGGAGCGAAATCCTGCGCCGTCGACTCCGGAGTCTCGACGACTTTCCCGTCCGGCTTGCGCACCCGCACATATTCGACCACCAATTTCTCGGTCGCGGAGGAGTATCCGAAAACCAGTTGCCCGAATGCTTCCACGCCCGCCTGGCTCTGAATATGAACCACCGCCTCGGTCTCGGTCACTTCGGTTCCGTCGTTTTCAAAGCGGACGTGATTCAAGATCCGCTCAAACACCGCGGCCTCTTCGGAGTTAGCGTTGGCGTTCTTCGTTTTCTGCTCGGGGAAAGTTGGAGCAGGCGCCTGTGCCCAAGCATCCGCAGTCGTCAAGCAGACGATCAAACAGGCAAATGAACAAACAAGGAAACAGACGAGGATCAACCTATCCAGAACGCACGACCCGCGATAAGGCATATTGCAGTTTCTACGCCGTACCCCGCCTAAAATCAAACGAACGCAGCCAGGCGTGTCCGTTTCTTGCTTTTTGGCCATGATTCAACTAGATTTCATCTTTCCCCGATTCTGACCAGCGGGCAGGCCGGAACTTGCCCCAGGAGCGGCAGTGATGACAGTTAGAAAGCGGAGCTACATTGGTCTAGCCTTGGGCGTTCTGGTAGCCGTGGGAGCGGTCTTGAGCCTGCCGAGCTGCGGGTTCAAAAAGCGGCTGGTGGAGATCACCATCAACCCTCCAGCAGCCACCATTACCGGCGCGGGCGTGGAAATCGACTTCCAGGCGCTGGGGACTTACATCCATCCACCCGAAACCGAGAACATTACGACTTCGGTGGTATGGGCATCGACAGCAAACGGTCTTGTCACGATTGACGCGAACACCGGCGTTGCCTTCTCGGGAATCGACTGCGGCACCGTTTCCATTACCGCTACCGCGCCCAGCGATCCGCAGAACGATTCCGGCGGCGTGGTCGTGGGTACCGCACTCGTCACTGTAAACCAGCCGGGGAATTGCCAGTAGCACCTCATTGATCATCCAGCAGTTCGCCCAGCGTCGGCTTGTGCTTCTCGCCCTTCTTTTTCTTTCCCGGCACAAAGCTGGATGGCCTGGGACTGCCCACGCGCTCGCGCGCCATTTCGCGAACCACCTTGGCGGCGGAAAAGATCCTCTTTTTGCGCTTCTTCGGCATAACACTCGCGTATGGACAGCCGCCCTGGCTGTCCATCCGAGCACAAACTCGGCAGCTTCCGCATCTTCGCATATCCTTTGCGCATCCGCTGCCCAAAAATGCAATAATCTGAGCTTGGCTAGGGTTGTAGCTTTTCGCAAGAGGCGCGAAGGGCACGACGCCGCGACAGTTTGGAACCGAGGGCCTAATTCATGGATGAACGCGAATTCTTTGACGAAAAATCCGACAAGAAGCCAGCCAATCTGAGTTGTCCACACTGCCATCAGTCGGCCGAGTACGAGATCCAGTGGCTGGTGCGCACCAAGAAGAAGAGCCTGCCGCCGCGCGCCGACGATCGCGACCGCGCCAAGTTCGCCAAGGCGCAGTCCTACATGCTGCGCCGCGACGATGTGATGATGTGCAAGAACATGCGCTGCCGCAAGCGTTTCGAGATCACCGGCGTGCAAAGCGTAGCGTTTTTGGACTAGGGAAAAGCAGTCGCTGGTAAAGAGTCGTTGGTCGATAGTCGTTCGTCGTTCGCAATCCGCTCTAAATTGTCATCCCGAGCGCAGCGAGGGATCTGCATTGCGAACGACTGACGACTGACAACTGATAACTGACAACAGGGTCCGCTCCATGAAGATTCTGGTTTGCCTCAAGCAAGTGCCGCAGAAAGACGCTCCGCTGAAGTTGAATGCGGCGGGCACCTGGGTCCGCGAAGACGTTTCCTACGAAGTAAACGAGCCCGACGCCTTCGCGCTCGAGGAAGCCCTGAGGCAAAAAGAAAAGCACGGCGGCGAAGTGGTCGTCATCACCGCTGGCCCGGCGCGGGCGGCGCAGGTCTTGCGCGAAGCGCTGGCCAAAGGCGCCGACCGTGCAATCCATCTCGAAGACGACGCTTTTGCCGGACTCGATCCCTACAACACCGCGCGCGCCATCGCCTCCGCGATTCAAGACGACAAGTTCGATCTCATCTTTACCGGACTGCAATCGGACGATTACGGCTACGCCCAGACCGGCGTCATCCTTGCCGAAATCCTGGGATGGCCGCACGCCACCATCATCATGCAAATTGACACAACTCCGAGTGGCATTCGAGTAAAACGCGAACTCGAAGCCGGCTTCTTCCAATTTGTAGATATGCCCTTGCCAGCCGTGTTGACCATTCAATCGGGCATCAACAAGCTGCGCTACGCAACCCTGATCGGCATCAAGCAGGCCAAGCTGAAACCCATGCGCAAAGTAACAATGGCTGAGGTGCAATCGGCCCTGGGCGCGAATCTGCAAAAGATCGAAAAACTGTACGTCCCCGAGAAGTCGAAGAACACAGTGTTTCTGGAAGGCCCTCCAGCGGAAGTGGCCAAACAACTCGTTGCAAAGCTGAAGAATGAAGTGCGGGTGATATGAGTTGTCAGTCATCAGTTCTCAGTTTTCAGTTAGAGTACTTGGGCTGTAACTGATAACTGACAACTGAAAACTGAAAACCGATTCTATGTCCACCATTCTCGTAATCGTCGAACAGCGCGCAGGAAAGCTGAACCGCGTCTCCTGGGAGACAATCGCGGCTGGCCAGGCAATTGCCGCTCAGAACGGATGGACGATCGAGGCCGCTGTCGTCGGCTCGAACTCCGGCTCGGGCGTGGCCGCGATTGCAAACGAAGTCGCGGCCAAGAAAGTCGCCAAAGTGTATGCCATCGATTCGGCCAGGCTCGATCCCTACACTCCAGACGCATTTTCGTTTGCCTTGAGAGAATTCTTGCAGAAGCATCCGGCCAAGCTAGTCTTGCTGCCGCACACCTATCAGGTGCGGGATTTTGTTCCCAAGCTGGCAACCGCCCTGCAAACCACGGTCATCAGTGACGCAATCGGCTACAAGTACGAAGACGGAAAGCTCCTGTTCACGCGCCAGATGTTTCAGGGAAAATTCGTGGCCGACGTGAGCTTCGCGGGCGCGGGCCCTTGCTTCGTTACCTTTCAAAACGGCTCGTTCCGCGCCGACAAGGTCGAAGCGGGAGCGGCGCCAGCGCCGGTTGAAACCGTGAACGTCGTTGTTCCAGATGGCGTCGTGCGCACCCATCCGCAGCAAGTTTTTCAGGAAGCCAAACAAGCGGTCGATCTGACGCAGGCTGAGATTATTGTCTCGGTGGGCCGCGGAATCAAAGAACAGAAAAACATCGAACTCGCCCAGCAGTTGGCGGATGCGCTCGGCGGCGAACTCGGGGCGTCACGTCCCGTCTGCGACAACGGATGGTTGCCCATGGACCGCCAGATCGGATCCTCGGGCCAGACGGTCGCTCCCAAACTCTATCTGGCGCTGGGAATCTCAGGCGCGATCCAGCACATTGTCGGCATGAAAGCTTCCCGCAGCATAGTGGCCATCAACAAAGATTCCGAAGCGCCGATTTTCGAGATTGCGGATTATGCGGTAGTCGGAAATCTGTTCGATATCTTGCCGCCGCTGATCGAGGAAGTGAAAAAGGCGAAAGGGCCCAATCAATGAAGAGAATTAATTTCTTCGCAACGAAGGATGATCTGCTTTATGTTCTCAGAAACCTTGAGGTTAGTAGACCTATCAAATACACTCGTGCTGGTCAGCTAATTGGTCTCGTCCCGGAGATATGGAAATCAGGCAACGATCTGCCGCAACTTGGCAAAGCAACTGGGGACCAGGCAGTTGCGTGCGATCCGTTTTTGATTATCGAAGAGGGTTCGAGTGTTCAGATCGAATCTCGGAGTATGTTCAATGGCCAAGAACGATTTGATGTTGACCAATCCATGAATCCAGATTCAGTTGTATTACTGCCTGGAGGCCAATGGATCGATGGCGCGATAATATCTGGGAGTATCGCTACAATCTCGACATCACCGACCTCCCAGGCACTCATGAGATCTGCTCACTCGGCGGTTAAACAACATTTCACACGTGTGCGAGCGTTTTGGGTCGGACCCGAAGCGCTTGTTGCCCTGAGAAGCGGAAAGCGTCTTACCTACGCCATACAATCTCCATCAGATTTCGATTTGCATGAGGTGGACGGGGCCAGGGCATTGTAATATTCCCGTGGGCGAGGGCACCCGCTCCACGCGTTTCTTGATTCATGTTTTCTGAAAAAATTTCGGGCTTACGATCCTGCCGCTGATTGAGGAAGTAAAAAATCAAGAGAGTAGGTTTCAAAGTTCCAGGATTTCAAGGTTACCAACGGAGTTTTACTTTTCCATCGCTAGGGATTCAACCACGCTGCGAACCCCGCCCACCACTCTCGCCATTCTCGCGAAATCCACGCGGTTGGCCGTGTCGAGAGGAGTGTGGTAATAGGCGTAACGAAACATCGCGGTGTCGGTAATCATGATTGCAGGGTACTGTTCTTGCCAGAAGGACCAATGGTCGGACCATCCGACGCCGGGCCAATCTCCAGGAGCAGCAACACCTTCAGACGGAAAGTTGGTGGATTCACGCAACCTGCGGATCGACCGCCGCACCAAATCACGGGATTCCTGATTCCCCACAAACGCTATGAAATCGCCCTGATTGGGATAGAAAAGGCCCAGACCTGGCGGATATTTCTGACTGTCCGGCGCATCCGAATAGAAGCCGAGCATCTCAAGCGAAATCATCGCCGACACTGGTATGCCGTCGCGTCGGAGTTGACGGGCGTAAACCAGGCTCCCCATCGAGTCAGTTCGAAAGTATGGTGGTTCCTCATTCACAAAAAGCACGAAGCGCACGGTTCGGCGAAGTTTGCTCCCTTGCAGCAGGCGCGCCAGTTCCAGTATGCCGGCGACGCCAGTGGCATTGTCATCCGCGCCTACCGTTCCCGCAACACTGTCGTAGTGAGCTCCCACAATGACCGATCCACTTGCGTCATCGCTTCCGGGGAGAATCGCCTCAATATTACTGACCGTTTGGCCTTCTACTGAATATGTGCGTTCTGTAGAGGCGTACCCTGCCTGCTTGAGAGCGTCGCGAAGATAGTCAGTGGCCGCTTGCAGCGAGCCCGGCCGCGACAAGCTTCTTTCGCCGACCGTTTCCGATAGGTACTTCACGTGGGCCGAGAGACGGACTGCCAGTTGGGACTCCTCCTCGGACGGCCTCTGAAAAGGTCCTTTGTAGGAACTGAGTGGCATCTGCGTCATCTGCCAGATCCACACGAAGCCCATCACCAGGGAGAGAACTAGCGCCGTGCAAGCTAGCCGTAGCTTCCAGTTGGGCTTTCTCGGATCAAGAATGGTCTCAAACATCCCGACGAGTTTACCGCCGGGTGCCCACTGAAACAACCCGGCTCCCTATGGCCCAGCCTCGGCCTTTGGGCGCGAACCAGGTCGGAAATCGAGCTCTCCACCACGAATTGCGGCGCGACCACAAGCGGTTGTGGCGCCTCGCCCGCATCCACAAGATCCCCTCTTGACACAAAACCACTCACTTCGAAGCCCCCCACCGGCGGAGCCCACCTGCGCATTTCCCATTTGTCCCGCCTAACTCTCTGTATCGATGGGAATTACACCAACGCCCTTGATTTTTGCCGATTTCGCCGCCCACCCCCCAAGGACCCAAATCGCCGATTTCGCGACCCTCCCGAAAATATTTTTTCTGGCCCTAATGTACGTACACAAAAATACGCATAAATGTTCCACCTGGAACACTGATGGAAGCCCGTCCTGCCCTTCCTGATTTAGTTTTTCGGAAAGTCTTTCGCGCTTACGATCCCGCCGCGAAGCCGCCAAAGCGGGCGACGGTGAAGCGCAGGTACTTGTAGGGGTTGACGGGGACGTCGTTGATGCGGACTTCATAGTGCAGATGCGGGCCGGTGGCGCGTCCGGTTTGGCCAACATAACCGATGGTGTCGCCGCGGCCGATATTTTGCCCGGCGGTGACAGCAAAGCTGGAAAGATGGCCGTAGCGCGTGGTGATGCCGTGCCCGTGGTTGATCATGATGGCGCGCCCGTAGCCGCCCATGAAGTCGGCGAAGGTAACCACGCCGTCGGCGGGAGCGATCACTGGCGTGCCGAGTTGGGACGAGATATCGATGCCCGAGTGGAACGCGCCTTCTCCGTTAAACGGATCGATGCGCTCGCCGAAAGAAGCGGTGACCTGGCCTTCCACCGGCCATAGGTTGGGGGCCGCGTTGGCCCGCGTCCACTCCTCCGTCGTCGAGTTCTTGGTAAGTCCCAGAGAGATGCCGACGCTGGCCGCGCCCGTCAGCGCGGTGTGTTTCAAAGCGTAAAGCTGGTCGATGGAAGAATGGACCTGATCTTCTTGTATCTGCTCGGTCGCGGCGACAACCATGGCGGGATCGGACTTGAGCCCGTAAAGCGCCGAAACTTCGCTTGCCAGCGAGCCCAGCGATGCCACCTGAATGTCGCGTTCCTTGGCCACCTGCTCGAGCCGCGAATAGTTGTCTTTAAGCTGGGAGTGCTCGGTGAGGAGCTGATTGTAGTGCGCGATCTTATGCAGCATCCGGGCATAAGAGCCGGCGATTACGGTCAGCAAGAGCGTGACCGTCGCCAGTCCCGCCACCAGCGTGTACACATACTGGACAGGAATGGAAATCTTGCGAAGCTGTCCCGCTTCGTCTCGAGCCACGAAAAATATGTAGAAACGTTTTCTCAACATCCCAATTTCCGTAAAGCAAAGTCTGCTTCGGAATCCTGCCGGAGCGGAACAGTCATGCTCAGGCTCGGAATCCTGATTCCACCAGCCGCGTCAGGTGCAGGCTGGCTCTTTCCAAAACCACGGAACCAGGCAAGCCGAAATCCAACTTGGTTGCAACCTGCTAGGGTTGCAATACTTGGTTCGGCAAAATATCTGTGAACGGCAAGTTAAAAGTAGCAAACGCGATACCCCCTGTCAACCTCCCTACGCCCTCCGGAAGGTTACCAAGGCAGGGGAAGCGCCAGTGCCCATCCGTGCATCATGGTCCGGAAGGAAAACGTCGAGGGTATGTCCCACCGTCCGTCTTTCCGCCCCTCACCCGGAGCCCACTGGGCCCTCGCGCCATCAAGGGCCGGGGTATAGTAATCCTCATGCCGGTTGGCGAAAAAAAACTGATTCAACAGATCCGCCGCTCTGCCCGCGGAGGCCGAGCGGTGGTGTTGGGCATCGGCGACGACTGCGCCGTGCTGCGGATTCCGCCGGGCGAAGAGTTGCTCGTCACCACCGAC
>Ga0181521_10004540_pt1 | contig 15785 bp, 12 predicted proteins | sample PEATcosm2014_Bin_32_FD_119764 | JGI IMG/M metagenome (GOLD analysis project Ga0181521, IMG submission 119764) | Peatland microbial communities from MTU Mesocosm Facility, Houghton, MI, USA - PEATcosm2014_Bin02_60_metaG | ecosystem: Environmental > Terrestrial > Soil > Wetlands > Peat | place...
TCGCGTTGGTCCCCGCCTCGGAGATCCAGCGCTACGCCACCGACCTGCGTTCCCTCACCGGTGGCCGGGGCCGGTTTGCCGTTCGCCACGATCACCACGAGGTCGTGCCGGCGCCGCTGGCCGAAAAACTCGCCAAGCAGGCCTCCGACACCTAGTAGCGGAGGCAGTCAGACCATCAGAGCGCTCCAGGCCGCAGCGACCTGGCGGTTCCCAGTCAGCTCGAGCACCTCGAGGGGCCTACGGTTCCAGCAGTACAGGTACAGGTCCGACGCGGGACCGACGAGGACCGCGTCGGCGGGTCCCCTGCCGTCGCGCCAGCGCAGCCGGCCGGTGGTGACCTCCACCGTCCAAGCCGCCCCCGCGTCGGCACAGGCCAGGCACAGCACACCGCCGAGCGACACACCCGGCGCCTCGGGCACCTCGGTCGCCAGGTGGACACCGATCCACTCGTCGATCCCGTCGACGGCCAGGTCCCTTGCGATCGGCGTCGGAGAGCCGATCGCCACCTCGACGTCGTAGCGGTGCACGGCCGCCTCGAGTGCCATGCGCCGGCAAACCCATTCCGCGGTGAGTTCGACGCCCGACCAGTTCCAACAGGGATCCTCAGGATCACGAACGGCCAAGCTGGACAGGAGCTCCGCGCAAGCGGCACCTAGCCATTCCACCCTGTCCACCCCGGGGGGCACCCCTCGCGAGGCCGGCTCCGCCGGGCCTTCCGGCGATGCCACCTCGAGCTGGGTGCGCCAGAAGCTGAACACATCACCCAGATGTCCGACCAGATCGGAGACATTCCAATCCGGACAGGTCGGAACCGGGAGGTCCAAAGCCTCGCCGCTGGCGTCGATGATGACGTCGCACTCGCGTTCGAGCGCTGCGAGATGCGATCCGTAGTCCAGGCGATGACTGTTCACGAGCTCAATCCTCCCCTGTCGCGAACTCTCGCTCGTCGCGCTCTCGCGGTCTCGATGCTCGGGCCGGGGTCGAGGGGAAGGTTCCGGGACCCCGGGGAACTTGTTGGGTCGCTCTGCCTGCGGCCAGCCGGATCTCCCGCACGGTGCGCTCCGGGTCAGCGACCTCTATGACGACATAGTGCAGGCGCTCTCCCGCGCACTCGATGAGCACGGCGTTACGGCCGAGCCCGATGGACCAGAAGGACCAGCCATCGAGACCGTGATAGGTGCCGAGGCGCCAGACTCCCTGGCCGTGCTTGCGCCACTGGCGAATGCCCGTCTGCACGTGCGCGCGTGCCGACGGATCGCGGTCCACGCGGACTACCGAGGCGAGGGGGAGCCTGATCGTGCCCTTCATGGCAAGGAGTCTGCGCCATCCGTGCAAGCGGATGACCACGTCATCGTCCTCCAGCTTGCACTCCCCCCAGATCATCGGCGCCCGCCGCGCGGCGGGCACAGGACCGCTCACTTCCAGGCGGCCCGTAACTTCGCCCAACTGTCGCTGAGGGCCTCGGGAAGAACCCGGACCCCGGCAACCGAGGTCATGAAGTTCGTGTCGCCCATCCATCGGGGGACGATGTGCACGTGCAGATGGGCGGGGATCCCCGCGCCCGCGGCCCGCCCGAGGTTGAGGCCGAGATTCATGCCCTCGGGACTGTAGGCGGACTTCACGGTGGCCACCGCGCGGTAGACCCCGCCCGACAGCTCCGCCGCTTCCTCCGGCTCGAGCTCGCACAGATCGCGGACGTGCCGGATGGGCATCACCATCACGTGGCCGGGGGAATACGGGAAGGCGTTCAGCAGCACCACGGTGAGAGCGCCCGTCCAGAGCACGTGGCGCACCTCGTCAGGCTCGCCGGAGCCGACGATCGCGCAGAAGACGCACGCCGCCTCCGCCTCGCCGCTCGGTCCCGGACCGGCTCTGCCGGCCGCGTCCGCGTCGGCGAACGAGCTCACATAGCTCGATCGCCAGCCCGCCCAGAGGTGGTCGAGACTCACGACTCTCCTGCGCCGCCGGTATCCCCGCGGCCAAGCGGCGGTGCCGCCTCCACGCGCAGCGTCTCGACGAACGCGTCGAGGCCGACACCGCGCGCGGGCTCGTCCGAACCCCGCGCGTTGACGCCCACGGTCCTCTGCGCCAGGTCCGAGTCGCCGACGACGAGGACATAGGGCACCTTCTCCAACTTCGCGTGCCGGATCCTCGCACCCAGGGGTTCGCCCGCGTCGTCTGCCTCGGCCCGCACCCCGGCCGCGACCAAGACGTCGCGCACTTGTCGGGCGTAAGGCGCGTGGTCATCGCGTACGGGCAGCACCCGGGCCTGGACAGGCGAGAGCCAGGTCGGAAACGCCCCGGCGTAATGCTCCACGAGCACGGCGAAGAAACGTTCCACCGATCCGAACAGCGCCCGATGGATCATGATCGGCCGGTGCCTGGTGTTGTCCTGCCCGACGTAATCCATGTCGAAACGCTGCGGGAGCTGAGTGTCCACCTGGATCGTCGACATCTGCCAGGTCCGCCCGATCGCGTCCCGGGCCTGGACCGAGATCTTCGGACCGTAGAACGCGCCGCCGCCCGGGTCGAGCACGAGCTCGAGGTCCATCCCGAGCGCAGCCTCGCGGAGCGCCTCGGTCGCCTCCTCCCATTCCTCCAAGGTCCCGACCGCCTTCTCCTCCGGCATCGTCGAGAGCTCGAGGTAGAAGTCCTCCAGGCCGAAGTCGCGCAGCAGGTCGAGCACGAAGCCAAGCAACGATCGCAGCTCGCCGGCCATCTGCTCGCGAGAACAGAAGATGTGCGCGTCGTCCTGGGTCATGCCGCGCACGCGTGTCAGACCGTGTATGACGCCTGACTTCTCGTAGCGGTAAACGGCGCCGAACTCGAACATCCGCAAGGGAAGCTCGCGGTAGGAGCGCTGCCTGGACTTGAAGATCAGGATGTGGAACGGACAGTTCATGGGTTTCAGGTAGTAGCGCTGCCCCTCGTCGAGCTCAATTGGCGGGAACATGCTCTCCGCGAACCACTGCAGGTGGCCGGAGGTCTCGAACAGGTCCGAGCGGGTGATGTGCGGCGTGTTGACGAAGGAGTACCCGGCCTCGATGTGGCGCGCCCGCGAGTAGTCCTCCATCACCTTGCGGACCAGTCCGCCCTTCGGGTGGAAGACCGCTAATCCTGAACCGAGCACGGCCGGGAAGGAGAAGAGGTCGAGCTCGGCCCCAAGCCTGCGGTGATCGCGGCGCTCGGCCTCCTCGAGACGGTGGAGATGGGCCGCGAGGGCCTTGTCCGACTCCCACGCGGTGCCGTAAACCCTTTGCAACTGGGGCCTGTGCTCGTCGCCCCGCCAGTAGGCGCCGGCCACGCGGGTCAGCTTGAAATGCCCAAGCCGGTCCGTCGAGGGCACATGGGGACCGCGGCACAAGTCCACGAACCCCGGCCCGTTGCGATAGGTGCTGATCCCGCCCGGATTCCCACCGGCTTCCGCCTCGAGTTCCGCTTCGAAGCCCACGACAGCCTCGGCGGCCCCCTCGATGATCTCGCGTTTGTAGGGCTGGTCGGCGAAGATCTCGAGGCCTTCGGCGATCGTGTGCTCCTCGCGGACGAACGGCTGGGACTCCTCGATGATCGCCCGCATCTCCGCCTCGATCCTGCGAAGGTCGTCCTCGGAAAAGCGGGCCGCGTGGGGGAGCTCGAAGTCGTAGTAGAAGCCGTCGGCGATGGCAGGGCCGATCGCGTAACGCGCGCCCGGCCAGAGCCGGAGCACCGCCTGGGCCATGACGTGCGCCGTCGAGTGGCGCAGCACCTCGCGGCCCTCGTCGGTGTCGGAGGTGACGATCCGGACCTTGGTGCCATCGACAAGTGGCGCCGAGAGATCGACCAGCACGCCGTCGAGCACGGCGGCGACCGCGGCCCCCGCCAGCCGCTGTCCTATCCCCGCGACGAGCTCCGCGATCGTCGTGCCGGCGGGGACACTGCGTGCGGACCCGTCAGGCAACAAGACCGTGACCTCGCTGGGCATCTCAACCACTCCTCGTGCTGGCGACGCGCAGTCGCACTTCGGAAAGGCCCAGCCTACCGGCCGGCCAGGACTGTCTAGTGGGCTCGCCTCACAGGCGTACGCCCAACAGCGAGGCGGCCCCGCCGATGCCGTGCCCGCTTCCCGCCTCCTCGTCGATGGCCGCGATGGCCCCGGGAGTGTCCAAGTCGTCGTCGAGCCTGGCCCGCACGGCCTCCAAGCCGGCCGTGCCCGGCCCGGCCGCACGCCATCTCTCCAGACGGCCTTCCGCCTCCTCGAGCAAGGCGTCCGTCCACTCCCACGCCCGCCGGTAGCTCTGGGACAACAGGGCCAAGCGGACCGCGGACGGATCGCGGCCCTGTTCGAGGAGGTCATGGACAAAAACGAGGTTGCCGAGCGACTTCGACATCTTCTCCCCACCGAGACCCACCATCGCCACGTGCATCCAGTGCCGGACGAAGACCGACCCCGTCGCCGCCTCCGACTGGGCGGACTCGCACTCGTGGTGCGGGAAGATGAGATCGGCGCCCCCGCCGTGCAGGTCGATCGTCGTGCCGAGCTCGCGCAGGGCGAGCGCCGAGCACTCGATGTGCCATCCCGGACGGCCGGGGCCCCACAGCGACTCCCAGGAGGGCTCGTCCGGCGCCGATGGCTGCCAGAGGACGAAGTCCAGGGGGTCGTCCTTGAAGGGGTCCTCCGGTCGACCACCGCGGAGGGCGGACAGAGTGACCATTTCATCCCGCTCGAGGTGGCTTAGCTGCCCGAAGCGCGGAAACGACGAGACGTCGAAATAGACCGCCCCGCCGGCACGATAGGCGTGCCGGGTGTCGAGGACCATGCCGATGAAGCCGAGGATGTCCGGGATGGCCGAGGTCGCCCGCGGCTCGGAATAGGCCTTCAGGAGCCCGAGCGCCTCCATGTCGGCGTCAAAGCGCGCAATCTCGCCTGCGGCCAGGTCCAGGTAGTGCACACCGAGCTCGCGGGCCTTGCGCAGGATGTCGTCGTCGACGTCGGTGATGTTACGGACGCACAAGGTCCGGTGGCCGAGGTCGCGAAGGCGCCGCTGCAACACGTCGTAGGTGATGTAGACCGCGGCATGGCCGAGATGCGCGGAGTCATAGGGCGTGATCCCGCAGGTGTACATCGTCACGACCTCGCCCGGTGTGAAGGGGACGACCTCGCGACGAGCCGTGTCGTAAAGCCGCATCACCGACCGTGCGTCAGACGGGCTGACAAAGCCTTAGCGGGTTTCTGCACGCAGGCCGGTCAGCCGAATGCTGGCGTGCGAGCGGGTACGGATGTTGACGCCGATCAGCACGGCCGTGAACGCTTCTATCGCCGCCGCCGCCGACAAGGTGCCCGCGTCGATCCCGCGACACCCGGGTATGTGCTCCACCAGATCGATCGTGGCCTTGGTGGCAGCCGCGTGGTCCGCGCACACAAGAACGTCCGCGTCGAGGGACTCGTCGAGGTTCGCGAGGCCGCGGGCCGGGAGATGATGGAAGGCTCCCGAGACGAGGGCGCGCGGGGCGGCGCCCTGGACGGCCACGCACACCGAGCCGCGGGCCGGTACGACGGCCTCCATGTCGTCGCCAACTTTGAACAGGGCGTTGGCCATCGAGATGACGACCTTGCCGTCGAGGTGCTCGGCGAGGCCCGCAACTGTTTGCGGCGCCCCCTCCCACGGTGTCGCGACCACGACCAGGTCCGCGGCACAGGCGACCTCGTTCGACGCCCCGTGCAGCTTGAGCGCACGGGGCGCCCACTTGTCACGAAGCTGGGCCGCCGTCTCCTCCCCGCGCGCGGCCGAGCGCGAGCCGATCGACACCGACATACCTACCGACGCCAGCCTGACGCCAAGGGCCTTGCCCGCCGGACCCGTCCCTCCGAGTATCCCTACGTCCATGGCCCTAGCCTTTCACACCTGCAACGGACGGCCCGAGGCCCACGGGGTCGGTGGTGTCATAGCGGGCGAACCGCGGCATGAGCCACGCCACGAGGGCAGTGCCCACCACACAGCCGAGGCCCCCCGAGACAACCGAGATCTGTGCTGTCGAGAGCGCCGCCACGGCGCCCGCCTCCGCGTCGCCGAGGCGCGGCCCCCCCGTCACCACGGCCGTGTGCACTGAGGAAAGCCGGCCACGCAGCGACTCCGGTGCTTCGAGCTGCAGGATGGTGCCCCGGAAGACGGCCGAGACGACATCGGCCGCACCCGCCACACCGAGGAGCGCGAGGCCGGCACTCAGCCAAGGCGCGATGCCGAACAGCGCTATCGCGGCGCCCCAGACGACGACGGCGATGAGAACCGCCCGGCCCTGCTTGTGCACCGCGACCACCCAACCTGTGAGCAGAGCACCGATGAGAGCGCCCGCCCCCGGCGCCGCGTAGAGCAGTCCCACAGTGGCGGCACCGCCGTGGAAACGCACGAGGGCGAGGGCCGGGAACAGCGCCCGCGGCATACCCAGCACCATCGCGTTCAGGTCCACGACGAAGGTCCCTTGCAGGACAGGTCGACCCTTCAGGTACCGCAGGCCCTCTGCGATCGAGCGCAGCCCGAAGCGTGTCCCGCCGTGCGGCGGCCTGAGCGCCGGAAGGCTGGCGACCGCGAGCAGCGAGATTGCGAAGGTGCCGGCATCGATCCAGTAGACCGAGGCGATGCCGAACTGGCCGAGCAGCAGCCCCGCGATGGCCGGTCCTCCTACCTGGCCCACCTGGAACAGCAGCTGCCAGAGTGCGTTCGCACTCGCGAACATCGGACGCCCGACCAAAGTCGCGATCACCGCGGATCGCGTCGGGCCGTCGATGCTGGCGACGCCCGAACCGAGCGCGCTCAGCGCGTACAAGGGCCAAAGCGCCGCCCGGCCGCCGGACGAGTTCCAAGCGAGCCCGACGCTGCAGGCCGCGAGCGAGACCTGCGTGACGAGGAGCAACCGGCGCCGGTCGACCGCGTCTGCGATCGAGCCTCCGAACAGCGATCCGCCGAGCACCGGGACGATCTGAGCCAGACCGACGAGACCCACATCCAACGAGGAGTGCGTCAGTCTGAACACCTGGTACGGGATCGCGACGACGGTTAGCTGCGACCCGAGCGTTGTGACGAGGTACCCTCCCCAGAGACGCCGGAAGGGCTGCGAATCTCGCAACGGCCCGAGGTCGACAAGAAGCCGTCCTCGCGCCATGCAGGAGAAACTACCGAGACTTCCGCTCCGACCGGGAGGCCGCGGACTTCCTTCGACTCGCCCCGCCCTAACCTTGGTGGGAAGAAGCAGAGAGCACACGGTCAATGGGTCGGTCATTCCGAATTGGCAGCGTCAGGGGCGTTCCGATACGCCTCCACTGGAGCTTCCCGCTGCTCGGCGTGCTCGTGATCCTGCCGACCAGCAGTCGCACGACGGCGCGTTCGCTCGCCGAAGGTCTCATCTGGATCGCGGCCCTCTTCGTCTGCATAGTGGTGCACGAGCTCTCCCACAGCTTCGCGGCCCGTCGCCGCGGTTTTTTGGTACGTGACATCGTCCTGTTGCCGATCGGCGGGGTCTCGGAGATCTCCGGGTTGCCGGGTGCCCCCCGGGACGAGCTCGCCATAGCGAGCGCCGGTCCCCTGGGCAGCCTCGCCCTCGCTCTCCTGTTCGCGCTCGCGGGTCTGGTGTCCGGAGCGGGGCTGTGGCCACCTTCGATGTTCGCCGGCGCGGTCTTGAGCCGCCTCATGTGGGCCAATCTCCTCCTTGCCGGCTTCAACCTCCTCCCGGCCATCCCGATGGACGGCGGACGGGTGCTGAGGGCCTTGCTTGCCCACAGGCTTACCGACCTCCGCGCCACGGGCCTCGCGGTACAAATCGGGCGCTTCATCGGGCTCGCGATGGTGGGGGTGGGGTTGCGCTATTACCTGTGGCTTTCCTTTGTCGGACTGTTCGTGTTCGTGGGCGCCGCGGGCGAGAAACGGGCCGCCACGCTCCGCACGGCGGTCGGCGGCCTCACAGTCTGCGACGTCATGGTGCCCGATCCGACGACGCTCGAGGTGAGCTTCCCGCTCGCGGCCGTCTCCCCGTTCCTGCAAGCCTCACCGGGACGGGTCCTGCCTGTGGTCGACCGCGGACGGTACGTCGGCCTGATCGCGGCCGACCGGCTCCCGGGCCCTCCCGGAGCGCTCTTAGTGGCGGACGCCACCGATCGCGCCGCGGCCCACCTCGCGCCGGACGACCCCTTGTACCCGGTCGCGGTGGAGTGTCTCAGTGCCTTCCGGCGTCGTGCGGCCGCCGTCGTCGAAGACGGCCGCGTCGTCAGTGTCCTCTACACGCCCCACCTCGAAGCGGCCCTGCGCCGGGCGACCACCGGACCGGACACCTCCGGCATCCGACGCTGAACGAGCCAGGGACCGCGAGGGCCCGAGGCCCTCTTCTTCATCAAGGAACAGAGGGAAAGAGCCGTAAACAGGCCAGATGACCGCGGCCATGCTCAAGGTCGAAGGGCCGCGCGCCGATGACACGATTGGTGTTCGAGCATCAGCGGGGCCATCTCCGGCGCGAGCGGAGCCACGCCGTGCCGGAGGGTTTTACAGCCTCGAGGCCGGTTCCGAGCCATTTCGAGTTCGCGGCGATGTTCGTTGCCTTCACCGACCTCGTCACTGTCCATGAGCTCGACGGGACCATCCGGTTGGCATCCGACTCCTCCCGCGAGATCCTGGGCCTGGCTCCCGACCAGCTCATCGGCCGGCCGGCGGCGGAGATTCTTTGCTGTGCGGAAGACGCCGCCCTGCTCACCGGCGCCATCGAGCGCGTGCGAGGAGGCGATGACACCGCTGCTGTCACATTCCGCGGCCCGACGCAGGACGCGCAGTCCCCGTGGCTCGAGACGAGAATCGGAGTCGTCAAAGGCCTCCAAGGTTCGGCGACCGGCTTCGTGGCGGTGTCCCGGCTCGTGACCGACCAGGTCGAGCTCGAGCGCCACCAGACCAAGCTGCTGCAGCGCTATCGCCAGGTCACACAGGCCGTGCCCGGGATGACCGCCTGGATCGTCGACCGGGAATTGCGATGCCGCTTCGCGGCCGGGGCTGGTTTCCCGTCTCTCACGAGCGGCCCGGACGCCTGCGTAGGCCGTCCTCTTGCGCAGCTCCTCGGTGCAGACCGTTTCGAAGCTGCGCGCTGCCGCCTCGAGGAGTGCTTCGCCGGACTCAGCCCGACCGAAGAGAGCCCGCGACCCGGCCGACACCAGTTCTGGACACGCTACCTACCTGTCGTCCCAAGCGCGGGAGAGATCCAGGAAGTTCTCGTCGTGAACCTCGAGTTCACCGCCCGCGAGAGGACTCACGAAGCGCTCCGCCGCAGCGAAGCCAGCTTCTCGAGCGCCTTCGACAACTCCCCCATCGGCATGGCCATCATCGCACCCGACGGTTCGGTGCTCCGTGCGAACGACGCCTTCTGTGCACTCACACGACGATCGCGTGAGGAGCTGCACCGGGGGACTTGGTCGGAGGTGATCCACCCGGACGACGTCGAGGCCAACCGCGAGCTGACGGTGCGGATGCTCGCTGGCGAGAGGCGGACTGCGATGGTCGAGCGACGCTACCTGCGACCCGACCACTCCGTTGTGCACACCGTGATGAGCATCACGCTCGTACGCGACGAGGTCGGTCGGCCCCTTCATCTTGTCATTCAGGTACTCGACGTGACCGACCGGCACCGCCTAGAGGCCTATCTCGAGGAGCTCGTGCTGCGCGATCCGCTGACCGGGGCTCACAACCGCAGGGCGCTCGACGTCGAGCTCGCCCGGCGGCTCGGTGCCGAAGCGGCCGAAGCGCCGCGCGGCGCGCTCGTGTTGTTCGACATAGACCACTTCAAGGATCTCAACGACACTTTGGGTCACGACGTCGGCGACGACGTGCTTCGCCACCTCGTCGCGCAATGGCGGGAGCGCCTGCGCCGCAGCGACGTCCTTGTTCGCATCGGCGGCGACGAGTTCGTCGTCCTGCTCGGCGACGGCGACCCCGAAAGCGTGGAGTCGGTTGCCCGCGACCTGTTGACCCTCGCGGACGGAGCAATCCTGACGGTGACGGGTGTGGCGTCTTCGGTCAGCGCGGGCATGGCGCTGTTCCGCCCTGAAGAGAACGCCACGCAGCTCTTGCGCCGCGCGGATGACGCGCTTTACCTTGCCAAACGCGCCGGTCGGGGCCGCCTTGTCGTCGACCGGGCAGACCCCGAGTTCTGACGGCAGAGCTGTCGTGACTTCCCGGTCCCCGACGGGCACCGGTCGGATTCAGTTCTCTTCCCAGGCGAGCACCGCGGGCGCCCCCTGCCGATCAGCCGGCCCGGCGACCGCCCTCGGTCTCGCGTGCCTCGCTGCGGAGTCGCTCCCGCTTGGACTGGGCCGTGCGCCTGCCCCTGACGGTCTGGTCGAGCACAACCTTGCGCAACCGGACACTCGCCGGGGTGGCCTCGACGCACTCGTCCTCACTGATGAACTCGAGCGCCTGCTCGAGAGAGAGGAGCCTGGGCGGTATCAGGCGGACCAACTCCTCGGCCGTGGAGGAGCGCACATTGGTGACCTTGCGCTCCTTGGTGGCGTTGACGTCCATGTCCTCGGAGCGGGCGTTCTCCCCGATGATCATCCCCTCGTAGACCTCGACGGCGGGACCGACGAAGAGCATGCCGCGGTCCTGGAGGTTCATCAGGGCGTAAGTGGTCGTCAAACCACTCCTGTCCGCGACCAGGGAGCCCGACGCGCGCGTCCGCAGCTCGCCGTGCCATGGCTCGAAGCGGTCGAAGATGTGATGCAGGACGCCGGTGCCCCGGGTCTCGGTCAGGAACTCCGTGCGGAAGCCGATCAAGCCGCGAGACGGCACCGAGTAGTCAAGCCTCGCCCAGCCCGTGCCGTGGTTGACCATCTGGACCAGACGCCCTTTGCGCAGCGAGAGCAACTGCGTGAGGACCCCGAGGAACTCCTCGGGGACGTCGATCGACACGGCCTCGACGGGTTCGTGCAGCTTGCCCTCGACCAGCCTGGTCACGACTTGCGGCTTGCCCACGGTGAGCTCGAAACCCTCTCGGCGCAGCATCTCGACAAGAACGGCGAGCTGCAGCTCACCGCGGCCTTGCACCTCCCAGGTGTCGGGCCGATCAGTGGTCAGCAAACGGATCGAGACGTTGCCCACGAGCTCGGCATCGAGGCGGTTCTTGAGCAGCCTGGCGGTGACCTTCGTCCCTTCGGTGCCTGACAACGGTGAGGTGTTGATGCCGATGGTCATCCCGAGGCTCGGCTCGTCGACGATGAGGACCGGAAGGGGCCGCGGGTCCTCCGGATCCGAGAGCGTCTCACCGATGGTCACATCGGACAACCCGGCCACGGCAATGATCTCACCCGGTCCGGCCTCCGCGGCATCGACCCGGTCCAGTCCTTCGGACACGTACAGCTCGGAAACCTTGAACCGCTCCACGCTGCCGTCAGCACGGCACCACGCGGCCTGCTGGCCGCGTCGAATCGTGCCATGCAGCACGCGGCAGATCGCGAGACGCCCGACATAGGCGGACGCGTCGAGGTTCGTGACCAGCGCCTGCAGCGGATGCTCGGGCTCGAAAGTCGGAGCAGGAATGTAGTCGCAGATGACCTTGAACAACGGCTCAAGGTCCGTCCCCACCACTTTCGGCTCGAGCGAGGCCCGTCCCGCCCTGGCATTGCAGTACACGATGGGGAACTCGATCTGCCCCTCGTCGGCGTCGAGGTCCAAGAAGAGCTCGTACACCTCGTCGACGACTTCCTTCGGGCGCGCATCGGGGCGGTCGATCTTGTTGACCACGAGCACGACCGGTAGCCGCCGCTCGAGCGCTTTGCGCAGCACGAAGCGGGTCTGGGGCAAGGGGCCCTCGCTCGCGTCCACCAGCAGCAGGACGCCGTCGACCATCGCGAGGGCCCTTTCGACCTCGCCGCCGAAGTCGGCGTGACCAGGAGTGTCCACGATGTTGAACTTCACGCCTGCGTGGCGCACGGAGGTGTTCTTCGCGAGGATCGTGATCCCCTTCTCGCGCTCGATATCCATGGAGTCCATCACGCGCTCGTTGACTTCTTGATTGGCGCGGAACACTCCCGACTGCCACAACATCGCGTCAACGAGCGTTGTCTTCCCGTGGTCGACATGAGCGACGATCGCGAGGTTGCGGAAGTTGGCGCGCGAAAGCATGTGAGAAATACCCCGGAGAAAAGCACGGCAACTGCCGTGAAACGTCAGTCTACCGGGTCGACACGCCGACAGCTTCCAAGCCGGCGCTCTTCGCTGTTCGCCTAGAGCCTTGCGGGCAGACATCGACAAGTAGTTGTCTAAGCCGCGGGCTCCATTCTTGAGATGCCGAGGTCGTCGAAGAGGGTCTGCATCCCGATGCGCAAGGACTCGTAGTCGCGGTCAACTTGCGTCCAGGCGGAGGGCTTGCGGCCCTGACGTGGGCTGCGGACGCCGGCGAGGATCGGGCTGACCACCTGGTCGCGAAGAACGCTCAGCGCGGTGATCGTGCGTGCCGCGTCCGGCGCGACGACGTAGCGGCGAGAGCGCTCCGGCTTTTCGACGAGTCCCTTCGCACGGAGCTTGCGAAGGTCGTAGGCAGCCTGGCGGACGCGGTAGTCGGTCTCGCCGGTCATCGAATGGACCTTTTCGGTGAGATCAGCGACGGTGAAGCCGCGCGGTGCGGCGGCGAGGGCGACGACCGCTGCGAGCACGGCGCGGACGCGTGCTTGGTTGAAGTCGATGCCGCCGACGCGTGATGCGCCGAGGCGAGAGGACCGAGGGAGCTCGTCCAAGATCTCACCCGGTAAGAAGGCGACGTCGACGCAGTCGAGCAAGCTCGTGAAGCGGTCGAGCATCGCGTGCAAGCGGGCGACGATCTCGGGGAAGCGCTCGAGGACGCGGCCGAGGTGGAGCTGGCGGGTGTTGTGGACGACGGCCTCGAAGCGCAGCACGTGCTCGCCCTTGGAGTACGCCTTCAAGGTGACAAGGCCGAAGTGGACCTTGAACACCGTGAGGTCGTAGCTGGGTGTCTCGATCACGACTGCCTGTCGAGGCGAGAGGTCACCGTCGGATCTGCGGCGCGGGCGCTGCCCGTAGCCGAAGAGGGTCCGCAACGTCTTTATGTCGAGCCGGGTTCGGCTGCGGTCAACGATCCGCTCGAAGACCGCCTCCATCTCCCGGCCCGATTCGAACAGCAGGTTCCGGCTGTACTCGAGCTGGTAGACGGCGTAGTCGTAGCGGAAGCCACTCGCAGACTGCTCCTGCAGGTCGAGGCCGAAGCAGAGACAGGCGCTGTAGATCCAACGGTCGCAGACCTGGCCGAGTCGCCCTATCGCCTCCGGAGAGGACAAGGTGTCTGCGACTCGGGCCAGGCCGGCGGGGTCGGGGACCCCGGTGAAACAGTTTCCCTCCTTTCGGTAGGCGATCCCGGCCGTGCGCGCCATGGCGGCGACGTACTCGTGGCCGTTCAAGATGACCTGCGCCGGGAAGGGCGGGTGGCCGGACATCTTGATCGTCACGTGGCCGAAGACCGGGTCGAGGATGTGGAACGAGTAGTGGTTGACGAAGGAGCGCTTCTTCGCCAAGTTGACTAGCACGCCGCGTAACGAACGAGTCACCTCGAACAGCATCGCCGGGGCCTTTGCGACGAGGACCATGAACACGCCGGGGCCAACTTCGTGCTCGGCGAGGTACTCCGCGGCGATCAGGTGCTTGCGCTCACCGACCTTGCAGTCGATGACAGGGACGTCGTTCGCCTTCGCCCAGGCGCGCACCCGGCGCGCGAAACGGCCCGCCAAGCGCATCAAGTGGGCGTTGTCGAGCTCGGCGTCGCTGTCGTTGTGCCATCTCCGCCACCACACCCGGAACCCGCCCGCGCCATGCCCGAGCGCGAAGTAGGCGTTGAGCACGATCCGGTCGACGCAGTCGTAACTCCCCTCGAGAAGATCCCGATACCGATCACAGAGGTCATCGCTCATGCGGCGACGGTAGGTCGGCACTCACCGGTCGTGTCGAGCTGCCCGAAGGGCCCCCGCTCCCGAGCTTGTCTCGGGAGCGGCGTAGTTCTTCTTGGTCCACCGGCCTCTGGATTTTGTGACAAGTTTCAAGCTGCGGCTCCGAGTCGCGCGTTCGTGACGTAGTCGCCAAGCACGCGCTCGACGGTGGCGAGAGCCCGACGAAGCTCGACAGGCGCAGGGGGTTGGTGGCCGTCGAGGAGGGGACGGAGCAGGCGGGCGTGGAGCTTGGTGTAGAAGACGGCGACTCGGATCCCCTCTGGGGTGACGGTGTAGGTGTTGGTTCCCGCTTGTCGTTCGATGAGCCCGTGCAGACGTAGGCGTCGCAGGTCGTAGCTCATCTGAGAAGAGCTGTAGTCGCTGCCGAGGAGTCCGGCCACCTGCCCGCGAAGGCTCTTGTTGGTGAGGCCGGTAACGGCGTGGACGACGAGGCAGAGTGCACCGGCCAGGGCCATGGCGCGTTGATCCCCGAAGCGCAGGGCTCCGGTTCGTTGGCCCTCGCGTATGTAGGGCTGGTGGATGCGCTCGAAGAGCGCAGAGCCGATGGCACAGCCCTGGCCGGCACGCTCGATCATAAGCAGACGGCGATTGACCTGGCGGGCCTTGTCCACTAGCTCGGGCAAGTGCTCGAGCCGGGCAAGGATCGCGATGTCAGCTGGCTTGTTGATGACGGTCTCGATGCGAAGTGCCCTCCCTTCTTTCAGGTACTGCTTGACGCGGCTGTGCTTGTAGGAGAAGTCCAGGTGAACCTCAGTACCCGGCGAAAACACCCTGGTGCGGAACGGTCCCTTCGTGCGGTGTGGCCCGCGGGTATGAGGTCGGGCAGCAAAGACCATGGCCATTTGCTCGGGCCGGCCGATGCCGACGTTGTCTTGGACGAGGGACTCGAAGAAGCCCCGTGCGTGGCGCGGGTCGTCGAAGACAAGGGTGCGGCTGACCTCGACCTGCCGCATCGACAGCTCGTAGAAGTAGCCGGCCCGTCGGTCGTCGTCAGTGAACGGGGTCGGGATGACAGCGGTCCACCGTGCAAAGAAGTCTTCGATGTCACGCGGGCCGAGCCGGTCACAGATCGCCTGGAGGGTTCGAGGGTCCTCACACGAGGAAAAGCCGTTCGCGAGCTCGCCGAAACTGAGGCCCTCGCGCCGAGCCTGACGCTTGGCCCACTCGTGACCGTTCAACCAGACCTTGGACGGATATGGGAAGTACGTGCAGATCTTGATGAAGCCGGGTCCGAACTCGGCATCGAGGATGTAGAAGTAGTAGATACCGACCCGGCGCTCTTCTTTCAAGAAGTCGAAGCTCACCAGGCCCGGCGTGCTCGAACGGTTCTTCGCGCTGAACACCCACTGGAACTCCTGGGCCTGGATGATGGCGACGACGCCGGTGCGGCCCTCGGCCTCGGCCCTTTCGAGGTAGGGACGGACATGGTCGAGCTTGCGGTCGTCCCATCGCGTCCGATCGGGCTTCTTCAAGATGAGGATCGGCACGGTGTGCTCGGTGGCGAAGGCCTTCACCTCTCGACGAAACCGGTTGCCGATCTTCTCGAGTAGCGCTGGTGACGGGACCGGGAAGCCGAGGTGTCCGGTGAGGAAGGTGACCACCTGACCACTTACCTGCAAATTGGGGACGTAGGCGTTGAGCAACAGGCGGTCGATGCAGTCGATCTCCAGACTGACGTGACCGTCAAGCACGTCGTTGATGTTCACAACACTTGTCATGCGCGACGCGATAGCGCATGAGGGACGGCTCTGCCGGCCCGACTACCTCAACGTTAAGTGCGGTCGCGCCGGGAGGAGGCCGGGAGGGGGGCCTGTCCCCCTCCCGCTAA
>Ga0181521_10004543_pt1 | contig 15771 bp, 12 predicted proteins | sample PEATcosm2014_Bin_32_FD_119764 | JGI IMG/M metagenome (GOLD analysis project Ga0181521, IMG submission 119764) | Peatland microbial communities from MTU Mesocosm Facility, Houghton, MI, USA - PEATcosm2014_Bin02_60_metaG | ecosystem: Environmental > Terrestrial > Soil > Wetlands > Peat | place...
CCTCGGCATGGACAATGTCTTCGAAGCCGCGCGCCTCTGCGGCGCTAACCGGGTCGCCTACGCCAGTTCATTGGCGGTGAGCGACGAACAGAAGCATTACGGCGACCGCCCGGCCGCAAGTCCGCGGTGCGCGCGGCGGTCGAGCATGTCTTTGCCCGGCAGAAGGGCCCGATGGGCCTCTATATCCGCACCATCGGCTTCGCCCGAGCGAGAACCAAGATCGGGCTGGCCAATCTCGTCTACAACATGAAGCGGATGGTCTGGCTCACCGCGCAGGCCGCGCCGGCGTGAGCGAAGAGCCGTAATACCGGATGGCTAGCCGGTCGATACCCCCCTGGACCAGCAACCCGAAGTCGCCGCTCATCCCGCGCAGAAAACGAGGTTCTTGGAGGTGTCCAGCTGATGCCGTAGCTGCTACGACACGAAGCGATGGCTGGCACCGTGGGGCTTATCGGGCTCGGCAACATGGGCGGGCCTATGGCGCTCAATCTGGTCAAGGCCGGGTTCGAACTGGTCGTGTGCGACGTGCGGCCGAAACCAATCTCGCGTTACCGGCAACTCCCTTCGCAAATTGACCACACGCGCGGGGCGGTGAGGTATCCCAGGTCCATTTGATGCGCTCAAGCGATCGAGCCATTTTGCCGCCGCGGCATGTCCTCTCGGGCGCCGGCGCCGCGAGACGATTTGCGGCTGCCGAACGGTCTTACTCGGCCACCCCTCCACCGAAGAGTGGTACACGGCGCATTCCGCCCCCGTGTTAGTTGTGGGAAAGCTGCTCGGCCACTCTCAGGCGTCAACCACCGAGCGTTATGCCCTGGCCGACGATCCGGTGCGTCAGGCCGCCGATGTCATCGGCAAACGTATCGAAGCGGCACTTGCCGGCACGGCCGCCCAGGTGGTGCCGCTGCGGCCCGGGGCGACCGCCGCATCGTCCGGTGTCGCCAATACGTGCCGGCCGAGGACGGCCTCCACCACGTGCTGATCGACTTTCGTCAACGCACCACCGGGGGTGCGCTCAGGATTGCGCTATCGGCGAGGCAACGCGGGGCTGACGCTGCGCACGCAAATGGCGTACTCCGAGGCCGAATTCGAGCCGCGCGACCCGGAACCGCTCCCCCTTCCGGTACATGCGCAGCCCCGCGTCGCTTTTGTGCCGCAAGATCATGAGGCCGATCGCCTTGCCGTGAAGCGGGCGGACGAGGCCGAGGCAAGGGCCAATACGTCAATTCCGGGCATCGCCGCCAGTGCAATCGAACTCGCGCGGTCTCGCGGTCAGATGCGGGATCTGCAATAATGACGTTCCCCGGTCCCAGGGGAGATCTCGCCGGGGCGGACCAGTCGGAGGGTGTCCGTAACAACGGCCGACTGCCGGCGGCGAGGCCTTCCTTTCCTTGCGCGGTCGGCACCCTCCTCCGCGCTCCGGAGGAAGGCTGGGAGCGCGCAATGTCCGCCCTGGCCGATATTGCCGCCCCGACACCTAATCGCGCTCTGCGACCATTGCGAACCGCCCGACTTTTTCGAGGACAATTCGCTGCTCGCCGATGTCGGGTTCCACGCACTCAGCCGCCGGTACGAGCGCAGCATCGATCGATCGGATGATGGCGTGTTGGCTGATCTCGCCCCGATCGCGCACTCCTATCGGCAGATCGTCAAGGTCGGAGCGGATTTTGAGGTCGCTGTGGTTATAGGCCAGGACGTGAAGGCTCATCTCGGTTCGCACCTTGTCGAGGGTCCGGGTCAGGAAGTGGGTGGCGCCCAACCAGCGGCTATTTGGAAACTGATGGAGTCGATTGATCCTTGCCACGGGCGCTGTAGTTGAGAAATCAAGTCTTGGATACCCGGTGGAAGATCATCCGGGTCAACTACGGTCGTAGATACCACTCCTACTCGGTGAATGCGTCTGTTTTGTGATTGAAGCGTCGCTTATCGAGTCTTGAACCGCCGTTCGCGACCGGTGCAACCGGGCGGGCGAGCCACCCTTCAGCCCGACTTTGCCGAGTGGCTCAGATGCGCCGATTCCAGACATTCACACAACCAGGATCGGGTCGCTTGGGTCGACCCGAGGCGGTCATTCACGGGCAGATCATCGAATTTCCGCGACGGGACATCAGATGGTCCACCGGGCGGCCTGGCCAGGCCGCCGAGCGGCGATTTACAGCTCAGGCACCACTGCAGCCTTCATTTCCTTGATGAGCCACTTGCCGTTGATGCGCACCAACTCGTCGTCGGAATTCGTATGCGCGGCGATCTTGTTCGCGGTCTTATCGATCCACAGACATTCGAAGTACAGATGCGCGCGATCGCCCTGGACGTTGTAGCGGATGCGGAAGGCCGGGGTGTAGCCCACCCACTGATTTTGCGGCTGAAAGGGTCCAGCTGCCTGCCAAAACATCTTTAGCTGATCCCTCCCGGAATACGTCTTGCCTCCTGACATGATCACCGCATCGTCGGTAAACAGGGAGAGCATCAGATCGAGATTCTTGGTTGAACCCGCCTCGTGAAAGGCGATTTCGATCTGGTGAAGGTCCATAAACTCCTGCGCATTCTCTGCGGTGCCGGCAATCGCCCCGCCGGCTAGGCAGGTGACCAGTATCGCCGCGATCTTTAGGATCTGCTTCATGGTTCCCTCCGTCGACCATCCCGACCGGTCGATTACACGGCGGACACCGCGCAGTGGCGCCATGGCATCGCCGATTTCTTCGCTCCATTGATTAGGATAAGATCGGCCGACTTGGAGGTAACGAGAGAACGGCGAAAAACACACGAAAATGCCGCGAAATCCTGGAGGACGGCCCAATGCGGAACCTCGCTTCGGGAGATGCGATGGATCACCCTTCGAAGGGGGCGATCCGCTTCGATCGGTTCGCGCTCGATGTGAGCCGTGGGTCTCTGGCGAGTGAGATTGGCGAGATCTGGCTGCGGCCAAAGAGCTTCGCTGTCTTGCGGTACCTGGTCGAGAACGCCGGCCGCCTGATAGCGAAGGATGAGATTTTCACGGCGTTGTGGCCCGACTCGATTGTAACCGACGATTCGCTCGTGCAATGCATCAGCGAAATCCGCCAGGTGCTGCATGACGATGGGCAAAGGCTGATCAAGACCCTGCCGCGGCGGGGTTATTTGTTCGACGCGGCGATAACCCGATCCGATAAGGAAGGAGCTGCGGCTTCTGCGGCACAGCAGACATCGGGCGCGGCCGCTGGCGATGGCGTCGCGAACCCGGACCACGCGACGGTCATGCCGACGGAAGAGGAGTTCGCCCATCGTCTGTCGATTGCGGTTATGCCGCTCGTCAATGTTAGCGGCGATCCGGCATATGACTACCTAGCCGATGCCCTGACGGAAAATCTGATTACTGATTTGTCGCGCATTCGCGACAGCATGATCATCACGCCCAACTCGGTGTTCAGCTACAAAGGCAAGCGGGTCAGCGTGGAACAGGTCGCCCGCGAACTCGGTGTGCGGTATCTGTTCACGGGCAGCCTGCAGGGTTCTGCGACACGAATTCGCGTCAACGGCCAGCTGATCGATGCGCGGCGCGGGACGAACCTATGGGCTGAGCGGTTCGAATACGATGGTCCCGATATCTGGCGCTGGCAGGACGAGGTCACCCGGAAGATCGCCGGAACATTGAAGTTCAGCCTCGTCGAACTCGCCAGTCGCCGGGGCGGGGCAGACCGGCCGGCGAATCCCGACGCGATCGATTTGACGATGCGTGGCGTCGTGTTGTTCAGCCGCTTCAGTTCCCGCGCCGATATCATCAAGGCGCGCGGCCTGTTCGAGCAGGCGCTGCGGCTCGACCCATCATCGGTGCAGGCATTGGTAGGATTTGCCGGGAGCCACGTCCTCGAACTCGCGGAACTTTGGGCTGATGACCCGACCGGTCAACTGCAACAGGCGGATATCGCCATCGCGCGGGCCCTGGAGATTGATCCCCTGTCTGCGGAGGTGCGCTACACGCAGGGCAACCTTTTGATGCAGCACGGACGGCACGAGCAGGCAATCGCCGAATACCGCGCCGCAATCGATCTCAATCCGAGCTTTTCACATGCCTATTCGCGTATTGGCCTTGCCATGCTCGATCTCGGAAGGCCGGCAGAGACGTTTGACCCGGTGCTCAAGGCGCTCGGTCTCAGCCCGCCCGAGTACCGGACCAGCCTGTGCCAATCCTACCTCGGCATGGCATCGTTCCATCTTGGGCGGGACGCCGAAGCGACGGAGTGGTTCCAGAAGGCGCTGACGACGGATTCGCGGTCGGGCCGACCCCATGCCTGGCTCGCCGCGATCCACGCCCTGAAGGGGCGCCACGACGAAGCACAAGCGGAAATTGCCGAATTCAGCCGCATCCACCCCGGCCATACAATTGCGAGCCTGAAGGCGAGGGAGTGGTCGAACGTTCCCGCCTTCCTCGCCCAGCGTGAGCGCTTTTATCAAGGACTGATCGAAGCCGGTCTGCCCCGGAGCTAGTAAAGACACGACACTACCTCGGGAGGCGCTGTCACTCTCCACCCTCCTGCGCCTGTCAGTCATTCGCGCGGCAAGGTCCGTAAAGGGGCAAATTGAGACTATCCGCTCAGAGCGGCTCGCCGCCGCTCAGGTGAAAACGAGACGAGCGTGAATAGGTCTGCTTACTGATCGAGACCCGCCGTTGAGGCAGATTGCTCCGCCGGTCGTCCTAATCTCCGTCCCCGCCATAGTGATTCCGTGGCCGCCCTGGCGGCCGGGTTTTGATTCCATGGAATCAGCCCGCGAGAGGCTATTTCCTCCCGGGCCCATCGTCGCCAATCCCGTCTACCTCGTGACTTACGTCCGGAGCGTGACCTATTCTCGGCGCGTAAAAAAACCGCCTCGATTTCTGGAATTCCATCGCCAACTCGCAGGGCTGCTCCTTCGTCTTCCCTGATCCGAATTTCCAGAGAGGTTTTATGCTCAGATAATCCGACGGCCGGGCGGATTTCCTCGAGGATGCGCTGCGCCGTAGGAGAAGTTCGGGCAAGGCGGGCGACGCTGCGGCCAGGTTCTTTCTCGCCTGTTTGGCGGTATTGGAAATGGAGGTAATTAGGTTAGAGGATTTATGAGCCGGCGGGCGGCAACGGAACGCGGAGGCGCGGGTCTGGCAACGGTTGGCGCCTCGCCTGCTCAAGCCGTTGCACCTGTACCGCCTGCCATTTGGTACCCCGAGCCGTGGGGATTCCCCGATCGTTTAACGCCTTGGCGATCCCGGTAGCACTGGTAATGCCCTCAGCGCGGATGGCCTCGATGACCGGCGCCAAGTCCTTCGCGCGCGCCGCCGCTTTGGCCCGTCGCGCTTCGGTGCCCCTCTGCCGTCCCAGTTCCGTATTCTTGAGGCTCTCCGGCCGGCCGCCGGAACGGGTTCGAGAAACCGAGCCCATGTCGCCTCGGGTGCCGCCAGAATAAAGGCGGGCGTACCCGGATCGGCGGCGACCTGCCCTTCGACGAAATTGAAGACCGTCGTGTCGCTTCCCGACGCGACCGCGAAACAGCAGGCCCATGGCCCAGCCCAGATGCCTAGGACCGCATCGATGGCACAAGCGTCTCGCCAGGCAGCGGCGTTCGGGAACCCGGTCATTGTAGGTCGATCACTTTCAGAACCACGGGATAATATTGGTCACAGTGCCCGAGCCGCTCGGGCGCTTACCGCTGCCGTCGCAGCTAGCGTGTCTACCGTCCCACGACTGGCTAGTGACGAGGCTTCAGATCTCGTTCTCATATCACCGTCGACCAAGCCGATCGAGGTTTGCAAGCGCACTCCCCGTGGAACGGGTTCGCGCGAAAACCGGGCTCAAGTGCGGTTGGGCCGTGGCTCTTCCCGCCAAAGAACGGTCGCCAGTCGGTCTTATACGTATTCCCCCTTAAGGAGCATTCCGGATTTCGGACGCCGCAGGAGCGCGTCACCCTCCCCTGCGATTTGGACGGAGGGGCCAATGTTCAACCAGTTTGGTATTGGCGGTGTCGCGGAAGTGTTTGCTGGTTCCCGCGTTGCCGGCGCAGCGATGGCTCGATCCGGTCAGCTCGATGCACTCGTCGCGCTTGAGCAGATCGGCGCTCGCCGCAGTTTCACTCGCGACGAGGAAATTTACGCCGAGAATGATATTTCCGACTGTTGGTACAAGGTTGTCTCAGGCGCCGTTCGCATCTGCAAGGTGATGGCGGACGGGCGCCGGCATGTCGCCGATTTTTGTTTCGCCGGAGATTGCTTCGGTCTCGACGGCGCCGGCGCAAGGGTCCTGTCGGCGGAAGCGATAGGCGACCTCATCGTCATGCGCTTCTCACGCGGCGCGACCGAGCGGTTGATCGACAAAGAGCCTGATCTCGCCCGTCACATCTGCAACTTGACGCTGCGCAACGTCGCGCATGCCCAGACGCGGATGCTGCTTTTGGGACGGATGACGGCATCTGAGAGGGTGGCCAGCTTCCTTATCGAACTCGCCGAACGGCGTGATGTGCACCGCGCTCTCGATCTTCCTATGACGCGCAGCGACATCGCCGATTATCTAGGGCTGACGACCGAAACGGTGTGCCGCGTGCTGTGCGGATTTAAGCGTGATCACGTGATCGCTATCCCGAGCCCGCAGCGGATCGAGCTCTGCGACCGCGACGCGCTCGAAGCGATGGTCGGTGGGTAAGCTTGATCGCACGTTAGTACCCTTTTTGGATCGCTCGCCAGACCCCTCAAGCAGCGGGTGACGCTCCATTATCTCGGCTACGGCCGCAAAACCCTCACAGACGGGGTGCCTGATGACTAGCTTCACGTTTACTCCCGAGCAGGTGCGCTCGGCCCCGGCCGAGGTTCGACACTGGATGGTGCAGGAAATCGCCCAGGCGCTGGCCGTCGCTCAAAGACCGGCCCATGATCCCGCACAGGCGCAGCGCACGGCGCTAGCCGCTTGTTCGCTCGACGAAGCGTTGCAGATCCTCGATCGCATTCGCGGCAACTTCCTGCTGACGCAAGTGTTCTTCGAACTCGCACGTGACGCGGCGCCGGGACGCACCGCACCCTCGCTCCACGTGCTCGATGTGGCTGAGCTGCTCCACCACACGCGGCTCAACAGCGGTGAGGGGCTGGTCCAAAGCTTGGAGGCAATCAATGCCGCGTATCGCGAGGTCCATCGCGATCCGCAAGCGACGCTGTTTGGCTTCGACGATCACGGCCATGTTTACGTTCGTCAGGAAACGCACCTGAGCGTTCGCCGCCTCTGGGAACAGTTGGAACGACCGGCACCGCCGCCGCCGGAAATGTTACCGCTCGGCTTTCCCGCACCACACATTGGACCCAATCAAAACGTGGCGACCCATGCTCTGGAGCGGCCGGAAGACGGACGCTGAGCGTCCATCCGAGGCGTCCTCCCATCACCCGACTGAACCAACTCTCAGGCTACCCGTCACGTTCCGCTTTGGGGCATCTACGGTCGCCTCCGTCGGCCCTGACGAGCGCCCGCCATAGGCCCGAATCCGGCCGGTGGCGGGGGTCAGCTATCGAACCTGGAGCCGCCGTTGCCGACCGGCGCAATCGCGCGGGCGCTGTTCGTTGGCTACGCCGAACACCGATGGCGAAGTAGCGCCGATTCCGGCCATCCGGCCGAATACCCTCGAACGCACCAAGGTGTTTTGAGAGAAACGCCCGAAAGCGGCGATCCTCAAAAACGGACTTTTAAGAAGTGGTCGGCGGTCGCCAGTCCGAGGATTACGTAGCCTCGCCCATTATTCGCGATACCCCCCGAAACGAATTTTCGGGGACCGGCTGGCGGCAGCTAAGCGCCATTCGCGTCATTTTGCGTTGCGCTAATTCGCTAATTTGCGGCATCCGCGTTGGTGCAGTCGTCGATCCGCGACGGCAAGTCGAGCCCCGTCCGTATTTCGTGCCTTGTGCAGGTTTCTAGGACGCCTCATGTGCGGGCGTGGCAAAGCGCGCGGCCAGGAATCCGTATTACGAGGGGTGAGAATCTACGGAAAGCCACGGCGCGAAGGTAGGTTTGTTGCCTCAATGTCGGCTGGGAAGGGTTTCCTGGTTTCCTGCCAGTGGGGTTCCCGCGCGGGGAGGCGTCCGTTGCTTGACCGGGCAAGAGCAATATCATTGTTATCCACTTTCCAACGTTTCTTTTTGCGAAGCCCTCGCCCGGAAACCAACGATGCCAACACTCGCCGACGACCTTCGCTATCTCATCGATAGGGACCACCAGACCGCTCGCCCGCTGCTGCACGACCTCGTCGCGCGGCTGCCGAATTCGGTCGAGGCGCGCCGCCTGCTCGGGGAGTCGTATCAGCGTAGCTTCGACGCGGCGCATGCGCTGGAGCATTACCGCGCGGCTCATCTCCTGGAGCCAGAAAACCTCTTATTTCGCGAACGGATGGGACTTTGCACGACGGAGATGGGAGACTACGAGGCCGCGCTGGCGATCTATCGCGACGCGATTTCGCTGGCGCCGACGGAGGTGTCCGGCTCGATGACAGCGCTGTTGCTGCATCGGCTCGGCCGGATCGAAGAATCGTTGATGGCTTATGCCCAATCGCTGGCCGACATGAAACGCGACCACGTTGAGGCGCCATACATGTTGCGCGCCATGGCGATGCTGTTGCGCGACGCTGGCGCCCCCTTGGCGGCCGAGCGATTCATGAACGAAGCGATCCAGCTCTACGTGCGAAATCCCACGCACGTCGCATACTATTTTGTCATGTGCGACAATTCCGTCTGTTTTCACGAATGGATTCGCTTTGCGCACAAGAGCGAACTGGCGCGGGCGCTTGCCCGTAGGCGGGGCAAGCCCGGAGCGCCGCGCTATCCCGAAAGCTTCGTGCTGCCCGAGGACCGCGCGGCGTTGCTCGATTACGCCGCGCGCGAAAGCGGCGCGTCCTACATCGCAAAGCCGCCTCGCGGCTCGGGCGGCCAGGGCATTTCCGTTACCCGCGACGTCCACGCGCTCGCCGATCGCATGGACGTTGTGGTCCAGCGCTATATCGAGCGGCCCTATCTCGTCGATGGACGCAAGGCGCACGTGAGACTCTACGGCCTGGTGACCTCGGTGGCGCCGCTACGCGCCTATCTCTATCGCGAGGGGATCGTCCGCTTCGCGCCAGACCTCTACGACCTCAGCGACGCCGGCCTCGCTAATGTTCACGCCCATGTCACCAACACGGCGTTACACTTGGACCATCCAACGCTCGAGGTGAGCGAGGATCCGGCTCAGGAGAACGTCGGACACGTTTGGACGCTTGGCGCCTATCTCAAGCGGATGAAGGCGGACGGGCGTGACATCAGGGCGGTGCGGAGAGGCTTACGCGAACTCGGCAAAGGGTTCGTCGACATGCTCTGCGCCGATGGGCTGTTCGAGCGGCAGGCCCGGGCGGCGCCGCGCCGCGCGTTCGGCTTCAAGATGTTCGTCCTCGATGTCCTAATCGACGCGGATGCTCGGCCATGGCTGATCGAGATGCAACACATGCCGGCGCTTCGCGGCTCGCCCCTGGTTGAGCGTGTCAACGCGGCGCTATTGAAAACCATATTTGAAATGAGCTGCGGCTACGCGTTCGATGACGCGATGCCGGCCGACAAGATCGGTGCGGTCGCCAAGGACGGCTCGGCGCTGGCGCAGCGGGAGGCCGAACACGAATTTGCAAACCGAGGGCTGTTCGAGCCGTTGACGCGAGCCGGGGTGACGGGGTCGGCGCGCAGCAGTAGATAACGCCTTCTCAACGTGAATAATTGTTTTGAACGACATCTGAATAGATAAGGCAAGCGGAAGCCGGCTCAACGTTGGGCGCCGACCGGCCATGGATTGTATCGGCGTACGCTAGGGGAACTGTCCTTTCCGGCAGCCGAGATTGACAGACCGCCCCACCTCGGGTTTCGCCGACGGTCGCGCCGTCAGCGTGGCGCTTGCGCGCTTCCTCCTGCTGCTACGTGCGCCTGCGCGCTCGAGAGATTTTTACTTGGGTGCAGTGGTCGTAGTTGTTTTGGGCGCAGTGGTTGTAGTGGTTTTAGTGGTTTTACTGGGTGTGGGTTGCGCTTCGGTGGTGGCCCCTTGACAGTTTACGGGAGGCCCACCTGGAGTGCACGGGGGAAATTCCGTGGTGGTCTTTCCTTGTGTTGTGGGGAGCGTTGTTTGGGCGACCGTGAAGGGGCCCGTTGTTTGGGCGTACGCTGGCATGGCAATGACAAGCCCCGCCGCAATCGCAAAGTAGTTACTTCTACGCATCGGGGGCCTCCCGTTTGAAGTCTGGCGTACCCGACAGCGCGCACGCGCGCACCAGGATCGGCGCGCAGGTCCTATACTCGCTTCTCGGCGCGCCGAGAAGGATCATCTATGCCGCATGCGACTTGACCGCCAAGTCATGCGCTCTCAAGGCAGCCGCTCCGATCGTATAATGGGCCGTCTGCCGTTCCAGCCACGCATAGTGCGGGCGCCGATTCCACCCGCGCCTGAGCCGATCCGGTGCTATGTCAACGGCCGAAAAGGGGCAAACCCAGCCGAACGCGTTAGCAAGGGCGGGTGATTGCTTTGGCCGAACTCCTGTCAGTGGCGACGGTCGGCTCAACTGCGTAAAGCGGCCCTTTTGCTACAGGGCGGCGGCCGGAAGTCCCGTTCGAGGTCCGCGTAGGCTACTCAGCGCCGAAGGCAGCGATCGGCCATTGGTTGGTCGGAGCGCTTTCGTCGGTGGGATCCTGAAAGCGCAATGCTCAAGGACTAATCCTGACGAGCCGAAAGCCGACACTGGAGCTGTGGGCGAACCCCTTGAGCTGGGCGCGAAAGGCAGAGCGCAGGATATGAGGATCGTAGTAAGTCGCGGCACCGCCGCGGAGCACGCGTGCTTCGCAATCCTTGGCTGTAACAGCGCTCCCGTCTTTGGGCGCCGAGCTGAAGTTATCGACGTAGCAGTCCTCCACCCATGAGCCCACATTGCCGTCCATGTCATAAAGCCCCCACGGGTTCGGCTTAAACGAACCCACGGGCGCTGTCGCAGCGTAACCATCGTCGCAGTTTACCACCGTGGCGTCGGGGGCAGCTTTCTTCGCGCTCAGATCGGCGACGTTTTCATAGGCGCAGGCGTCTTCGAGACGTAAGCCCCAGTAATAAGGCGTGGTCGTACCCGCTCGCTCCGCATATTCGTATTCGGCCTCGCTAGGCAACCGGTAATGATGTCGGCCGAAAAGCGATATCCAACGGATGAAGGTTTGGGCGTCGACCCAACTCACACTATCCACCGGTCGGCGTTGGTCGCCCGCGAAATAGGCCGGATTGATGTGCATCACCCCGCGCCATTGCTTCTGCGTTACCTCGAACTCGGCCAGCTCGAACGCTTGCAGACAGACCCGATGCACCGGTCCTTCGTTCGGGCTTCGCAGCACCTCGCCGTCGGGGCTACCCATATCGAAGCAACCGGCCGGTACAGAGACGAATTTTAACCCGGCCTCAACGCGGCGCGCCGTCCGCCACTCCACTCCTGCCCAGATAAGGAGGGCGATTACTGGTAGCGCGACCACCGCGCCGGACACCGTCACCACAAAGCGCAGCCGACGCCGCCAAGAGGCGCGCCGCGAGGCGGCGATAAATTCCTTGATTTCCGCCGGAAACTCGGCGCCCCAGCGGGCAAGCAACGCTCGCGCCTCTTTGAGCGGCAGTCCTGCGGGCCGCACCCGCCCCTTCTTCTCTCGGCGTGGTGCCGCCCGCCATTCTTTTGCCTCCTCTTCGAGCCGCCTGCGCAATTCGAGATCGCGCGCGTCGGCGGCAATTTGGTCGCGCGCCCGTGGCCAGTGAGTCAACAGCGCCTCGTGGGCGAGACGAAGCTGCGCTCGGCTGGAGTCGCCGTCGCTAACCAGCAGTCTCGCTCCGGGGTCGAGGAACGCCGCGGCGAGGGCCCGCTGCGGCGAACTTTCGGGAAAACGCGACAGCGACATCGCGCGCGAAATCGGCTTGCCGCCCTCGATTGTTACCAATTCGCGCAGCAGTGGGACCAGTTCCTGTTGCACAGCCTCCGGCTGAGCCTGGAACACCTCCTCGGCGCGGCGGCCAATCGCGCCTTCGAGGCCACCCAGTTCCTGGTAAGCGGCAAAGGTCAGCAGGCCAGCATCGGTGCGCCGCTGCCAGAGCTGATCGAGCAGAAACGAGAGCAGCGGCAGGGCGCCCGTGTCCCTCGCCGCCTGGCGTATAACCTCGTCGAGACTGACACCGCTTGCCGCATCGTGTTCGAAGCGCAGTCCCGCCTCCAGCGCCGGCTGGCGGATTATCTGCGCAATTTCCGCTTCATCGGGCGGCAACAGCCGGTAGCAAGCTTCATCGATGGCGAGCCGGGCCAATGCCAGCCCCGGCCTTGTCTCCAACCGATCGAAAAAGTCGCTGCGCATCGTCGCGACGATCCAAACGACGCCGCTTTTGGCCAGCGTGTCGAGCGCGACGACAAAGGCCTCGCGGTCGCCCTCGCTGAGACCGTCGATCGTAAACATCTCTTCGAGCTGATCGATTACGATGACGAGCCGTGCCTCCGCGATCTTGGTTAAACCGGCGGCCATGCCCGCCTCGGCAAGGCCTTGGCGGATCGGTAGAGCGGCCTGACCAGGCGCCTCACGCAGCAAAGCTGCGAGCTGTGCGGACGTGTATTGTAGCGCAGCAAGCTCGGGCAGCGCGGTCGGCGAGAGGATCGCTGCTGCCAGCGCGGCGAGCAGGTCACCGTCCCTCTCCGAGGGCCGCATAACACCGCGGCGAACCAACCCGACATGTCCGATCATGCCGGGCAACGCCAGATCGGGCAGCAATCCCGCTTTCACCAATGACGACTTACCAGAACCGCTCGCGCCGAACACAAGCACGAAAATGGTCCCGCTCTGGATCCGGCGCTCCAGCAACTCGCGCAGCTCGTTGCGCGCCCGGGTGCGGCCAAAGAATACTGGCGCGTGCTCGTATTCGAATGACAAAAGGCCGCGGAACGGCGCGTCGTGCCAGCGGATCTCGACACCTTCGGCGCGCGCGCCCGAGCGACGCTCCAGCAACTCGCGTAGATGGTCGTAGAGCTTCTCCTCGAACTCCGAGACGGTGGCAAAGCTGTGTGAGGCGGCGGTGCGGCTCTGTCCGTCGTCGCTGCGGAACCAGCGTCCGACAAAATCCTGCACGAGAGCGCGTTGCGAACGCAGTTCCTCCAGCGCCGCATCGTCATCGAGCTCGGCCGTGACCCGCGCCGTCTTGCGATAGAGCAGCAGGTCAGGGACGCCATGCTCGCGGGCGCCGGCGAGCGCATCCTCGAATTCCCACTCAGTCCCAGTGACAGCGCGGCCCGACAACGCCCCCTGAAATTCATCGGCAGGCAGAAGGAGACCCAGTCGCGCCCACAGGACCACCACGACAATGTCGGTACGACGCGGCGGCGGGATGTTGTGCTCGTCCTGGAAATGGTGCGTCGCGACCAGTGGTTCGCGCTCGTAGAGCACTGCCTCGACATGGAAGTGATAGCCGAATTCGCGGTCGAGACGGGCGATGATCTGCTCCGCCTTCAACCGCTCCGGCCGAACGTCCGACGGCGAGGAAATGAAGATCCGGATCGTCTGGCGGTCAGGCACCAGTCGCGCTCGGGCTCAGGTGTTCAACCGACAATCCTTGAGCCGGAACTCCAATAACGTCAATGGTATACCATCGACTTCGCCGATTAGCCGGCGCGCCTTTTTGCCGTGGTACTTTCGCGTATCAATAGGGTGGCCACATGAACACGCCGACGGAGCAGCAAATCGAGCCCCGAGACGCTGCGGAGTGGGAGCGTCTCGCCCGGCAAGCCGAACGGCAGGGGGATCTGCTCAGCGCCTATGATTGCGCCCTGCGCGGACTGGCCGAGCATCCCGAAGATGTGAATCTGCGTTATCGGGCGGTGCTGAACCTTTCACGTTCAGGCGCCAATGATCGCGCGGCGGCGCTTTTTGCTGAATATGGCCTCGATGCGAGCGAAGAGGTGCGGATTGCCTCGCTTGGCGCGCGCCTCTTGCGCGAGCGGGCGCTGGAGGCAGCTTCCGCCCCCATGTTGACGATGGCGGCACGTCGTTATGAGGAAATATACGCGCGCTCCGGCGAAACCTTTCCCGGCGTCAATGGCGCCACGCTCTACCAGCTTGCGGGCGAGGTAAACGCAGCGCGGCATTTGGCTGGGCAAGTGCTCGCTCGATGTCTCCGGCGGGGTGTCCAAACCTACGATATTGCGGCTGACGCCGCCGCTGCGGCGCTGATCGCCGGCGACCTGGCGTCCGCCAACGCGTTCGTTGCCAAGTGTAAGGAATTGCACGCCGGCAACTTTATCGCGGTGGCCGCGACGCGCCGCCAACTCGTGCGGATTTGTGACTCACTTCAAATAGGAGACGCGCTTCTCACACCGCTGACCCAGAGGATGGTGATCCACTACACCGGCCACATCATCAGCCCCCCGGGAGCGCCCGGACGCTTTCCGGCGGCAGCCGAGGCATCGGTCGCGGCGCAAATCGGTTATTACCTTGAGCAGCACGATGTCGGCTTCGGTTTCGGGTCGCTCGCTTGTGGTGCGGACATCCTGTGCGCCGAGGCTTTGCTGGCGCGTGACGCCGAACTTCACGTCGTGCTGCCATTCGAACTCAAGGAGTTCCGCTCCTACTCGGTCGCCTGCGGCGGCGCCGACTGGGAGCAACGGTTCGACACCTGCATCGCAAGAGCGTCATCAGTAACCTACGCGACAGATGACGAATATCTCGGCGATCGCGTGCTTTTAGGACATGCGAGCCGGCTGGCCATGGGGTTGGCCCTGCTGCGGGCCGATTACCTTCACGCGCCGATCCGCCAACTCAGGGTGTGGGACGGTGTCGAGGGGCCGCGAGAAGCGGGAACGTCGGCCGACGTCGCGCTCTGGCAAGGAAAGGGTTTGCCGGGCGACACCATCCCCAGCCAGGCTTCGACGAGCGGGACCGGGACAGCACGAACTTCATACGAAAGATCCGCAACGACCCCGCACCGGGTGATCAAGGCGATGCTGTTCGGCGACACCAAGGGGTTTAGTAAGCTCACCGAGCGCCAGATACCGGTCTTTGTCGGGCAGTTCCTCGCGCCGCTGGGCCGCGTGCTCGACCGCTATGGCGACCGGGTCGAGCATCGCAATACCTGGGGCGACGGATTGTACATTGTCATGAGCGACCCGCGCAGCGCGATGCATTGCGCGCTGGACCTGCAAGAGGCGGTCAACCGCATCGATCTCGCCGCCTCCGGACTGCCGCCCGATCTGGCGCTGCGCATCAGCGGCCATGCCGGGCCGGTATTCGACATGATCGATCCCATCCTGAGCAGACGCGGTTTCATGGGGAGCCATGTCAGTCGTACGGCGCGGATCGAACCGATCACACCGGAAGGACAGGTTTACGTCACCGAAGCATTCGCCGCGCTGATCGCGCTGGAGCGCGAACCCGGGCTCAGCTGCGAATACGTCGGCGTCGTCCTCGCCGCAAAGCACTACGGCAGCTTCCGCATGTACGTTTTGAAGCGGCGTCGCGGCCCTTAGCTGAGGGCTATTGATGCTCATCCGAAATGTCGCCGGAAAGCGACAACAACGCCACCACTGCCAAATTTCGCCAATACCCATTTACCGCCGCCGATGCACCGCTTCGAATTTCAGCTGTGGGGCATAAGCGGCGGGCCTACCGCTCGCAGGCAAGGGCTGCTATGGGTTCGACAGCGGACCATGCCGGGGCGACGAGCGCACCTAACCTCGCTCGCCACTTCCCCGCGTCAACGACAATGCTTCGCCGCCGTCAGCCGGTCTTTC
>Ga0181521_10004544_pt1 | contig 15771 bp, 14 predicted proteins | sample PEATcosm2014_Bin_32_FD_119764 | JGI IMG/M metagenome (GOLD analysis project Ga0181521, IMG submission 119764) | Peatland microbial communities from MTU Mesocosm Facility, Houghton, MI, USA - PEATcosm2014_Bin02_60_metaG | ecosystem: Environmental > Terrestrial > Soil > Wetlands > Peat | place...
GCGGTGATTTACCAGCAAGGCAAAGAAGACTACCGCGACGTGACGATCAACGGCAAAGCCATCAAGAAGAATATCGAGCAGTTGGACGGGGCGTGGTCGACGGGCGAATTCGGGACCATCCTGATCGATTTGTTCTCACCGGCGACGGCGGCGGACTTTCACTACAGCCGGGACTCGCGCTCGGGCGGCGTGAGCTCCAAGGTTTACGATTTTTCGGTGGCGCGGGAGCGTTCGCACTGGCAGATTACGATGGCGGCGCAGACGTTCGATCCGCCTTACAAGGGGTCGGTATGGATCGACCCGGCGACGGCGCGGGTGCTGCGGATCGAGATGCAGGCTTACGGATTCCCGGATGCGTTTCCGACCGACCACGTGGAATCGGCCACCGATTACCAGTACACGCGGCTGGGAGACGCCAGGCAATACCTGCTGCCGGTACACGCGGAAAACCTGAGCTGCCAGCGCGGATCGAATTTCTGCAGCCGCAACGTGATCGATTTCCGGAATTATCACAAGTACACCGGGGAATCGACGATTACATTCGGGGACCCGGTGAAGAAGTAAGGGCGGCGGACTTACGCCCCGTTCCGGGGCTATGCGACTTCCGATATTGTCCACACGGCTTGCGGCATGGGTGTTGTCTTGCGCCCTGACGGGCCTGGCAGGCGGCACCGCCTGCCCCACCAACACTGGCAGGCTGAAAACTGCCGGCCGGGCTGCGCCCGGCTGCAGGATGCCATCCCAATGCCACTTAGTTTTCGCAAAGCTGCGGATTCGGCAGAATTGGAGGGCGGACCCCCTGGTCCGCGCGGGACGCCCTCGTTCCGCAGCCGGAACAACGAAATCAGCATCACACAAACGCCAGCAGGCCGACGAGGGCGTCGGCCGCAGACCAGGGGGTCTGCCCCACAATTTGTGCAGGTGTTCAGTAATTGGAAAGCTAAGTGGCATTAGGATATCATCCTGCCCCACGCCTGGAACGAGCCTACCTGGCTTGCTGGATGGCGGCCAGGAGTTCGGGTTCGGTGATGGCGCCGTCGAAACGCTTCACTGGCTTGCCGGACTGGCTGTAGATCAATGTCACCGGGAGTGCATCCAATTTGTATTGGCTCATGATGGCGTCGGAGCCCAGGGCCACGGTGTAATCGATGGGGTGCTTCTTGAGGAAGGCGGGCACCCTGGCGGCGGCATCGTCGTCCATGGCAACGCCGATGAAGGCGACGCCTTGCGATGAGAACTGGTGGTAGAGCTTATTGAAGAATGGGAATTCGCCGATGCAGGGGATGCAATACGTCGCCCAGAAATTCACGACGACCACTTTGCCAGAGAGCGAGGCTGTCGATAACGGGCCGCCTGCGAGAAGCGTGACTTGCGGGTAGTCGCCGGCGGCGGAAGCGGAGGCAACTGGCGTGACCTGGGCCTGGTTCAGGAAGGCGAGGAATTGAGCGGGATCGCGGGTGAGTCCCTCGAATTTGGCCACCAGGCGTTCGTTGGGGTCGAGGATCACGTAGTAGGGCTCGGCCACGGTGTTGAACTTTTCAAGCTGAAGTTTAGAGTTGGCCTGGGAGGCCGCATCGGCGCCGTCGGTGTAGAGCTCGACCAGGACGAAGTTTTTGAGAACGGCGGCGATTTCCGGGAGGGCCAGGATGTTGGCGCGCATCCAGTGGCAGTTGGTGCAGGCATAGCCGGTGAAATCGACGAAGACCAGCTTGTTCTCGCGGCGCGCGCGGTCGAGCGCTTCGCGATATTGATCCTTCATCCAGACCAGGCCATCGGAAGGCGCGGCTGATGCGGCAGCGCTCGCGGGGACGAAGGCATCGATCCACCCGAGCTTGTCGCCCGACATGCCGGGCCACAGGCTGACAGCGAAAATCAGAAACAGCATGCCGGTGAGGAGGCGTCCGAGGCCCGTGTTTTCGCCGTGCTTAACGCCTTCCAGGCGGAGGAAACCAAGCAGGTAAAGGCCGGCCATGACGAAGAGGACGATCCACGCGGCCAGGAACCGGCCGCGCGTGAGGAAGCTCCATTGCAGCACCTGATCGAGCTTGGCGAGGTAGACCAGGCTGGCGGCCAGAATCACGAAGCCCATCACCACTTTGACGCGCGCGAGCCAGCCGCCCGAGCGCGGCAGGCGCTTCAGATAAGACGGGAACAATGCCAGGAAGAAAAACGGCAACGCCAGGCCGGCGGCGAACGCGACCATGCCGAAGGTGGGACGGGCGCGGCCCTGGGTGACCGACGCGGCCAGCAGCGAACCGACGAACGGGCCGACGCAGGCGAAGGACGACAAAGAGAATGTGAGGCCCATCAGCAGCGTGCCGGCGAAACCACCCTGGCCGGAGGACTGGTTCAGGCGCGTCAGGATTGAAGACGGAATGGTGATTTCGAAAGCCCCCAGCAGGCTGAGCGAGAAGGCGATGAACAGGAGCGTGATGAAACCGTTGACCCAGGGGCTGGAGCCGAGCTGCTTGACGCCGACGGGTCCGAGCAGCAGAGTGGCGAGCAGGCCGAGAGCCGAAAAGAGGACCACGATCCCCAGGCAAAAGACCAGCGCCTGCGTGACGGCGTCGCGCTTCCCGCCGGATGGCCGGTTGAGGAAGTACGACATGGTGATGGGTATCATGGGGAAGACGCAGGGCGTGAAGATGCAGGCGAGCCCTAAACCGAAAGCCACCAGGAGGAAGGCGCCCCAGCCTTGGGAAGCGGGCGGCGGGGCGGCAGCGGAAGACGGCTGCGGAGCATGAGCTTCCGAATAGCCGGCGGGAATCGCCAAGGTTGGCGCCGCGGCAGCCGAATCGATGATGATGGCGGCAGTGCCGGCCCATTTTCCCGGTACGCAGGTGGTGTCGTTGCAGGTCTGGTAGCGGACGTTGACGGAAAGCGTAGCGGGGCCGGCCGCGGCGCCGGCAGGCAGCTTGACGTCGAGCAGGAAGACTTCGTCGGCTTCGTAGAATTCGGCTTCGGCGCTGAGGGTGGCGTCGAAGACACGTTTGGGAGCCGTCTGGAGCACGCGCAGCAGAGCGCCGGGCGAAACCTGGAAAGTGGCGGGAATGCCGGCGGCGGAAGAAGCCGAGTAAAGATGCCAGCCGGAATCAATTCGGGCGGCGGCGCGAATGCGGACGACGGAGCCGGGCGGAGCCGGGGCCGGATCGAGTTGCAGGGTCCACGCGGCGTGCTGCTGCCCCTGCGCGAAGGCGGAAGCCAGAGCCAGGAAGCAGGTTGCGACGAATCGCACGTCAATCTCCGGCTTTGCGGACCAGGCCGCGGAGTTCGTCTTCGATGCGCTGGTTGATTTTGCCGCCGGAGAATTCGGCGGCCACGCGGATGGCGTTCTTGATGGCGTTGGCGTTGGACCGGCCGTGGCAGATGATGCACGCGCCGCGCACGCCCAGCAAGGGCGCGCCGCCGTATTCGGAGTAATCCAGGCGCTTTTTGAAAGTGGCGAAGGCGTTCTTGGCGATGACGTAGCCGATTTTGCCGGAGATGGTGGATTCGAGGGCCTCGCCCAGGAAGTGCTTGACCATGTCGCCCAAGCCCTCGCTGACTTTCAGGGCGACGTTGCCGACGAAGCCGTCGCAGACCACCACATCGACGTTGCCCGCATAGATGTCGCTGCCTTCGACGTTGCCGATGAAGTTGAGGTTGAGGTTCTTAAACACGGGCGTGGCGGCGTGGGTGAGCTCGTTGCCCTTGTGTTCCTCCTCGCCAATGGAGAGCAGACCGACGCGCGGATTGGGGCGGCGCAGGATGTTGCGCGAATAGATTTCGGCCATGACCGCGAACTGGCCCAGCATTCGAGGAGTGCAATCGACGTTGGCGCCGACATCGACCAGAACCACGGGCGTGCCTTCGGCGGTGGGGAGGATTCCGACCAGGGCGGGGCGCTCCACGCCAGGGACCACACCCTGGACTATTTTGGCGGTGGCCATGACGGCGCCGGTGTTGCCCGCGGAGACGAAGCCCTGAGCGACGCCGTCGCGAACCAGGCGCGAGGCGATGCGGAGGGAGCTATCGCGTTTGGCGCGGAAGGATTTGCCGGCGCTGTCCTCCATGGTGACACGCTCGCTGGCGTGCACAATCTCAATGGGGAGCGTGCCGTTGCCATCCTGCACCTGGAGCTCACGGCGGACCACATCCTGCTGGCCCACCAGGATGACCTTGACTCCCAGGTCCCTGGCGGCGCGAATCGCGCCTTCGACTTCAGCTTTGGGCGCGTGGTCACCGCCCATTGCATCCACCGCAATGGTCAGCATGTTGTGCCGGGGCTACTCTTGTTCGACTTCGACAACTTCGCGGCCTTTGTACTGCCCGCAGTGAGCGCAGACGCGGTGGGGCAGCTTGGGTTCGTGGCAGTTGGGGCACTCGGACAGGCCGGCGGCTTTGAGCGCGTCATGCGCGCGGCGGGTGCTGGTCCGCTCCTTGGAGTGTCTACGTTTAGGATTCGGCATATCTCTTTCTCAACCAATCTTTCGTCGTCTTCAAGAATGTATCAGATCTCCAGCTTGCGGAGCGCTTCCAGCCGATGGTCGTGGATTTCGGTGCGGCAATCGCATTCCGCTTCGTTCCGATTCCTGCCACAGACGGGGCAAATTCCTTTGCAGTCTTCGCTGCACACTCGCTGCATGGGCAAGGCCAGCAGGACCTGTTCGCGGAGGACGTCTTCCAGTTCCAGGCCGCCGTTCTCATAAAAACCGATCTGGGCTTCTCCTTCGTCGATTTCCACTTCTTCCACGCGCGCGATGACGGAAACGGGCTTGTAAAACAGGTCGAAGCCGGCATCCAGCGGAAAACGCGCCGGTGCCAGGCAGCGATCGCAAGGCGCGGTGACTTCCACAGTATAGCGGCCTTGGATGCGCACCTGCCCGCCGGTGTTTTTCAACAACTCCGCGGCACCGACGGCGTGCAAAGGAGAAGCCTGCTCCAGATTCTCACTGGCAAACTCGATCTGAGCGGGCTCGAAAGACTCGTCGAAACGAATCTTGCGCATCTCCATCTCTTTGACACTAAGGAACATAAGGGTGAGCCTGGATGCAGGGCGGAACGTAGCCATTATAGCAGCAAAGGCGCGGAACGGCAGAGGGCCCGTGCGGGGTGCAAACTTATGGGGCGCGTGGCGGCTGACGCGGCCAACAACCGGCAGGGGCGCGGTCCCACCTGGCTACCGAGCCGCTCTGACGCAGCGGAAGCCGATGTTTGCGTCCTTCCAGCGAGCGGGGACAGTGGTCGAGTCCGAGATCTGGTCTTCCTGCCATCCCTCCTTGAAGGATCCGCCGCGGATCTGGTACCAACCTTCGCCCGCCATCGGCGGCGGGTTCAGGATCTCGCGGAAGTAATGGAGCGCCTGGTCGCTGGGCGTCATCGGCTCAAAGACGAACTCCCAGACGTTGCCTATCATTTGCAGCGCCCCAAACGGGCTGGCCCCGCTGGCGAAGTCTGCCGCGGGGCGGAGTTGTCCATCCGGCCCGATATTGGCGCGCGAAGCGTCTTTCCGGTCGCCCCACGGGAACAGCCGCCCATCGGCGCCGCGCGCGGCCTTCTCCCATTGCATGGCGCCCGGCAGGCTCTCGCCGGCCCAGTTGGCGAACGCCGCGGCGTCGAGGAAAGTGACGTTCACAACCGGGTAATCCTCTTTGTCCCGCGGGAAGCCGTCCGGCAGGGCGTGATGCGTCTCGCGGCAGAAAGCGGCGTAGGCGGCATTCGTTACTTCGGTCCGGTCGATATAGAACGCGGGCAGGAGTGGGGAGGGTTTCTTCTCCTTGCCATAGAGAAACAGGCCCGCCGGAACCAGCACCATGCGGCCGGACTTCGCCTCGATGAACGGAGCGAGCTGCCTGGGCCTGACGGCAAAATACAGCCCCAGACCCAGGCCGAGCACCACGAGCAGCACGACGGGCAAAAGCCAGGCGGGGCGCGCCGGCGCGGGCCGAGGTTGCACAATGCCGGGAAGCTGCGTGGTGGGAGCATCGATTTCGGCGAGGATACTTTCGAGCGAGGCGCAAACCGGGCCGAAGCCTTGCGGGCGCGCGGCGGGGTCCTTGAGGGTGCATCGGGTGACGATATCGCAGACCGATTCCGGGACTCCCGCCTGGCGCAGCGGCGAGACGTCGATGGTCTCGTTGAGGATGCTATAAAAAATACGCTCGACGGTTTCGCCGGCAACGGGCTTGACGCCGGTGAGCAGCTCGTAGAGCAGCACGCCGAAAGCATACACATCCACCTGCGCGGTGACGCCCTGGCCGGTGACCTGCTCGGGAGCCATGTAATAGGGCGTGCCGAGCACGTAGCCGGCGCGGGTCATCTGAAGACTTTCGGTCTTGGCGATGCCGAAATCCATCAGCTTGACGACGCCGTTCGCGCCGACGTGCACGTTGTCGGGTTTGATGTCGCGATGGATGATCTTGCGGGAATGAGTGTATTCGAGGGCGCGGGCGATCTGGAGAGCCATTTTCAACTTGTCGCGGAGTTCGCCGGTGTGGCCGGCCTTGATGGCGTGACCGAGGTCTTCGCCCTGGAGATATTCCATCACCATGAAGGGCCGGTGCTGGTGGTCTTCGCCGAAATCGTAAATACCGAGGATGTTGTCGTGGGAGATGTTGCCGGCCATGCGCGCCTCGGCCAGGAAGCGGGCCTTGGCCTCGGCATCCTGGCAGCCGGCTTCGGTGAGAATCTTGACGGCCACGGTGCGGCCGATGACGGTATCGCGGGCGCGGTACACGTGGGACATCCCGCCGCCCAGGAACTCCTGGAGTTCATACTTGCCGATTCGGGCGGGAAGCTGCATGTTAGGCATTCTAACGTAGCGGGCGGCGCAGGATAGGAAAGCCGGCGGGCTGCGGCGCGGCGTTTCGCGAGGATCGCGAAAAACGCCGGCTAAAAAGCCGGCGGCAGGCTGAAAGCCCGGCGTCACATGGGCGTGTTGTAACACAAGGCGGACGACGAAGGGGGTAAAATGGGCGACAGCGGCAAACATTTATGTCACTTTTTGTACCGAACCGGTACCGCGGCAAGCTCATCGTGGTGGAGGGCATCGACGGCTCCGGAAAATCGACGCAACTTTCGCTCTTGAGCCACTGGCTGCGCTCGCAGGGTTTCGCGGTGGCCTTCAGCGAGTGGAACTCTTCCCCGCTGGTCCGCGAGACCACGCGGCGGGGCAAGAAGAAGGAAATGTTCACGCCCACCACGTTCAGCCTGATCCACTGCACGGATTTTGCGGACCGCATGGAAAGCTATATCCTACCGCTGGTGAAAGCGGGCGCCATCGTGTGCGCGGACCGGTACAGTTACACGGCCTTCGCGCGCGACGTGGCGCGGGGAGTGAGCCGGCGGTGGGTGCGCAACCTGTACCGTTTCGCCATCCACCCGAACCTGGCTTTTTATTTCCGCGTGCCCCTGGACGTGGCGCTGGGCCGCATTCTGGGCGGGCGCGACGCCATTAAGTATTATGAAGCCGGCATGGACCTGGGGCTGGCGCGCGACGTGGAAGAGAGCTTCCGCATTTTCCAGGGCCGCATTCTGGACGAGTACGAGGCCATGGCGGAAGAGATGGGATTTCACGTCATCGACGCGACGCAGTCGATCGAGGAGCAGCAGCGGCATATGCGCGACATCGTGATGAGCGAGATCGGCGGCGATCTGAAGAACGGCATCCTGCACGCTCCGGAAGGAGGAGAGTTCCATGCGCAAGCTAGAACCGCTCCAGTTTTATAGCGAAACGCTTCCGGGCGTGGATGTTTCGGAACTGCAGGGCAAGCTGATTGTAATCGAAGGTCCCGACGCGGTGGGGCGCAGCACGCAGGTCACCCTGCTGCACCAGTGGCTGGAGCAGGAAGGCCACGCGGTGCTGGACACGGGGATGGCGCGCTCGGCGCTGGCGGGCAAGGGCATCCAGATGGCCAAGGAAGGCAACACCCTGGGGCCGATCACCATGACCTTGTTTTACACCACCGATTTCGCGGACCGGCTGGAGAACGAAATTGTGCCGGCGTTGCGGGCCGGCTTCGTGGTGCTGATCGACCGCTACATTTTTTCCATCATGGCGCGGGCCACGGCGCGCGGCGAGAACCGGCGATGGATCGAACAGGTGGCCGGCTTCGCGTTGAAGCCGCACGCCGTGTTGTATCTGCGCGCGGAAGTGGAGCAACTGGTGTCCCGCGTGGTGTTGGGACGCGGCGCCTTCGATTACTGGGAAAGCGGCATGGACCTGCGGTTCGGGCCGGATATGTACGAGAGTTTCGTGCGCTACCAGAAGAAGTTGATTCAGGCGCTCGACACCATGGTGGAACCATACGAGTTCACGGTGATCGACGCCAGCCAGCCGGTACCGAAAATCTTCCGCGAGCTGCAGCGCCAGGTGTCGCGGCTGCGCTTGCGGCGGATGCCCACGGCGCGGCCGCCGTCGCGGAAAGCCCGAAGCTGATGCAGGTTTACCTGTTGCGGCACGGCATCGCCGAAGCGGGCTCGCCGGGACACCCGGATTCCGAGCGCGCGCTGACCGAGGAAGGACGGGAGAAATTGCGCCGCGTGCTCAAACGGGCGCGCAGCGCGGGCGCGGAGCCGAGCCTGATTCTTTCCAGCCCGTACCGGCGCGCCCTGGAAACGGCCGAAGTGGCCGCCGAAGCGCTGGGCTACCAGGGCAAGGTGGTAAAGACACGGGCGCTGGAGCCGGAAGCGTCGCCCTTGGACGCGTGGGAAGAGATCCGCAAGCGCGGCGGGGAGCGCGCCATCCTGCTGGCCAGTCACGAACCGCTGATGAGCTCCATGGTGGCGTTCCTGCTGGGCAGCCCGGCGCTTTCCGTGGACATGAAGAAGGCGGCGCTGGTGCGCGTGGATTGCGAACGCGCCGGGCCGCAACCGCGCGGCGTGCTCAAGTGGATGCTGACGCCCGCGGCGGCGGGGGAAGCATGAACATACAGAAGGCGACAGCGAAATATGAAGCGTGGCTGGCGCGGCACCTGCGGATTGTGGATCCGGACCTGAAGTTCAAGCACGCGCAGATGCGCACGGCGGTGTTTCCCTTTATGCGCGCCACGTACTATCGCTGGGCGCAAATCTGGGGAGACGTCTGTGGCGACGCGGCGCGCGGGCCCAAAGTGCTGGCCGTGGGCGACCTGCACGTGGAGAATTTCGGGACGTGGAGAGATATCGAGGGCCGACTGATCTGGGGGATCAACGATTTCGACGAGGTGTGGCGGCTTCCGTACACCAACGACCTGATCCGCCTGGGGACCAGCGCGCTGCTGGCCGAGATGGACTGCGAGGCCAAAGCCGGCATGGATGCCATTCTGGAGGGCTACCGCGAGGCGTTGGAAGCGGGCGGGCGGCCCTTCGTGCTGGCGGAGCACCATCCGGCGCTGCGCCACATGGCGACGGCTCGCCTGCACGATCCCGAGCTGTACTGGGAGAAGCTGCGGGCGCTGGCGGAATTAAAGCGGGCAGGTCCGGCGGGCGTCGGCAAGGCATTCGACCACATGATGCCGGAACGCGGCCTGCGCTGGCGGGAGGCGCACCGCATCGCGGGGCTGGGCAGCCTGGGGCGGGAACGGTACGTGGCACTGGCCGACTGGCGCGGGGGATCGGTGGCGCGCGAAGCCAAGGCGTTGGCGCCCTCGGCCTGCGTGTGGGCGGAAAACGGAAAAGGCACGGCGGAAATTCTGTACCAGAAGATGCTGGATTGCGCGGTGCGATGCCGCGATCCGTTCGTGCGGCTGCAGAAGCGCTGGATCGTGCGGCGGCTGGCGCCGGATTGCTCGCGGATTGAACTTTCGGCGTTGCCCAAGGAGCACGACGTGCTGCGGCTGCTGATCGCCATGGGCTGGGAGACGGCCAACGTGCACCTGGGGAGCGCGCGGGGCCGCGTGCTGCTGGCGGATCTGAAGAAGCGAAAGCGGGGATGGCTGCTGGAGGCGACGCGGGCCATGGAGAAGGCGGTGAAGGCGGATTTCGAGGCGTACCGGAGGGAATGATGTGGGACTACCGGAGAGCGGGTAGCCGCTTAGCGTGGAGAAATAACCAATAAATGGCCGCATCACTTCCGCGCCACGGCTACGAGAGCGGCAAGGGCACTTACCACCGAGGCTACCGATGAAATCACCGCCAACATCCATAACCGCGATTCGCGAGCCCTGCGCTCCGCTTCGGTTACCCTTCGCTGTAATTTGAAATCGGCCGCTCGCGGGGCGCGCCCAGACGAACTCGAGGTTCACCCGTAATATCGACGCCGTTTCATGCTATCGCCTAGGCATTCCCCTACTCCACGCGATAGTTCGGCGCTTCCTTGGTGATGATGACGTCGTGCACGTGGCCCTCGCGCAGGCCGGCGGGCGAGATGCGCAGGAAGCGCGACTTGCTTTGCAACTCGGTGATGCTGCGGGCGCCGCAGTACCCCATGCCGGAGCGCAGACCGCCGACTAATTGGTAGACCAACTCGGAGAGCGGACCTTTGGCGGCCACGCGGCCTTCGATGCCTTCGGGAACCATCTTGGAGTTGGGATCCTGGGCATAGCGGTCGAAGCTGGATTTGCCGGACGCGCCGAGCGAGCCCATGCCGCGATAGGTCTTGAACGTGCGGCCCTGGTAGAGAATGGTCTCGCCGGGGCTTTCGTCGGTGCCGGCGAGCAGACCGCCAATCATGACGCAATCGGCGCCGGCCGCAATGGCTTTGGTGATGTCGCCGGAGAACTTGATGCCGCCATCGGCGATCAGCGGGACACCGCCCTCGCGCGCGGCGCGGGCGCATTCGGCGATGGCGGTGATCTGCGGAACGCCGGCGCCGGAGACCACCCGCGTGGTGCAGATGGAACCGGGGCCGATGCCGACCTTGATGCCGTCGACGCCCAGCGAGATGAGATCGCGCGCGCCTTCGTAGGTGGCCACGTTGCCGGTGATGAGCTGCACGTCGGGCAGCTTCCTTTTGATGGTCCTGACCGCTTCCATCACGCGGCTGCTGTGGCCGTGGGCGGTATCGATGGCGATCACGTCCACTTTGCGGGCCACCAGTTCCTGGGCGCGCTCCAGGAAATCGCCGGTGGCGCCGAGCGCCGCTCCCACGCGCAGGCGGCCCTGGGAATCCTTGGCGGAGTTGGGGTACTTCAACTTTTTCTGAATATCCTTGACGGTGATGAGGCCCTTGAGTTTGAACTGGTCATCGACCACCAGCAGTTTCTCCACGCGATGGCGGTGGAGAATGGCCTCGGCCTGTTCGAGCGTGGTGCCGACCGCGACGGTCACCAGGTTCTCCTTGGTCATGACTTCGGAGATGGGCGCGTCGAAGCGGTTTTCAAAACGGAGATCGCGGTTGGTGAGGATGCCGACCAGTTTGCCGTCCTTGGTGACGGGCACGCCGGAGATGCGGTAGCGGGCCATGAGTTCCTGGGCCGCGGAGATGGGCAGGTCGGGGCTGATGGTGATGGGATCGACAATCATTCCGCTTTCCGAGCGTTTCACGCGGTCGACTTCCTCGGCCTGGCGTTCGACGCTCATGTTGCGGTGAATGATACCGATGCCACCCTGCTGCGCCAGCGCAATCGCCAGATGGGATTCGGTGACGGTATCCATGGCCGCGGAAACGATGGGGACGTTGAGGCCGATCTGGCGAGTGAGCGAGGAGCGGGTGTCGACTTCAGACGGCAGCACATCGCTGTGGGCCGGTTCGAGCAAGACATCGTCGAACGTCAGGCCCTCAATGAGTACGTCTTGAATCATAGGGATTTTTAACATGATAGCGTAGATGCCGGGCGCGCGCCCTCCGCGGCGGAAGGCCGGCGGATGTGCCACAATGCGGTTTCATGCGGCAACGCTCGGCCATGCGGAACGGTTTGGAATACGGGGCGGCGCTGTTCGTCTTGAAGTCGCTGGAGTGGGCGCCCGGCGAGACGGCGTACAAGCTGGCGCGCGGATACGCGAGGCTGCTGGACCTGGCCCTTCCACGGTTGCGGCGCGTGGCGTACCGCAATCTCTCCTTCGCGCTGCCGGAACTGGATGAAGCGCGGCGCGCAGAGATAGTGGACGGCGTGTTCCGCTCGGTCGCGCGGCTGTTGGTCGGCATGGCGAAATTTCCCGCGATGCGGCGCGAAAACCTGGCGCGGTGGATCCGCTGCGAGGGCGGCGAATACTTCGAGCAGGCACGCCGCCAAGGGCGCGGCGTATTGTTCGCCACGGCGCACCTGGGCAACTGGGAGCTGAGCGCCTATGCGCACGCACTGCTGGCGGCGCCCATGAACGTGGTGGTGCGGCCCCTGGACAATCCGCGAATCGACGCGTTGGTGGAGCGGCGACGCGGCGGATCGGGCAACCGCATGATCTTCAAGAAGGACTTCGCGCGCTCGATTCTGAAGGCGCTTGGAGCCAACCAAGCCGTGGGGATTCTGGTGGACCAGAACTCATCGCCCGACGCGGGAGTGTTTGTGGACTTCTTCGGGGTGCAGGCCTGCGCCGGGACGGGTTTCGCCAAACTGGCGGCGCACAGCGGAGCCAGCGTGATTCCGGGGTTCGCCCTGTGGTCGGAAGAGGAGCGGCGTTATGTGCTGCGATTCTATCCGCCGGTGGAAATGACCGGCGACGCCGCGCGCGATACGCAGGCGGTGCAGAACAAACTGGAGGAAGTGATCCGCCAATACCCGGACCAGTGGTTGTGGATTCACCGCAGGTGGAAGACCAGGCCGGCGGGAGAGCCGGAATTGTATTAGCCGGCAGAACTAGTGCTTTGACCGGCTGATGTTGTTCTTGTCCGGGCAACCACTCCCTCACGGTCGTGGCTCGCATCGGAGTTGCAAGCACGATGGGGCGGCTGCGGAAAGGCACTAAACCACCCGGTCAGAGGACTAGTTCAAGAGATCGCAGCCGAGAGAGAATCGCAGAGCGGCGCAGACCTGGCCCATTCGCCGCGCACCGAGCCGGGCGACTCGTTTCCCCAGGCGCTGCCGCGATACCGTGACGGCGTCGTGCAGGTTCACGACGCAAGGCGCCTTCATGCCGTCTTCCTCATCCAGAAGCACCTCCGACGGCACCCCCCGGATGGCGGACGTAATGGGGGCTACGGTGACAGTCGACAAATAGCCAATGGCGCTATTGCGCGTAAGCACAAGCACGGGTCGCGGTTTGTCCGGGGGAGCAAACCGGCAAAGACGAACGTCGCCTCTGGCGACTACTCCGGCCACGCCGCCACCGACTCCCACACCAACGATTCAGCATCCTCTTGCGGCCTTCTGGCGTAACCCTGGCGGTCGCGCTCCTCCAGAGCGGCGACTTCCGATCTCCGGATGTGCTCTCGAAGGGCGGCGCGAACCAGCGCCGAGCGGTTCATCCTAGCGCGACGCGCGGCCCGGTCGGCAGCGACCAACAGCTTCGAGTCGATGACAACCTGGATGGTCTCCATATGTGGACTCCACTCCACAGTATACTCCACATCGGGCGCAGGCCGCGTTTGCGCCCATGGCGCTGGTCAGCGGAGAAAGAGGAACCCGGCTGCCGGCACCACGAACAGCAACGCCAGCACCACCCAGGTCCAGGGGTTGCCAAAGTTCAGGGTGTAGCCGATGCCGAAGCGCTTTTCGATGAGGATCGACGGGTCTGCCGGATTGATGTAAAGGAGGCCCCACTTCCAACAGGCATCGGGCGTACGGTCGCCCACAGGGGCGGTCCCAGCGGCGACCGCTGCGCGGCTGCCGCCCTGGCCTCCCCGCATCAGGCTCACTGCAAAAGCGACGACGACCGTCGCCAGCGCCAGGCCCCAGATGTTGATAACGGCCGCGGCCGGGTGGAACAGGCCAAACCAGGCAGGACAAACCAGAAGGTACGCGTTCACGATCAAAAACTGGACCACGCGCCGCCGAAAGCGGCGCTCGGCGGCGGCGGCCACACCGGTGGTCGAGATGCGGCGCGACCAATAGAGGAGCCCCCAGGCCAGCCCGACCAGCAGCAGGCACACGAAGGCGTGGATTGCCAGGAACCCGAACACGGCGGCCGGAGTGGCGGCCACCCAGCGGTCCGCCCCATGCAGGCCCCAGTGCACCGGAAACTGTGGCGGCAGGCGGTCCCGGTGGAAACCCACCCAGAGACCCAGGGCTCCCAGAAACAACACCGGAAGCAGCGCCACGATGGGGCCTCCGGGCAGCCGCTCCTGCGGCATCGCCAAGTCTACTTCAAGAATGGAAGAAGGTGAGGCGGCATAGGCCAGCGCGGCCCGGTGCCCGCCGACCAGCGCCCATAGAAACCCCATCACCTGGAGCAGCACCGCCGCCACCGCCATGCCGGAAACCAGCTCCAGGCCGCTCGCAACCAGTGTAAAGCTCCAAACGATGGCGCGATACCTCGACAAAATCCGGCGGGCGCCGGAGGTGCGGCGGAATTCAGGCGCGACCGTAACCGCAAAGAAAAGGTCGGGCCGGGTGAGCAGGGGAATGATGTGGAACAACCCGCCTATCAGGATGAGAAGCAGCACGAAGAGTATTTGCGGGGGCATCGACTAACTCCTTTCCAGGGTGTCGGCAAGGCGCCGCAGCTCGCGGGTGATCCGGCTACGAGGAAAACCTTGGGCCTGTGCCTCGGCCACCATCTCTCGCAAGCGGCGCTGAAAGGCTTCGCCAGTCGCGGGATCGCAACGATTCGACACGGTCCGTGCAACCACCCGCGCGCCGCTGCGCCGTCCGATCTCGAGCCATCCTTCCTCTTCGAGCGTGCGGTACGCCTCCGCCACGGTGTTGAAATGGACCCCGAGGTCGAGGGCGAGCCGGCGCACGGGCGGCAACGAATCGCCGGGATTCAGTTGGCCATTGACCAGCAGGATGCGAACGGCGTCCACAATCTGCCGGTACACAGGAACCGGCGACTTGAGATCGATTCGCAAGATCACTATTGTACCTTGTACATATACAGTGTACAATGATGTCGGGAAGAATGCAATGTATTTCTTCCAGGTTTTGCCGGCGGCGAAGCCGGAGTGCTTTGACCGGCTGATGTTGCTCTTGTCCGGGAAACCACTCCCTCACGGTCTTGGCTCGCATCCGAGTTGTGAGCACGATGGGGCGGCTGCGGAAAGGCACTAAAACACCCGGTCAGAGGACTACCCGCCGATGGAGTACATGGGGCGCGGGGGAGCGACGAACTTCGCCGAGTTGATTTCGTGGCCTTCCCACTTGCCGGCGATGTTGCGGCGGACCAGCGCGGCGATCTCGCCGTCGGAAGCGCCACCGCGCATCAGAGTCTTGACATCGTCCTCTTCGATGGCGAACAGGCAGTAGCGCAATTTGCCGTCGGCAGTGAGGCGGATGCGGTTGCAGTTCAGGCAGAATGGACGGCTCACCGAGGCGATGAAACCGACCTGGCCGCTGCCGTCGGCGAAGGCGTATTGGGCGGCGGGGGCGCGCGGATCGGGATCGGGGACCGGAATGAGCGGCGAGATCTCGCGCGAAAGAAGCGCGATGATGTCGCCGGCCAGGAGCACTTTGGAGCGGTCCCAAAGGTTCTGCGCGTCCAGCGGCATGAATTCGATGTAGCGCACTTCGAACCCGTTTTCGCGCGCGTAGCGGGCCAACGGAACGATGTCCGGTTCCACCAGATTTTTCAGCGCGACGGCATTCAGCTTGATGCGGGAGAAGCCGGCCTGCCGGGCGAGCGCCAGGCCGGCGAGGACCTTATCCAGGTCGTCGCGGCGGGTGATTTCGAGGAAGCGCGCGCGGTCCAGCGTGTCGAGGTGAACGTTCAGGCGGCGCAGGCCGGCTTGGTAGAGCGGAACGGCAAACTCCGGGAGCAGCACGCCATTGGTGGTGAGGGCCA
>Ga0181521_10004545_pt1 | contig 15769 bp, 11 predicted proteins | sample PEATcosm2014_Bin_32_FD_119764 | JGI IMG/M metagenome (GOLD analysis project Ga0181521, IMG submission 119764) | Peatland microbial communities from MTU Mesocosm Facility, Houghton, MI, USA - PEATcosm2014_Bin02_60_metaG | ecosystem: Environmental > Terrestrial > Soil > Wetlands > Peat | place...
GGGCCCATTCCGACGCGTTGGCGGGCCATCGTAGGAGCCTTGGGCGCTCGCGGAGTGGTCACGGAGCGTGCTAGCAATGCCGGCTGGTTTAAAAGGGACAAATGTACTCTCCCGGTCGGCCAGGGTTCTACTCGCCACTCGTCACTGCTGCAGGCACCGGCGGGCTAATAAATAAAAAGCAGAACTCCGATCACGATGCAGGCGACGGCCGCGAAGCCCACGAGCAGCCGGCCGATGTCTGCCGCAGTGCTGCCGTGGTCGTCGGCAATCCGGCCGATGAATCTTGCCACAAAAAAGCTACCGACCCCGCAGAGGATCCACCCCCACCATGGAAGCAGATTGAAATAGCTCATAGTGAAGACGATTATACCGCCTTTTGCGGTTGAAGGACGTGTCGCCCGCCGTTATGGGCGGATCAGGGTCCCGGTGTTACAGCGCGGCAGAGCCGCAACCAAATGCAGATTCTTCGCGCGCCGCGAAAAAACCCACCCTTAGTGGTACAGTTGACACTGCGATGCGTCTGTGGTGCACTGCACCTTATAGCCCACTACGGTGGTGACTTTCAGCAGTGTCGGTGTAAACGATGAACACACAAACAGGAATGACTCACAGCATTCGACGCCGGGACGCGCGTGTCCTTGGCCGGAGTCCTGCGCAGCGTATGAGCGCGGGAAAAGAAATGCGGCAACGAGTTCCGCGGAGTTCCCATGGCGTGTGGGCCGCTGCTGCCAACCGCCCCAATCCCATCGAGACGCTACGGGAGTCTGACCGCGGGCGCCTCCCCGAGCTCCTGCCGATCCGGTACGGCCGGATGCGGCAATCTCCTTTCGCATTTTTCCGCGGTTCGGCGGCGGTGATGGCGTGGGACCTGTCAAAGACCCCGGTGACTGGAATTCGAGTGCAGGCGTGCGGCGATTGCCACGCATCGAACTTTGGCGGTTTTGCCAGCCCGGAGCGCCGACTCCTGTTTGACATCAACGATTTCGACGAAACTCTTCAGGCCCCTTGGGAATGGGACATCAAGCGACTGGCGAGTATCGTCCTGGCATCGCGTGAACTCGGCTTGGGCGCGGGGAGTTGCGAAGACGCCGTGCTGACGATGGCGCAGTCGTATCGCGAGCACATGCGCGAGTATGCACAGATGCGCCTGCTGGAGGTCTGGTATTCCCACATGGACGCCGAGGTGTTCGTCGAAGAAGCCCGAACGGCGGCGGCGAGAAAACGCTGGGAGCAAGTGGAGGAGAAAGCGTATATGCAGACCGCGGAGCACATTTTCCCGCGCATTGCGAAACTCATCAACGGGCGCCCGCGCATCGTGGATCATCCGCCACTCGTCTTCCATCCACGCCAGAGCGACGTTATACGCAAACGCGTGATCAAGATGTTCCATCAGTATCGCGAGACGCTACCGGCGGAGCGGCGCGTGATTCTGGATCGCTATCACATTCTCGATGTTGCACGCAAGGTGGTGGGAGTGGGCAGCGTAGGAACCCGCTGTGCTGTGGCTTTGCTGATGGCGGACGAGCACGATCCCCTGCTGCTGCAATTCAAGGAAGCGCTCCCCTCGGTGCTCGAGCCGTACGCGGGCAAGAGCCGTTATTCCAATCACGGTGAGCGGGTAGTGACCGGGCAACGCATGCTGCAATCGGCCAGCGACGTGTTTCTCGGCTGGACGCGCGATGCGGAAGGCCGCAGCTATTATTTCCGCCAACTCCGCGACATGAAAATGAAAGTTGATCTGGAGAACATGACCAAATGTGATTGGCTCGAATACGTCGAGATCTGCGGATGGACACTGGCGCGGGCACACGCGCGGACCGGGGACGCCGCCCTGATGGGCGGATATCTCGGCAAGAACGACGTGTTCGATTGTTCCCTCGCGAAATTCGCCGCTGCTTATGCCGACCAAGCCGAACGCGATCACGCCAGCCTGGTGAAAGCAATCCGGGCCGGGCAGTTGAAAGCCCAGGCCACCGCTGCAAGATAATCACAAGTCGCCCCTGAGAATCCCCCGGCCTCGCTAAGGCGCCGTTGTATGATTATGGGCATTTCCACTGGAGCGAAAAAACAGCGGCCGATGAGGCAGCGATTTCCACACTCGAATACTCTGCTCCCGTCCGGAGAGCAACCGTGTCCAGGCAATCGGGGAGGCCGGGAGATTCCGGAACTTCTCGCGGCGGACTCGCGTATGGAGTTGTAAGCGGTCACGTCCGCGGGAGGTGGTTTCATGAAATCTACGGTCAATCACTTCAAACAGGTTCTACGCAGCCTGCGGCGTACCCCGATGTTCACTCTGATCACGTTGGTCACAATCGCTGTGGGCGTCGGAGCCAACACTGCGGTTTTCAGCGTCCTCGAGAGCGTTCTCCTGAAGCCTCTGCCCTATCCTCACCCCGGAGATCTGGCCGGGGTATGGCTCACCGCACCCGGGCTCAATTTCAAAGACGTGCCCCTCGGTCCCGCCTACTACTTCATCTTTCGCGAGCAAAACCGGACCTTCCAGACCTTCGGCGCGTACACCGGCGATTCCTCGACCGTCACCGGTAAAGGTGATCCGGAGAAGGTGGACTCGCTGCTGGTCACGTATGGCGTGCTTCCCGCGTTGGGCGTGCCGCCTGCGCTGGGGCGGTCGTTCAATGAATCGGACGAGTTGATGGGCAGTCCCGAGACAGTGATGTTGTCGTACGGATACTGGCAACGGAAGTTCGGCGGCGACCGCTCGATGCTGGGGCGTAGCCTCAGGGTGGACGGGAAGGCTCGCGAGGTCGTTGGCGTGATGCCGGAGGGCTACCGCTTTTTGGACAGCGGAGAGCCCGCCCTGTTCATGCCGCTCAAGATCGATCGCAGCAAGGCGTTCCTGGGCAATTTCAGCTATCGGGCGGTGGCGAGGTTAAGAGCCGGTGCAACCATCGAGCAGGCCAATGCCGATGTGGCGCGCATGCTCCCGATCGTCAACAGCAGCTTTCCGCCTCCGCCGGGCTTCAGCCCCAAAGTACTTGAGGAAGCGCGGATCGGGCCGAACGTGCGGCCCTTGAAGCACGATGTTGTCGGAGATGCGGATAAGCTTCTGTGGGTCCTGATGGGAAGCATTGGGCTGGTATTACTCATCGCGTGCGCCAACGTGGCCAACCTCCTGCTGGTGAGGGCTGAAGGGCGCCAGCAGGAATTGGCCATCCGCGCCGCTCTGGGCGCCACTCGGGGACGCATCGCCTCCGAGCTGCTGTACGAGAGTTTCACTCTCAGCCTGGCCGGCAGCGCGCTGGGGTTGGGTCTTGCGTACGGCGCGTTGCGGGTGCTCATCGCGATGGCGCCGTCCGGCCTGCCGCGTCTGGCAGAGATTGGCATCGATGCGCGTGTGCTGTTGTTCACTCTGGGTGTGGCGGTGGTCGCGAGCCTCTTGTTTGGTTCCGTTCCGGTATTCAAATACGCGGGCGTGGGCCTGGGGACAGGTCTGCGGGAGGGCGGACGAAGGCTGAGCGAGAGCCGCGAACGGCATCGCGCCCGCAGTACGCTGGTGGTTGTGCAGGTTGCGCTGGCGCTGGTTTTGCTGATCTCTTCCGGCCTGATGATTCGCACTTTTCGCGCTTTGACCCACGTTCAGCCCGGTTTCCATCATCCTGCTGAAGTCCAGACGTTCTGGCTTTCCATCCCCGAAGCGGAGGTCGCCGCTCCGGAGCAAGTCGTCCGCATGCAGGAGGAGATTGCCAGGAAGCTCGCGGCGATTCCCGGCGTTACATCCGTGGGCCTCGGCACCGGCCTTCCGATGGATGGGGATGACAGTTACAATCCGATTTACGCGGAGGGCCGCACTTACGCGGAGGACAAGCTGGCGCCGTTGAGGCACTTCCGGTACGTATCTCCCGGCTACTTCTCGACCATCGGTGTTCCGTTCATTGCCGGCCACGATCTCAGCTGGGCGGATATCTACAGCATGAGGCCGGTGGTCCTGGTTTCCGAGAACATGGCGCGTGATTACTGGGGCAGCCCAGCCAACGCGCTCGGCAAGCGCATCCGGACGGGCCCCAAAGACGACTGGTTTGAGATCGTGGGCGTGGTGGGAGACGTCCGCGAGGACGGGTTGAATCAGGAAGCGCCGACCTCCGTACACTGGCCAATCCTGATGAAGCATTTCTTCGATCAATCGCCCATGCTGCACCGCGACCTGGCTTTCGCCATACGCAGCCCGCGCGTCGGCTCGGAGAGCTTCGCAAGAGAACTACGGCAAGCAGTGTGGTCAGTGAATCCCAACCTGCCGCTGGCGGACATCCGGACGCTTCAGCACTTCTATGAGAAGTCGATGGCGCGGACCTCGTTCACGCTGGCAATGTTGGGGGTCGCCGGAGGGATGGCGTTGATGCTCGGCATCGTGGGTCTCTATGGAGTGATCGCTTATTCAGTTTCGCAGCGGACGCGGGAGATCGGCATTCGCACCGCGCTGGGCGCGCAGCAGCAACAGCTTACCGCCATGTTCGTAAGCCACGGATTGTTGCTGACGGGCGTGGGCGTCGCGTGCGGACTGGGCGCAGCCTTCGGCTTGATGCGTCTGATGTCGTCGTTCCTGTTCAAGGTGAGCGCGGTTGACCCGATCACCTACGCCGGAGCGGCGCTCGGACTTATCGCCACGGCGACGCTCGCGAGCTACTTGCCATCCCGGCGCGCGGCAGCCGTGGACCCCGTGGAAGCTCTGCGCGCGGAGTGAAATTACTGAGTATTGCAGAATTAAATGACATAACCCCCTCTCCCCCAAGGGGGCGAGGGGAGAAATAACCCGAGTTTATGCCCTCGCCCCATGGAGGGAGAGGGTGGCGCGCAGCGCCAGGTGAGGGGGTTGGTCATTCACGGAAGGCGCTTGAGCTCCACGTCCTTGCCCTCGAGATGCAGGACCATTACTTGGACGGGGCTTTCGTTGGCGGGCTTAAAGGTACACTCGTCGCTGGAACTGGCCGAGTAAAAGTCGTTGGGACTCTCCGCCAGAAGCTCTTGTTTGGGTTCGTCGTTCTCCTGGACGAACAAGCGGCCATTCTCAACCGTCACCGAAAGAACCACGTCCGGCGGCAGCGCGTATCGGCCCGCAACCCTGTTCAGTTGGGCTCGAGTGAGCGTGACCTTCTTGTGCTCCTTCAGCTTGGGCAGTGGAGGAAGCAAGTTATAAGGTGTGTAGTTCTCCCAATCGAAGGGAAACAAGGTTGGGCCCAGGATAGCATCCATCAGCGGCTTGAAGATTCCTTCCCCGTTGGAGCTGTTGGTCATGATCAGAATGCCGCTGCCGTTCCGGAAAAAGAGCGCCAGATGCCTCCATCCCTCGTCATGACCTTCTTTGAAGAATGCCTTCCCGTAGGGAGAGAAGTAAAGGCCCCAGCCTAAGCCGTAGCGGAGGCGGATGCCGTCGTTGGCGGTCGTCGTCTCACTGGCCAGCGAGGGAAACTGATGCGCCGAGTGGATGCTGATCTGCGCGTTCTGCATCTTCCCGAAGGTTCGGGTGTTCAGTATCTTTCCACGCATCAGCGCACTCACGAAGACGGCATAATCCCGCAGCGTCGTCTGCATCGATCCCGCGGCAGCCGGGCTGGAGCGCTTCTCCGGCCCCAGCGAGCGCCCGTACTCGTCATACCCATTCGCAAAATCGCTCTCGAACCGCGGTTCCCACACCATGCTGGTGCGGGTCATGCGCACCGGCCGGAAAAGCTGCTCCTCCATCAACGCCGTGAGTGATTTCGCGGTCACCGTTTCAACGACGAATTGCGCAAGGTCGATTCCCTCTCCCGAGTACGCATACCGCGTGCCGGGTTCGAAGTGAATCTTGAGCTTCCGGTCGTCCTCAAAGGCGCGCCAGTTGGGGAAGCCGCTCGTGTGGCTGAGCAGGATGCGCAGGGTGAGTTTCTTATACCGATCGTCTCCTGCCAGGTCCGCGTATGTCGGGTATTCGGGAAGCGGTTTCGGGAGATATTGATAGATCGGCTTATTGAGGTCGAGCACTCCCTCTTGCACTAAGCGCAGAACCACGGTCGCAAACGCCGCCTTGCTCAGGGACGCCGACGTCATCACGGAGTCCGGCGTCAGGGGCAAACCCTTTTCGGCATCGCGCATCCCGTAAGCTTTGAGGTACGCGATTTTGCGCCCGTGGAAGATGGCAATCCCACATCCGGTTACATTCGCTACAGGCATCAACTGTGTGGCCGTAGCGTCGATCTGAGAAGTGGCAATCCGGCCGCCGCCCGGCTGCATCACGGAAGGCTGCTGTGCGAGAGCGATAGAAGTCCAAAGCAGCGTTGTCAATGTCAGAGATAAAACAGGCTGACGCATTCTCCCCCCTTGGGCAGACTCGTTCCCATTCGCCTTGGAGCGCGGGCATCCTGGCCGCCTGTCGCGACGCAATTGCACGCACGCTGCGGGCAGGATGCCCGCGCTCCCGGGCACTTCATGGTTTCCGCGTGCCCGTCAGATGACGGGAATGAGCGACTGCTCTCAGACCTACCTACGACTTCGCCCCAGAATTAGTTCCGTTCAGCTCACGCTGGTCCCGGAGCGGCCCCGAACGGATTATACCCGGATTTCCAAGATGCCCTCCTTCCAACGAACCGTCCATGGCGAGGACGCCAGACCACTTGACAAACAAGTGAAACCGATCGACACTGACGAAGTTGCAGTCCACTTGAATGTCAAATAGAGAGAAACGGCCGGCGCAGTTGCTCCAAGGAACACTCGATCTTATCGTGCTGCGCACTCTCGCCGCGATGGGGCCTCAGCATGCTTACCAAATTGCCAGCCGTCTCGAACAACTGTCTGGTCAGTCGCTTGAGCTGAACCAGGGAACGCTTTATCCGGCCTTGGTGCGTCTTGGGCAATACGGCTGGATCAAGGGCAGATGGGGCAAAACAGAGAACAACCGAGAGGCCAAGTTCTACGAGCTAACTCGTGCCGGTCGCGCCGCTCTGGAGCAGGAAACGACGCAATGGCGCAGATTGTCAGACCTCGTAGAGCGGCTGCTCCTCGAAGGAACGCAAGGGTGAATAGACAGATCGCTCGAGTACTCGCGAAGCTGTGGGACCTTGTCACAGTCAAGAAGGCTGATGGCGATTTCGAGCGTGAAATCGAGGCACACCTTGGCTTTCTCGAGCAGGACTACCTGCAGCAGGGCCTTACACCCGCAGAAGCACGCCGCAAAGCATGTCTCGCGCTGGGCGGGATCGAACCCACCCGACAAGCGCAGCGAGATGAGCGCTCCTTCCTCTGGCTGTCGGAGGCTGGCCAAGACCTTCGGCATGCCTTCCGCTCGATGGGGCGTGCCCCTGGCTTTACACTCTGTGCCATCGTCACGCTGGCGCTGGGGATCGGCTCCAACACCGCAGTTTTTTCCGTTGTGGACGCTGTCCTGGTTCGTCCCCTCAGCTACCCGGATCCCTCCCACATCGTGCAGTTCTTTCTGCGTTCATCCGAAGGGTCGGCGCCGGGGGCCTCTATTCCTGACCTGCGATTTTGGCTAGAGCGAGTTGATTCGGTGCAGGACATTGCCGCCTATGACTTCGACCAGTCCGAGATGGGCTTCACATCCGGTGCACCTGAACAAGTCCACGGCATCCACGTCACATCGAATTACTTCCGTCTCCTCGGAGCACCGGCCCTGCTCGGCCGCACTTTTGGCCAAGCAGACGATCTCGCTCATGGCCCTAAGGTCGTCGTCCTTAGCTACCGCCTCTGGAGGCGCAGATTTGCCGGAGATGAGCACATCATTGGTAAGACGATTTCGCTCGATAAAGAGTCGTATACCGTCATTGGCGTCACGGGCGAAGGGTTCAACTCCGAGCCCGAAGCTCAACTCTGGATTCCATTTCAGTTCGATCTCAACGACACTGATCAGCTTCATTCGTTCGCGGTGGCAGGCCGTCTTAAAGCGGGAGTGACGTTGGATCAGGCGAATGCACAACTGGACGCAGCTTCGCAATCCGCCCGGCGTCTTTCTGAACTCCCCGACCCTGATTACCGGTTCCAGCTTCGGCGGCTGCACGACGCAATGGTCGGCGATATTCGTTCCTCGCTCCTGACGCTGCAAGGAGCGGTTGGTTTCGTTCTGCTGATCGCGTACGCAAACCTCGCGAACCTGCTCATGGTCCGAGCGATTATCCGCAAGCGTGAGTTCGCGATTCGCGCTGCAATCGGCGCAGGGGCCGGCCGGATGGTTCGGCAGTTAATTGTCGAAAGCCTGTTGCTCAGCTTTTCCGGTTGTTTCCTCGGCGGCGGCGGGGGACTTGTCGGCATCCGTCTGCTGCTGAAGACAATCCCGGGAAGCCTGGCGCGCATTACAGGTACAGACGCGACCCTCGGGCTCGATTGGCGCGTGATGGCGTTTGCAGTTGGGCTCTCCATTGCAACAGGACTCGTCTTCGGGATTCTCCCGGCGCTGCGAGTGCTCCGGGAAAAGCTTGTCGACTCACTGCACGAAACGGGCAGCCGTCACGGGCCTGGCGCTCGCAGTAAGCGGTTGCACTCCCTGACCATAATCAGTGAGGTGGCCCTTTCGCTGGTTCTGCTCATTGGGGCGTCTCTGCTGGGGCGCACCTTCATTCTGCTGAACCGTGTAGACCCTGGCTTTGATCGCCACAATCTCCTCATGATGACGATGTCCGTGCGCGGCGGGAAGCCCGGAACGGTGGAGAGTCTGGCTGCCATGGTTCGCGAGGGGTGCCGGGAACTGGCTGCGATTCCAGGCGTGAAAGCTGCGGCAGCCACTTTCAGTCCGCCCTTCGCAAGCCGCATGGGCCTTCCGTTTACATCCCTATCAGGCGCCCCGGCAATTTCGGGCGACGGCGAATGGATTGCGGCGTCGCCTGGCTATTTCCAGGTTCTCAAGGTCCCTATTCTCCGCGGACGAGGTTTCGATGTGCACGATCATTCGGACGCATCTCCGGTCGTCATGATCAACGAAACCATGGCCAAGCGTTACTGGCCGCAACAGGATGCACTAGGCCAACAGATCGTGATCGGAAAAGGCCTGGGACCTAAGTTCGAAGACAAGCCGCGAACCATCATTGGTGTCTTTCGAGACACCCGTGATGATGATCTGACCAGTGTTCCAGCGCCCACGATGGTCATCCCCGATGCGCAGGCGCCGGCCGGAATCATCGCTCTCTTGTCGCAGTTCGGCCCCCTATGGTGGATGGTTCGCACGAACATGGAGCCGCACCGGTCCATCCCGGCCATCTCGGAGAAACTGCGCTCAGCAAGCGGTGGCAGGCCCGTGGGCAGCGTGCAGACGATGGACGACTTGCTGGCACGATCAATTGCAAAACAGAACTTCAATATGCTCCTGCTGTCAATCTTCGCGGCTACAGCGCTGCTGCTTGCCGCGGTGGGAGTCTACGGCGTAATGGCATACTCGGTCGCGCAGCGGACGCATGAGGTTGGTGTACGTATGGCCTTGGGGGCGGGTCGAATGAGTGTTCGCAATATGATCCTTCGGGAAGGTCTGACGAAGGGGACACTGGGTGTCCTCTGTGGAGTCTGCGCTGCGTTTTTCCTGGCGCGATTGTTGGCCGCGCTGCTCTTCGGCGTCTCGTCTCATGATGCGGCAGTGTTTGTTGCCGCGCCTCTAATTTTGGAACTCATGATTGCGATCGCCACGTTCATTCCTGCCGAGAGAGCAGCCAGCCTTGACCCAGCCAGCGCTTTGCGCTTCGAATAAGACGGATTTTCGAATTATAATGCCTCCCGACTATTTTCATGCAGGGCGGGTGTGGCAAGCGGCAATCAGGCCCATCATCCTTGCCCTAATACTCGCTGACGAAATTCCGGGTTATCTTGCTGCGCGGCGGGAAGGGCGGGGCTTCAGCCCCGCCACGGAAAACGGTTCGTCATTGGGGGCTTTAGCCCCTGAAGGAACGCGGCTTCAGGGCCTAAAGGCCCAACTCGTTGGGCTCCCGGGGGCGGCGGGGCTGAAGCCCCGCCCTTCCCAACCGTCACGTTATCACGGCGACTTCCCTCCTTAAGTACTTCGCGGATTCTGAGGACTTCTCATGTCATGTTCAAAGCCGCGCCGCGCGTGCGGCAAACTGGTTCTTATGCTTTCGTTGTTGGTGCAGTCTTTGCTGATCTGCTCAACCGCAGCCGTGGCCCAGACTGCCGGTCCCAGGTTCAAGGTCATTGCCATTGCAGAGGCGGGCGGAATCCACAAGCCCTTCGTGGATGCCGCGAAAATGTGGCTGGACAAGCTGGCGGCCCGAGAGAACTTCTCCGTGGATTACATCCAGGACACGAATCGAATCGACGAGCAGTTTCTCTCGCAATACCAGGTGTTCATCCAACTGAACTATCCTCCTTACGGCTGGACTCCCAGGGCCGAGGCGGCGTTCATCAAGTATACTGACGCGGGCGGCGGATGGATCGGATTCCATCATGCCACCTTGCTTGGGGAATTTGACGGGTTTCCGATGTGGCCCTGGTTTTCGCAATTCATGGGCGGAATTCGCTTCACCGACTACGTCGCCAAGTTCGCCACCGCGAAGGTTTACGTCGAGGATCCACAACATCCGGTGATGAAAGGCGTGCCCGAATCGTTCGTGGTGGAGAATGAGGAATGGTACACCTACGACAAGTCGCCACGCCCCAACGTGCACGTGCTGGCCCGTGTGGACGAATCCACCTACACCCCGGATACGCCGATTAAGATGGGGGGCGATCATCCCGTCATCTGGACAAACCTCCACTACCAGAGCCGGAACATTTACATCTTCATGGGGCACCATCCGGAACTGTTCCAGAACTCTGCCTTCACCACGATCTTCCGCAATTCCATCTTTTGGGCGGCCCGCCAATGAAAAGCTACTCTCTCGTATTCTTCATCATGTTCGCGGCCTTGTCGCCTGGCGTTGCGGCCTCGGCACAGCCGCCGCATTTTCGCGCCCGCGCTTTTTATTCGACGGCGGAAGAACCGGACCACGTGCAGTTCGCAGAGGGCGCTCTGAAGTACTTCGCCGCCCTGGCCACGAAGGACAACTTCATTTTTGACTCGACCACCGATTGGAGCGAGCTGTCGAATGCGGCCTTGCGCGACTACCAGTTAGTGATTTGGCTCAATGCCTCACCCACAAATCCCGCCCAGCGGCGGGCTTTTGAGCAATACATGGAAGCGGGCGGCTCCTGGATGGGTTTTCATGCCGCGGGTTACAATGACAAAGATACGGGCTGGCCGTGGTTCGTTGATTTTCTGGGTGGCGCGATTTTCTACAACAACAGTTGGCCGCCGCTGCCGGCCAAACTGGTGGTGGACGAGCCCACGCATCCTGTCACCAGAAATCTGCCGCAGGCCTTCGAATCCCCCGCCAACGAGTGGTACGGGTGGAAGCCCAATCCCCGATTGAACAAAGCCGTCCAGGTCCTGCTGACGCTGGACCCTTCGAATTATCCCTTAGGCCTGAAAGATGTGCTGACGGAGGGGGACATCCCGGTGGTTTGGACCAACACGAAATATCGGATGGTCTACATGAACATGGGCCACGGCGACAAGATCTTTTCGAGCCCCACCCAGAACGAGCTGATTGAGAACGCGGCCCTTTGGTTGGGCGGAAGATCGCGGCCGGCGGCGCCCGCTGCGCTGTCCGGCGCGGAGATCAGCCCGCACGCGGTCGTCGTGAATCCACGCACGGGCAAGGTTTACGCCGTGAATACCGCCCGCGGCACAGTGACGGTAATCGATGGCCTCACTGCCGTAACCGTGAAGGTTGGAGCAGAGCCGGGGGCCATTGCCGTGAATCCGCAGACCAATAGGATTTACGTCGCAAACAACGGCAGTGGTACGGTCAGCGTCATCGACGGGAGCACGAACCAAGTGACCGCCACGGTGAAGGTGGGCGCCCTGCCTTACGTGGTGGCTGCCAATCCCGCGACCAACAAAGTCTACATCTCCAGGACTTTCAGCAACACCATGACGGTGATTGAGGGTGCGACAAACGCCACCCGCAACCTGCCGGCCGGCATTCAGGCAGACGCTATCGCCGTCAATCCGGGAACGAACAAGCTCTATTTGATCAGCTATGAGAGCGGCGACGTGACCGTCCTGGATGGGGCCACCGATCAACCCACCCGTATTGCTGCCCGTCCTCACTCCTGGGGAATTGGCGCCAATCCAGCCTCGAACCGGATTTATCTGGGCAACACCGGAAGCTCCGAGGTCACCGTCATCGACGGGAATTCGGGCCGCGTCACTGCCGTCCCTGCGGGGGAAATCCCTTGCGCCTTTGCCGTGGATTCTTCAGCCAATCGAGTCTACGTGGCAAACTATGCGGGCGGCAGTGTAACCGTGCTCGATGGAACGAATGACGCCGTGATGGCTACGGTGCGAGTGGGAGGACATCCCCAGGCCATCGCCGTCGACCCGGGAACGCACCATATCTACGTTGCGAGCGCCCGAGGCAATACCGTAACGGTCATCAATGGCGCTGATAAAACCGTACTCGCGACAGTCGAGATCGGAGATGGACCTTATGCCCTCGCCGTGAACCCCACAACCCATCGGGCCATTGTGTCGAGCATGGCCGGCGGCCGGCTCACCACGATTGAGGGAAAGACCTTCGCCGCTGCGCCTGTGGCGGCGCCGGCAAATCAATAGAGGGAGATTCCTCGCCTGCCCAGAATCCAGGCGCGCATTGTCGAAAGCACGTCATTAATTGTGTTCATGCGCCTGCCCCAAGAGGTGCTTAAGACGGGCGGCCCACTGCGCATCCCACTCGGAGTTTTCTTCCCAGGAATCTCGCTGCACCCAGATTTTGCGAAGCTTTTGCCAATAATGATCCCTGGTTTCGGAAGCCGGCTTCGCCCCTGCCGACGCCAGATACTTTTTGCCCGCATCAAAGTCGCTGGGAGGCTCGGTGGGCAGTTCGCTGCCGAAGGGGTATTTTCCCTGCAAATCTGCCACTGCCACCTGCCAATAGGCTCGAGCGACCTCTTGTTCCCGAACGCGTCGTGCAGGGCCCCAGTTTGCGCTATCGTCAATGAACTCGACGGGCGGCTGTGCCGGAAGTTGCATCACCGGAGCTGGCCAAAGGTAGACGGCCAAGACAGGAACCGAAACTGCCAAAAAGAGGCCGGTCCCCATCGCTAGTCTCGGCACAAGCCTTCGCGGCTTACCGCGATTCTCGCGCCGGGCGGGAAGGACGGGCGCGGCGGGCGGACGCCTTGACACGAGGTGCTCAAATTCCCTTCGAGAGGACTCGTATTCATCCTTCAACTGCTTGTGCTCCGCCTGGACGCTGGCTGTAAGGCTTACGGCAAACTGACTGAGCGACTCGACTTTCGCCTGGACGATGCTGCTCAACTGCCGCTGGCTCTCCTCCAACCACTTCTCTTGCTTCGCTGCCAGATCCGCCGTGGCGCTCGCGACGGCTTGATTGAGGCGCTCCAGATTCGCCTCGAACATGTTGGCTGACTGGCGTTGGCTCTCCTCCGCCCGCTTCTGTTGCTCGGCGGCCAGAGCGGCCGTGGCGCTGGCTGCGGCTTGATTGAGGCGCTCGAGACTTGCCTCGACCATGTTGGCTGACTGGCTCTCCTCCGCCCGCTTCTGATGCTCGGCGGCCAGAGTGGCCGTGGCGCTGGCTACGGTTAGATTGAGGCGCTCCAGACTCGCCTCGAACATGTTGGCTGACTGGCGCTGGCTCTCCTCCGCCCGCTTCTGTTGTTCGGCGGCCAGAGCGACCGTGGCGCTGGCCACGGCTTGATTGAGGCGCTCGAGACTCGCCTCGAACATGCTGGCCGACTGGCGCTGCCTCTCCTCTGCCCACTTCTCTTGCCCGGCGGCCACACCCGCCGAAGCGCTGGCCACGGCTTGATGGAAGAGCTCCAGATTCGCCTGGAACATGCCAGCCGCCTGGCGCCGGCCCTCCTCCTCCGCCTGCCGCGCCAGATTCGCTTCTTCCCTCAGCTTCTCAATAGTCGCCTCAGCATGGTTTTCAAAGCGCTCTGACCACCGCCCTCCCGCCTCCTGGGCAAGTTTCTCCAGATCCTCCGCCTGCTTCTCGATCTTTCCCTGCACGGCCTGGAGACTGCTCTCGATCCGCCCCTCGAAGTCCCCCACTAGGGTTCTTATGCGTCCCTCCACTGCCTCCAGCGCAACGGACACTCCCGCCAAGCGTTTCTCCACCTCTCCGGCGCGAGCCGCGAAACTGGTTTCACTCTTATCCTCCGCCGCTTCAAGTTGCGCCACCGCCTCTCCGGCAGCTTTCTTTATGGACTCCATCTCCGTGGCCGTTGCCTCTTGCATCTCGTGCGCGTGCTCACCCAGATCTGTCGCCATTTGCATGCTAAAGTCCTCCTGCCTGGCTTCCCAAAGCGAGGCCGCCTTCGCCTCCTCCAGGCCCTGGCTGACTCTTTCCAAATCCTCCGCTTGCGTCCCAGCCCGGACGAGGGCCTCCGGCGGCGAATCTTCGCCCCGGTGCGCAATTGCGGGCGGCGAAAGCGCCGACGCGCTGCAACTGTCGGGGGAAATCAACTGCGGCGATCGAAGGTCAAGTTTGTAAGGTTCTCGTTGCCGCAGCACTTTGACGAAGGTCCCCGCAAGCAAAAGCATCGAGCCGATGACTGCCCAGCCGAGCCATGCTGTCTTCTTCTGCACTGGCGCGGGTGCGGGATTGTCGGCTGACGCTTCCGGCAACTGGGCGGTCGAGCCGGTGTCCTTAAGTTCCACGTAGACGTAGAAGACCTCGGTTTGGCCGTTCCCAGCCTGCACCAGCAGCGAGACGCCGCCCGGCGCCTTGCCGTCGATGCGGATCTGATTGGGGTTCTCGAGCGAGGCATCGATAATGCCAGGGCTGGACACGGAGAAGCCCTTGATCGGCGACGGCGAGCTGACCTCGAGCGGCTGGCCCACCAGCACGTGCAAGAGTTCCGTCTCGCCCGGCACCGCCTGCACTTGGGATTCCTGCCCCGACGGCGGCTGGCTCGGCACCGGCACCACTTCCAGCGGCGGTTGCGGCTGCTCGGCCTGCAACGCCCGCGCAGGCGCGCCACTCAGCATGAGCAGCAAACTTATGCCCGCGAGTAATCCGTACCACCCTTTGCCGGTCTTCACTCTTCTCACGTGCGACCGCCTGAGGATTAATAGTATCCCCGCAAAACTCTGGCTTTCGTGGGTGTCCCCGAATCTCATGGCAATACCGCCGGTCCCAGTTGGCAGGGGTGTGAGGCAATGGCTGCCACGGCGAGAAAGGGTTGCCGTGGCCGGAGGTGGCGGAGTTCGTGCCTTAGCCGTCATAGACACGGGTGGTGTTGACCTCCCGTACTTCCGCTCGACGGTCCGGATTCTAGCAACCGGGGTACTAGTACTCAACAGTACTTAAGTAAGGGGTGGCCCCTCCGCCACCCCCGCCCCCCTCTCTCCGTCCTTGGCCTTCACCTGAGCTAGGAGTGTGATCACCGAGGGGCAAGGAATCCGCAACCTCAACTGATACCAGGCCTGCCACGGCCGAATTTCGAGGTTGAGAGACTGCACGGGTTGAAAAGGTCCAATCCACTCTGCAATAATGGCTAACGTCTAGCTGCGAAAGTGGCGGAATTGGCAGACGCGCCAGACTTAGGATCTGGTCCCGCAAGGGGTGGGGGTTCGAGTCCCCCCTTTCGCACCAAGCACTTCTTGAGTTCAGATGCCTTAATGATGGGCGATTCGATCAAGACTCCGGGGCAGGTAACTCGGCTACAACTTGGTCAGATGCAAAGCGCTCGTGGTGAATTTGTCAAAGTATGAGGACGATGGGTCTGGACGTTCACGGGTTCAAATCCCGGCACC
>Ga0181521_10004550_pt1 | contig 15760 bp, 13 predicted proteins | sample PEATcosm2014_Bin_32_FD_119764 | JGI IMG/M metagenome (GOLD analysis project Ga0181521, IMG submission 119764) | Peatland microbial communities from MTU Mesocosm Facility, Houghton, MI, USA - PEATcosm2014_Bin02_60_metaG | ecosystem: Environmental > Terrestrial > Soil > Wetlands > Peat | place...
GCGACCTCAAGTTCGATCCACGCGCGGGCTGGCCTAACCTAACTTGAAGTATCGGCTGGCGGCCCCATGTCACTCCGCTGATGACGATGATAACGATGACGCGCCGATGACCCGCTGACGCCACCCACCACGAATGATTGTAAGGCCATGACCATCGAAACACAGGCACAGATCAAAGAGTTTCAATCTGAAACCAAACAAGTGCTGCGACTGGTGATCCACTCGCTGTATTCGCACAAAGAGATCTTCCTGCGCGAGTTGATTTCAAACGCCTCGGATGCGTGCGAAAAATTGCGTTTTGAAGCGCTCGCCAATCCGGCGTTGTTGGGTTCGGACAGGTTATCCGTCACGCTGATTCCGGACGCTGCGGCGCGCACCTTGACCGTCAAGGACAACGGGATCGGCATGAGTCAGGACGAAGTGATCGACAACTTAGGCACGATTGCGCGTTCCGGTACGAAGAGATTCCTCGAGGGCCTGAGCGGCGATTCGGCCAAGGACGCGCAGCTGATCGGCCAATTCGGCGTCGGTTTCTATTCCGCGTTTATCGTCGCCGACCGTGTCACCGTGCTCTCCAAGCGCGCGGACGCCGCGGCGGTACGCTGGGATTCGGATGGCGAAGGTACCTACGAGATTCAAGCTCACGACAAGGCGGATCGCGGCACCGAGGTGATCATGCACCTGCGCGAGGATGACAAGGAGTTTCTCGAGGCATCGCGTTTGCGCCAATTGGTGCGCAGGTATTCGGATCATCTCAGCATACCCATCGTCCTGAAAACGGGCGATACGGAGGAGATGCTGAATCAAGCCAAGGCGTTTTGGACCCGCCCCAAAGCGGATCTCAAAGATGAAGACTATCAAGCCTTCTACAAGCACCTGACCCACGATTCGGATGACGCGCGCGCCTGGGCGCACAACAAGGTCGAGGGAAACCTCGAATACATCTCGCTGCTGTATTTGCCGAAGCGGGCCCCGTTCGATTTGTTCGAACGCGAGCAGCGCAACGGCGTGCATCTGTACGTCAAGCGAGTCTTCATCATGGACCGGGCCGCGGAGCTGTTGCCCCCCTGGTTGCGTTTCATGCGCGGACTGGTCGATACCGACGATCTGCCGCTCAACGTATCGCGCGAATTGCTGCAGAACAATCGGACGGTAGAGAAGATCAAGGCCGCGCTGGTGAAGCGTTCCTTGGATCTGCTCGAAGAGCTCGCGGCCGACAAGCCGGGGGAATATGCCGAATTTTGGAAAACATTCGGCGTGGTCCTCAAGGAAGGGATCATCGATGACGCGGGCCAAAAGGCGCGGATCGCGAAGCTGTTGCGCTTTCATTCGACCGCCGTCGCCGGCGATGCCGCGGAGGTCACGCTCGCGGCCTACGTGTCGCGCATGAAGGCGGACCAGAAGGCCATCTATTTCCTGACTGCCGACACGCTCGCGGCGGCTCGCAACAGCCCGCACTTGGAGGGCTTTCGCGCCCACGGCATGGAAGTCTTGCTGCTCACCGATCGCATCGATGAATGGGTCGCAGGGCATCTGCATGAATTCGAGGGAAAATCCCTCGCCAACGTCGCCACCGCCGGCGCCGATGTGGTCTCCGCCATAGAAACTCCGGACAAAGCCGCCGCCGAATCCGCCTACCAGGGGACCTTGGAGAGACTCGGCAAGACCTTGTTGGGCAAGATCGCGAGCGCCCGCGTGAGCGCTCGTCTCACGGACTCGCCGGCCGTGCTGGTGGCGGGCGAGTTCGGCGTGAGCCTGCGGATGGGGCGGATCCTCAAACAGGCCGGCCAGAGCAATCCTTTCGCCACGCTGCCGATTCTCGAATTGAACCCGAAGCATCCGCTCATCGAGCGGCTCAAAGACACTGCGGATGATGCGGCTTTTGCGGAGCTCGCGCACGTGTTGTACGACCAGGCCATGCTGGCCGAAGGCGGCGAGCTCGACGACCCGATGGCCTTCGTACGACGGGTCAACCGGCTCATCGTCGAAGGGCTCGCGGCTGCGCCCAAGATCATTCTGAGCTGACACGTGCTCACACCGCGTTTCGCATCCATGGAGAGTGCGAGCGAAGACGCGCCGCGCGAGGACTCCGCGCTGCTCGATGCCTATTCCGGCGCCGTGATCGGTGCCTTGGAGCGCGTGGCACCCGCGGTGACGTTCATTGAGGTCGTGCACGAGGCCGCACGAGCGCGGGGCCGGCGCGCGCGTCAGGGCAGCGGGTCGGGTTTCTTGTTCACGCCCGACGGTTATCTGCTGACCAACAGCCACGTCGTGCACGGCTCGGATCGCGTTACGGTGCGCCTGAACGACGACGCTGGCTGCGATGCCGACCTGGTCGGCAGCGATCCTGACTCAGATTTGGCGGTACTTCGCATCGGCTCTGCGGCGGCGCTGCCGTATGTGGAATTCGGTGACTCTGCGAAGTTGCGGGTGGGCCAGGTGGCCATTGCCATCGGCAATCCCCTGGGGTACTCAAAAACCGTGACTACCGGCGTGGTATCGGCATTGGGTCGGACCCTGCGCGCGACCTCGGGCCGCCTCATGCACGATGTCATCCAAACCGACGCGGCGCTGAATCCCGGGAATTCCGGCGGTCCTCTCGTCGATTCCGGTGGCCGGGTGGTCGGTGTCAATACGGCCATGATCCCGCAAGCCCAGGCGATATGCTTCGCGACGGGAATCAACACGGCGAAGTGGGTCATCGGTCAATTATTTGCCCACGGCCGGGTGCGCCGCGCTTATATTGGCGTGTCTGGGGCGAGCGTGCCCATCGCCACTCGCGTGGTGCGGCATTTCAACCTGCAAAGTTCCGGTGCCGTCCATGTCTTGGAAGTCGTCGCGGGCAGCCCGGCCGCGGTAGGCGGGGTGGCGGTTGGCGATCGGGTGATTGCGCTCAATGGCGTGCCGGTCGATGGCATCGACAGCTTGCAGCGGCTGCTGGATGCCAGTTGCATCGGGCGCGATTGTGAGTTGCAGCTGTTGAGACGATCAGCCCTGATGCGCGTGAAATTGAGGCCCATTGAATTGCCGGCGCCAGTCGCGTAAACAGTACGCAAGGGTCAACGAACAGCATGTGGGAGCCGGTTCAATGAATCCACAACCCCATTCGATTACGTTGGCCGTGACGCCCGAGCCCAGCGATCACTTCCAAGGTTCGGAGCACGCACGGGTCACGTTGCTCGAGTACGGCGACTTCGAGTGTCCCAGTTGCAAAGTGGCGGCGCCGACTCCGAAGCTGCTACTCGAGCGCTTTCCAAACAAGATCCGCTTCATATTTCGTCATTTCCCGCTGGAGCAGGCGCACCCTCACGCGCTGATGGCAGCGGAGGTGTCGGAGGCCGCGGCAGCGCAGGGAAAATTCTGGACGATGCACGATGTGCTGTTCCAGAATCAAACGCGGCTCAAAGACAAGGATTTGTATCACTATGCCGGCGAATTGGGGCTCGATTTAGCGCGCTACACCGCTGAGATGGACGATCACATTTACCTGCAAAAAGTCCGCGAGCATGCGGATGGGGGACGCCGCAGCCACATCCGCGCCACACCGACGTTCTTCATCGACGGGGTGGTGCACGACATTTCCTTCGGCATGAAGGGTTTGCACGACGCCGTCGCGGCCGCCGTGCGCCGCGCGGGTTAAGCCGCGCGGGGTTACGCGGCCGTGTGGTACGCGGCCGTGTGGTACGCGGCCGTGTGGGGTTTGTCTAGGTCCAGTCGTCTCCGCCGCCGCCGCCGCCGCCCGAACCATCGTCCCATGAGCCGGGGTCGTTGACACCGAAGTCGCTGCCGCCCATATTGCTGTTGGCGGATCGTTCACTGTCCTCGTTGGCCGGCGGCAGCACGTTCGGGTGCTGACCGCCGTCGAGAAAGTGATGCGCCAATTCCTCGCCGGCCACGACGCCCGCACCCACCGCGAGACCGGAGGCGAGGCCCCCGACGATACCGGAGCCCATGCCGCCACCCACCGCGCCGCCGCCCGGGCCTACGTAGCCTCCTGGACCGTAAGTGGCGGGTGCGCCGCTGCCCGGCATGCCGCCCCCCGGGTATTGCACATAGGTATTGCGCCTGCGGAACAACATCCAAATTACGCCGACCACCACGGCAAGAATCAGCACCGTGCCCCACGGGAAATGCGGTTGCACCGGAGCGGAACTCAAACCGAGCGGCCGCTCACCTTGAATCTTGCGGGGGCCGACACCGAGCTGCGACTTCAGAGCCTCTACCGCCTGCGGTTTTTCATCGGGGAGTCCGGGTTTTAGCTGTTCCGCTTGATTGAGCTCGGCGCGCGCCTGAGCGGTCTTACCCTCCCTCGCGTACAGTTCCGCCTGGACGAAATGGGCCTTCGCGCTTTCGGGATGATCGCGCAGCACTTGATTCATCATCTGCTGCGCTTGATCGAGGTGACCGGACGCGGCCGCCTCATAGATTTGATGGACGGTCGGATCGGCATCCGCCGCCAGCGCTGAAGCACCGGAGAGTGCGAAAGTCAAGGCCGTGGCGGCCAGGGATCCAACAATAATTCTTCGCATAACCCACCCCAACATGGTCATTTCGACCGTTGCCAGCTTAGATATGGGCAGGTACGTGAAGTTCAACCGCGTCGCGTCGATCCGGGCGTCGCCCGGGCCACGGCCGCGCCGTCAATCCCCCCCCGGGGGCGCCTGCTCAGATGACGCCGCGGCGCTTCTGGTCGAGTTCGATGGATTCGAACAGCGCTTGAAAATTTCCTTCACCGAAGCCGTCGTTGCCCTTGCGTTGGATCACTTCGAAGAAAATCGGACCAATGGCGTTCTTGGTGAAGATTTGCAGCAGAATGCCGCTGTCGGCGTTGCCGTCGATCAAAATGCGCCGCCGCGCGAGCTCGGGCAACGATTCCTGGTGACCGGTTACGCGCACATCGACGCCTTCGTAATAGCTGCTCGGCGTATCCTGAAACTCGACGCCGCGATCGCGTAGGGCATCGACCGTGCGATAGATGTCGTCGGTCCCCAAGGCGATGTGTTGGATGCCTTCGCCTTTGTATTCGTTTAGATATTCCTCGATTTGACTCTTGTCGTCCTGGCTCTCGTTGATCGGAATGCGAATTTTGCCGCATGGGGAAGTCAGGGCGCGGGAGAACAGGCCGGTTTCCTGCCCCTCGATGCTGAAGTAGCGAATTTCACGAAAGTTGAACAACTTTTCGTAGAAACCGGCCCACACGCTCATGTTGCCGCGGCTCACATTGTGCGTCAGGTGATCGATGCGGGTGAGCCCGACTCCGCCGTCGGCGGGTGCCGTGGCAATGGGCAGGAAATCAACGTCGTAAATGGTGCGCTCGCCGTAGCGATCCACGAGATAGATCAGACTGCCGCCGATCCCTTCGATCGAGGGGATGTTGAGTTCCATGGGGCCGGCGGTGACGGGCCCGGGTTTCGCGCCGAGCTCGAGCGCGCGGGCGTAGGCAAACGCGGCATCGGCAACGCGAAAAGCCATCGCGCACGCGCACGGCCCATGCGCGCGCGCGAACTTTTGCGCGAAGCTGTCGCGCTCCGCATTGATGATGAAATGGATGTCTCCTTGGCGATGCAGCGAGACATCTTTCGAGCGATGCCGCGCAACGGCCGGCAGGCCCATGCGCTCGAATAACCGTCGCAACGACTCAGGATCCGGTGCCGCATATTCGACGAACTCAAAGCCGTCGGTGCGCATGGGATTGCCGGCGTTCATGAGCCCTCCACAATGTTCATGCATCATTTGACCACGAATTCAGCGAAATGGCAGATGAAGAATGCCGGCGCCTTGGGCCCGCGCATTGCATAATCGATCCTGGAGCAATTTTTGCAAAGATGAATCAGACCATTGTCATTGTGGGGGCCGGCTTCTGCGGCAGCGTATTGGCCGCCAATTTACTGCGCCGTCCGCCGGCGGATCCCACGCAGATCGTGTTGATCGAACGCGGCTCGGCGATCGGCCGCGGCCTCGCCTATGCCGCCCACGATGTCCCTTATGTGCTCAACGTGCCCGCCGGCAGACTATCGGCCGACTCGCAGGATCCGCTGCAATTCTTGCGCTTTGCCCGGCGGCTGCACCCCGATGCGGATGCCGAGGATTTCATGCCGCGCGCGTTGTATGGGGATTATTTGCAAGACGTGTTGGATCAAGCTGAACGCGCGGCACCTGCGCATGTGGCGCTCATCCGCATGTTCGGCGAGGTGTGCAGCATCACGCGAGGCGCGGCAGACAAACCGCTGTCTGCGAATTTTGCCGATCGTGATTCGATCGCCGCCGACCGCGTGGTGCTTGCAGTGGGGAATCCGCCGCCGCCGGTGCACGCATGGGCTCGCGGGGCGCGGCAGCACCCGGCATATTTCCATGATCCGTGGGGGATGCGGCGGACTTTTGACGCGCGGCATTCGGTATTGATCGTCGGCAACGGCTTGACGATGGTGGATGTGGTGATGGCCTTGAGTCTGAAAGGCAGTCAAACCCCGCTGGTGCGCACGATTTCGCGACATGGTTTGATTCCACTGACGCAAACGATATTCAGGCCGACGGCCGTACAGGACAGCGGCGAGGCGCTGCTGTCGAACGCCGCGTCGATCCGGCGAGTGTTGTCGGCCAGCCGCGGATTGGCGCGGGAGGTGGAACGTTCGGGTGGCGATTGGCGCGAGGTGGTTACCTTCATCCGCCATTTGGCGCCGAGCCTCTGGCAGCGATTACCCGACGGCGAACGGCGGCGCTTCGTGCGGCATCTGCAGTGTTACTGGGATGTGCACCGGCATCGGCTGCCGCCGCGAATGGCGGCGCACATCGAGCAGATGCGCCGCAGCGGCAAGCTCGAGATCAACGCCGGGCGAATTCAGCAATTGATTCCGGAGGGCGAGAAGTTGCGCGTGGTGTGGCGTCGCCGCGGCAGTACCGAGACGCAGACATTCACAGCCGATGCGGTGATCAACGCCACGGGTCCCGACACCGCGCTGAAGCGCTCGGGCGATGCGCTGCTGCAGTCGCTGCGCGCCGCGGGATGGGTGTCGGAGGATCGATTGGATCTCGGGCTGCGTACCGCCGAGCACGGCGCCTGCGTGTCCGTCGCCGGTGTGCCCAGCGAGCATCTGTTTTATCTAGGCCCCATGCTGCGTGCCGATCATTGGGAGGCGACCGCCGCCTTGGAGCTGCGCGCGCATGCCGAGCGGCTGGCACGGCACTTGGCCGCATCAGGAGAGCCTCTCGATACCCCTCAGTAAGCGGCGGATGTCGTCTTGCGTACTGTACATGGAGATCCCGGCACGCAATAAGCCGCCGCGGTCGGCGAGCCCCAGCACCTCGACGGCGCGTGCCGCGTAGAAGTTTCCGTCCCAAACGCAAATTCCCTCGGCACCCAATGCCGTGGCAGCCGCGGCGGCCGTGTGCTTGTCGAGCGTGATCGATACGGTGGGCGCGCGCGCGCGGGCGGCGAAGTCAGGGCCCCAGACACGCACACCGGGTATGCGGCGTACGCCCTCATAAAGGGAATTGGCCAGCTGGTGTTCATAGGCGGCGATGCCCGCCATGGCGTCGACGATGCGTTGCCGTAAGGTCGCGCCGGCGCCCCAGCCGGCGATGTACTCGACCGCGGCCCGCAAGCCATCGATCGCGGCGTGATTGAGCGTGCCGGTTTCGATGCGATACGGCGCCGCCGGGTCCTGTACGCGCAAGCGGTCGGTGGGCAGCCGCTCGAGGGCGCCAGGCTTCGAATACAGCACGCCCACGTGCGGGCCGTAGAATTTGTAGCCCGAGCACAGGAGAAAATCTATGTCCATGGCGCGCACGTCGAGCGGGAAATGCGGCGCATAGTGCACGGCGTCGACAACCAAGAGTGCTCCCACCTCGAGCGTCAGGCGCCGCGCGAGCGCGATGTCATTGACGGTCCCGAGAGCATTCGAGGAGGCGCCCAGAGCGAACACCTTGGTGCGAGCCGAGATCTTCGACGCCATGTCGTCGGTGTCCAAGACGCCCGATTCCTTCAGGCGCACTTCCTGAATGAGCACCCCGCGATCCCGCAGGCCCAGCCACGGGCCGCGATTCGCTTCGTGATCGAGCTGTGTGATGAGCACTTCATCGCCGGGTTTCAGCGTGCGGCCTATGCCCACGCTCAGCGCGAAGTTGAGCGTGGTCATGTTCTGGCCGAACGAGATGCATTCGGCAGCCTCGGCGCCAAGGAAAGTAGCTACGGCGGCGCGCGCTCTCTCCATGCGACGGTCGACTTCCCGGGACGGCGGAAAGTTACCGTGGGTGTTCACGTTGCACGTTGCATAGAAGTCCGCGATCGCCTCGATGACCGCAGTCGGCACCTGGCTACCGCCCGGACCGTCCAAGAACGCGAGTTCAAGGCCCTCTCGAGGCCGCTGCAGAGCCGGAAAATCCTTCCGGCTGCGCAGCGAGTGCTCGGCCGTGTACGCCATTACAGCAGGTCGTACGTGAAATCATAGCCGGTGGGAGTCGCGTCGCGGGGATGCAGTTTCATGCTTCCCTTCGCCCCCGCGTACTTGCCGCTGCCCCCGGTGATGGCAAACAGCGAGTCGCCCGTGTCCAAAAACGGTCCCTCGATCGTGATCTGTCCTGCCTTCAAAGTCAGCGTCCAGAAACATTCCCAACTCTTGCCCACCACGGTCCGCACGCAGTAGCCATTGTCGCTCCCCACCTGCGTTTTGTTGGCGGCGTCATAGACCTTGTTGGCGAACACCAACAGATCGCCGATGGAGTCGCCCTTGCCCCCGCCCAGATGCAGGGTGGTTTCGCCCACCGGTCGCTCGACCACGACCATCTGTTCGCCGGCCAATGCCGGCAGCGTCACCAGCGAGGCGGCGAGCGCCAACATCCGAATCGATACCTTGGTCATGCAGTTCCCCTTTTATTGTTTGCGCGGCGCGCGTGAAATGTGCTCAACGTGATAGGCGCCTCGTCGGCCACCCTCTCGAAAGCGTTGCAATGATACCAAGCCGCGACCGAGCTGCGTGACTTTGCCGGGGGCGCTAAAAATCGCTCGCGACCGCTTCGATCAACGTCGGGCCCGGGCGGTCGAGCGCAACGCGTATCGCTTCCGTCAGCGCGTGCGCAGTTCGCGCCCGCACCGCCGCTGCGCCGCAGGCCTGTGCAAGCGCCACGAAGTCCGGATTGCGCGCGATCACGCCGGTGGGCGGAATGTCCGCCGCGATCATGTCGTCACGGATTTGGCCGAGCGCCGAATTGTTCCAAACGACTAACGGCAGGCTCAAGGTCGTTTCCACCGCAGTCATCAACTCGTTCAAAGTGAATTGCAGGCCAAAATCACCCGCCAGCGCCAAGACCGGGCGCGCGGGGCTCGAGATCTTGGCGCCGAGCGCCGCCGGCAGGGCAAAGCCCAACGTGCCGTAGCCCGAGGGGTGGAACCACTGGCCCGGCTCGTCGGTGGGAAATGCATAGTTTCCGAAATAAGCGATTTGCGTCATGTCGCTGAACACGACGCCGTCGCGCGGCAGCGCGGCCCGAATGGCATTGAGAGCCTGCAACTGCGCCTGCGCCTGCGAATCGAACGTGCTCTCGATTTCGGTCCGCAAACCCGCCGCTCCGCCGGTGCGCGTTTTCCATCCCGGGCGAGCCGACAGTCCTTGATTGATCGCGTGCAAACTGGCGCGCGCGTCTCCCCACACCGGCACGTCGGCCGCATAGTGATCCGCGAGCTTCACCGGGTCGATGTCGATACGAATCAATAAGCCGCTCAGCGGCAGCTTGGTGGCCGTGTAAATGTCGGTCTCACCCATTTCAGTGCCTACGGCCAGCACCACGTCGGCGTCCGCAATCAACGTTTGAATCGCGCGATAGTGCAGTGAGGTGCCGAGGTTGGCGGGGTGATGTGCCGCAAGCAGGCCTTTACCGGCTGCCGTCGTCACCAACGGGCAGTCCAGCTTATCGAGCAGGTGGTGTAATTCAGCCCCCGCGCGGCGCGCGCCGCCGCCCGCGATGACGATGGGTCGCGCGGCGACCGTGAGCAGGCGAATCGCCGCGTCGATTTGCTCGACGGGCGCTCGCGGCGCGGGCGTCGCGTCCGCGAAGCGCGCCGCGGCCAACGTGGTCGGCTCGGCCAGCACGTCGCGCGGAATTTCCAAGTACGCCGGGCGCGGGCGCCCGGCACTCAACGACGCCAAACACAGCCGCAGATGATCTCGTATATCCTCGGCGCTGGTGGCGGAGCGCGCCACGCCGAAGACACCGGCGCCTAGTGCCCATTGATTCTGCAATTCATGCAGCACACCCCATTGCTTGCCGAGCGAGGCGCGTACCGGTGTGGTGGCGATCACCAACAGCGGGATCGAATCCGAATAGGCCTGTGCAACCGCGGTCAAGATGTTGGTCAGACCGGGGCCGGAGATCGTGAAGGCGGCAGCCGGGCGACCACTCAGGCGCGCATAGCCGTCAGCGGCAAAGCCGGCCCCCTGCTCGTGACGCACGAGGACGTGGCGCACGTGCTCGGCGGCAAGACCGCGGTACAGTTCCAGATTATGAACGCCGGGAATTCCAAATACGGTTTCGATGCCGTTGGCAACCAATAATTCGACGAGATATCGTCCGATACTCCGCGACATGTGGGCCTTCTTGAACGTCCTGTGGCAAACCGCGCTAGGATGGCACGCGACGCAGCGGATAGTAAGCAAGCTCGCTCAGCGGCGGCAAGAAAAAAAGGCCTGGCGGATGAAATATTCAAATTTGGTGGAACGCATCGCCGGTGACGGAGCCGATGCGTGGGAAGTTCACTATGCGGCGCGAGCGGCTCAGGATCGCGGCGAAGATGTCATCATATTGAGCGTCGGCGACCCGGATCTCGACACGCCAAAGCCCGTGCTCGACCGCGCGATCGAATGCTTGCGGGCCGGCGATACGCACTACACGCCGGTGCCCGGTCGTGAGCTGCTGCGCGAGGCCATTGCTCGAGCGCACCGTGAGCGCACGGGCCAAGCGGTCGAGGCCGCCAACGTCATTTTCCTGGCGGGAGCGCAGAACGCCTTGTTCACGGCGTCGCTGTGTCTGGCGGGCCCGGGCGATGAAGTCATCGCGCTCGAACCGCTGTACCCCACCTACCCCGCCACGCTCGAGGTCTCGGGGGCGCGCATGGTGCGTGTGCCCGCGCCGGCGGCCAGCGGCTTTCGAGTGGATCTCGCGGCGCTCGAGTCGGCGATCACGCCTCGGAGCCGCGCGCTCTTTTTCGCCACGCCCAACAATCCCAGCGGCGTCGTCATGAGTGCCGCGGATCTCGCCACCATCGGCGAGTTGGCGCGGCGGCATGCGCTGTGGGTGGTGGCGGATGAGGTATACGCAGGACTTGCGCCGGGCGGGCGCGTCCCGAGCCTGGCGGCAGCCCTGCCCGAGCAGGTGGTCACCATCAGCAGTTTGTCCAAAACGCACGCGATGCCCGGCTGGCGCGCCGGCTGGCTGGTCGGTCCCAAACCACTGATCGCCCATGCCGAAGCGCTGGCGATGTGCATGTTGTACGGCCTGCCCGGATTCGTTCAAGAAGCGGCCTTGACGGCCCTGGGCGTCGCGTCCGCCGCGGAATCCCGGATTCGCGAGTTCTGCGCGAGCCGGCGCCATTTTGTGCTTGCGGAACTCGATGGAATTCCCGGCATGCGCTGCCATGCACCGGATGCCGGCATGTTCATGCTGATCGATGTGCGCGGCAGCGGCCTGTCGGGACACGAATTCATGAGCGAATTGTATCGACGGGAAGGGGTGTCGGTGCTCGACGGCGGGGCGTTCGGCCAAGGGACGGCCGGGTTCGTGCGCCTGTGTTTCGCGACCGATGAGGCGACGCTGCGCGAGGCGTGCGTGCGCATCCGCCGGTTCGCGGAGGGACGACCATGGCGCAGCTAGGGACGGATATGGGAATCATCGTGCGCTCTGCGGGCGGTCCCGAAGCGCTCGAGTGGGTGCCGCTCGACACGTCAAGCCCAGGTGCTGGCGAAGTGCGCCTGGCGCAGGCCGCCATTGGCGTCAACTTCCTCGACACCTATTATCGCAGTGGCCTGTATCCGTGGCCCACGTCGCCGCTGATCCCGGGTTCCGAGGCGGCCGGGGTGATCGAGGAACTGGGCACGGGGGTCACGAACCTCGCGGTGGGCGATCGGGTCGCTTATACCCTGCCGTTGGGTGCCTACCGCACGCGGCGAGTCGTCCCCGCAGATCGACTGGTCAAACTGCCCGAGTCGATTGCGTTCGATATCGCCGCATCCATCATGCTCAAGGGATTGACGGCGCAATTCCTCGTGACCTCGTGCTACCCGGTCAAAGCCGGCGACACCGTGCTGGTCCATGCGGCCGCCGGCGGCGTGGGGCTCCTCCTGGGCCAATGGCTGAAAGCGAAAGGCGCCACGGCGATCGGGACCGTGGGCTCGGCCGGCAAGGTGGCCAGCGCTCAAGCGAACGGTTATTCGCATGTCATCGATAATTCGCGCGAAGACTTCGTCACCCGCGTGGCGCAGATCACGGACTCGACAGGCTGTGACGTCGTCTATGACTCGGTCGGCAAAGACACGTGGCGGGGTTCGCTCAAAGCCCTCAAGCGGCGCGGCATGTTCGTCAGCTTCGGACAATCATCCGGAATGATCACCGAGTTCAAGCTTTCCGATCTAGCGGCGGGGGGCTCGCTGTTTGCCAGCCGCCCGACATTATTCGACTACATCAAGAGCGGCGAGGAATTGCAGGCGCGCGCCGCGGATTTGTTCGCGCGCGTGGCGGTGGGCGAGATCCAGGCGCGAGTCGGCGAGCGGCTGCGCCTGTGCGATGCGGCCGAGGCACATCGCGCCTTGGCGAGCCGTCGCACGATCGGCGCGACGGTGCTGTTGGCTTCATGACGCGGGCGCGGCCCAACGCGCGGGCGCGGCCCAACGCGCGGGCGTTTCGGCAGAGGGCCTATCTGACCTTCGGCGGCGGCATGCGCCTGATCACCGGCGGGAAATTGCCGTCGGCGCTGCCGAGCGGCAGCGCGGTCGATTCCTTGATGACGGTGACGGCCACTGATGAGTTGACCGAGCGCACGCAGGGAATTCGCGACAGATAGTCCAAATAGAACGCTTCGTACGCCTTGATGTTCTTGGTGACGATTTTCAACAAAAAATCCCATTCGCCGGTCAGCGTGTAACACTCGAGCACCTCGGCGCGATCGCGGATCGCCATTTCGAATTCGGCGATCGCATCGCGACCCGTGGTCGCCAGCTTGACGTGTGCGAAGATGGTCACGTCGAGACCGAGCGCGTTGCGATCGAGCAGCGCGACACGGGCTTTGATGACGCCGCTTTGCTCGAGTTGTTGAATGCGACGCCAGCAGGTCGTGGTAGAAATACGGATTTGTGATGCCACCTCGGCCACCGACAGCGCCCCGTGACGCTGTAAAATGTCGAGCAGCCGCAAATCCAGTCGATCGATGCCCTGGTGAGTAGAATTTTCCATTATTCCAAATAATTCGAAATGAACATACCGAATTATCCGGTGGGTGCTCAATGAATGCAACACGATCACGTCGCCGGCCGTAAGTTACGCAAATGAACAAACACTCGCGCTTGCATCTGCCGCGCCCGCCCGCTCGCCCGGGCGAGACGCCCGATTTCAGCTACGTCCAGTTATCGCCCGCAGGCGCCGTTGCGCGTCCCGATGTGAATGCGCGCGCGCGCGACATCGAGACGCTCGCGGTCGAACTGGTGCGGGTGCTCGACGATGCACACGACGCGGTCGGCCCGTGGCATCCGCATCTCGACCCCGAGGAATTACAAGTCGGCTTGCGGCACATGCTGCTGACGCGCATTTACGACGATCGCATGCAGCGCACGCAACGCGCCGGCAAGATCTCCTTTTACATGCGCTCCCTGGGCGAGGAGGCCGTCTCGGTCGCGCAGTGCATGGCGCTGCGACCCGGCGACATGCTGTTTCCTTCCTACCGCAATCAGGGACTGCAGATTGCCCGCGGCATTGCGCTGGTCGACTTGATGTGCCAAGTGCTGTCCAACACGCGCGACATGTGCAAGGGCCGCCAGCTGCCGGTGCTGTACCATTCCAAGGCCGGCAACATATTTTCCATTTCCGGGAATCTGGCGACGCAGTTTCCGCAAGCCGTTGGCTGGGCCATGGCGGCGGCGATCAAGGGCGAGGACCATCTGGCTGCAAGCTGGATTGGTGAAGGTGCCAGCGCCGAGGCGGATTTCCACCATGCCTTGCTCTTCGCCTCCGTGTATCAGGCGCCCGTGATTCTCAATGTGGTGAATAATCAGTGGGCGATCTCGACCTTTCAGGGCTATGCGGGCGGGGAACAGCGTTCCTTTGCAGCTCGCGGTCCCGGCTACGGTATCGCCGGCATTCGTGTCGACGGCAATGATTTCCTCGCGGTCTATGCAGTCACGCAGTGGGCGGCGCAGCGGGCGCGTACCGGCGCCGGACCGACGCTGATCGAGTTGGTGACCTACCGCGCCGCTGCACATTCCACCAGCGACGATCCGGCTCGCTATCGCGCCAAAGACGATCAGGAACACTGGCCGCTGGGCGATCCGATCGAGCGACTCAAGCAGCATCTGATCAAACTCGGCGAATGGTCGGAAGAGCGTCATCACGCCCTCACCGCCGAACTGGCCGCGTTGGTCGGCGCAAGTTGGCAGGAGGCCGTGACCTACGGCACGCTGAGCGAGGGTCCGAAACTCGATGCCGATCTAATGTTCGAGGACGTATTCAAGGAAATGCCGCACCACCTGCAGCGGCAGCGCGCGTTGATGCGCGCGGAGCGAGGATAGTCAACATGGCCAGCATGAACATGATTCAAGCGTTGAATTCCGCCATGGACATCATGCTGGGCCGCGATCCGTCGGTCGTGCTCATGGGCGAGGACATCGGCTATTTCGGCGGCGTATTCCGAACCACTGAAGGGCTGCAACGCAAGTACGGTGCGCATCGAGTGCTCGATACGCCGATTGCCGAGGGCGGCATCGTGGGCGCCGCCATCGGCATGGGCGTGAACGGCCTGCGACCGGTCGCGGAAATTCAATTTGCCGACTACATTTATCCGGCCTTCGATCAGATCGTGAGCGAATTGGCAAGGCTGCGCTATCGCAGTGCCGGCGAATTCTTTGCACCGGTGACCATACGCACGCCGTGCGGCGGCGGCATCCGCGGTGGGCAGACGCACTCACAAAGCCCGGAGGGGATATTTACGCATGTCAGCGGCCTCAAAGTCGTGATGCCCTCGAATCCGTACGATGCCAAGGGCCTGCTGATCACCTCGATCGAGGATGACGATCCGGTGGTGTTCTTCGAGCCGAAGCGCCTGTACAACGGCCCTTTCGACGGTGATCCGAGCAAGCCCGCGGTGCCCTGGAGCGCTCATCCGAAAGGCCAGGTGGACGAGGGGCATTACACCGTGCCGCTGGGATTGGCCGATGTGGTACGCCGCGGTTCGCAACTGACCATCATTACTTACGGCACCATGGTGTTCGTTGCCACGGCCGCCGCGGCGATGCTGGGGGTGGACGCCGAGATCATCGATTTGCGGTCGCTCGTGCCGCTCGACGTCGATACCATCTGTCGTTCCGTTAGAAAGACCGGCAGATGCGTCGTGGCGCACGAGGCCACGCGCTTTTCGGGATTTGGCGCCGAGATCGTATCGGTGGTGCAAGAAGAGTGCTTCTGGGACTTGGAGGCACCGATCCAGCGCGTCACCGGTTGGGACACGCCTTATCCGCATGCCTTTGAGTGGGAGTATTTCCCGGGTCAGGCGCGGGTCGCCATGGCC
>Ga0181521_10004557_pt1 | contig 15739 bp, 11 predicted proteins | sample PEATcosm2014_Bin_32_FD_119764 | JGI IMG/M metagenome (GOLD analysis project Ga0181521, IMG submission 119764) | Peatland microbial communities from MTU Mesocosm Facility, Houghton, MI, USA - PEATcosm2014_Bin02_60_metaG | ecosystem: Environmental > Terrestrial > Soil > Wetlands > Peat | place...
GTGGCTACTACTCGGCCGGAGACCATGCTCGGGGATACGGCGGTCGCGATTAACGCCCGCGACGAACGCTATCTCGACCTGCATGGGCTCATTGTTCGTCTTCCTTTGATGAATAGGGAGATTCCGATCATTTTGGATGACGTCGCCGATCCGGAGTTCGGCACCGGCGTGGTGAAGATTACGCCTGCGCACGATCTGAACGATTTTGAAGCCGGGAAGCGGCATGGCCTGCCGACAATCCAGGTCATCGACGAGGCAGCGAAGATCACCGCGGCCGGCGGCCCGTATGCAGGACTCGACCGGTACGAGGCGCGCGAGCGCGTGGTCGAAGATCTGGAAAAACTCGGCCTGCTCGACAGCGTGCAGGATTACGCGCTCAGCCTGGGCAAATGCTCGCGCTGCAAAACGCCGATCGAGCCGCTGGTTTCGAAGCAGTGGTTCGTCAAGACGAAGCCATTAGCCGAAAAAGCCATCGCCGCGGTCGACGAGAAGCGCATCGAAATTGTCCCTGAAAACTGGGTAAAAACCTGGAACGAGTGGATGCACAATATTCGCGACTGGTGCGTCTCGCGGCAGCTGTGGTGGGGCCACCGGATTCCGGCGTGGTATTGCGATGCGTGCGGGGAAACCATTGTTTCGCGCACGGACCCGGCCACGTGCGTCAAATGCAAAAGCCCGCTTCGTCAGGATCCGGACGTGCTCGATACGTGGTTCAGCTCGGGACTGTGGCCGTTCTCGACGCTGGGCTGGCCCGATCAGACGGACGACCTGAAACATTTCTATCCGACAACGCTTCTCATAACAGGCTTCGACATTCTCTTTTTCTGGGTGGCGCGGATGGCGATGCTCGGGATCGAATTCATGGGCGACGTCCCTTTCAGGCAGGTCTACATCCACGGGCTGGTGCGCGATGCCGAGAAGCAGAAGATGTCGAAGACGAGGGGGAACGTGATCGATCCGCTCGTCGTGACCGAAGAGTATGGGACGGATGCGGTGCGTATGGCGCTGCTGGGCGGCGCTGCTCCCGGCACCGATATCGTATTCACCGCCGACCGCATCGAGAGTTCCCGCGCCTTCGCCAACAAGATCTGGAATGCGGCCCGCTTCATCTTCATGAACGTGGAGCGCGCTAATGTGGACACGTCGAACATCCATGCCGCGACCGCAAAGACTATTGAGGACCGATGGATCTGGTCGCGGCTGAACGGGTGCGCGCGCGACATGAACCGCGCTATTGAAACGTTCCGCTTCCACGAGGCGGCGCAGATCATCTGGCATTTCATCTATGACGATTTTTGCGACTGGTACATCGAGCTCAAGAAAGCACGGGACGACGATTGGAGCAACATCCTGGCGGTTTTCGAGAGCGCGCTGCGGTTGCTTCATCCGGTGATGCCGTTCATTACCGAAGAGCTTTGGCATCGCATTGGCGCGCCGGAAGATCAGTCCATCTCGATGCAGCCCTATCCGCAGTTCGACGCACAGAGGGAGAATCTCGAAGCCGAGCGGGAGATCGGACTGCTGCAGGAAGTCATCACGGCGGCTCGCGGCATTCGCGCCGATCTCAGTTTGGATCCGAAACTGCCGCTGGAAGGGCGCATCTCGCGGCCGGTGGATTTTCGCGTTGTGCAGAAGCTCGCGGGCGTTACGCTCGTAGTTGGCCAGGTGCCTAAGACCGGGGCTGTTCGATCGACGGCGGATTTCGATCTGGCGATCGATGTGCCGCATGGGCAGCTTGAGGCGCAACGGAAGCGTTTTGAGAAAGAGCGCGATCAGCTGACGAGGAATATTGCCAACTCGAAGCGGCAGCTCTCGGACGACGTCTTTCTGAGCAAGGCTCCGGCGAAGGTGGTGGAGAGTATTCGGGCGAAGCTGGCGGATTATGAAACGCAGTTGCGCAAGATTGAGGACAGCCTGGGAACGCCGGGCGAAAGCCCGGCGGCGGGGCAGAAGCCCTGGCCCCACGAAGAAAACGATGCATCGTGAAATTCTGGATGCGATTCATCGCGCGCTCGAAGAGGACATCGGCTCGGGCGACGTCACGTCACAGGCTTGCGTTCCCGCCGATCGGCGGGCTTCCGGAACGTTCCTCGCCCGAGCGCCGATGGTGCTTTCCGGCGTCACTCTCCTTTCGGCGATTTACGATGCGAGGGGCGGCGTCGAAGAACTCGCCATCGCCCACCACGATGGCGACCGCATCGAAGAAGGAACCCGGATCGCCACGGTTCGGGGTTTTGCCCGCACCTTACTGGAATGCGAGCGCGTGGCGCTCAACTTTCTCCAGCGTTTGTCCGGCGTTGCCACGCTGGCGCACGAATTCGCATCAGTGGTGGAAGGCACCAAATGCCGGGTCCTCGATACGCGCAAGACTACGCCCGGTTTACGCCGCCTCGAAAAAGCCGCGGCGGCCGCCGGAGGCGTGACCAACCATCGCATGGGGCTCTTCGACGCCATTCTGATCAAGAACAATCACATCGCGGCCGCGGGCGGGGTACGTCAGGCTATCGAGAACTCACGCGCCGCCGGTCTTCCGATCGAGATCGAAGTGCGCGCGCTCGACGAGTTGAATGAAGCTCTCGCCAGCGGCGCGACGCATCTGCTTCTGGACAACCTTTCTCCGCAACAGGCCGAGGAGTGGATTCGAATCGTCGACGGCCGCGCTACCGTGGAGCTCTCTGGCGGCATCGATCTGGACAGCGTGCGGTCTTACGCGGAAACCGGCGCGGATTTCGTCTCGGCCGGGGCCATCACTCATTCGGCGAAAGCAGTGGATATCAGCTTCCGGCTCGAACTGCTATGACGGTTTGGCTGAGGTCCACCGCTTCCACTATGAAGGACGCGGCGGCGCTGGCTGCCCGTGGCGAACCGCATGGCACCGTGGTTGTGGCGGAAACGCAGACCGCGGGTATGGGCCGCCACGGTCACTCCTGGTATTCCGAATCGCCGGGGGGATTGTATCTGTCGATCATTCTGCGCCTGCCGCTGGCTCCGGACGCCCTGCCCGTGCTGACTATGGCCCTCGGTCTGGCGGCGCGGCGCGCGGTCGAGGATCTGGCGGGCGTCGCGTGCGATCTGCGATGGCCGAACGATCTTCTGCTGAATGAGAAGAAACTCGCCGGCCTGATGGTTCAGGCCGCGGACGCGCCGGGCACCCAAGGCGCACTGATCGCGGGCATAGGCGTAAACGTCAACCAGACGGACTTCCCGCCGGACCTCAGTTCCATCGCAACTTCACTGCGCATCGAAACGGGCCGGGAGCATTCCAAGGAAGTTCTGCTCGACAGCATTGTAGCGGAGTCTCTCAGGTATGCCGATCTGCTTGCGGATCGCGGGAAAGCGCCGATCATCGAGCAGTTCGAAGCCCGGTCCAGCTACGTGCGCGGGAAGTCCGTCGAAGTCGAGGCTGTGGGTCGAACGATTGCGGGAGTCACCGCCGGTCTGGACGATAACGGATTCCTGCTGGTCCGGACGCCCACGGGTATCGAAACCATAGTCGCGGGTGGTGTGCGTGCACGCGCCTGACTCCCGCTCCCTCCAGGTACGCAGCGCTCCGCGCCGGTAACCGGAGTTGGTCGGCTTCAGGCAATAGCCAGGAAAAACGTGCGCGCGTAGCCCGCGTCTCCCGACATGCCGGCATCGCGGGCGTCGTGCAGAGTGACGTTGCCGAATCCCGCTTCGAGCAGCGCGCTCTGCGCAGCGCTCATGCTGTGACAGGTCTGGCGAACGGTGAAATCCTCGCGGCGCCAACCGGCTTTGTCATGCCGCCCGGACGAGTCGAAGGCGGTGATGTCGCATCTGCCGATCTTTGTCTCTTGGTCGTAAACGGACCGCGTGATGAAGGCACCATCGGGTTCGACAACGGCATCCGTGTTGTTCCAGTACAGAATGTAGGCCTCTTCACGATTGAGATCGAACAGGAACGGGGCGCCGGCTTTGAGATGCCGCCGAATGCAGGCGAAGGCCATTCCGAGCCCCGCGGTATCCGGCACGTGATTCAGGCTTTCGTAAACGCAATACGCCGCGTCGAAGGTGCGTCCCAGGGAAAACCGGCGAACGTCGGCGACCGTAAACTTCACGCCGGGGGCGTTCCGACGCGCATACCGAATCATTTCTTTCGACGAATCCACCCCGGCAATCTCATAACCGCGCTGCCGTATCTGTTCCGTGAACTGGCCGGTACCGCAGCACACATCGAGTACGGCCGCGCCGGCCGCCACCCTCGAAAGCAGAAGGCGCTCGACGATGGGAGCGGCTTCGATCCGGTAATCCGCGCCCCAATACCGGTTATAGAGCCGGGCGAATGGATCGTATTCCCTGTTTGGTTCCATCTGTTTCACGTACGTTCCGGATCACGCCGCCCTGGACTTAGTGTCCTACGCCCCGCCAATGCCATACTGAATTTATTCACGCATTATTCGTCCGGGAATGATTCACATCATCACCAGCGGTCAAACCGTCACCACTCCGAGGATCACTTTGCCGCGGACCGATATGTCGGGGGAATCCGCCAAAACCCCGCTCTACCGCGTGGTGCTACTGGACGACGACGATCACACTTACGATTACGTGATCGAAATGCTGCAGAAGATTTTCATCTTTACGGCGGAACAGGCATTGCGTCACGCGCAGGAAGTCGACTCGATGGGCAGGACGGTTTTGATCACCTGCGAACTGCCCGAAGCGGAGTTCGCGCGCGATCAGGTGCAAAGTTACGGCCGGGACTGGCGGCTTCCACGGTCCACAGGGTCGATGTCCGCGATTGTCGAACCCGCCGGAGATTCAGCCTGACGCGGCAACTTGAGCGGATTGGGCTGAAAATGGCTGCGATACGATAGTAGGGTGAAATTACACGCAGCCATTCCGGCTTTATTCGCTATTCCGGCATTGTTTGCCCAAGTCCCGACCATGCCGAGGACGGCCGCGCCCGCAGCCGCACCCGCACCCGCGCCAGCCGCACCACCGCCGGCGGATCCCGACAAGGTGGTTCTGACTATTGGAAATGAAAAGATAACCGAGGCTCAGTTCGAAGACATGATCAGCGCGATTCCCGCGCAATATCAGGCATATGCCCGTGGCGCGGGGAAGCGCGCTTTCGCGGAACAGATCGTGCAGGTGAAAGTGCTTTCGCAAGAAGCCGAAAAACGCAAGATCGACCAGGAACCCAAAGTGCGGGATGAGGTCACGTTCCAGCGCCAGAATCTCCTTGCCCAGGCGATGTTCCTGGCGCTGCAGCAAAGCGCCACGGTGGATGACGCCGCGGTTGAAAAGTACTACAACGAACACAAGAGCGACTACGAAGTGCTCAAGGCCCGGCACATTCTGATTCGCGTCAAAGGCGCTCCCATGCAGGCCATTGCCGGCAAGCCGGAATTGACCGATGAAGAAGCGCTGGCGAAGGCGCAGGCAATCCGGAAGCGCCTGGTGGGCGGCGAGGATTTCGCAACCGTTGCGAAGGCCGAATCGGACGATGCGGGATCGGGCGCGCAAGGCGGCGATCTGGGCGAATTCCGCAAGGGCATGATGGTTCCCCCGTTTGAACAGGCGGCCTTTGCCGCCAAGGTGAATGAAATCACCGAACCGGTGAAATCGCCGTTCGGTTATCACCTGATCCAGGTCGAATCGCATGTCACGAAGAGCCTGGCCGAGGTCCGGCCGGAGATCGAAAAGAAAATACGCCCGGAGATCGCGCGCACGGAGGTCGCAAACCTGCGCAAGGGCGCCACTGTCCAGATGGACGATGGATTCTTCGGTCCGGCTCCTGGTGCGGCTCCCGGGATTGGCGGGGTCCCCCGTCCGGGGGCTCCCGGTTCCATAGTCCCCGGTCCGGCCACGAAGTAAATCGTGCGGCTATTCGCGGGCACCTCCGGCTTTTCCTATCCGGCGTGGAAACCGGATTTCTATCCGCAGGATCTTCCCGCCAAACGATTCCTCGAACACTACGCCTCGCGGCTGAACAGCGTGGAGGTGAATTATACCTTCCGCCGCCTGGCCGGCGCCAGCGTACTCGAAGGCTGGTTGAACGCAACTCCGGCCGATTTCCAGTTCGCATGCAAAGCGCATCAGACGCTGACGCACATCATGAAGATGAAGGACGCGGAGAGCTTCACGGAGGTGTTTCTGAAGTCGCTCGAACCTCTGCGCGCGGCGCGGCGGCTGGGCCCGATTCTCTATCAATTTGCGCCTACTTTCAAATGCGATTTGGCCCGCCTCGATGGCTACCTGCCGCTGCTTCCCGCCGACATCCGCTTTGCGTTTGAATTCCGCCACGTGTCCTGGATGGTGGATGATGTCTATAAACGGCTTGCCGGGAGGAACATTGCGCTCTGCCTCGCGGAGTCCGACAAGCTTGAAGTCCCGAAGGTGTTTACAGCGGACTTCGTCTATTTTCGTTTGCGCAAGGGCGACTATTCCGAGGCGGGCCGCGCGGAGATCGCGGAACGCGTCCGGGCACTGCTCGACGGCGGCCGCGACGTGTATGTTTACTTCAAACATGAAGAGGATCCCCGGGGCGCGATTTGGGCGGAGGATTTACTCAAACAGACGCAGGCTGAATAAGTGCTGTGGATTCGAGGTCTCGCATTCACTCTGTTGGTTCCCTGCGTCGTTGGGGGTTATCTTCCTTACCTGATTTACCGGGGCAGGAGCGCACCAGGCGGGCTGTGGCAGGTTGGCTGGCTATTGGTTGGCCTCGGCGAAATCACCTATGGCTTGTGTTTGTTGGCATTCCTGATGTCGGGTGGAACGCCGGCGATCTTCTTCACTCGTCGTCTGAGGTTTGTGCTGGGCGAAGAACCGTCGAAGCTCGTTCGGCAGGGAATGTACCGATTCTCACGCAACCCCATGTACGTGGGGGTCCTGCTGGCGGTGTTCGGCCAAGCCCTGGTATTTGCTTCTATAAGAGTGGCGTTCTACGGCGCTATGCTTTGGCTGTTGTTTCATCTGGTCGTTGTCAGTTTGGAGGAGCCGCATCTCCGCAAGGAGCGCGGTGCATCTTATGACGAGTACCGCCGACAGGTCCCGCGATGGTTGGGTTGGCCGCGGTAGATTCCGGCGTGCTCTGTATAATTGGCACGAATGGGGGGGCAACGCGTCCATGCATCGGTCAACACCGGAGCCGGCGAGGCCGAGTTGCGGGACCTCGATCACGAAGACATCGATGCCATCGTGCGGTTCTGGTACGACAGCGGGGATAAGTTTCTCGAATTTCTCGGGATCGATCGATCTCTCCTCGGGACCGTGGAGGATACGCGGCGGCGTTTTCTTCGCGCCATTCCATCGGGCGATCCGGACCAGCAGAGTATCGCCTTCGCCACTACAGTGAATGGCCGATTTGCAGGTTATACCTTGCTCAACCGCTATACGTCCGAGATTAACTATTCTCATTGGCACGTCACAAATCCAAGTCTCCGAGCCTTGGGCCTGTCGACGGCTCTCTATCCGCACCGGATCAAGACCTATTTCGATGCAGCGCCGATAAATCGTCTGACTCATCAGACGCGCACAAGGAACGTCGCAGTGAACCGGATGCTCGACCGGTACGTGCCCGTTGCGGAGACGCGTTACATCGAACACCCCGATGGGGTGGCACTGCCTGGCGAGTTTCACCTGCGCTACGTGTTCCGGAAAGACATCCCGCGATTTTTCGAGACAGCTGGCGCGGTTTGCGAACCTGGCTCCGCCGGAACCACGAGGCAGTTCTATAATCCTACGCAGTCCTGACTTTGCGCGGCGCGCGTTTTCGCTTGGGTTGTTCGGCAACCGCTTCGGCCGATTCTTCCTCGCTGGACGATCCGGCTGCCACGGTGGCCGTCTTCGGAGGTTTGCGGGATTCGAGACTCTTTTTCAGAGCGTCCATGATGTCGATCACCGGGGCGATGTGCGGCTCGGGGGTTTCGACCACCTTATGGCCTTCAACCTTTGCGTCGATCATCCGGCGCAGGTTGGTTCGATATGTATCGTGATACTTGCCGGGTTCGAATTCCGCGGCCAGCGATTCCACCAGCATTTTGGCCAGATTCATCTCGCGCTCCGAAACTTTGCTGGTATCGGTGCGGAACTCTTCGGTGCGGCGCACTTCATCCTCGTAGTACATGGTGTGCAGAATCATGCCCCGCTCGCCCGGGCGGACTACGACGATGTGCTCCCGGTTATGCATGGCAATCTTCGCCACCGCGTAATATTTCGTGTCCTTGAGAGCCTCGAATAACAGCGCGTACGGTTTTTCGCCACCTTCGTCCGGCGCCATGTAATACGAGCTCTCCAGATAAACGGGATCCACGTCACCGGCCTTGACGAACTCCAGGATCTCCATCACCTTCGCGGTCCTGGGAGCGACCTTTTTGATCTCTTCGTCCTCGATGACGACGTACTTGCCCTTCTCGTACTCGTAACCCTTCACAATCTCGTCACGCGGTATGGGTTTGTCCTCAGCCTGGCAGTAGATCACCTGCTTGATCCGCGAATTATCGTGCTTGTGGAGCTGGTTGAAGCTCAGGGTTTCGCTGCGCGCGGCTGTGAAAAGTTTCACAGGGAGCGAGACCAATCCGAACGTTAGATGACCCTTCCAGACGCTTGTCGCCATATCCTTCCTTCACCGCGCACAACGGACCTGCGGCCTGTGCTCTTTTTTCTTTCACCGCGCACAACGGACCTTCGGCCTGTGCTCTTTTTTCTTTCACCGCGCACAACGGACCTTCGGCCTGTGCTCTTTCAGCTATAACATGGAATCAGGAACATTTCCAAGCGTTTATGTCTCTGCAGGAATACGAACGCAAGCGTGATTTCAACCGGACGCCGGAACCAAAGCCCGGAAAACCGGCATATGTAACGTCACAGGCCGGGCGTTTTTTCATCCAGCGGCATAACGCGACACGGCTGCACTACGACTTCCGGCTGGAGATCGATGGCACGCTCAAGTCCTGGGCAATCCCGAAAGGCCCCTCGCTCGACCCGTCGGTCAAGCACCTCGCAGCCATGGTGGAAGACCATCCGCTCGACTACGGCGATTTCGAAGGCAACATCCCGAAAGGCGAATACGGCGGCGGCAGCGTGATGTTGTGGGACCGCGGAACTTTCGAGCTGATCGGTGAAGAGAACGCCGCGGCGCAGATAGCCCGCGGCGATTTGAAGTTCCGGCTGCATGGCGAGAAGCTGAGCGGGACGTGGGCGATCGTCCACATGAAGAACCGCGGCAAGGGAAACGAGTGGCTGATCATCAAGAAGAAGGACGAGGCCGCGCAGACGCCCTGGGATATCGAAGCCTTAGCTCACAGCGTGAAGACCGGGCGCACTCAGGAGGAGATTGCGGCCGATTTGCCCCCGCATAAAAAAGCCACCGGTAAAAAAAAAGTAACAGCGGCAAATCCCGAGAAGGCGACCGGAGCCGTCCGCGCCCCCATGCCGGGGTTCTTCGATCCCATGGGCGCCACCCTGGCAGACCAATTACCCAAAGGCCCGGAATGGATCTTCGAAGTAAAATGGGACGGCGTCCGCAGCCTGGTTTACATAGACAACGGCAGCATTGAGCACAGTTCGCTGAGCATTTACACGCGGAACAACAACCGATGCGAGCGTCAATATCCGGAGTTGCAGGTGGTACCGCACTATGTCGACGCGGAGCAGGCCATTCTGGACGGCGAGATTGTCGTTCTCGACGGCAAAGGAGTCTCGCACTTCGAACTCATACAACCCCGGATTCACTCGCAGGACACGAATTCGATCGCGAAGATGGGGCAGAAGAACCCGGTGCATCTGTACGTTTTCGACCTGCTCTATCTGGATGGCTACGATCTGCGCCGCGTGCCGCTGATCGAAAGGAAGCGGTTGCTGCAGAAGATCGTAAAGCCGTATCCGCTGCTCCGCGTTTCGGATCATTTCGAAAACGCCGGCGAAGATCTGCTGGAGGCCGCGCGCCAGAGCGGACTCGAAGGCCTGATCGCCAAGAGCAGGACGAGCGTTTACGAATCGCGCCGCAGCCGGAACTGGCTTAAGTTGAAGCTGACCTCCGAGCAGGAATTCGTCATAGCCGGATACACGCCGGGCGAACGCGAACACTTCGGGTCGCTCGCGCTCGGCTGTTACGAAGGTGGGAAGCTGCATTACGCGGGTAACGTGGGCACTGGTTTCAACGCGAGAAACCTGGCTGAACTGTGGGCGCTGCTTGAGCCGCTGACAATTACCAAAATGCCCTTCGCGGCGGCGGACAAGATTCCCAAAGGCACGGTTTGGGTGAAGCCGAAGCTGGTGGCACAGATTAAGTTCGCTAATTGGACAGGTGACAAGAAGCTTCGCGCGCCGGTCTACCTTGGTCTGCGGGATGACAAGGCATCCAAAGAAGTCAGCCGTGAAGTAGTTCCACCGGCGGGCTTTCTTCCAGCAGACAGGAAGCAAGTGACTACCACAATCGACGGGCACAGCCTCAAGTTCACGAATCTGGATAAGCTTTACTATCCCGAAGACGGCTATACCAAGCGCGATCTGCTGAACTATTACGACTCCGCCGCCGCGCTTCTATTGCCGCATCTCAAGGACCGGCCGCTTTCGCTGAAGCGCTATCCGAACGGGATTCATGCGGAATATTTCTTTCAGAAAAACACGCCGGCGGGTTATCCGTCGTGGCTGCGCACCGAGACGGTAGACCGGATTCGATACGTGCTGGCAGACGATCGTGCCAGCCTGCTCTATCTCACGAACCTGGGCTGTATCGATCAGAATCCCTGGATGAGCCGGGTTGGATCGCTGGAGCATCCGGACTACATCCTGATCGATCTCGATCCGCAGGAATGCGAGTTCGCGAAGATTGTGGAAGCGGCGCTGCTGGTGAAGCAGAAACTTGATGCCATCGGGCTCACGGGTTATCCGAAGACCACGGGCGGGGATGGAATGCACATCTACATTCCGATTGAACCGGTTTATTCCTACGAACAGGCGCGCACGTTCGCGGAAGTGATTGCGCGGATGATCGCGGCGGAGCGGCCGGAGCTTTTTACTACGCCGCGATCCGTCGCCGCGCGTGAGAAGAACCGCGTGTATTTCGACTACCTGCAGATTGCCGAGAGCAAGACGATATCCGCGCCATACGTGACGCGGGCTTATGCGGGAGCGCCGGTGTCGACGCCGCTCACGTGGGATGAGGTGAAGCCGTCGCTGCTGCCGAGTCGGTTCAATATCGGGAATGCACCGGAGCGGTTCGCGCGGGTTGGCGATTTGTTCGCCGGTGTGTTGAAGAAGCCGCAGCGGATTGAGAAGGCGTTCAGTCGGCTGGAGGCGCTGCTGAAACGTTAGTGGGTGTGCCAAGGCCGGCGGGGCAGAGGTTGCGATAGAAATGGCAGGCGCGGCAGCGATCGCCTTCGTTGAGGTCGAATTGCAGCGTGTCCTGGGCGGTACGGAGTGCGGCGAGAAGATCCTCTACTTTGCGATCGAGCGGGACTTCGACAAGCTTGTTCGGGCGCAGGAAATGGAGCCAGGCGTGGATGGGGCGCTTGCCGAAGGCGCGTTCGATGGCGAGGCCATAGAGCGTTAGTTGCGGCGCGTAAGCTTCGGCATGGATCGCCTTGTCGGTCTTGTAATCGACGATTGTGATCTCACCGTCGTGTTCGAACCAAAGGTCCACCGTGCCGCGGACGAGGGTGCCTTCCACGTCAACGATAAAATCCCATTCGCGCTCGGCGCGGGCAGACGAAGCGGCGCGAATCCCAAGATCGCTGGTTAGGAATACATCGGCAAGGCGCTGGGCTTCAGCGGAGTACGTGCCCGATTTTCCGGCGAGGATTTCATGGACGAATGAGCCCAGATCCGCGGCGCTTTCGTCGGCTTCGTCTTCTTCGGGAAGATCTTCGGGGTCGAAGTTCGACGACCTTCCGCCGTTCCAGCCGATGTAGCGCTGCAGGTAATACTTGCGCGGGCAGTCCGCGAAGACGGCGAGCGACGTCACGTTGACCGCTGAATCGTACTGGCCTGAGATTAAGGGACGGCCCAGCGCCGGGACATCGCCGTGGCCGCCGTTGTCAGCGCTCGATGCGTGCAGAGCGGGCGGTTCGGCTTCCGTTTCAAGGATAGAAATGTCGGCGGACGGTTGCAGCGCGTCCACGATTTTCGCCCAGTTTTGGGGCGCTCTTTTACCGCGTGAATAAGAAAGGATCAGATGCTCTTCCGCTCTGGTCATGGCCACGTAAAGCAACCGGTGCTCTTCCCGCTTCTCGCGCCCTTTCAACTCTTCGGAGTTACGCAATTGCCAGGAGTCGTCGAGGCCGGAATTCCTCTTTTTGCCGGCGGGATCGTTCCAGGCGATGCCCAGGCCGAAGGTTGGCGTGAAAGTCACCGGCGCCGAATTTCGCTGCGTGCCTTTGTCCATGGCGGCAACGATGGTCACGGGGAATTCGAGTCCCTTGGCGGAGTGCGCGGTCATCACCTGAACGGCATTGCCCTGGTCTTTGTCCGAAAGATCCGACTCGAGGTTGATGGCCTTTTGCAGGCTCTCGATTTCACTTAAGAGGTCGAACAGCCCGCGTTGTTCGCCTCTGGTGCGCGCAAGGTGAAGGAATCTCTCCACGTTATCGCCGGGGATGGCGCCGGGAGTCCATTGAAAACCGCAGTCAGTCAGGGCGCGCACGAGCAGGAGTTCGAGAGGGATCACCGGTTGTTCCGCTCTCCAGCGTTTCAGATTTTGCGCAAAGCGTTCGATCCTGGCGGCGTCTTCGGGCGCGAAATCCGCCAGTTTGGCACGGTCGTGCGAGATCATATTCAATCCGCCGGAGAGCGATCCGGCCAGCGTTCCCGGCAGGAGCCGGATTCGCAGCAGAGCCTCGTCGCCGATGCCCACCAACGGCGAGCGCAGGACGGTCGCAAGGGCGATCGTATCGCGGGGATTGGCGATGGTGTGAAGCAATGCCGTAATGTCCCGCCCTTCGCGCGACAGGAGAAAGGACTGGCGGCGTCCGCTTACGTAGGGAATTCCGGCGTGGTCGAAGGCTTCAAGGATCGGCTTCATCGACTCGCCATTCCGGCACAGTACCGCGAAATCGGCGAAATCGGCCTGGCGAGTTTCGCCGCCCGCGCCGAGTTCGAGGGCGCCGCGAAGCGAAAGAACGCGATGAGCGATCCAGCGGGCTTCCCTGGCGGCCGGCTCGTCCTCGTCGGCTTTGTCATTGTCGACGCGGATCTTCATGACTTCTATGGAAGGTGTGGGTTTGTGCGCAAACGAGGCGCCCGCGACGAGTTCCCGCGGGTCGATTCCCTCCGCATCGTTCAGAAGCGACTCGACGCAACGCAGGATACCGGGCCGGCTGCGGAAATTGTGCACTAACTTGACGGAGTGCTTGCCGGAAGTGTCGATCGTGGTCCGGTACTCGTGAAAAATCTCGGGACGGGCATGGCGGAATCCATAGATCGATTGATTGACGTCGCCGACGGCAAAGAACACGTCTTCGCCGCGCACCAGTTCAATCAGGTCGGACTGCAGTTGGTTGATGTCCTGAAATTCGTCGAGCATCACCTGGCGAAACTGCGCGCGGATGCGGGTCTTCACGTCTTCGTTGCGGCGAAGGAGATCGACCGCGCGGCGTTCGAGGTCGTTGAAGTCGAGAGCGCCGAGCACCAGTTTGCGCTCGGTATAGAAATCGTCGAAGCGCGCGAGGACGTCGAAGATAAGCGCTCGAAAACGGGATGTGTGGCGATCCACGGCCGCCGCGATCAGATGCGGAAGAGCATCTCTGAACGCTTCGAGCGCCGCTTTTTCCGACTTAGGGACACTGCCAAGACGGATCCCATGGGCGTTCACGAGTCGAACGAATTCTTCAAGAGAAGCGGTATCCGCCGTGGACAGCCTTTCAGCCCAGGCCCGTAACGCATAGCGGTGTCTGTGCTGCGCGTCGCTGAGATTGGCTGGCCAGTTCGAGAGGAGCCCCAGCAGCATTTCCGCCATCCCGGGCGGGGTCACATCCGCACCCGGATTTTCCATGGCGCGAACCTCGGCGATGGTTTTTCCGGCGGAGCGGATGCCGTCGTACGCGTTCCGGAGATCGTTGGCGAGATAGGGGGTTTGCAGCGCTTCGATGAGTTCCAGAGCTTCGGTGCGCCGGTGTTCGACGAGGTCGTCCAATGCAGCGTTCAGGCAGGAATACTGAAGTTCCTCGGATTCGCGCGCATCGAGGACGGTGAACCGGGGATCGATCCCGGCGGCGATGGCGTTTTCTTTGAGCAGGCGCGCGCAGAAGCCGTGAATGGTCGAGACCCAGGCCGATTCGAGTTCGCGCAGCCGAAGCGGATCGTGCGCGAACAGTTCCGCCAGCTTCGCCTTCATGTTGGCGGCGGCTTTTTCGGTAAAAGTGACAGCGAGGATGTGGCGCGGGTCGAAGCGGTGGACCTCGATCAGGGACCGGTAGCGCTCGACGAGGACTGTTGTCTTGCCCGAGCCGGGTCCGGCTACGACACACGCGTCGAGCTTGCGGTAATCGATGGCGCTGCTTTGGTCGGATGTGAAGTTAAGCACTGCCCGCCTTTTCGATTGCGACGAGAGTTTCGACGCGGCAGGCGGCATTGAAATCGCACCAGCGGCATTGTTCGACTTCTTCGGGATGCGCGCGAACTTCTCCGCCGAGGAAGCCGGCGAGACGTTCGATGGTGCGAGCTTTGGCGTCGGTGCTCCAGTTCTCCGGCATCGGCTGGAATTGGAGTTCAGTGCCGGGAATTTTCCCCCAGCCATAACGCTCGTCTTCGCGCACGGCCCAGAACAGCACGGCTACGGGATTCAGATGCAGGTTTTCGCGGGCGGCGAGGGCGTATAAAGGCCCCTGCAGACGGGTACGGCTGGCGACCAGTTTCTGTACATTCGCGGTCTTGCTGCTTTTGTAATCGACGATGACACAATCGTTTCCGAACTTGTCGATGCGATCGACGCGGCCCTTCACGCGGATCCCGCCGGGGAACTCGATGGTCAAGGGAACCTCCGCGTCGGATGAATCCGGCGTCCACAGGTCGTTTGCACTGACACGCCGCGCGATTTCGCGGAACTGGATTCTCTCGACTTCCAGCCGATAGCCGCGGGGAAGGTGCTCGGTGCGGCAAGCTTCGTCGAATGCGGCTTCAAAATGTTCGACGAAATCGCGGCCCTTGTCGGCGAGCCAGCGCTCCAGAGCGGCGTGCAGAATAGAGCCGGTAACGCGGGGCTGAAGGCGTTTGTCGGGACGCTCGGGCGCGCCTCTTAACGCGAGCGTTCTGCCGCCAAAGAATTTGAACCGGCATTGCGCGAGATCCTCCAATGCAGTCATGCTGATGGACTGGTGGAGGCGCGCCATCCCGGCTTGCAGATCGGACGCGCCGACACGGCCGGCCTGGCGCAGGCTCGCGGCGGCAACCCTGGGGACCGATCGGCAGAGCTGGGCTGGTTCGGCTTGCCAATTGAAATCCAGGAGCCGGGAACGCTGCACGGATTTCCCGGACACATCGTGATCCGGATAGCTGAGGAACAGTGAATCCGCGGCGCGCGTGCACAGGGAATCGAACAACCAGCGCTCCTCGCGCTCGTAATCGGCCGCGTTCCGCAGAGGAATGCCGGCGGCGCGCAGACGATCGATATCGCTGTCGGGAAACAGCAGATTGCGGGGATGCTGGCGTGGAAAATCGCGATCGGTCATGCCACAGACGAAGAGCGTGCCGACATCCCACTGGCGCGCTTCATAGGCGTTCATCACGTGGACGACGCCGGCACGGTCGTCAATTGGATGGAGAACGGCGGTATCGA
>Ga0181521_10004558_pt1 | contig 15736 bp, 15 predicted proteins | sample PEATcosm2014_Bin_32_FD_119764 | JGI IMG/M metagenome (GOLD analysis project Ga0181521, IMG submission 119764) | Peatland microbial communities from MTU Mesocosm Facility, Houghton, MI, USA - PEATcosm2014_Bin02_60_metaG | ecosystem: Environmental > Terrestrial > Soil > Wetlands > Peat | place...
ACTGAGCCATACTTGCTGATTGAAGGTAAGGTGCAGAACGTGGATAATGTAATCCACGTCCTCGCCCGGCGTGTGGAGCGGCTGAAGTCGAAAGAGAACGCGCCGCTTACGCCGGCAATGAGTTCACACAATTTCAAATGAGACTGCGTTGTCAATAAGGCGGTTGGGAGTGTATGGGTGGGGCATCGTCGCGCCCAAATCACCCAACATCGAAGCCTTCCGCAAGAACCTCGCGTCCGCCGAGACCTGGCTCACGCCGTTCGACGGATTCGGCCCCGATAACTTTCTCGTCGGCACGCCCGAGTTTTGTTTTTCCGACTATGAAGGCTGGATCAAGAGCCGCTTCGCTCCGCGCCATTATCAGAAGCTGAAAGAAAAGATGGGCATGCCGTCGCTCTACGCGATCGGCGCGTTTATCCAGTCGCTCTCCCAAAATCCCGGCATTGAAAAGGAACTCCGCGAGCTCGGCAATCGGGCTCACGTCTATGTCGGCACCGGACTCGGAAGCCTGGACACAACCTACAAGGCGAGCATCGCGCTCTACAAATCCCAGATCCGATGGGATTCTTTCTGGGCCGCGCCGGAGCGCAATTCCGAACTCCGGGACAATCGCGGCGCACATCCCGATGCCCCGCCACAAGCCGAACAGGAAGAGTGGAACCGCTACTGGATGGCCCGTTCGCCCGAGCTTCAGGAGTATCTCGCGGAACTGTCCGAAATCGACGGCCTGAGCATCCATGATGGCGAAGTCGCAACCGCCAAGCTTCACCTGATCCGCGAAAAAGAAAAGCGCCACGCGAAACTGCGGGAAAAGTGGAACACTCCCGAACCGCCCTGGCACGTCTCCGCCGACGTGATCTGGAACATCCATAACACGCCGGCGGCACAGATCTCGATCCTCGGCGGAATTACCGGCCTCGCGTTCGCGCCGGTTGCCGCATGTTCCACATTCGGCGTAGCCCTGGGGCTTGCGGCGCGCGCCATACAGTCGGGAGAAGCGAAACTGGTCGTCGTCGGCGCCACGGACGGGCCTCCGCATCCGCTTACGGTGGGTGCGTTCTACAACGCCCGCGTGCTTTCGGCGAGCCGAACCGTGTCAGTCCCTCTGACGGGACTTCAGGGCACGCACATCGCCGGCGGTTCCGTTGTCTGGATCGTCGCCGACTACGACTACATGCAGTCGAGAGGGTTCAAACCGCTCGGCATGGAGCTCGTCTCCGTGGGACTCAGCTCCGATGCGTACCACATCATCACGCCCTCCATCGAGGGTCCCAAAGCCGCTATTCATCAGGCCATGGCCAACGCGGGCGCTGCGCCCGGCGATATCGGAACCTGGGACCTGCATGCCACCGCGACGCCAGGCGATTACTCCGAAGTCGCTACCTTGCGTTCCGTTCTTCCGGGCTCGGTGCTGGTCACGGCTCGAAAAGGCACTTTCGGCCACGGCATGAGCGCCGGCAGCGGTTGGGAATTGACCGCGCAATATATGGGATACGAACAGGGCCGACTATTTCCGACGCCGCTCATTACCGAAAGCCTCAATCACGCCATCGCTGGCGTACACAATTACTTCGTGTTCGACCGGCCTTGCGACTTCCCCGCCGGCAAGCGGAGCGGAAAGCTCTCCATGGGCATTGGCGGCATCAACGCCTGCATCATTTCACGCCCGTGGTAAGTTCGGAAGCCGTAAATTGGAAGCCGCCGGTTTCGACTTTCCCGGCCCGCTTCATCTGGACAAATATACGGTACGTCCCAGCCGTGGGCACTCCGTAAGGGAACGACACTACCGGCCCGGGCTTCGTCTCGTGCATGGCCATCATCGCCGCCGGCGAAGCGACGCCAACCGATGCCATCGCAACCGAACCAGTCGGATGCACATGCGCAAAGACGGAGCCATCCGTCTTGATGAACTCCGCGTGCCCGCCCATCCCCATATAAGGTTCCAGATCGCCCACAGGGTTACCGTCGGGGCCAACGATCTCGAACGAGAAGAGATTGAGCTGCGTTGCGGCAATGGGCTTTGTCTTGTCGCGCAGCCAAACCATGTCGAATCCGTCGCGTGGCAAACTCGGACCGTCCGCATCGTCGCCCGATACCGCGTGGCCATGCACCTCGGGCAGCATCGCCTCGCCAACCGCCGTCTCCGCGAACCCGCTCTCATGCACGATGTCGCCATAGATCCGGTACGTTCCGCCACGCAGAGAGGGCAGGGAAGTCGCGAAGAACCCCGTCGCGGTCTGATCCGGATGCAGATGGTGGACGCGGTCCATTTCCGGCCAGCGTACCAGAAACAGGTGCATCAAATGACCGTGGTCGGGAACCAGATCGTCGAGCTTTCGTAATGCAAGCCAACCCGGATCCGTGATCCGCAGATCCATCTGGCCAGGCGTGCTCAAGGCCAACTGAATCCCGAGCGGCCTGAAAAGCTTCTGTTTGGAAACCGCGTCGTCCTCACCCCACCACACGCTGCCGCCCCACAGTGCCAGCACCAGCACCACCGATGCGCACGCCATGGCAATCCGGCGATTGCTCTCCACCGCCGCGCCCACAATCGCGACGAGGCCCACCGTCAGGAATACCATCATGCCGATCAGAAAGTAACTGACCCCGCGCTGCATCGGCCGTATCTTCAGCGCCACGGCCGGAACCGGAACCGGCAACTCGCCCGCCCCGTTTTTACCGATGGCTCGAATATGCACTTCCCACGATCCGGCGGCCATCAGCCACAACGAGCCTTCGAATAACTGCGGATCGTCATGAGACCGCTGCGCGATGTCCGCCACAGGCGGGTGCGTCGCCGCGATGCCGGTCATCGGCGTGGGCGTAAGCTGGATCTCCCGCACATCCGGCGACAGCGTGCGCACCTCGATGCGCGCAATTCCCGGAATCACCTCCGGCGGACGGATCGCGACCAGAATCGGATACGGTCCGGCTTTGCCTTGAAAGAAAACATCGGGGCTGCCCACGTGTGCCATCGCACTGGCCGCGAAAACACCCGCGAGCAACAGCGACCTAACGCCGTACACGCTTCAGCCAGTCTCCCGCGCCCATGCCGAGCCACGCCGAAACAATCGCGCATGCCAGTGCAATCGCCATCCCAACCCGAAATTGCGCCGCAGTCTCATAGGGAACAAACCGGTACGTCGCCCCATAGCTTTGCGGGCTCTGAAAATAGGAAAAATAAATACTGCCGAAGAATGCGTTCCGCGCGGCGGGCGATTGCAGGAAATCGGCAAACAGCCACTCCACCGGCACCAGGACCCCGAAGAAGGACACGCCCGATACAGCAGCCTGTTTCCATTTGCTCCAGGCGGTCATTCGCGGCCACAGCAGGTCCAGCACAAGCGCGGGCATAAGGACCAGCAGCGGGAAATCGGCCGGAATAAACTGCTTCACTTCATGCATCACCGGGCCCAGCTTCGGTTGCGCCGGGAAGAGCGGAAGAATCCACAGCAGCCCCAGTATGAAGGCTGTATAGATTGCGCCCACCGTTGTCGCCGCCCAGCGCAGTCCGGTGGCACGGGAAGCGATCGCGAGTACGATGGGCGTCAAAATGCAGATAACCCGGTAACAAATTGCCGTATGCAGAAAACTGCGGTTCGTCAATTCGATAACCGCCGCCAGCAACGCGACCAGGATCATGCTGTTCACATAAAGGAACAACCACTCGAGCCTGTGCCGCACGCGCCCCGCGGTTCGGTTCATGCTTGCGGCAATCAACGTCATCGCGCCGATTTCCACTGCAACTATGCCGATCGCCGCCGCGATATGCGGTGGACTGAGGATCTTCACATCGAGTCCGTACGCGTTGTGCCACCAGTCGTCGAACGGAGCGGATGTAATCATGGTGAACCCGCCCCACGCACAGATGAATGCGCCCAGCGGCCCGTGGAAACCGAGCACGTTGACCGAGGTTTTGTCTGCGGAAGCCGACGCCCGCAGCCGGGATTGCGCGAATGTGGTCCACAGAATCAGGTATCCGCACGTTATCGCCGCGATCACCCCGCACAGCTGCATCGCTATATGCGGGGGTGTCCAGAAAGTGTCGCGGCCGATCGAGCGGTGCCACGAGATGTCCCAATGCGCACCGATCATCGCCGACGTCACACCGAGCACCGAGAGCCAAATGTACCAGGGAATTCTGCGCATACGAATAGCCTGTTACTATCCTAAAACGGCCCCATTTTTCCGGAATCCATTACGGCTGCCCGGGAGTCGGAATAATAAGCCTGCATGGTAAACCCCTGGCTCATCGCCATCTCCGTGATGCTTGCGACGTTCATGGAGGTCATCGATACGTCCATTGCCAGCGTGGCGCTGCCCCACATTGCGGGCAGCCTTTCCGCCACTACCGACGAAGCCACATGGGTGCTCACCAGCTATCTCGTGGCGAATGCCATTATTCTTCCGGCCAGCGGCTGGTTTGCTCTCCGCTTCGGCCGCAAACGTTTCCTGATCGCCTGCATCGTGATCTTCACCGCTTCGTCCTTCATGTGCGGCGCGGCCACCAGCCTGGGGATGATTCTGATCGCGCGCGCCGTCCAGGGCGCCGGCGGCGGCGCGCTGCAGCCGTTGTCGCAGGCGATTCTGCTGGAAAGTTTTCCGCCGCAGAAGCGCGGTCTGGCAATGGCTGTCTTCGGCCTCGGCGTGGTCGTCGCTCCGGTGCTCGGTCCCACGCTCGGCGGATGGCTTACCGACCAATACTCGTGGCGCTGGGCCTTCTACATCAACATTCCGATCGGCGTCCTTGCCGTCTTCATGCTGTCCCGCTTCGTCACGGACCCCCCGTATATCAGGGATGCGAAGCCGGGTAAGATCGACGCCATCGGTTTCGGACTCCTCGGCATCTCGCTCGCCTGTCTGCAGATCATTCTCGATAAGGGGCAGGAAGAAGACTGGTTCGGCGCCGTCTGGATTCGCTGGATGACGGTCATTATGATTGCCACGCTGATCGGATTTCTGCTCCGCGAATTGAAAATCGTGGCCCCGCTGGTGAATCTCAGAGTATTCCGCGATCGTAACTTCGCGATTGGATGCCTGTTGATCGGCCTGTTCGGCGGCGTGATCTATGGAGTGATCACTCTGCTGCCGCTCTTCTATCAGACGCTGCTCGGCTACACTGCGCTGGCGGCCGGCATCGCGGTAAGCCCGCGCGGCATCGGCGCGATCATGATCATGCCCGTGATCGGCGTTCTCACGGGGCGGCTGGACAACCGCTTGCTCATTATCACCGGCTTCGTGGTATTCGGTTTGACGAGCGTCTGGATCGGAAATCTGACGCTCGAAATCTCGCCAACCTCCGAGCTATGGCCCATCGTGATCAGCGGCGCCGGGACCGGAATGGTTTTCGTGCCTCTGGCGACCATTACCATGGGCACGCTGAAGAACGAGCAGATCGGCAACGCCAGCGGCCTGTTCAACCTGATGCGGAATGTGGGCGGCGGAATCGGCATTTCCATGGTGAACACGCTGGTCGCGCGGCATCAGCAGATCCACCGCGCGGAACTGGTACAGAATCTGGTGCCCACGAATCCGGCGTTCCAGCAGACCTTCGACGCCACTCGCGGCGTGATGTCGCAATACGCAGGCCCTGTTGTAGCGGGCCAGCGAGCATACGGGCTGATCCAGGGCACGCTGGGACAGCAATCAGCCGCTTATTCGTATGTCGACGTGTTCCGCTATCTCGCTCTGGCTTGCTTCGTGTGTGCCGCTATTGTCATCTTCATGAAGCGCGTGCGGGCCCGGAAGGGCGCCCCCGCCATGGCCCATTAGCGATCAGCCCCGATTACAACAAAATACGTTTGTCATGGTGGTCTTCTCTTCGTTGATAACTCGGTCCACCTGTATTCCCCGGCAAACACGGTGGGCTTTTACAGCAATGCAAGTTTCTGGGCGATGTCCTTCAGTGTCGTCACCGGCTGCGCCTTAAGCCACTTCACTACGCGCGGTTCTGGCCGGTCGCGACTGAACTCCGAGGGGACGTTCGTATCGAGGAGATAACCGTTCACAGGTCAACAGGGCGTCCGATGGACGGGTTACGGCTGAAATCGAGGTTGAGGCCCCGCAGCGGTGCGAACAGCTCCTCGATATCCTCCGCGGGCGCGGCTACCGGCGCGGGGGATTTCTCGTCGAGGGCGTCGAGCGCCTGTTCGATCAGTTCGTCCGCGTCGTGCAGGTGGCGGCTCTGAATCTGCGCGTTCACGCGCTGCACCAGCTCCGGCTTGTGAATCTCAAGGTTCATGGTCAGGCTCTCCCTTCAAAGGTTATCGCGAACGTCGCATTTTACGCGGTCCCTCTGCATTTGTCACGACAGCGTCGAGCCGCCTTACAGCTTCAGCAACGTCACGGGATGACCAACGCTCGATTCCTCGTGCGGCATCAATGACTCCGGCGCGGCGACTATCAATCCGGCGTGGCCATCGCGAGGGATGGCCGGTCTTCGTTGTAGTGCGTCTCCAGCTCGCAGTAAGCGACCAGACTGTTATCCGCCTTCTGAACCGTCCAGCCTTCCGAGCTCTCGAAATGATGCCAAGGCGTCGTCGCGGTGGTAGCTCTCTCCTGCATGGTTCCTCCTCCGGTTTTGGGGCTCGCAGCGTACTGCTGATGCACCCGTCCGGTTACGCCGAATCCGTTTGCGCCTCACCAGAAACATCGCCGGCAAGCCGGCAGCGAGCAGTACGAAGTAACCGGGCTCCGGAGTTGTGGCGTTTATTACGGGGTCGTAAATGGGACTGTAGACTCCAGGTTGTGAATCGGGGAAGTGTGTGTAGACCTGCAGCGTATCGCCGGCATTAAAAGGGTCCGCTCCCTCAAATGAAACGAACCCCGCCGTGGAAGTAGCGTACTGAGGATTGATGACCGTGTGATTTGGGATTTGGATCGTGAGGTCGGTTACCTCGAATGGGGTGTTGGCGGGAATAAGAGGGTCCCTGATTTCGAGCCACTCGACCGGAGCCGGGTTGTGAGTCGTGATGACGGTTATATTTACATCAGCCTTCAAAGCGGTGCCCCCTGTCACCATCAAAACAGCGAGTAGAGAAGTCCATCGGGCGTTGACCGTTTTTTTCATGTGAGCCTCATGCGCGTTATTATGACAATCTATTTTCGTTGAACATTTCCGATCCAGAAATCGTCGCCATTCTGATAGACGATCGCAGTGATCCGCTCGCCCACCGCCAGCTTCGAGAACTCGGTGGCGTTCTTAACCGGATACCCCATCGTCATCGCGCCCATGAATCCCGGGATGGCCTCGTGCTTGATCGTCGCCACGTGACCCGCGGCGTCGAGGCCGGTTACGTAGCCGCGCATCTGAAAATCATTCGACGGTCCCGAAGATTTCGTAGTCCGGTTCAGCGCTGGAGGGATCGCCGGTGCACGCATCCGTCGCTGAAAATGGGGACGGCCAGTGGTGTGCGGGTAGTCAGCGTTGCGTTCGAGTGGCCTGGCGAATTCCATCCGCCAGCACCGCATAGGACCGGGGTTCAGGAGTGTAGGCGCTCCGGGACCTGCGCGTGGAGCAACGCCCGGACAAGACCTTCATCGGGTGGACGGAGCGGGGATTTACACTCCTCGGATATCGGATCACGAAGTGAGGCGTGACTCGCGTTGCGCCTTCGGGATTGGAGGATTTCAAGAGCGTACTGTCCGGCTTTATGAGCAGGATGGGCCGCCGGAGGAGATCCGGCGGCCCGTCGGGCAATACGTTCGGCCCTGGAAGCAGTGGGCGGCCGGCGGTATTCAGGATGTCAGTGCTATGTTCCGCGTGACTTGGCGGATTCCATCCGCCACCCGTTTGCGCTTCACCAGCGCCATCGCCACCAAGCCGGTGGCGAGCAGTGCCAAGTAGCTGGGCTCAGGGATTGCGGGGGTTTTTCCTCCCCCGCCTGGGGGTGGGGGGAGAGGCGGGTCGTTGGTGGTACCGGCAATGTCGAAAATGATAGATCCACTACCCCGATAGACCGATTGTTGTGGGGGTGTGGCTCCGCACGGGAGGGTCGGATCTGTGCAAAATGCGTCTGTATAGTTCAAGGTGATCGTGAAAAGTGTCGTTCCTGAGTCCTGGTCGTTCACGCCGGAGTTATCGACAGGCGTGAAAAATATAGGAAAGTTAGATGTGGGGGGTGGAACTGGGACGGCAAGGTTACCCGAACTATTACTTGTCATCAAATTGGTAGCGGAGGCACCAACATAAGCAAAATTCATTAAGTCGTCTGGATCGGACGACGTGCCCTGCATAACGATAACGGATGTGATCGTCGTCGCCGATTGCGGGGCTTCTGTGATCGTAAAAAATACCGGCCCCGTCCCGCTATTTTCCAAGGCGCTGAACGTTTGGGGTCCAGAGACCGTGATTGTGGCCGATTGACCTAACAGCACTGACGGTCCTAAATTAAAAATGTTGGCGTTAGCGGACCCCGAGGGCAAAAGCGCCGCACAAAACGTGAGCAGCACGACAGCCGCGCCTCGCCATCCCGCTTGCTTACTCCAGAAACGGTTAAGCGCAAAATTCTTCATTGCGGACGCCTCCGGATTCAGCGTTCTCAGTCAGAGCTGCGTTCGAGCGGCTTGGCGAAATTCCATCCGCCACCCCGTTTGCGCTTCACCACCGCCATCGCCAACAAGCCGGTAGCGAGCAGCACCAAGTAGCCGGGCTCCGGGGCAAGAGGCGGTGGCGGTGGCGGAGGCGGGAAGGTCCAGGTTATGGTTGTCGGTTGCCCGAATGGCGCGGTCGTGTAATATATGGTTTCGTTTACCGAGTCGCCGGGAAGGATGCCCGGGATCTGCCCGGCCCCCCCCACGTAACTGTCGTGGAGAAGCCATTGGCACCAGGGGTACACGTGCCATAGTACGAGGGCATGGGGGTGTATGAGGTGAGTGCGGCTGCGCAACCAGTGATTGCATCGCCCGGGATGGGGGTCCATGTGAGCTCCAAATCAATGGCTGTCATACCTGTGTCGTTCTTGATGGGGTTGAGGGGTTCTGGGTTGTCGGCCAACAGTGGGGTCTTAGCTCCCGCCAGCAGCAAAAGAGCGACGATTGAACTCCCGACGGTCACCTTTTTCATCATGAACATTCTCATCTTCGACCCTCCACTTTCCGAATTTTGAACTTCAGATCGCGTTTGCCACCTGATATCCACGCTTTTGACGTTTGCTGATCGTATCACCGGCCTGCGGTTCCCCGCACCTAGTGAAAGTACCAGTAACAGACCGTTGAACTGCCCAGCGCCAGTTATGAGGGCCGTGTCTGCACTATTGCCTCTGACGTTGGCTCAGGTCTCCCTCTTCACCGGAAGCGAAGCCTTCATGCCATCCGCGCGGCCCGGGTTTCGTTTCCTGCGGCAGGGGCGAATGCTTGTTCCGTGGCGACGACCGCCCGGAACATACGCTACTAACCGGAACACCGTCAAGGTACTCTCGACCGGAACCCAAGTACGGTATCACAGCCAGTTCCCGAACTGTCCACGGCAAAATCGACCCGATCGCGGACGACTCTCGGGCGGCGACCTGCGGAAGCGACCGGAGATGTTCGATCACTACTGGGATCGCTGGCATCAGTAAAGGAAATAGGTTCTAGCTAATGCAGGATTCTCGGGGAGGCTTCGGTGGACATGGGATTCACGCCACCGCGATCTTATCGAAGGCAGTGCAAAGAAAAGGTGTAAATTAACGGAGCCGACTGGAAGGCCGGGTTGCTGGCGGCTCGAATCGCGTTAGCTCGAATTATCGGCTACCCCGGCCGCCGAGGAGACCAGACACAATATGCACTATATTCGCCGGCAAGCCGGATTTCCTGGAGCACCGGTATCCGCAATCCGGAAGGCATCTTTCGCCCTCGTCGCCGCGTCGATAATTTCCGCGGGATGCGGTGCCACCCCTGAGGCGTATCTGCAACGCGGCAATCGATTTTTCGATGCGGGCAAATATGACGACGCCGATATTCAATATCGAAAGGCAATACAGAAGCAGCCCACATTTGGAGAAGCTCACTACCGCCTGGCTCTCGTGGAACTCAAGAAAGACAAATCCTTCGACGCACTTGAGGACTTGCGGGCGGCTGTGCAATTCTCGCCTGACAATGAGTCGGCAATAGCCAAACTGGGTGAGCTCAGCATCTTTTTCTACAACGCGGACAGCGCGCACTCAACGCAGTTCTACCGGGAGGCGGTCCAGGCGAAAGACCAACTGGTGGCCCGGAATGTTGGCGGGTTCGATGCCCTGCGGCTACAGGGCGCTCTGGCAATGATCGATCGCAAACCCCACGAAGCCGTCGAGTACCTGCGGAAAGCGAATGCCGTCAAACCCGGAGATCTTGAGACGGCGCTCGGTCTGGCACGGGCACTGGCCGCGGACCATCAAACCCAGGCGGCCTTGGATTTCGCGCAAGGCTTGATCCGGAAATATAAGACGTTCGGCAAGACCTATGATTTTCTCTACGAACAATACCGGGCTGCGGGGAAGAGGGACGATGCCGAGAATATCCTCAAATTGAAGGTAGCCAATAATCCCGGACAAGCGGATTTCATCCTGGAACTGGCCCGCTACTATGCGGCCGCCTCCAAGCCCGCCGAAATGCAGGCGACGTTGCAGCGGATGCTCGATCGCTCCGCGGATTTTCCCGATAGCCGAATGCGTGTGGGGGATTTCTATAGCTCGCTCGGCAAACTCGACCAGGCAGCCCGGCTCTACCAGGAAGGCTTGGCGGCCAGCCCCAAAAACCCGGTTTCCTGGAGGAAGAGGCTGATTCCACTGCTGGCCGCTCAGCGCAAGTTTCCCGAAGCACTCCAGCAGGTGGACACATTACTGAAAGCTCGTCCGGACGACCCGGAGTCGAAGCTGGTCCGGGCACAGATCTGGCTGGAGGAAGGGAAACCGGAGAACCTCGATCCCGCTATCGTCGAGCTCCGCGCCCAAATCCATCTCAAACCGCGGGAACCGGTTTTGCACTACCAGCTTGGATTGGCTTTGTCCCGCAAAGACGATCGGGTTGGCACCCTCCGCGAATGGACGGCAGCAGCCGGGATGAACCGCAGCTATCTGCCCCCCCGCTTCGCGCTGGCCTCTCTGGAACTGTCGCAGGGAAGACCGCAGGAGGCTCTTCAGAAATCAGAGGAGATTCTGGCAGTTGAGCCCGCCAATCCGGCGGCGCGGCTCCTGAATGCCGTCTGCCTGACGTCCGCGGGCCGCTTCTCTGAGGCCCGCAATAAGCTGAACCGTCTGATCTCCGACTTTCCGCAGTCCCCGAACGCCCGCTACCAACTCGGCGTCCTCGCCATCTCCGAACGGAAATACGGGGAAGCCGAGGATATCTTTCGGGAATTGCAGAAAAACGTGGCGGGCAACCCGAAGGTGATTGCGGGGTTAGTGGACGCCTATCGGGGCCAGAACCAGTCCGGGCGAGCAATGCAGTTGTTGCAGGATGAGTTGAAGCGGTCCAGCAACGCCCAACCTCTGCGCGGCCTGCTGGCTCGGTTTGCCGCCGATTGGGGCAATCCGGACCTTGCCATCGAGCAGTACAGGCAAATGCTTCTGGCCGATCCTAAGTCCGTTGACATCCGGCTCGCGATGGGCCAAGCCTACGAAACCAAGGGTGACTACGCTTCCGCTGTGCCGGTTTTTGAGAAGGCCGCTCAAACCGACGCGAAGTCCGAGATGGCGTCCCTGAAGCTGGCCGGGGCGCTCGGGGAGGCGGGAAGGACGAACGAAGCGAAAGCTTCCTACCGCCGCGCATTAGCCCTCCAGCCGGATGACCCCCGCGCCATGAACAGTCTTGCCTTCCTGATGCTGGAAACGGGAGAAAGTGTCGACGACGCTATGAAGCTCGCGCAACGCGGGCTGCGATTTGCGGACGATCCGAGAATGAAAAATTCTCTCGAGGACACTCTCGGATGGGCCTATTTGAAGAAGAGAATGTACGATGCAGCTCTCCAGACCTTCCAATCCATAGTGAAGGCCGACCCTTCCAATGCCACTTTCCACTACCATCTGGGCACCGCGCTTTACGAAAAAGGCGACAAGCGCCAAGCCCGGATTGAATTGGAATCTGCCCTGGCCGCCAAACCGGTGCCTGGCGACGAGCCCAAAATCCGCGAGCTCCTGACCCACCTCTGAGCGTGAACCTGAAAACTACGGTTTCGCAGTGCCCGCCGCCCTCTGAATATTCCCGATCCAGAAGTCGTCGCCGTTCTGATAAACGGTCGCCGTAATCGGCTCGCCCACCGCCAGCTTCGAGAACTCGACGGCATCCTTGACCGGATACCCCATCGTCATGGCGGACATGAATCCCGGAATGGCCTCGTGCTTGATCGTGGCCACGTGACCGCCGGCATCGAGGCCGGTCACCTCGCCCCGCATCTGAAACTCCTTTGTCGGCCCTGACGGTTTCGCCGCTTCCTGGGCCTTGGGCGTGGCGCATCCCGCCAGCATGATAGTCAACCACGCGATTGCAACACGATTCACGACGGAAGTCATCCCTTGCATTGTTACACTGAATTCTCCCCCTCAATATGCTCTGGAGCAAGCTCTTCATCCCCACGCTGCGCGAGACCCCTGCCGAAGCGGAGGTCCCCAGCCACCAGCTCCTGCTGCGCGCCGGCTACATCCGCCAACTTGCCGCGGGCATCTACAGTTACCTATTTCTCGCTCAGCGATCCCTGCTGAAGATCCAGCAGATCGTCCGCTCCGAGATGGACGCCATGGGCGCGCAGGAATTTCTGCTGCCCGCGCTCAACCCCGCCGAACTCTGGCAGGAATCCGGCCGCTGGGACGTCATGGGCGACAACATGTTCCGCCTCAAGGACCGTTTCGGGCGCGACCTTTGCCTCGGCATGACGCACGAAGAAGTCATGACCGCCACCGCGCGCGGCGAGCTGCGCAGCTACAAGCAATTACCGCAGATCTGGTACCAGATCCAGACCAAGTTCCGCGACGAGCCCCGTCCCAAATCGGGCTTACTGCGAGTCCGCCAGTTCATCATGAAGGACTCTTACTCCTTCGATATGGATGCCGAGGGCCTCGACGTTTCTTATAAGAAGCACTACGACGCCTATCGCCGAATCTTCGCGCGCTGCGGACTCGAAGTGATTCCGGTCGAAGCGCACTCCGGCGCCATGGGCGGAAGCCAGTCGATGGAATTCATGGTGGCTTCCGACGCCGGCGAAGATCTGGTCGTCAACTGCCCGGTTTGCCTTTATGCGGCGAACCTGGAGAAAGCGGTTTCCGTTCCCGCGCCGCCCCCGATCGAAGACCCCTATACCGACACCGCGCCCGAAGAATTTCACACACCCGGCCGCAAGACCATTGCGGAAGTGTCGGAATTTACGCACTTACCCCCGACCTCGCAAATCAAGAGCCTCGTCATGGTGGCCGATGGCAAACCTGTTCTCGCGCTGCTGCGCGGCGACCATCAACTGAGCGAAACCAAGTTCGCGGCTGCCGTCGGAGGCGCCCTGGAAGTTCGCCCCGCCCATCCCGGCGAAATCAACGATTGGTTCGGCGCCGATCCCGGCTCGCTCGGCCCCGTCGGCATCGCCAACATGCCGATCCTGGCCGACATCGCGCTCCACTCGCGCCGCAACATGGTCGCGGGCGCAAACAAGAACGACTATCACTTGCGCAACGTCACGCCCGGCCGCGATTTCAAGCCCGCCTTCTTCGACATCCGGCAGGTGAATGTGGGCGATCTCTGCACCTCGTGCGGCGCGGCGTTGCAACTTCACAAGACCATTGAAATCGGCCACATCTTCAAGCTCGGCTACAAGTATTCGGACACTATGGGGCTCCGTGTGCTCGCCGCCAACGGCGCCGAAGTCACGCCCATCATGGGATCTTACGGAATCGGCATCGAGCGCATTCTCAGCTCTTCGGTGGAACGGAATCACGACGACGCAGGCATGTTCCTGCCCGCGCCCATCGCCCCGTTCTCAGTGATCGTAACGCCCGTGAACAATGCCGACTCAGCGCTCAGGTTAGCCGCGCGCAAAGTCTACGACGAGTGCATTGCCGCCGGCATCGACGCCCTCTATGACGATCGCGACGAACGTCCCGGCGTCAAGTTCAAGGATGCCGACCTGATCGGCGTGCCCTATCGCGTCACCATCGGCAAGAAGCTTGCGCAGGGCGTCGTCGAGTTAGTCGCTCGCAAGAGCCGTACGTCGCGCGACGTGCCTGTTGCGGACGTGGTCGGCGAACTCCGCAAGGCCATCGACGATGAGTTTGCCGCCGCTGTCTGGTCCGGGAAATGATCTGGCGAGCGCACAGGCCGAAGGGTCCGTTGTGCGCGATAGAGGATGAAGATGAACTGGGAAGCCATTCGCACTGAATTTCCGGCGCTTGAAACCTGGACCTGGCTGAACACCGCGACCTTCGGACAAGTGCCCATCCGCACTCGCGCCGCCGTCGACCGGCACTTTGCCAGACGCGACGAGACAGCATGTTCCGACTTCCTGACATGGTTCGACGACGTGGATGCCATTCGCGCGCTCATCGGACAACTCATCAACTGCCAGCCCGAAGACATCGCTTTCGCCATGAACGCCGCGTCGGCGCTCTCCCTGTTCCTGCTCGGCATGGACTGGCACGAGGGAGATCGTATCGTCACCCTGCGCGACGAGTTCCCCAATCAGTATTACTGCGCGGCCTCGCTCGCGGACCAGGGCGTGGAACTGATCCGGATGAACGAAATCAACTCCCTGCCCGAGCGTACCCGCGCCGTGCTGGTGAGCACCGTGAATTACTCGAACGGCTATCGCCCGGATGTGGCGTTCATCTCGCATCTCGCCCGCCGCATGGGCGCGCTGCTCTACGTGGATGGCACCCAGAGCGTGGGTGCGCTGCAGTTCGATACAGCCGCGGTCAAGCCGCATATGCTCGCGGTCGATGGGTATAAGTGGCTGCTCTGTCCCAACGGTGCGGCGTTTTTCTATATAGCGCCGGAACTGCGCCACACTCTCCGCCCGTCGGTGATCGGTTGGCGCAGCGATATTGGATGGCGATCTGTCGACGAACTGCATCACGGCGCTCAGCGGATGCCCGAGGCCGCCGAGAAATACGAGGGCGGCATGCTCAATTTCCCATCGATATACGGGGCCGGGGAATCGGTCCGGATGATGCTCGAACTCGGGCCTGATCGCCTGGAGCGGCGCGTGCTCGAACTGGCCGGAATGGCGGCGCATATTCTGCGGCGGTCCGGCGCGTCGATCATGCACGGGAATACGCACATCGTGGCCGCCCACTGGCCCGATCGCGACGCCTCGGCGCTCGCAAAAAAACTCCAGAAACAGCGGATCATCGTGGCCGCGCGCCACGGGAATCTCCGCGTGTCGCCTCATTTCTATAACAACGAAGCGGATCTCGAGCGTCTGCGCGTGGCGCTTTCGGCCTGAGAGAGGGTGAATTAACAATTGCCGCGAACGAGAATGTTAATGTTCAACAACGATGTTCCCGGCGGGATCCAGTTTTGCATTCCCAGTCAACAGCAACTGCATTGTCAGTAATGCTACCGAATCATTGGCAATCGGAACGGTGATCGGCGCCGGAGTACCTTCGACATGAATCAAAATCCGGCCGCTGTTAGTCAGGGGGTTGAATTGAATATGGAACCCGGTAACTTGTTTCATTAGGACCTCTCCATTAATATTGTGACGTTTTCCGGCAGGAAAACGAAGTTACTGAGCGAGTGCGTTGGCAAGCCGGGGGATTATCACAAGCTCGCGGAGTTTGAGAGCAGTGGCGACTAC
>Ga0181521_10004561_pt1 | contig 15727 bp, 12 predicted proteins | sample PEATcosm2014_Bin_32_FD_119764 | JGI IMG/M metagenome (GOLD analysis project Ga0181521, IMG submission 119764) | Peatland microbial communities from MTU Mesocosm Facility, Houghton, MI, USA - PEATcosm2014_Bin02_60_metaG | ecosystem: Environmental > Terrestrial > Soil > Wetlands > Peat | place...
CGCGTGATCGCCCAGTAGAGGTTCTCGGCGATGCAGCGCTGTTCGAGCGAAAGATAGCCGAGGCTGAACAGGTTGAGCGCCTGGTCGAGCGCCTGCTGCGCGTCGTGATAGCTCTCGAGCAGGTTCTTGGCGGTGAGGCCGCGGAAAGTTTCCTGCAAGTCGATGAGGGGCTGTTCGGCGTCGGCGGGCGGCTCGGCGGGAGCTTCGCTATCGCCCATGCCGGACACGCCCAGCACGTTGAAGACGAGCACGCTGTGATAGGCGGCGATGGCGCGGCCGCTTTCGGTGATGATGGTGGGGTGCGGCACCTCGCCTTCGTCGCACACGCTCTGTGCGTGATAGACGATGTCGTTGGCGTATTCCTGCAGGGTGTAGTTGACGCTGGATTCGAAATCGGTCTGCGAGCCGTCGTAATCGATGCCGAGGCCGCCGCCCACATCCAGGTACTTGAGGCCCGCGCCGGCGCGATACAGGTCCACGTACACGCGCACCGCTTCGTTCACGGCTCCCTTGATCTGGCGGATATTGGTGATCTGGCTGCCGAGGTGGAAGTGGAGCAGATTGAGGCAATCGGCCATGCCGAGATCCTTCAGCTCCTGCAAGGCGCGCACGGCCTCAGTGGCGGAGAGGCCGAACTTGGAGCGGTAGCCGCCCGACGATTTCCAGCGGCCGGAGCCGCGGCTGGCCAGCTTGACCCGCAGGCCAATTCTGGGCCGTACGCCGACCTTCGCGGCGTATTTCAGGATCAGGTGCAGCTCCGTGTATTTCTCGACCACCGGAATAATCTGGCGGCCCACCTTCTGCGCCAGCATCGCCAGCTCGATGTACTCGTCGTCCTTGAAACCGTTGCAGATGATGGGCGTGTCGTTATCGGCCAGCGCCATCACGGCGATCAGTTCGGGTTTCGAGCCAGCCTCCAGGCCGAAGCGGAAGGGCTTGCCGAACTCGATGACTTCTTCGACGACCTGCCGCTGCTGGTTGACCTTGATCGGATAAACGCAGCAGTACTCGCTCTGGTAACGATGTTCGGCGATGGCGGTTTGAAAGGCCGCATGCAGCTCGCCGAGGCGATGTTTGAGGATGTCGGCGAAGCGGACCAGGATGGGCAGATCGATGCCGCGCAGCACCAGCGTGTCGATCAGTTGCTTGAGGTCGATCGAGCGCGCCGGATCCTTTTCCGGGTGCACCAGCACGTGGCCGTTGTCGCCGACCGAAAAGTAGCCCTTGCCCCAACTCGCCACGTCATAGAAGTCGCTGGCAACCTGCGGCGTCCATCGCTCGGTGGGCTCGACCACGACGGAGCCCTTACGGCCATTTCTGTCCAACTGGACGATCTCTCCTTAATCCACCAGTGTCCTTCGAAAGACGGGGCGTGGCAAGAAAAAACTGCATTGTGATGAGAAATGGCAGTAGGAATGTTGCGATGCGGTCACAGGGTGGTATTCCTTGGGCACATGGGAAGCTCTGGCGGCGCCGGCTCCGAGCGTCCGTCAGGCAGCCTGCGATGTCTTCGCCGCCTGGCGGCGGACCAGCCAGCGCAGGAAGCGTACACGAAGTGACCACATGGAACGGTGCGGCGCAGGCAGGCCGGCCTTCCGCTCGGCCTTATCGAAGGCGTCCTCGAGGAGCGCGTCGTGCAGGGGCTCGATTACCAGCTTCCACTGCATCCAAGTCGCAAAATCGGTGTCGACGTCGATGGTGTGCCGCAGAATTGCCTGCTCGCCGCGCGACAGAACCTCGAAATAGTGGCGCCCCCGAAAGGTGCGGAGTCGTCGTGCCATCGGCCTAAACTCGAACTCGACCCGGCGGCCCGGCACATACTCCGAGACCTTGTACCTGACGAGGCCGTGTCCGCCGGATGAACCGGGCGCCAGCCCGCGATCCAGAACCATGGGTGGCCATTGTTCGCCCGGCCAGAGCAGATCGTCGCCGCTCGAAAGCGAGTCGAGGATGCGGCCGGCCGCCTCGAGCAGAATGGGCAGGCGGCGTTCGTGGACGTTCAGGACGGCCTTCCACAGTCGAAAAATCAGGAGTTTGCTCATGGTGACTCCCAATTGTAGCTGGGCAGCATCCATGGCCGGCCCGGGCCTGCGGCAGAGCAGCCGCGCGGCAAGAAAAGACTGCATTGTCATGAGGAAAGGCAGTAAGATTGTGGCGATGTGGTCACAAAGTAGTATTCGTTGGGCACACGCCGCGCTGCTGTTTGGCGTGTGCGGCGCGGCGTCCTCGCAGTTGGTCAACCTGGATGGCTGGAGCACTTGGGGCAACTACCTGCTCCCGATTCCATTCGGTATTTTCGCCGCCTGGCTGTGCGTCGGCCGCATGGCGCCTGGCATCGCGCTTGTGATTCTCGACGCCGCGGTCTGGCAACTGGCTTACCGGACGGCGCACTGGCTTGCTACGGATGGGCCCGTCCTGCAAAGGATTGCGGCGATGTACCTGGCGGGCCTGATCGGCGGCTTGGGAGTGAGCGTGGCGGCCGCGCTGGTGAAGCGCGAGGCGCCTCCGATGCGCGCGGTGGGAATCAGTGCGCTCACCGGCGGTGTCTGCGGCTTGCCTTTTGCCTGGTGGGTGATTGTCGGAAACCAGGTGCCGATTCCCGAGTGGGCGTTCATCACGTTGTGCTTTACGATCTGGCAGGCGGCGGTGGGCGTTTGCCTCTGGCAGGGGTTCAGGCTGGGTAAACCGCACCGCAGAGCGTAGTGGAAGCGCGCCGATCTGCCTCATCAAGGGCGCTCTCATCACCTCCCGCCGATTCGAATTCGTATCGCTCGATGGCTTCGTCGAGGATCTGCCGCGCCTGGGCTAGCCGGCGGGTCTTGAACCCGGCGCCAACGAAGAGGACCGCCAAAACTGCCAGCACCTGCCAGGGGCGCACCCATCGCCACCGGAAAAGGATCGACGCGACAAAGAACGCCGTCGCGAGCAGGGCCGGACTCGTCCATGCGAGCGCTGTCAGCCTGTAGCGAAGCCTCTTGCGCCGGATCCACTCGGGGGAGATTCTGATTCGCTTGATATGCAGGGCTTCCTGAGCCCGCTGCGCGGCCTCGCCGAGCACAGACTCGGGTCGCTCCGGGTCCACCTCGTAACGCACCATGGCGCCAGCCAGGCCGTAGGCGGCAGTTCCGTATCGGCTGGCACGCGACGCGGGTTTCAGAAGGTCAAGGCCGACCCAAGCTGCGAAACACATGCACCACAGGACGTACTCCAGGGCGCCGGTGGGCGTGGCGAGGAAGGCGAGTGAGAGCACACCGAAAAAACCTAGCCACCCCAGTCCGTATGCACACATCCACATCCAGCGTGCGCGCTGGTAGCGCCTCTGGGTGTCGCGAAGCCACCGGGGAGGAGTGCGCGTTTCCATAAATGCTTTCTCCCTCTGATACACCAAACTTCGCCTGGAAGGCAAGTCTCCACACGGCCACTGTCTCCACACGGCCATCCAGCCATATTTCGCAACCGTTCGGCCCGCCGTCGCATCCATTGACTGAGTAATCTTGACTATAAAGTACAGATTAGTTAATCTGGTTATAGGCCAATGGCTTAGGAGTCCGTGCCGGTGAGCGATTCGACCAACACTATCGAAACGATTGCGAATCAGGAATATAAGTGGGGGTTCGTCAGCGACATCGAGGCCGACGCCATCCCGCGCGGGCTGAGCGAAGACGTGGTTCGCCTGATTTCGGCCAAGAAGCACGAGCCGGAGTGGCTGCTGGAATGGCGGCTGAAAGCCTACCGGCACTGGCTGACCATGACCGAGCCAACCTGGGCCAACGTGCACTACCCGCCGATCGATTACCAGGACATTATTTATTACGCTGCGCCGAAGCGCGGGAAGAACGCGCCCAAGAGCCTGGACGAGGTGGACCCGGAGCTGCTGCGCACCTACGAAAAGCTGGGGATTCCGCTACAGGAGCGGGAAATTCTCGCCGGCGTGGCGGTGGACGCGGTGTTCGACAGCGTATCGGTGGCCACCACGTTCAAGGAAAAGCTGAAGGCGATGGGCGTCATCTTCGGCTCTTTTTCGGACGCGGTGCAGGAGTATCCGGAGTTGGTCCGCCAGTACCTGGGTACGGTGGTGCCATCTTCGGACAACTTTTTCGCGGCGCTGAATTCGGCGGTCTTCAGCGACGGCTCGTTCTGCTATGTGCCGAAGGGCGTCCGCTGCCCGATGGAGCTGTCGACGTACTTCCGCATCAACGCCAAGGACACCGGGCAGTTCGAACGCACGCTGATTATCGCGGACGAAGGCGCTTATGTGAGTTACCTGGAAGGCTGCACGGCGCCGATGCGCGACACCAACCAGTTGCATGCGGCAGTAGTGGAGTTGGTGGCGCTCGACCGCGCGCAGATCAAGTATTCGACGGTGCAGAACTGGTATCCGGGCGATAAAGAGGGCAAGGGCGGGATTTACAATTTCGTCACCAAGCGCGGGGCGTGCCGCGGGGTGAATTCGAAGATTTCGTGGACGCAGGTGGAGACGGGATCGGCGATCACCTGGAAGTATCCGAGCTGCCTCTTAATTGGCGATCACTCGGTGGGCGAGTTCTACTCGGTGGCGCTGACCAACAACTATCAGCAGGCCGATACCGGCACCAAAATGATTCACATCGGCAAGAACACCACTTCGACGATTGTGTCGAAGGGGATTTCGGCCGGCCACGGGCAGAACACGTATCGCGGCGGCGTCAAGATTCTGAAGAACGCTACCGGCGCGCGCAACTATTCGCAGTGCGATTCGCTGCTGCTGGGCGACCAGTGCGGCGCGCACACGTTCCCGTACCTGGAAGTCAAGAACACGTCGTCGCAACTGGAGCATGAAGCGTCGACGTCGAAGATCGGCGAAGACCAGATTTTCTACTGCCGGCAGCGCGGGATCTCGAGCGAAGACGCGGTTTCGATGATCGTCCACGGGTTCTGCAAGGAAGTGTTCCGCGAGTTGCCGATGGAGTTCGCCGTCGAGGCGCAAAAGTTGCTCGGCGTGAGTTTGGAAGGAAGCGTAGGGTAGGGAAGGGCATGGGACTCGGTCAGGCTGCCGGGTTGACAGACGAAAGCGTCTGTCCCACTTTGGGCGCAGGACCTGCAGGCACGTGGGACAGGCGCTTCCGCCTGTCAACCCTGTGGTTAGTTTCGAAGGCCAGCCCGCGGACGAAGATGAGGAACGAATGGCATTGTTAGAGATCAAAGATCTGCACGCCACGGTTGGCGACCGGGAGATTCTGAAGGGCATCGACCTCACCGTCGAAGCCGGCGAAGTGCATGCCATCATGGGGCCGAACGGCTCCGGCAAGAGCACGCTGGCGCAGGTGCTGGCCGGGCGCGAACTGTATGTGGTGACCGGCGGCCAGGTGACTTACGACGGCCAGGACCTGCTGGCGCAGTCGCCGGAGGACCGCGCGCGCGAGGGCATTTTCCTGGCGTTTCAGTACCCGGTGGAAATTCCCGGCGTCAGCAACATGTATTTTCTGAAAGCCGCGTTAAATACGATTCGCAAGCATCGTAACCTGCCGGAACTGGATGCGATGGATTTCCTCGACCGGATCCGCCAGAAGATGACCGCCATGAACATGGATCAGGCGCTGCTGAACCGGCCGGTGAACTCGGGCTTTTCGGGCGGCGAAAAGAAGCGCAACGAGATCTTTCAAATGGCAGTGCTGGAGCCGCGGCTGGCGATTCTGGACGAGACGGATTCGGGGCTGGACATCGACGCGCTCAAGCTGGTGGCGGCGGGCGTGAATGCCATGCGCAGCACCGAGCGCGCCATGATTGTGGTGACGCACTACCAGCGCCTGTTGAGCGAGATCGTGCCGGACTACGTGCACGTGCTGGCCGACGGGCGGATTGTCAAATCGGGCGGTAAGGAACTGGCGCTGGAGCTGGAAGAAGGCGGCTACGCGGCGCTGGGAATCCAGGACGAACCCGAGGCGGTGGGTAAGCGATGACGGCGGTGGCGGAACAGATCGGGTTTTGGCTGGCGGAGTTCACCAAGCTTCCCAAGTTTCCCGCCACCGAGCCGTGGCTGCAGGAACTCCGTGAGCGCGCCTTCGCACGGTTTGCCGAGCTCGGATTCCCGACCACGCACGACGAAGAATGGCGCTTCACCAATGTCTCGCCCATCGCGCGCAGCAATTTCCGAGTGGGCGGTATCGACCGGCGGGTGACGTTTCCGAATCCAGTGCAGATACTGAGCTATCCGCCGCAGCGGGAAGGGGAGTTGAGCATCGCCGAAGCGCAGCCCAATCTCGGGCGCTACGCCGCCTTTGATGCGAACGCCTTCACCGCGCTGAACACGGCGTTCCTCTGCGGTCTCGTGGCTCTTAAGGTGCCCGCGGGCGCGGTTATCGAGCAACCTATCGAAATCGCGTACGAGGCGCCGGAAGGCGCGGCAGCGCATCCCCGAACGCTCATCCTGGTGGGCGCGAACGCGCAGTGCTCGATCGTGGAGACGTACCGCGGCGCGGGCAATTACTTCACCAACGCCGTGTCGGAAGTCGTGCTCGGTGCAAACGCCGTAGTCGATCACTACAAAGTGCAGCGCGAATCGGCCGAGGCCTTCCACGTGGCCACCATGCAGGTGGCGCTGGGGCGCAGCGCCAACTTCACCACGCATAATATTTCGCTCGGCGGCGCGCTGGTGCGCAATGACATTGGGGTGACGCTCGCCGAAGGCGCCGAGGCCACGGTGAACGGCCTGTACCTGGTCAACGGTACGCAACATGTGGACAATCACACCGTGATCGACCACGCCAAGCCGCACGGGACGAGTCACGAACTCTACAAGGGTATTCTGGACGGCCGATCGAGCGCGGTGTTCAACGGGCGAATCATCGTCCGGAAGGATGCGCAGAAGACCGATTCCAAGCAGACCAACAAGAACCTGGTGTTGTCCGACGATGCGGTAATCGACACCAAGCCCGAGTTGCAGATTCTTGCCGATGACGTGCGCTGCACGCACGGCGCGACGATCGGCCAACTGGACTCAGAATCGCTGTTCTACCTGCAATCGCGCGGCATCGGAAAGGCGCAGGCGCGCAGCCTGCTGACTCAGGCGTTCGCGCAGGATATCATCGACCGCATCAGGATTCCGGAGCTGCGGGGTGAGCTCGAAGAGGTTCTGTCCGAGAAATTTCATGAGCGCTCTAACTACTGAGATTGCGGCTGGCTTCGACGTCGAACGGATTCGGGAGGATTTCCCGGTTCTCAAGCAGACCATACACGGCAAACCGCTGGTGTATCTGGACAACGCGGCGACGGCGCAGAAGCCGTACGCGGTGATCGAAGCGATTCGCAAGTTCCTCGAAGTGGATTGCGCCAACATTCATCGCGGCGTGCACGAGTTGAGCCAGCGCTCCACGGCGGCCTACGAAGAGACGCGCGCCAAGATGAAGCGCTTCGTCAATGCGCGCAGCAAGAACGAGCTGATCTTCGTGCGCGGCACCACCGAAGGCATCAACCTGGTGGCGTCGAGCTGGGGGCACAGAAACGTACGGGAGGGCGACGAGATCGTCATTTCCGCGATGGAGCATCACTCCAACATCGTGCCGTGGCAAATGCTGTGCGAGTCGACCGGCGCCAAGTTGCGCGTGATTCCCATCAACGACCGCGGCGAACTCATCCTCGAGGAATACGCCCGGCTTCTCAACCCGCGGACAAAGATGGTGGCCGTGACGCACGTTTCCAACGCACTCGGCACCATCAACCCGGTTGGTGAAATCATCGCCATGGCGCACCGCGCCGGCGCGCTGGCGCTGGTGGACGGCGCGCAGGCGGCGCCGCACCTGAAGGTGGACGTGGTTGCGCTCGACGCGGATTTCTACTTATTATCCGGTCATAAGATGGTGGGTCCGACTGGGATAGGCATCTTATACGGCAAGAGTAAGTTGCTGAATGCCATGCCACCGTATCAGGGCGGCGGCGATATGATCAAGATTGTCACCTTCGAGAAGACCACTTACGCCGACCTGCCGTATAAGTTCGAAGCTGGCACGCCAAACATCGCCGGCGGCATCGGGTTGGGCGCGGCGGTGGATTACTTGAGCCACATAGGTTTGGACCGGATCGCCAGTTACGAGCACGAGCTGCTGGTATACGGCACGCAGGCGCTCGAGCAAATACCCGGGCTGCGGATGATCGGCACGGCGCGAGAGAAGGCGGCGGTGCTATCATTCGTGATCGATGGCATTCACCCGCACGATATCGGTACGGTGCTGGATCGGATGGGAATCGCGGTGCGCACAGGGCACCATTGCGCGCAGCCGGTGATGGACCGGTTTGGCGTGCCCGCCACCACACGCGCCTCACTGGCGTTTTACAATACCACGCGCGAAATCGACGCGTTGGTGGCCGGCCTTCGCAAAGTTAAGGAGGTTTTCTCCTAATGGTTGACGATCTTTATCAGGATACGATTCTCGACCACAGCAAGCACCCGCGGAACTGCCATGTACTGGGCGGCGCCAACCACCAGGCCGAGGGCTACAATCCGCTGTGCGGCGACAAGCTGAAGCTATATCTGAAGATGAAGGACGACGTCGTCGAAGACGCCAGCTTTGTGGGCAGCGGCTGCGCCATCTCCACCGCCTCGGCATCGTTGATGACCGAGAGCCTGAAGGGCCTGAAGCGCGAGGAGGCGCTCAAGTTGCTGGAGCGATTCCACGATCTGCTGACCACGGATTCGCCGGTGACTAAGGAACTGGGCAAGCTGGTGGTGTTTTGCGGCGTGCGCGATTACCCCGCGCGCGTCAAGTGCGCCACGCTGGCGTGGCACACCCTGAAATCGGCGCTCGAAAACAAGGAAGAACCGGTCACCACCGAATGAGTTTGCAGGATCAGATTGTCGCCGCGCTGCGCACGGTCTATGACCCGGAGATGCCGGTCAACATCTATGAGTTAGGGCTGATCTATAACCTGGACGTGGATGACGCCGGCAACGCGCGCATTCTCATGACTCTCACCGCGCCCAATTGCCCTGTGGCGGGCTCGCTGCCGGCCGAAGTGGAGCGCCGCGCACGCGCCGTGGCGGGCGTCGCCAGCGTCAAGATCGAGCTGACCTTCGATCCGCCGTGGTCGAAGGACCGCATGTCGACCGCGGCCAAACTGGCGCTGGGCATCGACGATCTCATCCCGATTGCGAGGATGCGCGGATGAAGCTGAGCGCCAACGAAGAGTACGGCGTGCGCTGCCTGGTGCGCCTCGCATATGCGACCGAAGCCGGCACCGGCCTGACGATTCCGGAGATCAGCCAGGCCGAGGGCGTCTCAGCGGCCTACGCCGCCAAGATTTTGCGCGTGCTGCGCAAGGGCGGTTTCGTCAAAGCCACCCGCGGCAAGGATGGCGGCTACAAGCTGGCGCGGCCGGCCGGAACCATCGTCATCGGCCACGTGTTAGACGCGCTGGGCGGGCGCCTGTTCGAAAGCGATTTCTGCGACAGCCACGCCGGCCAGGCCTCCATCTGCACGCGCTCGGTCGATTGCTCGGTGCGGTCGCTGTGGCGCGCCGTGCAAGTTGCGGTCGACCAGGTGGTCGGCAAAGCCACCCTGCGCGACCTGCTGCAAAACGAACGCGAGATGAACTCCTGGGTGCGCACGATCCCGGGGCCAAGCGCGCTAAGGGTGATGTAGGGGCTGGGGCGGACTGCCGGTGCTGTCTTAAGGCAGAACTCCCTTGTCGGGCCGTCAATGTCTCGCCCGGCGGGGAAATTCCGACTTCCGGGAACAGGGGACTGCTCCCCAGCCAAGTGCCGAATACGTTCCGTCCGTTCCCGGATTCTCCCAGGATAATTTGATTGCCTAACCGCTCGACGATGATTCGTCCCTCGCTTACGCCCAATCTTCTGCGCGACATCGCTCAGCTTTGGTCTTTCCGCAAATTCGTCTGCGACAACGATCCGAAAGAGGATTGAGGGATCACCCGTCCAGTCAGGGACGAAGTTGTAGCCGATTCGCACAACCCCAACGGGCCTGAGAGCCTGGGTCGCGCGTTGAACACCTACCTCGATCTCCTGCTGATTGCAATCGGGGGTGACGCCGGGACCAGCGGCTGACCGGCTCGTGTCAAGATAGAATCCAATGGCACCGGAGCCGATCCCGCAGGTCACGCTGGAAGAATTCGAAACGGAGTACCGGGACCGCCATCTGATCCACGCCGGCGTAGACTGGTGGGCGGCGCGCCAGCCAGGTAACGCGGCCCTTGTGAATGCGACGCGCGGGACCACGCTCACGTGGCGGGATCTCGAGCGCGGGTCGATGGCCATCGCGGCGGAACTCGCGCGGCTGGGCTTTCGCCGCGGCGACTTCCTGGCGGCCTCGCTGCCGCTGCTCAACGAGCACATCTTACTGGAGCTGGCGTGCTTCCGGCTGGGTGTGATTCACGCGCCACTCGATCTGCGATTGCAGCCGGCGGAAGTCATCCGCTGTCTGAACCTGATCCGGGCGCGAGGGTATTTCTTTTTGGGAAAGACTGCCGCGGCCGATTTCGCGGCCCTTGGCGAGGCCGTCCGGGCGCGCTGCGATTCCATCGAGCACCTGATGCAGTTCTCGCCCGCGAACGAGTGCATCGCAGGGGCTGCCAGCGTTTTCGATTTGCTCTCGCGCGCACGTCCGGAACCGGTGGAATCGCAGGTGACGGAAAGCGATGGCGCGCAGGTGATCTTCACCACGGGGTCCACCGGGGCGCCCAAACCGGCGTTGCTCTCGCACCGCGGCATCACCTGCCAGAATCTGTGCCTCGGCAGAGCGTTTCGATTCGGGCCGGGACAGCGGGTGCTGTGCAATCTGCCCGCGTCGCACGTCGGCGGCCAGGCGGAGGTGCTGCTTACCTCGCTATTCATGGGCGCGCAGGCGGTGACGCTGGAAGTTTTCGATGCGGTCAAGAGTCTCGATGCCATCGAGCGGCACGGGGTGACTCTGCTCGGCCAGATTCCGGCCATGTTCAACCTGGAGTGGCGCACGGCGGATTATGCGCGGCGCAATCTGGCCAGCCTGCAGACAGCGGTTTACGGCGGGCAAGCCGTGCCGCTCGCGTTCCTCGACCGCATGTTGGAAATGGCGCCGCGGATTGCGACCGGCCTCGGGCTGACCGAGTCCTCCGGCTTCTGCACTTACACGCGCCTGACGCCCGAGGCCGGGGAATTGGAGCACGGCATCGGATGGGCGATGCCGGCCTATCGCCTGTCGATCCGTGAAGCCATGGACGCCGCGGGCATGGCCGGCTGCGAAGCGCCCGAAGGACGGGCCGGGCACATCTGCTTCCAGGGTCCGCAGACGTTTTTGGGTTACGTCAACGATCCCGAAGCCACTGCGGCGACGGTGTCGCGAGACGGCTGGCTCTACACCGGGGACCTGGGTGGCGTCGACGAACACGGGCTGCGCTTTTCGGGACGCGCCAAGTGGGTGTTGAAACCGGCCGGACACCAGGTGTTCCCCGGCGACATCGAGAATCACTTTGCCGCGCTGGCGGACCGGGTGGCGAACGTTGGCGTGGTGGGGCACGAGCACCGCCTGTGGAGCGAAGGGATCGTGGCGTTTCTGGAGCGCCAGCCGGCCGCGGACCTGACCGAAGCGGAGTTGCGCAAACACGCGCGGTCGCTGGCGGGTTACATGCGTCCTCTTCATTACGTAATTCTGGAACCGGGCACAATGCCGTTGAACCGCAGCGCGAAAGTGGACGTAGTACGTTTACAGGAAATGGCGCGGACGGAAGTTGGCAAATTGAGGGAACGCGGGCGCTGGGATGGGTAGGACGAGGACGAGTGCCGGGCCGGGCATGCCCGGCCCCTACCCGAATGCCGGGAGGGACGGTCCAATCGCTATGACTGGTCTTGCGGAACTGCGCCAGGATATTGCCTTCGGTGTCCGTGTGCTCGCCAAGAGCCCAGGCTACTCAGCGGTAGCGGTGCTCTCGCTGGCGCTGGGCATCGGCGCCAATACGGCCATCTTCAGCCTGATCGATTCGGTGATTTTGAAGATGCTGCCGGTGCGCAACCCGCAGGAACTGGTGGCGCTGACCGATCCCACCGCTTCGGGAGTCAACATCGGGACCAACGGGGGCGAACGGGGCATTCTTTCCACGCGGGAATTCGAGGGGCTGCGCGACCGCGCGCAGACCTTCTCCGGCGTGCTGGCGGCGCAGGCCGAACTGGACGGCCAGAACGCGAGCGTTAACGGTGCGGTGCCGGAAGAGATTCACACCCGGCTGGTGAGCGGCAATTATTTCAGCGTGCTGGGAGCCAGTCCGCTGGTGGGCCGCGCGTTTTCGGCCGCCGACGAACACGGTCCCGGAACGGCGCCATACGCGGTGATCAGTTACAACTATTGGCAACGGCGGTTCGGCGGCGCGTTTTCCGCCATCGGGGCGCGCATGCGCATGGCCAAGGCCGATCTCACCGTGATCGGCGTGACACCGCCGAATTTTCACGGCGAGCAGATCGGCGCCGCGCCGGACGTTTGGATTCCGCTGGACATGCAGCCGCAACTGATGCCGGGCCGCATGTGGCTGAAGGACGATCCTGGGCACATCGCCGAGAAGGTGATGTGGCTGCAAGTGATCGGCCGGCTCAAACCGGGCGTCACCCGCCAGCGGGCGCAGGCCAACGTGGATGTGGTTTTCAAACAAGTGGTGGCGGAGGAATTCTCCGCGATCAGCCGCGGCGAGCCGGACATTCTAAGACAGCATTTGAAACTGCATGACGCCGGCAACGGCGTCTCCAGCCTGCGCGGCGATTTCGCCGACCCGCTGTACGTGCTGATGGCGGTGGTGGCGCTGGTGCTGCTGATCGCGTGCGCGAACGTGGCCAACCTGCTGCTGGCGCGGGCCACGGCGCGCCAGAAAGAGATTGGCGTGCGCCTCGCGCTGGGCGCCGGCCGGGCCCGCATCGTGCGCCAGTTCTTGGTGGAGAGTCTGGTGCTCGCCATGGCCGGCGGCCTGGCCGGCGCCGCGTTTGCCGCGGCTGGCGTCAGGTTGCTGGTGCGCGCGGTCTCGAGCGGCCCCGATCCGCTGACGCTGGACGTTCGCCCGGACCTGAAAGTCCTGCTCTTCACCACCGGCCTGTGCCTGTTCACGGGCCTGATTTTCGGACTCGCGCCGGCGTGGCAATCGTCGCGCGTCAACATCAGCCGGACTCTCAAGGATGCGGGCCGCGGCCTCACCGGATCAAGCGCCCGCATCGGGTTGGGTAAGATTCTGGTGATCGGGCAGATCGCGATTTCGGTGATGCTGCTGATCGGCGCGGGCTGGTTCGTGCGGACGCTGCGCAACCTGGAAAACATGGATCTCGGTTACTCGCGGGACTGGCTGGTGGTGGTCGGCGCGGACCTGCTCTCGGCCGGTTACTCGGGCGACAGGCTGCCGGTGGCGTACGAAGATCTGCGGGACCGACTGGCTCGCATTCCGGGCGTCCGCGCGGTGACGTACTCGACGAATGGGCTGTTCAGCGGCAGCGAATCCGGCGACCGAATCAGCGTGGAGGGCTACACTGCGAAGAACCGGGACGATTCGCACGCCCGGTTCGATGAAGTCGGCCCAGGCTATTTCGCGAGCGTCGGCATTCCGATGCTGCTGGGCCGCGACATCGGGCCGCGGGACGTAGCGGGCGCGCAACCCGTCTGCGTGGTGAATGAGACTTTCGCCAAGTTCTACTTCGGCGGAGCGAACCCCATCGGCAAACACGTGGCTGATGAGTTCCCCGATACGCACAAGACCTTCGCGATTGTCGGCGTGGCGCGCGATGCGCACGAAAGCCTGCGCGACAAGCCCCACCGCCGCTTTTACCTGGCCGCGCGGCAGCCGCTCGGCGATTACTCTGGGGACATGAACTACGAGATTCGAACCGTGGGCGATCCGGCGCCCGTGATCGAGGCGTCGCGCAAGGCGATTCTGGCGTTTGACCCGGCTATCCAGGTGGGCACGCCGAAAACCCTGGAAGCGCTGCTGGATGACAACCTGCGCCAGGAGCGCATCATCGCGCAGCTCTCGGCCGCATTCGGCGCGCTGGCTTTGTTGCTGGCTTCGATCGGCCTTTACGGCGTGCTTTCGTATGGGGTCGCGCGGCGCACCAACGAAATCGGCATCCGGATGGCGCTGGGGGCGCAGGGCGGCAGCGTGGTCCGCATGATCCTGCGGGAGACGGTGGTGCTGATCGCCATCGGCCTGGTGATTGGGATTCCGGCCAGCCTGGGCTGCGGCCGACTGGTCCAGAGCAGGCTCTTCGGGCTCAAGCCGGCCGATCCGCTTACGCTTGCGATTGCTCTGGGCGTGCTGGTAGCCGTTGCCCTGGCGTCGGGATGGATCCCCGCGCGCCGTGCCGCGAAAGTAGACCCCCTGGTAGCGCTGAGGTACGAGTAGGGCAGCAGCTCACTATAGCCTCTCATTCTATTCCGGCCGGTATCACCACTGTTGTGAATGTAGATCGCCACGGCAAGACGTGGGTTCAACCTGACCGGCCCTGCGTACGACCGGCCTCCCGCTTCGGGGCGATTTCCTCGACCCAACGCCAGAGTCCAACCCGTCGCAGCACACGGTAAACGCGGGTACTAACCAGTCTGTCCAGCAAGGCCCGCCAATCGTCCAACTCTTCGTTTGTGGCGCGAATCTGCCCTTGCAGCCTGCGGTGGTTGTCCTCCAGACTCGTCATCCGCAGTGTCTGCCGCTCGCAGAGTGCCCGTTGCGCGGCGAATCCGGCTTCGGAATGCTCCAGTCGCTGCCGTGTCACGCTCAACTCGGCTGCAGTCTGCTTCGCTCTGGCGTCGGTTTCAAACAGGCGCCGCCCCTGCTCCTCGAGCGCCGCGAGCCGCGCCGCCCGATCCGCCTGGCTCGCTTCGAAGCGCGTGCGCAGATCGTGTAGTTCAGCGACCAACCGGCTGCGCTCGGCTGCGGCTTCACCCAGGCGCTGCCCCTGCTCGTAGATCACCGCAAGCCGCGCCGCCCGATCCGCCTCGCTCGCTGCGAAGTGCGTGCGCAGATCGCTCAGTTCAGCGACCAACCGGTTGCGTTCGGCTTCGGCTTCGCCCAGGCGCTGCCCCTGCGCTTCGATCACTGCGAGCCGCGCCGCCCGGTCCGCCTCGCTCGCTGCGAAGTGCGTGCGCAGATCGCTCAGTTCAGCGACCGACTGGTTGCGCTCTGCTTCAACTTCGCCCAGGCGCTGCCCCTGCTCGTAGATCACCGCAAGCCGCGCCGCCCGGTCCGCCTGGCTCACCTCGAAGTGCCAGCGCAGATCGCTTAGTTCGGCGACCAACAGGCTGTGCCCGGCTTCGGCTTCACCCAGGCGCTGCCCCTGCTGCTCGAGCGCGGCAAGCGCCACCGCCCGATCCGCCTGGCTCGCTTCGAAGCGCGTGCGCAGATCGTGTAGTTCAGCGACCAACCGGCTGCGCTCGGCTTCGGCTTCACCCAGGCGCTGCCCCTGCTCGTAGATCACCGCAAGCCGCGCCGCCCGATCCGCCTCACTCGCTGCGAAGTGCGTGCGCAGATCGCTCAGTTCAGCGGCCAACCGCCTGCGCTCAGCTTCGGCTTCACCCAGGCGCTGCCCCTGCTCCTCGATCGCCGCAAGCCCCACCGCCCGATCCGCCTCACTCGCTTCGAAGTGCGTGCGCAGATCGCTCAGTTCAGCGGCCAGCCCGTTGCGTTCGGCTTCGATTTGACCCAGGCGCTGCCCCTGCTCTTCGATCGCCACAAGCCGCGCTGCCCGGTCTGATTCACTGGCCTCGAAGTGCTGCCGCAGGTCGCGCAGTTCAGCGACCAA
>Ga0181521_10004562_pt1 | contig 15727 bp, 14 predicted proteins | sample PEATcosm2014_Bin_32_FD_119764 | JGI IMG/M metagenome (GOLD analysis project Ga0181521, IMG submission 119764) | Peatland microbial communities from MTU Mesocosm Facility, Houghton, MI, USA - PEATcosm2014_Bin02_60_metaG | ecosystem: Environmental > Terrestrial > Soil > Wetlands > Peat | place...
CTCGGTATTTGCCGCGAGGATCGATCTGCCCTCGCGAAAGCCCGGAGATTCCGACGGCGCCTGCACTTCAATCACCTGCCCTGCCAGATGATGGAGAGCAACCAGCACGGCATTTAGCGTGCTCATTACATGAGCTTCTGTCCTGCCGAGCGATGAGAGGCCGAGAGCCGCGAGTTCGTCCTGGAGTGCCCGAATATCCTGGCGTCTAAGCGCGAGATAATGGATCAAATTGATCGCGCTTTTTCGATACGCGGGATGGACTGTCGACGCGCGCTGGCGAAGATCGCTTTCGTGCCTGATCAGCGACCGGCGGATTTCATGAAGCCTCGAGATCAGCGATTCGAAAGCATCCGCGCTGGCTAAAGGCGATTCGAATTCATCTTTCACGGCAATAAATTCGGTGCAATCGATGTGCCGGTTCAAGCGCATCTCTCGTAACAAAGCGAACATCTGCGCGACTTCGCGGAAGCCTTGGCAAAGTTATTAGAATCGTTAATTTAAGATGTCATTCGCTCAGATCTGAAGCTGTCGCCCATAGCACCACCGGGGCGCCCTGCTGATGCGTATCGACACACTCGCGCAATCTTGAGATCACTACCGCAATGAGCGCGCATGACCATCAGTTTCGCGTCTCGTCGCGATGCGAGCTGCTGCCGTATCTGCTCAGCATTCCGCTCGGACTGTCGCGCAAACAGGCGAAGGATCTTTTGCGCTTCCGGGCGGTGACCGTAAAGCGATTGTCCGCCGTCAGGCATGATACCCAGTTGGAGCCGGGCGACATTGTGACTATCGCCGCGGGCAAGCAAATCCCCGCGGCGTCGCTTGAGCGCCAAGGCCTGAAAATTATTTATCTCGATGACGCGGTGGTTGTAGTGGACAAACGAGCGGGTCTGCTTTCGATGGGATCGGAGGGCGAGAAAGAGAGGACTGCTCATCGGATCCTCAACGAACATCTGAAGGCGCTAACAAAATCGCCGGCGCAACAGGCCTTCATCGTCCATCGACTCGACCGCGAGACCTCCGGCTTGATGATGTTTGCAAGAAGCCGCGCTATCCAGGCGGTCCTTCAGCAGAACTGGAATAGCGTCAGCAAAAGATACCTTGCCGTCGTGGAGGGAGCGCCCTCGAAGGCGAATGGAACCATCCGCGACAATCTCGTAGAGAGCAGGTCATTTCGGATGCATCGCGTCGATCGTGGTGGGGAGCCGGCAATCACGCACTATCGCGTTTTACGAACATGCCGGGACAGGTCGCTCGTCGAACTAACGCTCGAAACCGGCCGCAAAAACCAGCTTCGCGTGCAGATGGCTGGCGTGGGCCATCCTATAGTCGGCGATCGCAAATATGGCGCGACCAGCGATCCCGCGCGGAGGCTGGCGCTCCATTCGTGCGAGCTGAAGTTTCGGCATCCAGTGTCGGGCGCCTCGATGGAGTTCCGCAGCGCTATCCCAAGCCGGCTGATGGCGCTGATCGAGCCGCGCGCAGTCGCACGAGCAAAGTGAGCATCCCAGAGTCCCGCAGCGACAAACAAATGACACTGCGCTGAGATTCTGACGGCTCTCGAGGCTCGCGCATCGGAGCTGGCCTCGACGTTCAGAATTCCCAGGAGTTCATAAGGCTAGCGACTGCCCGTTACAGGCAACCATTGGCGGCATCAGTCACGCTTGACAGGCCGTGGTCTTGCGGCGGTACGCAACTTGGATCGATCAGGCCAGGAGGCGTGCGGCGCGCCACTGGTGCGATTGAGCGAACCAGGTACCGGGTGAAAAAGAGTGAGCACTGAAACCGCGAGCGTTCCCACGATCGACATGCGCGCGATTACCCAGCTCGCCGCAAGCGATGAACTTGGCGAGCAATTTGTTGCCGAAATCATCGACGTGTTTCTTACTGATTTGAGCGAACGCGTGCACGCGATCGGCTTGCAGATGAGCCACGCCGACTGCGCCGGAGTTGCGGCGACCGCGCACGCGGTCAAGGGCAGCTGCGGTCATTTTGGCGCGTTCCGCCTGATGGAGTTATCGCGTGAGACCGAAGGCCGGGCCAGGCACGAACCAACCGATGGCCTTCAAACAGCGATCGATTCCATGCTCGCGGAAACAGAACGGGTCCGCGCCGCGCTGGAAGCTTATCGAGCCAGCCATGCGCGGCCCTGACGAATGACCTGCGGCAGTTCGCTAGGAACCCGCCTTCCTGCGCTCTGCCCAACGCTTCTTCATCGCAATTGACAACCGCCTTCTGCCTTCCGGCGTCAGGCCCCCGCGCTTGCGCCCCTTCGACTTGGCACCCTTTGGCCTGCCGACGCGCTTCATCTTGCCGCCGACGTCTGACAAGGCCGATCCCAAGAGCGCCGCAATAGCTCGACCAAGCCTGTCGCTCTCAGCCTTCAACTCTGCCACCAATTTATCCAGGTCCAAGGTTCACTCCTTTGGCGCGCTTGCTATGTGCAGCTCACGCCATTGCCTACCCGCTCGTTATGATTCGCGTCCTATCGATGCCCGGATAGGACAGCATGCCCGCACCTATCAGGGCAATACCTACTCCTTCTATCGACCCAATCCAACTCATGCGGAATATCAAAGATCCTCACGCGTGGGACGAAGGCGGCGCGGCAGGTAGCGAGAATTGTGGATAACCAATAGAGTGAGATGGCGTTTCTCTGGAAAAATTCATGAATGAAGCGGGCCGCACCAGATTTCTTGTCGAGCTGATCAAGCCGTCGCATTACGACGACGACGGCTATCTCATCCAATGGTGGCGAGGCTTCGTGCCGTCGAGCTCGCTGTCGAGCATCTACGGCCTGGCGCTGGACGCGCAGACGCGGGGCATCCTTGGCGAGGGCGTCGATCTCGAGATCGCGGCGCACGACGAGACTAACGCGAGAGTCCGGGTGCATTCGATAATTCGCCGCTTCAAGCGCAACTCGAACCGCGGCGTCGTGCTGCTGATCGGAGTTCAGACCAACCAGTTCGCACGGGCGGTCGATATCGCGCGCGAACTGCGCGCCGCCGGAATCCAGGTCGCGATCGGCGGATTCCACGTCAGCGGATGCCTCGCGATGCTTCCCGAGATGCCGCCCGAGATGAAGGACGCGCTCGCGCTCGGAATCACGCTGTTCGCGGGCGAGGCCGAGCATCGGCTCGACGAGGTGCTGGTCGCGGCATTCGAGAATCGTCTCCCGCCGGTTTATAACTTCATGGCGGATTTGCCGGCGATGGACGGCGAGCCGCTGCCGTTCCTTCCAATCAAATACGTCAAGCGCTATGCGGGGGCGCTGGGATGCTTCGACGCGGGGCGCGGATGCCCGTTCAGCTGCAGCTTCTGCACGATCATAAATGTGCAGGGGCGCAAGTCACGTCATCGCAGTGCCGACGACATCGAGCGGTTGATACGCGCGCATGCGGCGCAAGGCGTGCGGAGCTTCTTCATTACCGACGACAATTTCGCGCGTAATCGGAACTGGGAAGCGATCCTCGACCGCATCATCCAACTCAAGCGCCGCGACCGGCTGAAGATAAACATCATCATGCAGGTCGACACCATGTGCCACAAAATCCCGAACTTCGTGGAGAAGGCGGTGCTCGCAGGGTGCAAGAAAGTTTTTATCGGGCTCGAGAACATCAATCCCGACAGCCTCAAGGGCGCATCGAAGGGTCAGAATCGCATCACCGAATACCGCAAGATGCTCCAGGCGTGGAAGCGCGCCAAGGTTCTGACCTACGCCGGTTACATCCTCGGCTTTCCGTCCGACACGCCCGAGAGCATCGAGCGCGACATCCAGATCATCCAGCGCGAACTCCCGATCGACATCATGGAGTTCTTCATGCTGACGCCGCTGCCCGGCTCCAAGGATCACCAGGAGATGTACCTGCGCGGCGAGCGAATGGACGCGGATACCAACAAGTATGACGCCGAGCACGCGACCGCCGATCATCCGCGGATGAGCGCCGCCGAGTGGCAGGATATCTACCAGCGGGCGTGGCACCTGTACTATTCGCCGGCGCACATCGAGACGCTGATCAAGCGGGCCGTTGCCAGCGGAATGCGCACGCGGCGGATGACCTCGATGATTTTCTATTTCTACGGGAGTCACGCCTACGAGCGGGTGCATCCGCTGCAAGGCGGGATCATTCGCCGCAAGCCGCGCACGCAGCGCCGTCCGGGTTTTCCGCGCGAGAACCCGCTCAGGTTTTTTATGCGCCGCGCGCGCGAGATGTCAGCGACCTATGCGCCCGGCCTGTGGTTCTTCTGGCGGCTGGAACGGTTGCGACGCAAGATCGAGAACGACCCGGCGTCGAAGCATTACACCGATGTCGCGCTCAGCCCGGTCGCTGATGACGAATTCAGCGCCGATCTCGAGCTTTACCACGCAACGGACGCAGCGCGCCGTGCCGCCGAGCAGGCCCGCACGCGCGCCGAGGAGATGCGTCAAATCGAGAGTCGCCGCGCTTCCGCTGCATGATCGCGCCGCGATAATTCTGAATCGGACTCTCTCCCGCTCGGCGACACTTTTCAAAAACGCGACTGGATCAATGCAGAGCGGCTGGCATCCGCCGCTTCTTCTGCCCTTGCGGACTATGGCTGGTAGAGCCCGGGTAAGTCCTGCCGGAGCCGTTCGAGTTTCGGCATATCGTTGACGACGATGTAGGGCTGATCCGGGTGCAGGGCAAGATAGTTTTGATGGTAGTCTTCGGCGGGGTAGAAGCCGGTGAGCGGAACTACCTTGGTTACGATAGGCCCGGAGAATGAATGTTTCTGTTCTAGTTGGGCGATGTAACCATCGGCCATCTTCTTCTGAGCGTCGTTCTCATAGAAGATCGAGGACCGATATTGAGTTCCCGAATCCGGGCCCTGTCGATTCAGCTCGGTGGGATCGTGAGCGACGAAAAAAAATACTTTCAACAGATCGTCGTACGAGACCTTCGACGGATCGTAAGTGACCTGCACCGACTCGGCATGGCCCGTCGTTCCCGTGTTGACGGTTTCGTAGTTCGCGGTGTCTGCAGCTCCTCCTGCGTATCCGGAAACAACTTTGGACACGCCCTTCACATGCTTGAAGACGGCATCCACGCCCCAGAAACAGCCGCCCGAAAAAACCGCGGTAGCGCGGTTGTTGCTCTTGGCCTGCGCCAATACGTCAATCGGCGTCAGACCGAAAAAAACGTCGGCGGCAAGCAAGAGCGTTAGTATCCATTTTGTTCGCGACATCATCGTTATGGTTTGTCCGTGTACCGGCCGCGTATGTTTCCCCATATTCATTCATACTAGCATCCAGGAAGTTTCGAGGAACGCAGCGCACCGCACTAGCATTTTGACCGTCGCTATTGAACTCTGAGCAAATCCACCGATGCGATTCGCGCCAATACTTCTTGCTCTGGTCACGCTCATCTCAACCGGGTTGGGCGGTATGGCGGCCATTCGGTTGCGCGACCGGCTTCATTTGCTGCTCGGCTTCAGTTCCGGCGCGGTGCTGGCGGTGGCCCTGTTCGACATACTGCCGGAGGTGTTCGCATTCGATCACGGATCATCCTACATGCCGATCACCGCGCTTGGATTCCTTGCCTTCTTCGGACTTGAGCGTTACACCGCCATGCACCGCGCCCGCGAACACCCTCACTTGGTGGGAGCTCACGAGCCGGAGCTTGGCGCAATGTCCGCGGGCGGCTTGGCCTTCCACAGTTTCCTCGACGGCGTTGCGATCGGCGTCGGCTTTCAGACGAGCATCCAGATGGGACTCTTGATTGCATTCGGCATAATCGCGCACGATTTCAGCGACGGGCTGAACACCGTGACGGTCGTTCTTGCGCATGGAAATTCGCCCAGACGCGCCGTCTTCTGGCTGATAGTGGATATGATGACGCCGGTTCTCGGCGCGGCCTCGACGCTGATGTTCAATCTGAGGGCAGGACTCCTGCCGTGGATGCTTGCATTTTTCGCCGGTTCCTTTCTTTATATCGGCGCCTCGGACCTGCTGCCGGAAGCTCGCGAGCACGACTCTCCATTGGTTGGCGTCGCCACCTGTATGGGGATGCTCGCAATTTTTCTGGTCACCCGCTTGCTGCGCGGGTAAAATTCAAAGCATGACCTCGCTCGAGAAGCGGTGCGCAGTCGAGCGGCTATCGCCAGCGGATCTTGAACACGAGCGAGGATTGCCTTAGAAGTGGTTACTGCGGCATGAGGCAGTTGTTTTCAAAGGCGGACTTGCGGGACCTGAGTTTAGTCGTGGCCATCGTCATGCTGCTGGCCAGCGTCCCCTCGAGTCCCGGGTTCGTCGTCGTCTCCGGACCGAGCTGTCCAGAATTGACCGTCAACATTTGCCAGCCGCTTCAAATGTTTGACCGCGTGTCGAACATATTGCTTGCACGCCCTGCGACGGTTTTGCCGGAGTTCGTTCTCTGCGCTCTGGGTTCGACCGCTGTGAAGGAGGCGGCGCGACTCGCCGATTTTAAGGTCGCTCCAGACACCCCGCCGCCAAAGCGCCCCGTCTAAGAAGTTTCGTTCGACAGGTTACTCCGATTTGAGCGCCCGCCGCCGCGAAAGTTAGGGCGCCAGGCTTTTCGTTTTGGTTGGCGGCGCGCGACGAGGTGTCTGCTGGGAGATGTTCTATGCGACGGATTTCTGAGCTTGTCCTCTTGGCTCGAGCAGCCATTTCCGTGCGTGACGTCGGAAAAACGTGCAGACGCCTCTTGGTTGCCGCTGTTTTCCTCATCGGTCTAACGCCCGGACTGGTCTGGGCCTGTGCATGCGGGTGTGGAGTCTTCGAGGTAGATACCGCAGCACTGTTTCCTGAGGGGGCCGGAGGCCAAGTGTGGACGCAATATGAATACATGGATCAATACATAAACTACCACGCGACCCAGCCGGCCTCCGGCTTCTACAATAACGACAAGTACGTCCGAACAGACTTCATGGAATTCGGCGGACAGTACATGTTCAATCGGGAATGGGGAGCGATGCTCGAGGTGCCCTATTGGGTGCGCCAATACAAGGGTGCTTATGAGGGCAACAACGACGACATCCACTGGTACCAGAATAACTCCATAGGCGATATCCGGATCCAGGGGATGTACACGGGTCTGTCGGAGGACATGTCGACCGGACTCCTGATGGGGGTAAAGGTCCCGAGCGGCGATTGGACGTATCCGAACTTCGATCGGGACACGCAGATTGGCACGGGAAGCACTGACCTTCTCATGGGGGTTTACCACCTCGGAACATTACCGGAGCAGTTGGGAACGTTGCCGTTGACCTTCGTGGAGCGCCCCTTCAACTACTTCGTGCAGGTCAATTACGATTTGCCGCTCTGGGGACAGGACCACTACACGCCGGGTCGGGAAGTCGATGGCGCAGTGGGAACCTACTACAACTTCGGCAAATTCGGTCCGCTCGGCGAACTCGCTCCGATGCTTACCTTTCTCGCCTCTGACCGTACGCGGGATACAGGAACGGCCGCAGATCCCGCCGACAGCGGCTACACCCGTTTTATCGTTGCTCCGGGAGTCGAGACGAAACTCGGGGTCATCCGGGCTTACGCAGACATTGAGGTTCCATTTTTTCAAAACATGAGGGGTTATCAGGTGACCACGCCGTGGGCAGCCAAGGTGATTCTGAGTTACAGCTTCTGAAGCAAGGAAAAGCAATCGTGAGGCGAACCACACTGAGGTATCGGCGCTTAACCATCAACTGAAGAATTATAACTGCCAACGGATACAGATATGAGTATTCATCGTAATCTCAGAACTCTCGGAATCAGGCTAGTCGTGATGTCGAGCTTGTTTGCGGCTGCTGGATGCCATGGCGGCTCAACCGCGGACGGCGCTGCCGGCGTTCTTACCGACACCAAGCTCGTCGATCAGAATGGCAAAACGGTCTCGCTCGAGTCCCTCAAGGGCAAGCCGCTGGTGGTGGATTTCATCTATACGTCGTGTCCGGGGCCGTGCCTGATGGAGACTGCAAAGTTGGCAAACGTGGCGCTCCGGCTGGGCAACAATCTCGGCTCGAAAGTGACGATCGTTTCGATCAGCGTCGATCCCGAGCATGACGGCCCCAAACAGTTGCTCGATTACTCGCGCCAGCAGGGGGCGGATGAGAAGGGATGGTATTTCCTGACTGGCGGTCCGGGAGACATCGATCGGGCGCTAGCGGGCTTCAAGCTCAGCCGGCAAATCCAGCCGGAGGGCTCGGTCGGCCACCTGGTCGATATGATGCTGATAGGAGCGGATGGGCGGTTGGTACGCGAATACAATGGCGAAATGGTAAAAGCCCAGGACATCGTAGATGACGTCAAGAAAACTCTGAATAATAGTTGAAAGACCAATGAGGCGAGCGACAATTTTGGGCTGCTCGGTTGTGGCGATTCTGGCGCTGGCATACCTGTTGCTGCCGACTTTCGACGCTTCGTCAACGGAGAATGGCGGTGCGCGCGGGGCGATGTGCATAGCGGGTCATTGCTGCTGCGCGGGACGCGCGCATGTAGAGACTGTCGCGGCCACCGACGCCCACGGGCGTTTGACGCTCGACCCCAACCAGTTCGTCGGTCCAGCAAAGCAGGCGTACCAGATTGCGAAGAAGAATCCCGCGCTGCTGGCTCAACTGCATTGCTATTGCGGATGTGACAAGGACTACGGCCATCAGAATCTGCTCGATTGTTATCGAAGCAACCACGGCTCGAAGTGCGAAATCTGCATCGGGGAGGCGTTGATGGCGGAGCAGTTGTCGGAGCAGGGTTCGCCGGTCCAACAGATACGTGATGCGCTCCGCAGGAATTACGCCGGGGAAAATTGATAAATAGTAGAGATGCGCTGCTAGCGAATACCGTCCACGCCCTGCGTGACCAAGCTGATCGTGAGTCACAGCTTCTGAAGCGAGAAAAAGCAATGGTGAGGCAAACCACATTGTGGTCTGCTGTAGCAGGAGTCGGCATGATCCTGTGTGCGGCTGCAATCGCGTTCGCCTCCGCGACGGTCGGTAACCCCGCGCCGGCACTGGTCGTGCCCGAACTGGACGGTCAGGCATTCGATCTAAGTGCGCAGCGCGGGAAGGTCGTAATCGTTAACTTCTGGGCCACATGGTGTCCGCCTTGCCGCGAGGAAATGCCGGCTCTCGACGCCTTCTATCGGCGCTATCATGACCAGGGGCTTGAGATGATCGGTCTCAGCGCTGACCGCCCGCACGATCGATCCGATGTGCACAAGGTCATGCAGCCGTTCAGCTATCCGGCGGCGATGTTGGATGACGCCAAAGTCAACGATTTCGGATCGCCTGACACTTTGCCCGTCACGTTCGTTGTGGATCGCAGCGGAGTCATCCGCGCGAAGCTCACATCCGACCAAGCGCCGGTTAGCGAGAAGAGTCTGACGGACGCGGTCGTGCCCCTGCTACCGCAAAATCCTGAGGCTCATCCTTCAGTAAATCAAGGTGGCCCAAATGCCAAACCTTGATCTCAAGGAGCAGAGTCTCGCGAGTACGTCGTACGCAATTTACTGCACCTGTCCGTCAAGCGCTCTGATAGGCTCCCAATGACTGAAGTTCATGAATAGAAGTACGACGCATTCTTCGCGAACCGTTTCGCCGATAGGTGCAAGCCTCTCTCTGACGATGCTGATTGTCTTTGCCGGCGCGCTGACTCTAACTGGATGCCGCCAGCCGGCTGAAAATATCGGGGAGCACGGCGGTTCCGAGGTGCGCAACAGCCCCGACTGCTTGCCCGACATCACATTGGTCGATCAGCGTGACCAGAACGTTTCCCTGGCCTCGCTGAAAGGGAAACCGGTGCTGTTCAACTTCATTTACACCAAGTGTCCGGGACCGTGCCTTCTCCTCACGGCTCAGATGAAACAGATCGCGAATCGACTCGGACCCAAGCTTGGAACGGAGGTCCGCATCGTGTCGATCACAGTCGATCCCGAACACGATCACCCGGAGCAGCTTCGCGCATATGCGAGTGCGCAGGGCGCCGACGTTAACGGCTGGCTGTTTTTGACGGGAACGCCCAGACAAATCGACGACGTGATGGCGCGATTCAAGTTGTTCCGCCAACACGAAGCCGACGGAACAGTCGATCATTTCCTCGTATTCTGCCTGGTCGACCCGAATGGCCGCGCGTTGGTCCAATACCTGGGCCAGGATGCCCAGCCGGAGCGCGTCGCGAGCGATGTCGAGCGCGCTGCGGCGCGCAAGCCGATGACGGCTGGCGACGGCGCAAGCTAGCCTTCATGCAAGTGAGCGCATGAAATCGTTACGGCAATTCGTGGGCTGCTTGCAGTCTGCGCGGAGCGAGTCGCCGATCGGTGCAAGCCTCTCTCTGATGATGGTGGTCGTCCTGGTGGGCGTGGTGACGCTAATTGGCTGCCGCCGGCCGGCCATAGATCTTGGGGAGCGCGGAGGCTTCGAGGTGCGCAGTACGTCGGACTGCTTGCCCGACATCACATTGGTCGATCAGCATGGCCGGAACGTTTCGCTGGCCTCGCTGAAGGGGAAACCGGTGCTGTTCGATTTCATTTACACCACCTGTCCGGGACCGTGTCTTATGCTCACGGCTCAGATGAAACAGGTCGCGAATCGCCTCGGACCCAGGCTGGGAACCGAGGCCCGCATCGTGTCGATCACGGTCGATCCCGAACACGATCATCCGGCGCAGCTTCTCGCCTATGCGAACAAGCAGGGTGCCGACGTTAACGGCTGGCTGTTCCTGACCGGAACGCCCGAACAGATCGAAGACGTGATGGCGCGGTTCAACGTGATTCGAAAGCGCGAACCCGATGGAACGGTCGATCACGTTCTCGAATTTTTCCTGGTCGATGCGAACGGCCGTGCATTGCTTCAGTACCTGGGTGAAAAGGCCGTACCGGATTTGGTCGCGAGCGACGTGGAACGAGTCGCGGCGCGCGCGCCGGTGACGGCTGGCGACGGCGCCAACTAGGCGAGTACACTTTAGCAAGTGATCGCATGAAATCGTCGAGGCCATTGGTCGGATTCTTGATGGGTCTGGCCTGCATCTGTGCCGGAGTGATCCTTCTCGCTCGAATCCTCGATGCTGGCGTGAGCCGGCCCGTGCTCACGGTTCGCGTGGTCGCGCATGAGTGGTGGTGGGAATTCGATTACCCCTCTCTCGGCATCAAGACCAGCGATGTTTTGTACGTTCCAAGCGCTACCAACGTCCGGCTCGAGCTTGCCTCCGCCGACGTGATTCACAGCTTCTGGATTGACGGGATGAAGGACGCCGTAAACATCGTGCCCGGCATGATGCGCCCGCTTGACCTGCTCGTTAAGTCACCAGGCGAGCTCCACGGAAATTGCGACTCCAGTTGTGGCTGAGCGACCGTCTGCATGCGATTTCGCGTGCTGGCGAGCAGTCCCGGCAAATTCGATAAGTGGTCGGCTCGCGAGCGTATGCTCCCCTCGGAGTTCAATCCGCCGCGTACGAGCGTTGTGCCAGCCTGCGCTTTGAACACCGGCCACGACGGCCACGCCGGGCTCGATTCTCCCGCCGGTCATTTGCAGCGGTTGCTTGATCAAACCGCGTCAACCGGCAACCGTCCCTCCCACTGACGGTGATGTTTGTCGGCGCGATCCATGTCCGCGATGCTTTCCAAAAGAAGTCTGATCAAAACGCTCAAGTGGCTGGTGCCGCTCAGCGCGTTGGTCGTCGCTGGATTGCGAGTCGGCGTGTGGAGCGTCGATTTGTCGCCGGCGCCTCAAGCGGCCAAGCTCCCGGCGAGACCGCCGATCGCACTCACTGATCTGGGGGACGCTCTCGACGCCGAGTTCGCATCGGTCGTGAAGGACGGCCTGCTCAAGGACTCGACCGGTTGCGGCGTGGCGATCGGCGTACTCGACCACGGCAAGCGCCGCGTGTTCAGTTACGGCGCCGCGCGCGCAGACTCCATTTTCGAGATCGGCTCGATCACAAAGACCTTCACCGGGCTTGCGCTCGCGCAACTTGCAGCGCAGGGAAAAGTCAGGCTCGACGAACCGGTACGTCCGATCCTTTTTCCCGACATCGCCGCCGCGCCGGCGGGCACAGAAATTACCTTCCTCGACCTCGCGACTCATCGCTCGGGACTTCCCAGCGTTCCCGATAATTTCGACCCGAAGGATCCCAGCAACCCGTTTGCCGACTACGACCACGTCGCATTGCACGAGTTCCTCGTGAGTCACGGGACCGCGAGACCCGCCGGCGCGAAGTATCTGTACAGCAGCTTCGGTATCGGCCTGCTCGGATACGCGCTTGCCCAGCGCGCGGGAGTATCGTACGCGCAACTGGTTGAAACCGAGATCACCGGGCCGTTGCACATGAACGACACTGTGTTCGCGCTCTCGCCGGAGCAGAAACAGCGGCTTATCCAGGGCCATGGCGCTGCTCTGGATCCGATCGACGCGGGAATTGGCGAAAGCGGAATCTTCGCCGGTGCGGTCGGCGCAAAGTCCACAGCCGAAGACCTGCTCACCTATCTCGACGCCAATCTCCATCCCGAGCGTTATGCCGCCAAAGCCGCACCCGGTTCGCCCGGCACGACGATGCCCGCTGCGTTCGCGCTGGACCATCAGCTTCGCGGCGCGGTCGAGCAGAATACGGAGGTGGCGCTTGTCTGGCTGTTTGATCTCCGGTCGGGCCGCTTCGAGCATGGCGGCACCACTCCCGGATATACGGCTCACGTGGAATTTGCACCGGAGCAGGATCGCGCGATCGTCGTGCTCTACAATCGGATGGACGAGCAGCCGGGACAGGAACGATTCGTCGATCGAGTCGCGGAGAACATAAATGAATTAATGTCAGGCAGGCCTGCGGACCGGATCGATTTTATCGCCGAGAGTGACCCGGCACTCGTCGCGCTCGACGAAATCGACAGCGACTTGTAGCAATGCGAAATAGATAAAAATAATTCGGGGGCTGGGATTGCTCCCAGCCCCCTGCCGTCACCACATCCGCCGCCTCACCACAACCCTTTGGGACGCGGCCTTTGCCGCGCCTGCATTCAAGGTGGGCCCCGGAGAACTCATCATCCTCAATTTCTCCGAGGACTGGCTGAAACTTTTCGCCCCGCCGCCTCTTGTCCCTACCTACCCGTCCGCATCCGCCTCATCATTGCCAGTCTCTCGAAAGCCACTCCCGCCCATTCTCCGGGACCCTTAAAACTCCCCTCTCACCGACGCTCAGTGCCGAGGGCTAGTTCTTCTGCCAGCCGTTGATCAATTGCTTGCCACCGACGCCGAGTCCTCAGATTCTGATCTCTGAAATCGGCGCAAGAAAATCTCGACATTTCTGTTGAGTACTCGTCTAATCGCCAGACTCCTTCGGACACTCGTTTGAATTCAAATCTGTGCCCGCAGAGAGTGCACGAGACTCCTCGTCGGGTTGCGACCCCCCCACCTCCACCAATGGAGCCATCGCCGTATCTGAAATCGTGCCCAAGATCGGAGAGTAAGGCGAAACTCTCTGTCGCCATCACTTCACGATCCACCGACTCCACCGCTGCCTCAAACATCAGACACTCCTTCTTAGCTGCACCCGCTGGTGGTGCCGCAGTTCATGCACTTGTAGCAGGCGCCGTTGCGCACCATGATGCTGCCGCAATCCGGGCACGGTGGCGCGTCGGCCTGGTTGATGAAGGCCTGGCGAAGGCCGCCGTCCTTGCCGTCGCGCAGGCTGGCGACGGTCGCCACCGGCGCGTGCGCCGCGTCGGACTTTGCCGTCAGGTTCTTCTCCGACTCGATGATTCCGACTTCGCGCCTTGCTTCCTCGCCGAGGAACTTCGACGCCATCCATCGGAACAGGTAATCGACGATCGACTTGGCGTACGGAATCTGCGGATTCTTGGTGAAGCCCGACGGCTCGAAGCGCATGTGCGAGAATTTGTCCACCAGGAACTGAAGCGGAACGCCGTACTGGAGCGCGAACGAAATCGCGGTCGCAAACGAATCCATCAGGCCCGAGATCGTCGAGCCCTGCTTGGACATCGTGACGAAAATTTCGCCCGGGGTGCCGTCCTCGTACATGCCGACGGTAATGTAACCTTCGTGGCCGGCGATATCGAATTTGTGGGTGATCGATTTGCGCTCGTCGGGCAGCTTGCGCCGCTGCATCCGATCGTCGGCTGCCGCAATCGACGCGACCGCGTCCACCGCTTTCTCTATTTCTTTCTTGCCCGTGTTGAGCGGCTGCACGCGCTTGGATCCGTCGCGGTAAATCGCGACCGACTTGAGGCCGAGCTTCCACGCGGTGACGTAAGCCTCCGCGACTTCGTCCACGGTCGCTTCCGCAGGCATGTTGATGGTCTTGGAAATCGCGCCCGAGATGAATGGCTGCACCGCGCCCATCATCTTGAGGTGCCCGTTGTAATGAATCGTGCGCGCGCCGGCGCGCGGTTTGAAGGCGCAATCGAAGACCGCGAGATGCGCGTCGGCGAGCTGCGGCGCGCCTTCAATTGTCTCGTTCTCATCGAGGTATTCGACGATTTCCTGGACTTCCTTCGAGTCGTAGCCAAGGCGCTTGAGCGCGCGCGGGACCGTGTTGTTGACGATTTTCAGCATCCCGCCGCCGACCAGCTTTTTGTACTTGATGAGCGCGATATCGGGCTCGATGCCGGTGGTGTCGCAATCCATCATGAATGCGATGGTGCCGGTCGGCGCGATCACCGTGGCCTGCGAATTGCGATAGCCCGCGGAACTGCCGAGCTTGAGCGCGTCGTCCCATGACTCGCGCGCGGCGCGAAGCAGGTCGAGCGGAACGTGGGAAGGATCGAGCTTGTAGGCGGCGGCTTTGTGCCGCTCGATCACTTTCAGCATCGGCTCGCGATTGGGCGCGTAGCCGGCGAACGGACCCATATGCTCGGCGATTCGCGCCGACTGGAGGTACGCCTCGCCCGTCATCAGCGCGGTGATCGCGGCGGCGTAGCTACGGCCCTGGTCGGAGTCATAGGGCATCCCGAGCGCCATCAGCAGCGCGCCGAGGTTTGCGTAGCCGAGCCCGAGTTCGCGGTACGCGCTGGCGTTCCTGGCGATCTCGTCGGTCGGATACGAGGAATTGTCGACCACGATGTCCTGCGCCGTGATCATCACGTCCACCGCGTGGCGGAACGCGTGCACATCGAACTCGCCGCGATCGTCGATGAACTTCATCAGGTTGAGCGAGGCGAGATTGCAGGCCGAGTTGTCGAGATGCATGTACTCGCTGCACGGATTCGACGCGTTGATTCGTCCGCTGGCCGGGCAGGTGTGCCAGAGGTTGATCGTCGTGTCGAATTGCATCCCCGGGTCGCCGCATGCGTGGGCGGCCTCGGCGATCATGTGGAGCACCTTGCGCGCGGGACGGGTCTCGGCGACCTCGCTGGACTTGACGAAATGAGTCTGCCAATCGGCATCGTCGAGGACCGCCTGCATGAATCCGTCGGTGGCGCGCACGGAGTTGTTCGCGTTCTGGAAGAACACGGAGCCGTAAGCCGGGCCGTCGAGCGAGGAGTCGTAGCCGGCCTCGATCAGCGCCCACGCCTTCTTTTCCTCTTCGACTTTGCACTTGATGAAATCGACGATGTCGGGATGGTCGGCGTTGAGCACCACCATCTTGGCCGCGCGCCGCGTTTTGCCGCCCGACTTGATCACGCCGGCACTCGCGTCGGCGGCTTTCATGAACGACAACGGTCCCGACGCGGTCCCGCCCGACGAGAGTTTCTCGCGGCAGGAGCGCAGCGCGGACAGGTTCACGCCCGCGCCGGAGCCGCCTTTGAAGATC
>Ga0181521_10004563_pt1 | contig 15727 bp, 11 predicted proteins | sample PEATcosm2014_Bin_32_FD_119764 | JGI IMG/M metagenome (GOLD analysis project Ga0181521, IMG submission 119764) | Peatland microbial communities from MTU Mesocosm Facility, Houghton, MI, USA - PEATcosm2014_Bin02_60_metaG | ecosystem: Environmental > Terrestrial > Soil > Wetlands > Peat | place...
GCCTCCGATCGCGCCGGGCGCCGGGGCTGTCGATTTTCGTCCGAACCGTCGGTAACCCGCCCTTGTCCAACAAGCAGATTCCACTTGCCTCAGATCGTCATTGCGGGCGCGGCCGGCGGTGAGTGCCCCAACAATCTGTAAAGATGCGTTGCGGGCCGCAAGCGTGCGAACGAGTTCTCCACTTGGGTTCCCGCTCCGACCTATGCAGACACATCCACATTCGCCACAATTGACCCATACCAACCCACGAGCTGCACATCTCCCGCAATGCTACGGTTGAATCTCAACGCACTGGCCGTTCTACGATGACGACATTCCGACTCCGTCGCCGCGTGACCGCCACCGACACTCTTCCGACAGGCCGATCCGGACTGGGTCCGCTCGAAACGAAGGTGCTCGACCTGCTCTGGGGCCAGGGCCGCCCGATGACCGTGCGGAACGTCCAGCTGGCTTTCCCAGAGCTTGCCTACACGACTTTGATGACGACGCTGGATCGGCTCTATCGCAAAGGCGTTTTGATCCGGCGCCGGCATGGCCGGGCATTTGCGTACGAGACGCGCTGCTCGCGGGACGAACTGTTGGGGGAGCTGGTATCGGGCCATGTAACCGATCTCCTGGCTGAGTCTAGGGTCAGCACCGCAATTCTCTCAACGTTGGTCCACGCGGTCGGTCGCGCAGATGCCGCGCTCCTGGACGAGCTGGACGCTCTCGTTCAGGCCGAACGCACGCGACTCAAGATGGAGGACGAGTGAGTTTCGGCGTGACACTCTGCCTTGTAGTAATGGCGGCGTACGGGCTCACAAGCCTGTTACTGGCGGTCTTCGTCGCCATCCTTTGGGTCGGGGGTCTTGATCGGGCACGCTTGAAGTCAAACGAGCTTCTCGCACTGCGCCTGTTCCCCGCCGGCGCAGCGGCAGTTCTTGCGGTGACCGTCGTGCTGCCCGCCTTTCTGATCTACGAACCGGCTCACGAGCTAGAAGAGGGCGGACCGTTACTCGTGGGGCTTGCGATGGTTGCGCTGCTCGTCGTCGGCGACGGGATCCGGCGCGGGTGGCGCGCACGCGTATCGACTTGGACGCTTTCTCGGGATTGGGGTCCGGCCGAGCGCCGGACCGTGACGGCGGGGCAGAATGTCGACGTCGTTGATGTCCCACAGCCGATTGTGGCTGTCGTTGGGGCGTGGCGGCCGCGAATAATTGCATCACAATGCGTCGTCACTGCGTGCACAACGAACGAGTTTCGCCAGGTCATTGCGCATGAAGCGGCGCACATTGCGACGCGAGATAATCTGAAGCTCCTGCTGCTCGTCCTCAGTCCCGATATGCTCGCCTGGCTGCCACCTGGCGCGGCGCTGGCAGCGCGATGGCGGGCGGCGGCCGAGCTCGAGGCAGACGAACGTGCGACGGGTTCCGATCGTCACAAGCGCGTCGCGCTCGCGTCGGCGCTGATTAAGGTAGCGCGCCTAGGGACTGGCATGGGCCGCCGGCGCCCCGCACTCATCATGCCGATCGCAGAGGATGACGTGGACGGTCGCGTGCGTCAGCTACTCTCGCTGTCCCCGGGCTTGGCCCGGGCGGCCGGCGTTTGGGGTCTGGTGCCGTGCATGTTGCTGGTTTCCATGATAGGTGTCCCGTTCTACGGGCTTGTCCATCAATTGATTGAAACCCTGGTTGCCTTCGGGCGCTGACCTGCCGCCTCGAGCTCCAATACGCATGTGAGCGCCCGCTTTGCGGACGTGCGGCGGGCGATGCCGCCGCAGCGCCTCGAACGACTTGACTTCGACTGCTGGTTCGAGGCACAGCGTTGCTTATGAGCGCATCGCGGCTACGCGCTTCGCGCATTGAGCAAGTGGGCCGACTCGCTGCCACATTCGCTTGTACTCACTGGTGGCAGCTGGCTAGTCACATTGGCCCTTCCGGGCACCTTGCCATTCGGCCAAAGCGGTCGTGCCATTAGAAGGCGTAGGTGACGTTCACGCCCACAGAGCGCGGCTTCTGGTAGAACGACACCTGCTGCCCTTCGCTGCCGGCGAACGCGTAGGTCAACGGCCGCGTGTCCGTCAGATTCGTGACCCACACGCTGGTGTCCCAGTGCTGAGCGGGATTTTTGACGCCGATCTGCACACCGAGGGAATGCCCGCGTTCGAAGGTTGTGGGATCTCCCAAATACGGGTGCTCCGCACCGGTGTAATGGTCGTTGGCCTGCGCGTACACCCTGAGGCTACCGCCGACCGGGCGCTCGTAATGCACGAGCCAGTTGTCACTGAAGTTGGGCGCATCCGGGAGCATTTGGCCAACCACAACGGGCGTGAACAGCGCCAGACCGTTGTCGTTTGTCAAGGTCTCTGTCACCCGAGCATGGAGATACGTGGCGCCGAGATGGATCTCGAGGCCACTGACGGGACGCCAATCGATTTCGCTCTCGACGCCATCGATCCTCGAGCGCGGCACGTTGCCTAGTCCCGCTATCAGAGGCTGTGTACCTACCGGACCCGCCCACAACGAGAGGCTCGACTGGCGATCATGGATTTCGGTGTCGAAGACCGCGGCGTCTATTTGGAAAGAGTCACCGAAAAACCGGCTCTTGATACCGAGTTCCGTGGTGAGCACATGCTCAGGATTCACATAGCCCCAGTCGACCTGTACCTGTGCGGGTTGGCCATAAAAGATCCCGGCCTTGTAGGCCGTCGCGACGCTCGCGTACAGCAGTACCTTGTCCGTGAGATGCAAGTCGGGCTCGAGCCGATACGAGATATTCTGACTCGAGCGTGACTCGTCGAGCGCGGCGAGCACCGTATTCGGCACAATCAACCCGGTGAAATTATTTGCCGCGAAGGTCAGGAGGCCCGTCGGATCGATAGTCACGCCGTCGAAACTTGCCTCATCACGCGAGTAGCGCACCCCCGTCACCAGTGTCCAGCGAGTCGAAAGGTGGGTTTCCGCGTGAGCGTAGAGCCCCTCCGACTGCTGTGTCTGGATAAAGTTCGTTGCGGTGATGGCCTTACCTCCTTGCGTGATGTAATCCGCAAGTCCATAGACGAACGTCCAGTCGAGCGAATCGCGACAGTGGTACCAGTTCTGGCCATACTCTGCACCCACGATCCAGTCCACGAAGCCGCCAGAGGCCGATGCCAGGCGCAACTCCTCGCTAAACTGCTGCTGCTGGAAATTCTTGGTCCAGTTGTTGTCAGCTGCCGGATAGCCGTCGTAGTTGTCGAGGCTGTGGTCAGAGAAGTCGTCGAAAGCGCTGATCGAAGTGAGCGTGAGTCCGCCGAAACGCACGTTTAGGGTCGCGACGGCCCCCTCACCGCTCTCGTCCTTGTAGAGCGGCAAGCCACCCACTCGTACCAGCGTACCGCCCGGAGGACTGTCCAGCAGGCCGGCAGTCTTGAACGGAAGGTTGGGCGGCACCAGGGCCTCGACGTTCGGAGTCGACGGCGAGGAGGGCACCGAGTGGTCGTACACGGAGTGCAGGTTCAGCAGCAGGCTCACGTCGTCAGTCAGCCGGATGTCAAACACGGCTCGGGCGCCGCCACGATTGAGCTTGCCGTACTTTGCGCCCGTGTCGATGTCGGTCTGATATCCCTCACCCTGTATCGTCGCCGTTCCCGCCAGCCGTGCCTTGATGGATTCCGATAACGGACCGCTGATGGCGGCCGTGACGTCGGTAGTCTCCCACCGGCTGTAATCGACGTCGACATAGCCCTCGAAATCGTCTGTTGGTCGTTTGGAAATAATATTGATTGCGCCGCCCGCCGTATTCTTGCCATACAGCGTGCCCTGCGGACCCTTGAGGATCTCGACACGGTCCACGTCGTACAACGCAGCCGTCAGAAATCCCGGAAAGCTCGCAAACACTTCATCCAGATAGGTTCCTACGCCGCTGCTGTTGTTGGTGTTGAAGTCGTCGAGCCCGATGCCTCGTATAAGGAACAGCGGGGTGCTGTCGGTCGTCGCATTCATGGTCGAGAGGCTAGGGGAGATAGTCGATAGACTCAGCGGCTGCTGGACGCGCAGCGCCTGCATGGCCTCGCCGCTGATCTCGGTGATCGCTACGCCGATCTCCTGCATCGACTGGCTGCGCTTCTGTGCGGTCACGACGACTTCCTCGAGAACGGTATCGTCCTGCGAGGCCAGAGCCACCGTGGGCAGGAGCAGCTCGGCCGACAGGACGCAGACCACTCCAGTCTTTGCTATGAGATCACGGGTCATGGGATACAAGGGCTGTTCTGACGTTGAATGACGCGAGGCCCGACATTTATTGGGGCCAGTAAGCTAAGCACGGTCTTGAAGGTGGCTTCATTGTCAACGACGACGGCTGCCGACATCGTCGAGTGCCCGGGCCTCGGCGCCCATTCGAATGCCCAGCAGGCCTACTAGGGCAACACCGACGCTGAGCGTTGTCCCGCTGGAGTTCATTTCCGTCATGGCCGGCGTTGTTGTGCTGATAAAACTAGGAGCTGCGTTGAACGACGCGCACCGGCGGTGACCAAGGCCGAGGAGCGCGAGCAATGAGCGGCTGAGTCGCTCTCTCGACGCAGCTTCCCAACGCCAAGACGGTCCGCTAGAGCGGCGCCGCCGGCAGTCTAGGCAGCCGGGTACTTCTACTACCAGCGATCGTAGCTACGATCGGGCGATGCCATGCCCTATTCGATGGAGCGCGGCCGACTTGAGCGCAAAGTCGCTGAATACGGCAGCCCTCGCGCACGGTCGAATGCGATTCGGGCGCCGCTAATACGGCCTTCCATCCTTGTGCGTTTCGCCTGCCGCGGCGCTCCAACGTAAATCGATGTCCGGATACTCGGCGACATCGTCGTCCGGGCGGCGAGAGCCAATCTCGAGAATCAGAGCTTCGCTGGTCGAACGGTTCTGCAGGTGATGGCCATCCTCGACGCCTGCCTTAAACCCCGCGCAATCACCGGCACGCAGAACCTCCTCACCACCATCGGTCACCAGCACGACCTCGCCTTGCAGTACCCAGACAAATTCATCCTCTGCTGTGTGCCAATGCCGCTGGCTCGACCATCCGCCAGGAGCGAGGCGCTGGAGATTGACTCCGAACTGCGTAAGCCCCGCGGCGTCTCCGAGTGCAAAACGTATGCGGTTACGGCATGGCGCATCAAAGGGGGACGGGTAATCGGAGCCAACTCGACATGGGGCCGCAGACATATCAATTCGTTTCAATGCTTGTCTCCCTTCCAAGGCGTATATGGGGGGACACTGTAGACGGGCGATGCGCCAAGGAAGAGTCGCACTCGCGCCTCACTCCGAAGATCGACGATCTCTGTCGCCTGGTTGCGTTGGTGGGCATTGCGCCGTGCCGTAGGAGCAAAATGCACACCAATCGCCCGCTTTCGGCTTCAACAGCGTCCCGCAGCGGGCGCATTCGTAGAAGTACCGGCAGGCGTCGACCAGCATTACGTCGGCCGTGGCGTTGCCACTCGCCGGGCACGTGGTGATCGACTCTAGGACCGATGGCGCCTTTTAAAGGACGGCTCCGCACTCATTCGTCGTAAGTTCGTACGTGACCGCCACCGTTCAATTGCGTGTCCGCGGGATTAGCTGTCCGCGCGCATCTGGGCCTGGCAATAATTCTCGAGGCCTATGCGCTGGATGAGATCCAACTGCGTCTCGAGCCAGTCGATGTGCTCCTCCTCGGATTCGAGAATGTTCTTGAAAAGCTCTCGCGAGACAAAGTCATTGACCGTTTCGCAGTCGGCAATCGCGGCTTTCAAGTCGTTATGCGCCATTTTCTCGAGCCTGAGATCGCCGCCGATCATCTCGCCGACGCTCGTGCCGATGAGCAGTTTGCCCAGTTCCGACATATTCGGCTTGGCCTCGAGGAACAGGATGCGTGAGATAAGCCGGTCAGCATGCTTCATCTCATCGACTGATTCCTTGTACTCGTAATCCCGGAGGCGGTTGAGGCCCCAGTTACCATACATGCGGGAATGCAGGAAATACTGGTTGATGGCGGTCAGTTCGTTTTTCAGCACCTGATTGAGGTGCTTCACAATCTTGGGGTCGCCCTTCATGTATCGCCTCCGGTCGTGTCGGGTCTACTTGATAGTCTGCGGACGCACCGCCGCACGTGCAAGCCACGCATTCCGGGCGCTCTTCGTCACCGGCGACCGGGCATGGCCGCCTTAGGGCCATCAGCGTAAGTGCTGCGGCGCTGCGCCGCACCGCAACACCAGCGTCGGGGCCTTCTGATTCGCTGTACGCGCGGCCTGACCGCCCGCCACGAGATGGCGAACCGAGGCCTGATCTACGGGAGGGAGGAGCGCTTCGCGCCCCTGACGGCGGGCCAGAGCGTCTAGCCGCTTGCGACTCGTCATACCCGAAGGTGGAATCGATACCGGATTGCGAGCTGGGTCTGGGACTCGAGGAACGCGGGCGGCTCACCGTATTCGGCGCGCGGTGGGAACGTACTCGCGACACGGATCCACTCGGCGGCCAACTGCCAATGGTCTCCGAGATCGTGCATCCACCCGAGAGTCCACGCATGCCCCGATTCGTTGGTCGGCGGTCCATAGAAGCCGCTTAACTGGTGCGTTCCGAAGTCGTCGAAGCGCGCCGTTAGCCGCTCGCGGCCCCATTCCAGACTCGCGAGCCCGAACGCCGCGTGGTAGGTCATCCGAAACTGATCATCCCCCGCGGAGTTAGGTCCAACGGCCGTATCGCCTTCCAGGTACTGCGTAATGAAGGTCCAATGGACCGCGGGCTCCAGTCGCGCGCCGCAACTTGAGAAGCGGGTCCGCCATGCGTTGCCCCCGGCCGGCGTCATGGTGCCCGGATTGGCCTCGTTGTCGTAGCGCAGCGCGCGAATCTCGAGCCAATCGTGATGACGCCAGCTGACGCCGGCGTAGTAGCCGGGGTTGCGGTCTATCTGGTGATAGAAGTCGATCGGCGGTTGACCGAGGCCGCTGAAGAGCGTCGAGGGCCGATCAGTCAACGCGAAGCCCCGATCTGCGATCAGTGCGCCGGCAGGCTCGTTCCACCCGTAGGCCGCCGCAACCACGGAGACATCGCCGAGATAGCCATGACTCGCGCCGAGCCAGCGCGCCTCCAGCTCTGTGCCGATCGTGCGAAATTCCTCGCCGAGCCACGTATTCAACGCCGACGGCGTGATCGTGTAGACGTCGCTCCAGCCGGCCCCTCGGTTCTCAAGCGACACGGGCATAAAAAAGGCTCCGACGCGGGCGCTCCAACGGATGGCGCTCGTCGGAAACGGGCGTACCTCAGCCCAAAACTCACTAAAACCGACAGCACTTCCATCATGATCGCCATAGGCATCGACCACCGCGTGTACGGTCACTATGTCCGTGACTCTAAGACCCGAAGCAAGAAACGCGCGGCCAAGCCGGAGCCCGTCGTGTTCCGGATCGAAGCGCAGTGTTCCAAGCCCACCGTCAAGATACGACAACTCTCCAGTTGAATGGACCCAGCGCAAGTCGAGCTCGCCGACGACGTTGAGCTGATCGTCGGCCACCGCAAGTCCAGCCCAGAGACAGGCCATCACACACGCGACGCGGCGCGGTGCAAGCATCAGTACTCCCAATCGCTTCGCCGCGGCCGGGGCTCCGGGCGGGCGCGAAGATCGCGCTCCAATTGAACGCGGCTACCCGCCGCCTGTTGCTCATCCACGTGGACCGTGCGGATGAGCGACGGCGGCGGATCCGCAATCAACGGGCTCCACAAGGTAACTCGGTAATCGCCGGCCGGAACGTCCGGCAGTCGCAGCGCACCTGCGAAATCCGTTTTGCCGAAGAACGGTGCACTCGTGACGTAGATGTAGCCTGCCATGTCGTCATGGATATTGCAGCCGAGCACGACCAGCCCCTCCTGGTCGAAGGTAACCGGCGGGTGGCGCGCTCCCTTATACAGGGGCAGCTGAAATTTCTTGGCCGGGGAGAATGAATAGACCTGGTGGCTGACGGAGTCGTTGTTCGGGAACTCAACACTCGTGCCGACGGCCACGACGAGCACGCGTGGCACGAACGCGAGGTTTCGCTGGTCCATGACCGCAGTCGCCGGACGCGGCAGGATCGGTAGCGCGCGCTGTTCCAACGGCGCTGCAGTCACGACGACGTCGGCCACGCCTCGGCCCGAGCGGTCGACGACGCTGATGGCCAGCTCGCTGGCCGGGCAAGCCGTCGCAACTGCGAGCGCGGCCAGCCAAACGAACGTGATCCTGTTGGCAGAAAAGCGTGTTACGAGCGCGAACCCGGTCTCAAATCGACTCCGCTCGCCGGAGCGGCCGCAATCCCCAGACCTACTATGGGACATGCGAATGCCCTCGATTGCCATGCGCAGCTTCCGCACTCGTATCCTAGCCTTAGTGCTCGGGCTCGTCACCGTGGTTCTAACGGCGACGGTCATAGCGGTGGTCATCAAGGCACGAGCCGAGGTCGGGCGTCAGGCGACGCTGCAGCTTCAAACCGCGGCCAACACCGCCCGCGAAGCGCTGAAAGTCCGCGGCAATCAGCTCACCAGCGCAGTGGAGGTGCTCACATCCGACTTCGGTTTCAAGGAAGCGATAGCGTCCGGTGACGCGCCGACCCTGATGTCGGCCATCATTAATCACCGGGCCAGAATCGGTGCCGACGTGCTGATCGTTCTGGACTCCGAGGGTCGCCCCGTCGCGAGTACGCTCGCGTCATTGTCCAGCCAAACGAGGGACGACTTGCAGGAACTTGTTGCCGCCGATGCCGATGGGCAATTCCTTCGGCTCTACCGATTGATTGACGGTAGACCCTACCAGTTGGTACTCGCGCCGGTACTGGCGCCGGACCCGATCGGCTGGGCCGCAATGGGCTTTGCGCTGGACGATAAGGTTGCGACGGACATGGCGCGCTTGCTGGGCGTGGAAGTGTCATTCATTTCCGGCGGCGGGCGGGCGCCACTGGTCATTGCAAGCTCGCTCGCGCCATCGATGCGGGGTGAGCTTGCGGATGCTGCGGCACGGGCCGCCGGTACCCCGTTTCGCCTGCGCACCGACACCGATGAATTCTTGACGTGGACGAACCCGATTCGCTCGGCGAACGGACCGCTGACACTCGTCCTCCAGCAGTCGCTTGCCGGTGCTCTGCGTCCATACCAGCAGTTGCGAGGGTCGATCCTGGCGATCGGGCTCGTGATTCTCGCGGTCGCCTTGGCGCTCGCAGCGCTGCTTGCCCGCAGTGCTACGCGCCCAGTGGACGACCTGACGCGTGCGGCGGAACGGCTGGAAGCGGGGGACTACGATGCTCAAGTCCCGCTCGCCAGCACGACCGAGCTGTCCCGGCTCGCAGGTGCGTTCAACGCGATGCGCGCCGCCGTCGCCGAGCGCGAGCGGATGATCCTGCACCAAGCACTGCACGGCCCGCTCACAGGGCTCCCCACGCGGTCACGTATAACGGATGTTCTGGATGCCTTGCTGCCCGTTGCAACCGGGAACGGGCGACCTCTGACCGTGTGTTTGATCGAGATCCAGCAACTCCAGAACATAGTCGGGTCGCTTGGGCATGCCGCCGCAGACGAGGTGCTCTGTGAAATGGGCCGGCGACTGACGTCCGACGGAGTGATGAACGAGCCCGCCGCACGCATTGGCACTGACCAGTTCCTGATCATTCTGGAAGGCGTCGACGCGCTGCAGGCCACTCGCCGCGCAGACGAAGTCGCAGAGCGGCTGAGACGCCCGTTCGATCACGGTGCGGTTTCCTTGCAACTCGAGACGAGGATCGGGGTTGCGGTGTTTCCAGACGACGGAGCACGGGCGGCGGAGCTGCTCCAGCGCTCGGACCTCGCGCTCTACCGGGCCAAGGAGTCGGGAGCTACGGTCGGTACATTTGTGCACGGAGACGATGAATTGCAGCGGCATCGTCTCGCGATTCTTGGGGACTTGCGTCGCGCCATCGCCGCGGATGAACTCGAACTGCAATACCAACCTAAGGTCTCTTTGCCATCGGGCCAGGCGGTCGGCTGTGAAGCATTGGTGCGATGGCGTCATCCGCAGAAGGGATTGATTCCGCCGGGGGACTTCATTCCGCAGGCCGAGCGGACGGGGCTGATTCGTGCGCTCACGGCGTGGGTGCTGCACACGGCGTTTCAGCAGCTGCGCTGCTGGCAAGCGGAAGGGCTTGCCCTTGATGTTTCTGTAAATGTCTCGCCCGCCGACCTCGCCGACTCGACGTTCGCTGACACAGTAGCCGTATTGCTAGCACAGACCGGCGCGGACGCAACCAGGGTGGTGCTCGAGGTTACCGAGAGCGCTGCGATGAAAGATCTCCCCAAAAGCCTGCGCGTCATGGAACAGTTACGCGTTCTTGGGGTGCGATTTTCCATCGACGATTTTGGCACCGGGTACTCGTCGCTCGCTCATTTGAGGCGCCTGCCAGTAGACGAGATCAAGATCGACCGGTCGTTTGTGCAAGAACTCGAAGCGCAGCGGACGGATGACGTCGTCGTGCGATCAACGATCAACCTCGGGCACGCGCTGAATCTAAAGGTCGTGGCCGAAGGTGTGGAGATCCAGGCTAGTTGGGATGCGCTTCACCTATTGGGGTGCGATCTCGTGCAGGGATATTTTGTGGCCAAGCCTATGCCCGCGGCGGAGTTCACTAAGTGGGCGAGCGAACGATCGGCTTTGCCGTCCCAGACAGGTGCCGCTCAAGTCCGAGCGGCCTCGCGGATGCGGGCCTAGCCGATCGGTGCATGCGCGACCTGCGCTGAATCGCTACTCGACGGCTGCGATAGTCGCGGGATTAGTACGTTTCTCTGATCATCCATAAGGCGCTGACCGAGAAGTCCGGAGCGATCATGGTGTCCGTCGAGACGCGAGAACCTCAAGATTGCCACCGGTTGGGGCAGGCGCCGGATTCGTGAAGTTTCGGACCGTTTTCGGGGGGGTCGCCCCAGGGAAAGCGCGTGGTTTTGCTGGACCGCGTTGATCCGGGACCGCCTCCGTAAGTCATTGGTCTCGCTGGCCTGCCGCCTGGAGATGGCGCCGTTCTACGCCAGTGCGGCGCGCGTCCGACGACGCTCAAACCCGGGTGACACAATATGTGAACTGCGCCCTTCAAACGAGGGTGCCTCCAGCCGATAAGAGAGTATGGCTAGGCTCACCAGCTTTGTGAGGTTCGTCGGACCGCGGCTGTCCGAACGGGTGTCGTCCCCGGGCGTCCATCGGGCCGGGCCTGTCGGTGCCGTACTCGCCCTGGCGCTCGTAATACCAACCGTGCTGACCCCGTGTCCTGCCGCAGCGGAATGCTTCGCCCTTCCGGATCCCGCCGTGCGCCCGCTTGAGGCACTGGTCATTCGGGATGCAAGGAAGGCTATCGCCGGTGCCGAGACGCAACGCAAGGAGCTTCTCCGCAGCCAGCATGTCGATCCCCAGCACCTCGCTTCCCTGTACGCCGTCGAAGCGCAGGCTTACAGCGAGCTCGATCTGGACGCGGCCGCCCGCGCAGCAGCACTGACGGGCCTTGCTCTAGTGCGCGCCCCTGCGGATTCGGTTCACCTCAACCTCCTCTCCACCTACGCGGAAAACCAGTTCGACGAGGAGGGACTTGGAAACGCGGTCGTCGCCATCGAGGACGCTCGCTCGCTGCAGCCTAAAGGATCGCCGGGCGACACATGTCTGCTGATGACACTAGGCCAGATACAGCATTATCAGGGCCGCGACGATCTAGCGATCGGGAATCTGATTCAGGCCTATCGAGCGAGTGCGCAGCAGGGAATGGCCGACACGCGCCCGCGCGTCGCCGCCGCGCTGGCTGTCGTCCTGTTGTCGATGGGCGATCTGGATCAGGCATTGGCACTCAACCAAGATGTCATCGACTGGGATACGGCGAATGGCGCGACACAAAGACTATCTGAGTCCCGGTTTCGACGCGGCGAGATCCTCGCACGTAAGCATGACTACCAGGCCGCCCTCGGCGAGTTCGGTCAGGTTCGGCAGTTAAGTGTCGTTCTTCAGGACGAACAGGGGATCGGCTTTGCGGATTTGCGGGCATGCGAGGTCTATATCGAGCTGACTAAGCTCGAACAGGCCCGGACCTCATGCAACAGTGCATTGCATGTTTTTACTGCATCGCATTCCGTTGATATGGCAAAGGAAGCCAGTTCCTTCCTCGCTCGCATCGATCTTGCCGAAGGGCGCACATGGCGCGCCCTCGTTACGCTTAACCGCGTTCTGGACCACGGAGGCAGTGACATCTCGCAGGCGCGGCTCACGGAGGTCTACAGGTTGCGCGCGCAAGCCAACGCCACACTCGAGAACTACCGTGACGCCTACGCCGATATTTCCCACTACGTCGAACGGTACACGGCGTCAAACGACGCCGACCGCGCGCGCAATGCTGCAGCATTGCGCGCCCGCTTCGGCGCAGATCGCGAGGCAGAGCACAATCTCGCTTTGCGGAATGAGCTGGCACTTGAGCGGGAGGGGGCCGACCGCCAAAGAGACCGACTACGCTGGGCAGCGGCTTCGGCTGTCGCAGCGCTGCTGATAATCGCGCTACTTGCGTACGTTTTGGTAACGAACGTGCGTCATCGGCGCAAGCTGCAGGAACTCGCCATGGTCGATGGGCTCACGGGGCTACCGAACCGTCGACGTACGGCGGAGGTCGCGATCGGGGCACTCGCCAAATCTGCCGCAACGTTCACGCCGCTGACGATCGCTATCATCGATTTCGATCATTTCAAGGGAATAAACGACCGCTGCGGCCATGCGACCGGGGACCAAGTGCTGCGTGACTTTGCACGGATGAGTCGTGAGTTGCTGCGCCCCTCCGATACGCTGGGCCGCTGGGGTGGCGAGGAGTTTCTGCTTGTCATGCCAGACACGCCTCTCGATGTTGCGCTCCATCGCGTGGAGACGCTCCGGGAGGCCGCGTTGACGATACCGTTGCCACCGACGGCCCTCGATTACCATGTCAGCCTGAGCGCGGGTCTTGCGACCAGTGACGAGGGCGTCACGTCGCTCGACGACATTATTGCGCGCGCGGATGTCGCGCTCTACGAGGCTAAGAACGAAGGCCGGGACCTGGTTCGAATCGCCGACGTGAGCTACCGGATGGCGTCGACCGGCACGCGTCGCGCATTGCGCCATCGTTGAGTCGGGATAACCAGCGGACCTCCCGACGTAAGGCTGCGTCCATCCGTCGGATGTCCCCGAGAAACCCTTAACGACGCTGACAGGTGTTACGCCTGCGTTGATTGCCCTTATTCGGCATGCACCTTACGCGGCTGCGTTGGAACGCTCGATGGAGCTGTCATTGCTGTCGGCGTGCGTGGAATCGCATGTTTGACGCAGCCACGTGCGTCGTGGATTGGCCGGGAAATATACGAGTTAAGGGTCGGACCTTATCAACGCCGCCGCCAGTGCTCGGCAAAGCAATCGAGCTGGTCCTGGCACAACGCGGGGCGCCTTTGAACCTCCTCCCAGGCAACCATTGCACTCCGATCGGTCGTCCTGAGAAAGTCGCGGCTGTGCCTCGGAAGTATCGTTCGCAATTGCCACCAGACTCCCGATTGGTCTGGCCGATTCTCTCGTGGTCGTCGGCACCCGTCGGTACAACTTTGTGTTGACGCCGGCGACCCAACAAAGACTCCGGTCAATAACCGAAGGTCTGGCCTAGATTGCGCGGAGGTCGGGGAGGCCAGCGGGTCATCGGTCTGTCGCACCTGTCCATTCAATGACTTGCGGCTGCAGAAGCCGGTGTAGTCTCTGCCATTTGGCGCCTTGATCTGGCGTGCCTCACTATTGCTGTTGGTCCAACACACGGGTGCAGGAATGGAATCATCCAACGACGTTTCCAGCAACGGCAGGCTTGGCGATTCGGCGATGGAAGGCGACGTCAACCTGTCTCCCCTTCGTGCGGAATGGCAGGCACGCCATATAGGCCCGTCCACCCGGGGCGTACTGGAGGAAGACGCGAAGCACTTTCTCCACCAGTCGCTATCTACCCCATGCCTCAATGCTCTTGCCGAGGCCAATGGAATTTATCTCACAGATATAGAGGGGCGACGGCTCATCGATTTTCACGGCAATAATGTCCACCAGGTCGGCTACCGGAATTCGAGAGTGATCGCTGCGGTTCGGGAAGCTCTTGACACCTTGCCGTTTTCTCCGCGGCGTTTCACCAATCAGTATGCCGTTGACCTCGCGGCCAGACTGACGACACTTGCTCCCGGGAACCTGAACAAAGTGCTGTTTGCACCGGGTGGTACCGAAGCGGTCGGGATGGCGCTCAAGCTTGCACGAGCCGTTACCGGGCGGCACAAAACGGTTTCGATGTGGGATTCATTTCACGGCGCGTCGCTCGACGCCATCTCGATTGGTGGAGAAGCGCTGTTCCGAAAGAATTCCGGACCACTGCTTGCTGGCACCGAGCATGCGCCGCCCTGCGATCCACGGGCCTGTCTCTACGGCTGCGGGGGCGCTTGCAACGCGCGATGTGCCGACTACGTTGAGTACATCCTCGCCAAAGAAGAGGACGTAGGTGCCGTCATCGTTGAGACGGTGCGCTGTACGGACGTACAGATCCCGCCCGCTGAGTATTACATGAGACTGCGGGCCAGTTGTGATCGGCACGGCGCGCTGCTGATTCTCGATGAGATTCCAATCGGCCTTGGCCGCACCGGCCGCATGTTTGCCTTCGAACACTACGACATCATTCCCGACATGGTCGTGCTCGGCAAAGGGCTCGGCGGTGGCGTCTGGCCGATGGCCGCGCTTATCGTCAGAGACAATCTAGATGTTGCCGGCGGGCAGGCGCTTGGTCACTATACTCACGAAAAGAGTTCTGTTGGCTGCGCAGCCGCGCTGGCCACACTGGATTGTCTGGAGTTGGATGGTCTGCTCGTTCGTGCCATCTCGATCGGTAACAGCATCAAGACCCGGCTTGACGAGCTCCGAAAGAGCGTTGCTCTCATTTCGGAGGTTCGCTGCATTGGTGCGCTAGTCGGCGTTGAGCTGGCCTTGCCAGATGGAAAGCCTGCAAGTCACGAGGCGGAGCGCGTCATGTACGAGTGCCTATCGAATGGACTGAGCTTCAAGATAGGACAAGGAAATGTTCTGAATCTTTCTCCGCCGTTGATCATCAACGATGAGGAACTTGATAAAGGGTTGAGCATCCTGGAACAGGCGCTTCGCTTGGTCGCAGCCAGCTGACCGGATTCATCGGCGAGCCCGGCGACAGCCGCTGGCCCGCTACCTCGTTCTGATGCTGTGCTTTTCGTTGACCAGAATCCGTGTCTGGATCATTGGCTCGCACGACGAGGCCTCGCGATCCATCGACATTTCGCCGCATGGCCGATCGACTCCGGGCCGACCGAAGCTTCACCGGCCCAAGTTGCGACATTGGCATTGCAGACGTCCGCTGTACCCGCCGGCCTTCGCAGACTGTCGGCGCCTCACACCGGATCAAGCAGCATCATCAATGAATAGATTCAACACGAGGTCTTAGACTCGACGCACGTTTTCTGGCAATTCTCTAGCGGACGTAGTCAATTGATTACATTGCAGTTTAAAGCCAGCGCCTGAAGCGCAAGCCGAATACGCATCGGCTTGGCTCGCTTGTCCGAGCGAACGACGTCCGTTGAGGTAAGCGTCTCGTCGATCGTCGAGTCGTGCGTTCTAAGCCCGTCCGCAATGACCGACGCAATCGCCGCATCAGGGTTGTGGCAACTGGTAATTCTGCTCGCGAAACAACTTGAGGCACGCGTCGACCACAACCGGGTCA
>Ga0181521_10004564_pt1 | contig 15726 bp, 14 predicted proteins | sample PEATcosm2014_Bin_32_FD_119764 | JGI IMG/M metagenome (GOLD analysis project Ga0181521, IMG submission 119764) | Peatland microbial communities from MTU Mesocosm Facility, Houghton, MI, USA - PEATcosm2014_Bin02_60_metaG | ecosystem: Environmental > Terrestrial > Soil > Wetlands > Peat | place...
CGCGCTCCGGCAATCACTCGACCCGTCCTGGGATCGACTACATCGCCAAAGGCATTCACCACCGCAAGCGCCCGCACGCGGACCCCGCCCGGCAACCCGCGACTCCCGAACCCCAAGCCACCCTTGGTGGACTGACCAATCCCATAGAGTTTTCCAACCGTCGCCCCAGTCCCCGCCCCCACCGACCCTTCAACAACTTTCTCCTTTGCATTCCGGCAGGCTCGAAGTGCCATCCTCCGGTTTGGTCGAGCCTTTGACGAGCCCAAGTGGAGGTCGAAGATGACCGCCCCGGGAACGATGGGCACCCGAACTTTCCCGGCGGGGAATCCGACGCCGCGTGATTCCAAATACTCCATAACCCCTGCTGCAGCGTCCAGGCCGAAGGCGCTCCCTCCGCTCAAGAAGATCGCGTGCACGCGCTCCACCACATGACCGGGAAGGCAGGGAGCCAAATCGCGCGTTCCTGCAGCGGAGCCCCGCACATCCACTCCGCAGACCGCGCCCCCTTCGCAGAGGACAACTGTGCATCCTGTCAGCCCTTTGAAGTCACTGGCGTGACCGATGCGGACGCCTGGAATCGTCTTGTTCGTTTCCGTTTTCTTGAATCTGACCATCCTGACATTCTACATTTCGCCGGCTTGTCTTCCGGAGAAAAATGGAACCGATTTGAACTGTGTGACAGGTTGGGCTGCGGCCCGGTCAGCAGTTGCGTCACTCTCATGTTTCGAAATGGCAGCGTGCGCATGCGAACCATGTCCAAAAGGAGCTGGTAATTGGATGCGATTGTCATGATAATCTTCTTGCCCCGCACGTAGTTTCCGTTGGAGACACGCAATGAAGACTCTCTTTCTCGCACTCAGATCTGTCATCTACATGAGCGGCTTTTTGCTTTTCTTTGGCTGGATTGCCCTGCTGGTGCGAACCTTTGACCAGAGTTTTGGAGTCTCCTTACCTGCTGCGAGTGAAATACCCGGCGCTATCTTGGTGGTCGTCGGAGCAATTCTCGTGCTTGCGTGCGCGGGCGTCTTCATTTCGCGAGGACGAGGAACACCCGCTATTTTTGATGCTCCGCGAGCATTCGTCGCCATCGGCCCCTACAAGTACGTTCGCAACCCGATGTATATCGGGGGGCTGGTGCTCCTCATCGGCTTCGGTCTCTACGAGCGTTCGATTTCGATTCTGTTCCTGACTTTGCCACTCTTTCTTCTCGTTCATTCGTTCGTCCTCTTTTACGAAGAACCTACCCTGACACGGAAATTTGGGAGTTCTTACCAGGAGTACCGTAGAGCCGTGCGCAGGTGGATTCCGCGGCTGACGTGCTCGTGATGCTGTCGCCATGAAACTACTTTCAACCAACGCCTGCATGTGGAACGCCCGACGAGCAGGGACAGCCATCCCTGCATTCAACATCCCGTTTCTGCCCATGATGGAAGCGGTTGTCGAGGCACTGCATGCTACCGATTGTTTCGGTCTGATAGCCGTGGCACGGCCAGAGTGGATGAAGTTCGAAGCTCGAAGTGTTCGAGCCATCTATCAGGAGTACCAGCGGGTAAAGGACGAACGATTTACACGCTTGCACTTGGATCATGTCCCCGTAATCGATGAGGACAATCTGAGCGTGGACTACGAGGCGGTAATCCAGGAAGCCGTCCAACTCGGGTATCAGTCGGTGATGCTGGACGGCTCGCGTCTCCCTTTGGATGAGAATATCCAAGCGACGAAGAAGATCGCTCGCCTCGTGCACGCCGCAGGAATTGCGCTGGAAGGCGAATTGGGAGCCGTGTTTGGTCACGAGGCTGGTCCGCTTCCTCCTTACGAGGAACTCTTCGCAAGCGGGAAGGGCTTCACGGCCGCAGAGGACGCGCGCCGGTTCGTTCAGGAAACAGGAGTCGACTGGCTGTCGGTGGCGGTGGGGAATGTGCACGGGGCCATTGCGGAGGTCACGCGGCACAACAAAAAGGTCGAGGCAAGACTGAACATTGAGCACTTGGAGCGTATTTACGAAGCGGTTCAAATTCCTCTGGTTCTGCACGGTGGGAGTGGGATCAAGAAAAAGTACATTCAGGAAGCCATCCATCGTGGAATCGCCAAGATCAACATCGCCACCGCAATCCGCCAGCCTTATGAGGTAGCTCTCAAAGAATCGCTGGAGGCTGCCAAGAAGGCGGCGTACGACGCCGCGGTGCAAGTGCTGACTGAAGAACTCGAGCTTCAAGGTTCCCGACGGCTGATTAATCCGGAGCTCGGATACGAGGTGGCATCGGTATGAGTATGCTGGGGATCGATGTGGGAACCTCAGGGTGCAAAGCTGCGGCCTTTTTGGAAAGCGGGGAGTGTCTCGCCAGCGCCTACCGTGAATATGCCACCTTGCACCCGCGCCAGGGCTGGGCAGAACTTGACAGTCGCGAGGTGTGGAACTGCGTGCGGGACACGATCGCCGAGGTGTCGGGCCGGGTGACCCAGCATCCTGTTCGGGCGCTCTGCGTCAGTTCCATGGGAGAAGCCATGACTCCCGTGTCCAAGGACAGGCAGATTCTTGGTCCCTGTATCCTGTCCTCGGATACGCGCGGCATGGAGTACGTTGAAGCTCTGGCGCGCCAGATTCCTCAGGAGGCCTTCTTCCGCATCAACCCTAATATTTTTGGCCCGCAATACTCTCTCCCTAAACTCTTATGGCGGCGAGAATATCAGCCTGCTCTTTACGCGCAAGCCCACAAGTTTCTCCTCTGGGGGGACCTCGTGGCTTTCATGCTCGGCTGCGACCCGGTTACCAGTTACTCCCATGCCAATCGCACGCTCCTTTTCGACATTCGCAGAGAGGATTGGTCTGACCCATTGCTTCTATTGACTGGAATCGAACGCGCCAAGCTTCCGCTTCCGATGCCCAGCGGCGCTGTCGCCGGTACCGTTTGTGAGCGCGTTGCTGGGGAGCTGAATCTGCCGAAAGAAGTGCTCGTGGTGGTCGGCGGCCACGACCAGTGCTGCAGTTCACTGGGCGCGGGCGTCTACGAGGCTGGAAAAGCCATTTGCGGCATTGGAACCTTCGAATGCATTACCCCCACCTATGACCACCTCCCGGACGCTGCGGCGATGTTGCGCCACGGCCTCAATCTTGAACATCACGTCCTGCCAGGGCTTTTTGTTTCCTTCATCTACAACCAAGGCGGGACCCTGGTGCGATGGTTCCGCGACACCTTCGCCCGCGCGGAGCGCAAACTGTTGCCTGCCGGCGAAGACATTTACGACGCCTTGGCCCGCGAAATGCCCCCCGAGCCTACGCGCTTGTTCATACTCCCCTATTTTGAGATTACCGGTCCACCTGGTTTTATCGCCGATGCTTCCGGCGTCATCGTGGGGCTCAAAACCAGCACCACGCGCGGAGAGATCCTCAAATCCATCATGGAATCGGTCACTTTTTATTTTGCCGAAAGCTTGCAGGCCTTGAAAGAACTTGGAGTGAACCCTTCGGAGTTTGTCGCCACCGGGGGCGGAGCGAAATCGGACCAGTGGCTTCAACTCAAGGCTGACATCTTTGGTGTTCCCTTTGTGCGGCCACGCGTCACTGAAGCAAGCGTCCTGGGGGCTGCCATCCTCGCCGGAATCGCCACAGGAGTCTTTCGCCATCCCGCCGAAGGGGTAGGCCAATTCATCAAACCCGACAAGGTGTTTGAGCCGGATCCAATCCGCCATCGGATTTACCAGCAGAAAGTCGAAGCCTATCGTGAACTGTTTCCGCTCCTCAAGGGCTTCCTTGCCAAACTCGAAAAGGGCGAAGAGGAACGGTCGCAGCACCAGTGAGCCGGCGTGTCTTTTCGAGATCTCCCTTGAGGCCTGAACGGAACCTACCACTTCCTCTCCCCAGGTCATCCTCGACAATGTGAACATCCGCAAAGAGTTAATTGAGATGTGACATGCAACGGCCTGGCAGGCTCAAAGTAACCACTCCGGTGGCCGAAGTCAGCCAGCTTGGTGGAAATCGGCCAGTCCCATGTCGCGTCCCTCGGTGTCCGCAAGCTTCCGCCGGGAAACGTCGACAGTACTGTCTCAGAGAGGGGACAGTGGGCCTCGGGTTGCGATGAGTAGGGGAACAGTGGGCAAATTCCTCTAAGCCGCAGGGCAGCAGGGTCACGAATCGGCGTGCCTACCCGCAAGGCAAAGCAGGTCAACGTTTTTGCCTACCCTCTGACGCTGACGTGCCATACCTCACATGATGTCTGGCACTCGCTTCGGGGGGCTTGCCGAGGAAACATGGCCCGCCCACAGAATCACTCGCCCCTGGCGTCCCCAGCCATCAATCCAGCCGCTTTAGTGTTCTGGTCACCAAATTGCCCCAACTGGGTCGAGGTCCCGAAAAACCATGAGAATCAAATTAATCCCCTCAAGCACGATTATTTTGGTGTTGGCGTGTCTTATTTCTCCCATCCGAGCCACCGAGCGGCTTCGGATCGAGCCGGGCACGAAGATTCCCGTCCGGCTCGAAAGCAGCGTAGGAACCAAAGAGTTTTACCAATGGCACTCTTTTGGTAACGTGCGCACGGTTTCCGGAGCGCTAATGCAGGACTTGGTTACGCCCGACGGGCAGGTGGCGCTGCCGGCAGGCACAAAAATCCGTGTCGCGGTACTCGAGAGCAAGCGCGCCGGACACATAATGGGTAGGTCCCGCTTGCGGCTGGGCCTTTACTCGGTACGTACACCGGACGGTGAAGTGATCCCCCTCGATGGCTACCCCACGGATTTGAACCGTCGCAAGGTGGACCGCGAGGGCACGGCGCACGGACACGGGGGACTGGTGAAGGATGGCGCTGTGGACTTTGGATCGGTGGTGATCGGCGCGGGCGCTGGCTTCGCGGCGGCCGGGCCGGTAGGTGGAGCCATAGGCGCCGGCGGCGGTCTTATTGTAGCCGCGATTTGGACAGTGGCGCGGCGCGGCCCCGATCTGACAGTTCCCGCCGGCACCGTGCTCGAGTTTGTGCTTGGCCGGCCGGTTTCCCTCGTTGCCATGGGTGACGTCGTCGATGATAGTCCCAAGCTTCAGCCGTCCACGTGGGGTCGCGGCCAGGTGATCCCGCCTTCGGAGGATTTGTTGGCGCTGGCTGACCAGCTCGACTCCGATCCCGACGGCGTGCTCCAGCAGTTGAAGCAGATCAGGTTCAAGGACCGTCCGGGTGTGGATCGCGCCTTTGCGAAGTACTTGCAGGCGGTGGCGCGCTTCCAAAAAGGTGACCACAGCAAGGATACGCTCAACCTGATGCGAGAGGCCTATAGTGGCGCGCAGAACTCGGCGGTGCCCCCGGCGGCACGCGCCGAGATGGCGCGCAACCTTGTTTTCATCCTGCGTGCCACGGAGAAGGATTGGGAACGCGACCCGCTCCTGAACGATCCCCAGGTGCAGGCGGCGCTGGTGGAGGAAAACCAATGAGACCCGCGCTGATTCTGACCCTCCTAGGGTGCGCGCTCGCCAGCGTAGCGCTTGCCCAGCAGCCTCCAACAACCCCCGTGCCGCCCCCGCCCCCTGCCGGCGTGGCGCCTCCACCGCCCACGCCTGGCACAACGGAGTCGGAGTCGCCGCCCCCCGCAACTTCTGAAACTCCCGAGACGGCGCCTGAAAATACGCAGGGCGCACGCGAAACGCCACTGGATGCTGAAACCTTCGATGTTCGTGCCCATCGCCGCCTAGATGAGTACAACCAACGTCGCGGGCAGCGCGAGCTCGAGATGGCTTCCTACAGCAAGGCGAGTGGGAATGATCCCGGTCTGCAGCGATTCGCCGACCCACGCAAGGTGCAGGTGGCACTCAAGGACGAACTCGATCGCGAGCAGACCAGCGAGCAATTGGCCAATGATTACGCTGAACAGGCCCGCGAGGTGCTTAGCAAGCAGCAGGCGGTTCAGGACTTCATCGCCAAGCGCCGCAAGACGCTGGACGACTTGAGCAAGCAGAACGTCGGCGTCAATCCCCAGGATCTCGAGGTGGCCCTCGCCAACCTGGCCCATCAGCCTGAGTCACCCGAGACGGAGGCCCAGATGCGCGAAATCGATCGGCGGCTGTCCGAGGCCGAGCGCCTTGAGAAAGATCTGCCTGCCCGGCGGACTCGCGCTCAGGAGGAAGCGGCAGGCGCCGCTGAAGAACTCGCCAAGCTCAAGGCTCTCGAGCAGTCTTACGAGAAAGAGTCAAAGGCCTTCGCGGCAGACGCGCTCTCGGCCCGCGAGAACCGGCTGGGGCTGGCCGACAGGCTCGAATATTACGTGGTCCGCGCCCAGGCAGAAGACGTGCTCGAGCAAGGCCGCAAAGCCACGCAGTCGGTGCAACACCTCTCGGCCAGCCCAGAGGTCGATAAGACGCTCAACAGCTCAGGGTCAAGCGCCAAGACGGAAACTGACCTGGAGCAGTTGAGGAGCTGCATTCAACAGTCAGGCGACGTGAAGGCTTGTCACGACAAGGCTCGCCAGGCGCACCAGGAGTAGCTTATGAACACCAATAGAGAATCAGGTTCAGGCGGCTCGGCGGCGGCGCGGTGGGTTGTCATGATGGCGGCTGGCGGCGCGCTGGTTCTGGCGCTTGCCGCCTCAAGCCGCGCGCAGAGCGCCGACTCCCAGCCCGCAGCTCTGAGCAAACAGCGCGCGGCGCTTTACCTCGCGGCCACCCGTACCCCGCTCGCGGACCTGGAGAACGACGTGAATCACCTTGCCATGCGTTCGGAGTCCTGTCGCATCGAGCATGGCGCCCAGGCGTGCGGCCTGATCGACAAGCCACTCGAGTCCAGCAAACTCGAAGAGCGCTATGCCTACTATGTCAAACAACCTGTGGAGGCCCACTCCAAAGGGCAGGGAGTGAAAATCGACCGGCGAAAGTGGGCGGGGGCGAGCGCACCTCCATCACGATGAAGCTGTCAGCTATCAGCCCTCAGCTATCAGCAAACATCCGTCAGCCTTCGCTAGCCACATTGCGGTGTTCGCGCTGACTGCTGACGGCTGATAGCTGATGGCTAAGGGAGGAGGTATGACTCGCGTGAGACGCATCGACGCATCCACCTGTCTGGCCTTCGCCGTAGCAGGGTTGTATCTCTTTGGGATCGCGACGCCACTGGGCGCGGCGCAGGAGGGGTCCATCGTGCGCCCCCCCTCGCTCTCCAGGCGCGCCGCCTCGACGAAGCCCACCTGGCGTTCCGGGCCAGCTTCAACGCCGCCCCAAACCGAAGTTGTGCTGCCGCCTTCCGAGGCTCCACCGCCCGCGAAGTCGCCCCTCCTCGGATCGCACGTAGAAGGAAAAAAGCCGACGGTGACGAAGCCGTGGGCTGTGACTCCTGCCGGTTCGGGTTTCGCCACAGGACGCACTCCCGCGGCTGCCCATGCGCTCACGCCCACGCCAAACACAAACCCGCACGGCGACTCAAACCCTCCCGATCCTGAGGCCCAGCGCATCCAGGATGAGCTCAGCCGCCTGCGCGACGATGCCGGCGCGCGTCGCGCCTTCTACGATGAACTGCGCCGCACGGTCGAGCAGGTGCGCGCTGGCCTGCGGGATGAAGACTCCAAGCACCCCCCATCGGCACACCCGGGTTGGCACCTGTTCCATGATGCTTCCGGCGAACCTCCCAACCCGCCGGCCAACCAGGGGCCTAATGAGTCCCCTCCGGCAAACGCTGAGGCCCCGCAAGCATCCTTGGGCAGGCATCGCGGCAGCCTCGACGGAGTTGCCTACCGGCGCGTGGTCCAATACGCCAAGACTAATGGTACGCCGGTGCCACTGGCCTTAGGCGTGGCCTGGATTGAGTCTCGCTTGCAGACCTATCCGCCCCGCGGGGCCGCCGGCGAAGTGGGGATGTTCCAGATTCTGCCGGAGCGTTGTCGCCTTGAAGGCTGGCCGCCCCAGCGTCTGAAGGAGCCGGAATTCAACGCCTGGCTGGGCACCCGGCTGCTCGCCCGCTACTACCAGGAAGAAGGCAGTTGGGCGCGCGCCGCCGCTAAATACGTCGCTGGCCCCAGAGTCTTCGACCGCAGTTACTCTCAAGACCTGTGGGCCTACATTAACTGGTACGCAAGCTCGGTGGACAGCTATGCCGGCTACTTTTCCCGTTACCAAAGCTGAAACCTGGGCGGATCTGCCATACCCAATGGCCGCACCAGCCGCCCCCGACCCTGCTGCGAGCGACGCCCCTGAATTCGTACTGCTCGATGCGGGTGCACCACGTCCCGGAGCGCTCGCCCTCTCCTTCGGATTTTCGAGCGCGCTTCTGGTTCTGGCCGTTGTTCTGGCGCGCCCTTCGAGCGCGACTCCTTCTGCGCGCGCGGAGATCATCTCGGAAATCGTTATGGCACGCGGCCACTCTGGTTGCCCGCAAACCCACCGCCCCTCAATTCCCACGGGAACGCAACGCCTCATTCTGATCCGGACCCGCCAGCCCAAGAGTCGCATCCGCTGCCAGGTGCGGACCCGCCGGCTGAAGCCGCCGCTCCAGTTGACCCCCCTGCAGTGGCGTTGCCGAAGCTACAACTGAGCCTCCAGCCTCCACCAAGTCAGGTTGTCTCCCCTGACCCGAAGCCGGCGCCGGAGGCTGCGGGAGTAACCCATGCTCCAGCCAGCGATGCCCGCAAGCCCGCCCCAAACGCCCTTGGCACCCTGCCGCTCCCACGCCTGATTGAGGACGAAGCCGCTCTCGCCGCCAGCCTTGCAGCGCTGCCTCCTGGCCGGCGCCTGGCTTTGCCGATCGTCTCCATTCGCGTCGATGCGGAATGGCTCGAAGTCCTGCCCCAGACGAAAGAAGAGCTCTACTTCTCCGTTACACGACCGGAAGGGAATTCGGAAGTCCTCGCTTACTTGCCGGCCACTCACAGCTTAACCTTGAAGCGCCCGCTGCAACCCCTGTGGCAGATCCGCGAGGGCGAGCGAGTCCCCGCCCTCGCAGCACTGCGCTCTGCCGCTGCCAGCCGGCTAGGTGTCTCCCCCGAGTTGGTGGGCCTTTACACCTGGCATCCCCTTGTTCTCGAGAATGCGCTGCGCATGTTTGTCCTCGCACGAATGGAGCATATGGGGGTGCGGTTGGGCCCAAGCGGCGTGGTCACCGTGCGCTTCGCCTCCGGACCCGACGGTTGCCTCATGAGCCTCGAGCCGATTCGCGGTGCGGGGTCGCAGTGACCAGCCCCGGTTCTGGCACCTGGCACCCACCCTTTCACTTCCTGAATCCCGAATCCTGACTCCTGACTCCTGTTCTTCCCACCAGATGGTAAAGCCGCAACGAATCCAGCACTGGCCCAAGGAGAAGTGAATAGAGCTGTTTAGCTTCTTCCCCGGGAAACTCTCAAGCAGTGATTTTGGTGAGAAAGTTTGGTACTCTGCGAAGCATGATCTGTCGATACACTCCACGCGCGGTGACACGTGGCAACTTGCGTTTCGAGAATAGGGAGACGAGTTCTGTGTCTCTGCATTGGCTGGAAATTCCAGACTCGCAGGTAAGTCGAACCGCACCAACTGAAAAGAGTATCCGCAAAGGAAAGGATGAAGATAATGAATACAGCCATATCGAACAAGAAAGCTGATCTCGCAGGCCCGGGTATTGGCGACTACAACGAATTGGAGAGGATTCTCCCGTCAGACTATCGCTCCCTGTTGACCGTGAAAGAAACCCAGCAGGCGATCTTCCATGTAAAACGGTACATCACAGATAACCTCTGTAAAGAACTAAACCTGATGATGGTCGAGGTGCCGCTGATCGTGGACGTCGAAAGCGGCGTGAATGACATGCTGGACCGGGATGGATCGCGCACGCCGATCTCGTTCCATATTTCAAACGATTACGGCAAGCACCCCATCGATGCTCAGGTCGTGCAGGCGGCCACGAAGTGGAAGAGAGTCGCGCTGAAACAGTTCCATTGCAAAGTGGGCGAGGGCATTTGTACGGATATGCGAGCCGTCCGCAAGGACTACTTCCTCGATCATGACCACAGCGCGTACGTCGACCAGTGGGACTGGGAGCGAGTCATGACCGCCGAACAGCGTAACCTGGCCTTTCTGAAGGAAGTAGTCGGAGGTATCTGGAGAGTGCTTGTAGGTGCGGAACGCCTTGTACAAGAGATGTTCCCTCAGTTGAGCGACGGACGATATCCTAATCTGCCTGAGAAGTTGACCTTCCTGCATGCCGAAGAAATCCTCGATATGTATCCTGATCTGCCGCGCAAGCAACGGGAGACGAAGGTACTACAGGAGTATCCGGCAATCTTCATCATTGGGATTGGCTGGCCTTTGAAAGATGGTTATCCCCACGAGAATCGCGCCGCTGATTACGACGATTGGGTCACGGATACGAGTAAAGAAACCGGCAAGCCGACCCACGGCTTGAATGGTGACATTCTGGTATGGAACCACGTTACAAAACGGCGGCATGAACTGACTTCGATGGGTATTCGCGTGACTGCTGAAACCCTGAAAGAACAGTTGGAACTGGCCAATCAACTCGATTTCATGAAGCTGCCGTACCACCAGGGGATCTTGACCAACCGCATTCCTCTGTCGATTGGCGGCGGGATCGGCCAATCACGCACGCTGATGTTATTGCTCAGAAAGGCTCACCTGGGTGAGGTCAGCGTAACTGTGTGGCCGAAAGTCCTGAAGGAGATCTGCGCAAAGAAAAACATTTTCGTGCTGGAATAGGATAAAGGCCGGCGAAGGAGTGAGGCTTGGCGGGCTCAAGATCAAGGACCTGATCCACGAAGGGCACAAATACTGATGGTACGACTGCTCCCGGATGCCTCCGTAACCTTGACTTGGTGCTTCGAGGACGAGGGGATGCCCTGGTCGGACGCTTTACTCGCCAAGCCAAGGGCGGGCGATGAAGCTATGGTGCCGGCGCACTGGCCTGCCGAGGTAGCTGACGCCCTCCTGATTGCTGTTCGGCGGGGCCGCATCAGCCGGGAGAAAGCGAACAGGTTTTTCTTGGATCTGCTCGCATCGCCCATCCGCATCGATCCCGAAAGCAGCGAGATTGTTTTCGATCAAGTTTTTAAGCTGGCGGAGCAATATCGCCTCACCATCTACGATGCCGGTTATCTTGAACTGCCGATTCGAGAGGGCTTGCCCTTAGCGACGCTCGACCATGAATTGCGCAAGGCCGCACGCGCCTCGCGAGTTCCGTTAGTGGGACCACAGCCCTGAGCGATACGATAAAGATAATCGATGATTTCTTGCGCAACAGTCCTCTCGCGCCGAGGCGACATGAATTTGTTGATAGATTTGACGGTGCTCAGGCCGGCTCAACCTTCCCTCGAGAACAAGTCCTCCAGGTTTCGGAACCCAGACTCCCGCCATCTCTGGAGTCGATGGCGGCCTTCTTCGATCAGGTCGAGGACCTCTTCTCTTTCCTCCCTATCGGGCGAGGCGGTCTGCCAGAGCGGATCAAGCCATGTTTCCAGCGGAATATTTGTTTCCAGGGGGTTACGATCCAGCACGGCGAGTGCGGCTGCCGTACCGAAAGCATAACGAGATGGCTGAACGCCCTGCTGTAACGCCACGCGCAGGGTTCCCACCAAGCGGTCGTCCCACTCCAGTTTTCGCTGCGGGTCGCGCCCAACTCTTTCCGCGCTGTCGTGAAGGAAGGGATTAACCATGCGGGCAAGCAGGTCGTCAGCGTATTCCCGATAACCTTGGTGAGTGAAGAGCGGATCTTTACCTGCGTACTTCCGGATCAACGCCTCTCCGGATTCTTGAATGAACGCGGCACGCAGGAAAGCGAAGATATCCGGGTGTTTGCTGAGGTCAGCAATACGTTCGACGCCGCATAGGGCGGCGACATAGGCAGCGAGGGCATGGGTGGCGTTGTGGCCGTATAGCTTGGCTTCTTCGAAAGGCAACAAGTCATCCTTCTCTTCAAAAACCTTTATGCCTCGCTGAAAAGGCGGGGCCTCACCGACACCCGCAAATCGGATTTTGGAAATCAGGATTCGGTTAAACGCTTCGACCAGAAAGGCGCGCCGGCCGCCGGGGGTTATGGTGGCCAGGCTCTGCAATCTGATTTCGTCCGCGTCGGAAACGACTCCGCTCATTTTCCCGATCACGGTATTCAAAAATCTGACGCGAGAGCGCACACGCTCTCTTTCCTCTTCGGGAATCTCTTCAAGAACTCTTGCTTCCAGGATCTCCGCCGCATGGTTATGGTTTTCAGCTGCGTAAACGATTGCCTGTGGCCCCTGCGCGGCTGCCTTGCGTCGCAACCCCTCAGCCAGAAGGCCCTGTATGCTCCCGGGATCAGGAGAAGTGTAGAATTGCACGCTGGGCACCGCGGTGGCGATTTCCTCCGCTTCCGCGACCGCTTCCACCAAGCGGCGCCGGTCAGATTCAGAGCCCGGGTCCTGGATTTCCAAGGGCCCAACCTCCGCGACCTCGAGGTGGTCCGAGTGCGCGATGTTCACGAAGAAACGTCCTCCGGCGGCACGCACCGCGTGCACGACATCCGGCACCACTTCCGAAACCATCAGCCGGCCGAAATTATCGGACCGGAAGGCTTCATAAAGAAACAGTCCAGCTTGGATGGCGCCGAAGCCAAACCCAACAAAGGTACGTTGACCGGTAACTCCCAAAGTCATTAGGAGGCTCTCAGCTTTCAGCTATCAGCCAACAAACGTACGTTGACCGTAAACTCCCAAAGTCATTTGTGCGTCGTCCGTTGTCAGTGGTCAGTCCAAAGAAGGGGCGAGGGGCTGGGGCCTGGGGACTAGGGCAATTCTGAATCGTGAACTTCGAACCGCTCACTTCCTTCTTCCGACTTCCTACCCCCGTCCACCCCCCTCTCCTGACTTCTGGCTTCTGACTTCTGCTCGTCACTTGTCACTCGTCACTGTTCTTAGGTATTCCCGCTCATCCTGGGCGCTCCAGGATTTCACCGCCCGGATTTCAGCGGTGCGCCGGTGAGGGTAAACCACGGCTTTGCCGTCAATTTCCTGAGCCATTACCATTCTCAAGAGTTCGATAGCGTGTTCCAGGTCGCCAATTCGAGTAATGTGGCACCCGGCGTCAATCTCGCCGGTAAGCATCAACTCCAGCGTTCGGGCGATGTCCCAAGGGGAACCTCCACTGGACCCGGTGACGTTGATTTCCTTGTAATGGACAATCCCAGTGTCGAGGCCGATAACCTCTTCGCCTTTTTTTAAGCCACCAAACAGGTCCAGGACGGCGCCCCGACCGACCAGGCTCTGAGCGCTCTCGATGGCCTTCTTGGAGCCAACGGCCACAATCACATCATCGGCCCCGCTATAATTCGTGAGCTGGTTCACCAACTTGTTCAAATCAGTTGTCCCCGGGTTGACGACCTGAAGGTCGATTCCGGCCTTGCTTGCCCGCGGTCCCACGAGAGTCCTTACAAGCTCTAACCGTGCCTCAGCGAGGTCAGCAACCACCATGGCACGAGGTCTGTAGCTAAGCGCCAAGTCCACGTGCATCCGGCCCATAGCCCCTGCACCTATCACCACGGTTACTCCTCCGGGCTTGAGCCCTTTTATGACTTTGCGCGGTCCCAGAGGTGTCTCCTGCACCAAATGCACATGGTGGTCTTGAGCCGAGACGCAGCAGGACAAAGGCTCGCTCATGGCCGCATGGGCGAATGGGAACCCCGCGTCTCGAACCGGGAGAAGACATCCCGCTGCCAAAGTCTCTTCCGTGACGAGAACATATTCCGCGAGGTGTCCTGGCAGCGTATAGCCGACAGAGACCTTGACGACGCCTCGGCCCCCGTCGCGATATCGCTCCGGGTGGTTGATCGGTGGGTGATCGACTGCAGGTTGAATGACATGACGCTCGCCGGGATGGTAGCGGTCCTTCAATTCCTGCCCCACTTCCACAAGCGTCACGGAGCCCTCGTCTCCGAGAATCAGTGGAAAGCGCTCGAGGTCCCAGCCATACAACTGTTTGTGGTCCGGACCCTGCTCAACCAGCTTGATGAGCGACGTGCAAATCCCCGCAGCATCTACTCGGGCCAGCATTTGACGCGGGCTAGGACGCGGAGTCGGTACTCGTCGCACTTGCAGGTGACCGAAACCAACCCCATCCAAGACTAGTGCGCGCATATAAGCAGGAACCGACACAGAGGCGCTCCTTTACCGGTCGGCATTTTCCGCCAGGCTACCCGCAACATGAAATGTGTGATCGGAAAGATCGCGGACCCATCGGCGACGCGTGAAATCGCGTGTAGGGCCAATGCTGTTCACTTAAGCTTTTTCAAGGAGGCTGTTCACCATTCGACCTTAGAGCCCCCTCACCCCCTGCCCCTCTCCCCCAAGGGGGAGAGGGTGGTCCCGTCCCGCTCTGCGGGAGGACCGGGTGAGGGGGTCACCCCGGAAACTTCGCTCGTCATGGCCGCGCAAGGTTGCCTGGTTAGCCCGCATTTCTCACCACGGGTCTGGAAGGGCGGGGCTTCAGCCCCGCCGTTACAAGGCCTTCCTGATTATTCCTCTGTCCCGTGCCCCGCGCAGTCCCGCGCCTGCGGGACTGCGCGGGGCACGGGACCAACAGAGGGCGGGAGCCGCGATTTCGGCGGGGCTGAAGCCCCGCCCTTCCGGCAGTCCCCTGAGAGCGTCCAAACGTGGTGAGAAACCCTGTTTAGTCGTAGTACTCCAATCCCAAGTGAGTGATCAGCTCTTCACCTCGCAGGTGGCGGAGAGTGTTCTTGAGCTTCATAAGTTGAATGAAGATGTCGTGCTCGGGGTAAACGCTGGCCGCGCACATGGGGCTCTTGAAGTAGAAGGACAACCATTCCTGGATTCCCATCTTCGCCAGGTCCGGGCAGCGTTGAGCGAGGTCCATGAAAAGGACGAGGTCCAGCGCCATGGGAGCGGCCAGGATCGAATCCCGGAAGAGGCAATTCACCTTAATCTGCATCGGATAGCCCAGCCAACCGAAGATATCGAGGTTATCCCAGCTTTCCTTATTGTCGCCCCGTGGTGGGTAGTACTCGATTCTCACCTTGTGGTAGTAACCCTTATAAAGCTCGGGGTAGAGATCAGGCTGAATGATGTACTCGAGCACCGAAAGCTTGCTTTCTTCTTTGCTGCGGAAAGCTTCGGGATCGTCCAGCACCTCGCCATCGCGGTTACCCAAAATGTTGGTTGAAAACCAACCTTTCAGTCCCAGCAGCCTGGCCTTGATGCCGGGCGCCAGGAGGGTCTTCATGAAGGTCTGACCTGACTTGAAGTCTTTACCGCAGACGGGAACCTTCTTCTCGACGGCGAAGCTGGTGAGCGCAGGAATATCCGTGGTGATATGCGGTGCCCCGTTGGCGTGCGGGATGCCCAGCTTCAAGGCAGCGTAGGCATAGATCATGCTGGGAGAGATGTCCGGGCTGTTTGACTTTAGCCCTTCTTCAAAGCTCTCGAGGGTGTCATGAACAGGATGCGGCTTCGAATAAACTTCCGTCGATGCGCACCAAATCATGACCAGGCGGTCTGCGCCTGACTGCTTCTTGAAGCGCTGAATGTCTTCCATCACTCGGTCGGCAAGATCCATTTTTGACTTGTAGGTCTTGACATTGTTGGCATGAAGGTTCTTCACCCACTTCTGTTCAAACGCGGCGGGCATCGGCCGCAACTCGTCGAGAAAATCTTTCAACTGGTCAACCTGGACTTTTTCCAGAACCCCGGCTTTAATGGCCGCTTCATAGGCGCTGTCAGTGAAAAGGTCCCAGCCACCAAAAACCAGATCCTCGAGATTAGCCAAGGGCACGAAATCTTTGATCTTGGGAATCC
>Ga0181521_10004566_pt1 | contig 15720 bp, 19 predicted proteins | sample PEATcosm2014_Bin_32_FD_119764 | JGI IMG/M metagenome (GOLD analysis project Ga0181521, IMG submission 119764) | Peatland microbial communities from MTU Mesocosm Facility, Houghton, MI, USA - PEATcosm2014_Bin02_60_metaG | ecosystem: Environmental > Terrestrial > Soil > Wetlands > Peat | place...
GCTAGACCAACCGCAGTACAGGACGGTTACGGGCAGTTGGATTGAGAAGCGCGCCGACATTGACCAAGGAATCGCGATGTTCCCACCAGCGCTCCGAGCTGAGGCCGGCGAGCGAATGGCGCGGCTAAAACCAAACGCACCCGAGACCGCTCACTTGAAATCCCACGACGCTTCGACGCCGATTGAAACAGCTCATTTCACGATAGGGCTCGATCCAGTGACGGGGGAAGTCGCCCGATTGCGCAGCAAAGCCAGCAACCGGGAATGGTCCTCGGCCGAACATCCGCTGGCGTCGTTCAGCTACCAGACGCTCTCAAAAGGCGACTACGATCAATTCCTCGCCAGCTATATAACTGTTCAGACTGATTGGGCGCCTAAGGATTTCGGCAAACCGAACATCGAGAAGTTTGGGGCGCAGAGCCGAGTGTGGACGACCAGGCTGACACAGTGCCTGTCGGGCGAAGGATGAACACGAACATCGAATCGTGGCTCGTTTGCGGATCGAGGACCAGTGGCGGCTCAGCGCCTGCTGTCACCGCGTGGCCAGCGGCGTTGTACTTGGATCTCGTTCTTCCTAAAGCGAATCCGGTGATCCATATCAACTTGACTTGGCTGGGTAAGCGTGCGAACCGCCTGCCGGAAGCTATGTGGTTAACCTTCAACCCCGTTGCGCCGCACATGGAGAATTGGGTGCTTTCAAAGATGGATGGACTGGTGTCGCCCACGGATGTGGTTCGCGGTGGAAATCGACACATGCATGCCCTATCGAGTGGACTCGGCTACCAGGATGAACACGGCCGGTTTACGATTGAGAGCCTTGATGCACCATTGGTGATGCTTGGAGAGAAATCACCCATTTATTTCTCGAACTCGCAGCCGGATCTCTCCAAGGGCATTCATTTCAGTCTTTTCAACAACTGTTGGGGAACTAATTACGTGCAGTGGTTCAGCGACGATATGCGATTCAGGTTCACGATCAAGGCATGACTTTTCATGAATTGAGGAGCAGCCTGGGAGCTTTCGTGGCTCGCCATAATCGGTTCCGGGAAGCTCCGCCGAGCCTCGCACCGATTGTTTTGTCGCTACATGCTTCTTGTTAACCCGGCGGGCCTGGCTTCCAGCGGTGCGTCGTGAGAAGATGTTGGGGGCCAATCCTCCATGAAGCCGTATCGTTTCCTTCCCGTCCTTCTCGCCTTCTTTTTCCTTCCTGCCAACCTTATGCAGGCGCGCGAGCATCCGCTGCTGGGCGCGCAGGTCTGGATTGAACCCGGCCAGACCGCGGCCGAGATCGACGGCTGGTTCGAGCGCCTCGCCAACTCGGACATGCCCGTGGCGCGACTCTTCCTGATGTGGAGCTACCTGGAAAGTGCGCCGGATGTGTGGGACTATACGCTCTACGACACCGCCTTTCGTGCCGCTGAGAAACATCACGTGAAGATCGTCGCGACCCTGACGCCCAGCGGTCCACCGCCCTTCCGACGCGGCGATGGCACGCAGGGCGGAGGCATCGTTGGCACGACGGAAAGCCGCAAGGTCGCCGAGTTCTACATCGCGAAGATCGTCGAGCGTTACAAGCAGAGCCCCGCGCTCGATACGTGGCTCCTGGTGAACGAACCCGGTCAGGCCCCCGCGCCACAACCGCTCGCCGTCGAGAGGGCTACCCTGCGTGGCTTGAACAGCACTACGGCAATGTCGCCGGGCTGAACCGGAGTTGGGGTATCTCTCTGACCCGCTTCGACGAGGCAAAGCCAGCCGAGCGCGGCAACGGTTGGAATGCGAATAGCGCGATCGACTGGGCGTCCTATTGGCGCGACTACCAGACCGCCGGCCTCTCCTGGCTCGCCTCGGTCGTGCGCCGCCGTGATCCGGCGCATCCGTTGCACGTAAACCCCCATGCACTGGTCGGCAATCTTGCCAGCATTTCCGACGATCTACCGCAGTGGCGAAGCTTTCTCGACTCCCTCGGTTGCTCGATCCACCCAGGCTGGCACTTCGGCCTGCTCCCGAGGGAACGCTTCGCGCTCGGCGTCTCCTACGTCAACGACCTCATCGCCGGCTCGGTCGAGCCCAAGCCTTATTGGGTGACCGAATTGCAAGGCGGTAACAACATTTATAGCGCCTCGCGGCCGATGGACCCGACGCCCGCCGACATCGCGCAGTGGGTCTGGACCAGCGTCGGCGCAGGCGCCGAGCGCGTCATCTTCTGGCTACTCAACGCCAGGCGCGAGGGCGTGGAGGCCGCAGAATGGTCGATGCTCGACTTTGATCAGCAACCCAGCGTGCGGCTAACGACCGCCGAGCGCATCGCACGGACCATCGATGAGCATGCCAGCTTCTTCGACCAGGCGCGTCCCGTGGAGTCGCCGGTGACGGTGATCCTCAGCCTCGAAACGATGAGCCTGCAGCAGCAGTATGCGATGACCGATTACCCGGGTCGCGGCGCCAATGCGCACGTACTTGAAGCGCTGGGCTGCTACTCCGCGCTCGCACATCTGGGTGTCCCGCCGCACGTCAAGCACTTCGACGATTACGACTGGAGCGCGCGCGGCGGCATGCCCCGCATGGCGATTCTACCCGACGTGCGCGCGATCACAGAGGCCCAGATCCGCAACTTGGAGAGCTTCGTCGCCAATGGCAACACGCTGCTGATCACCGGCCTGACCGGCTTCTACGATCCGCACGCCAAGGCGTGGCCGCTCGCGGGGTTTCCGCTGCAACGCCTCACCGGCGCGGTTTGGAAAGAAGTGCACTTCGTAGCCGATTCCGTCGAATTACCCATGGGCGATGGCCGTCCGGCGCTGCCCGCTCGGCTATGGCTGTCGAGTGTCACCAATCGCTCGGCTCGAGTCGTCGCTCAGCATGACGGCGAGGTCCTGGCGACCGATCGCCGGCTAGCCAAAGGTGGCCGCGTCGTGTGGATCCCCGCGCTGGTTGGGCAGGGGGCATGGTTTGGCGACGCGGCTCCGCTCGCCAGCCTCCTCAAAGAGGTAATGCCGCCCGTACCTTCATTCCCGCTCGTCTCCCACAACGCAGATTGCCTTCTGCGCGTGCTCCGCAACGGCGACTCTTATCTTTCCGTCGTGACGAACGGCGCCGCCCGGAACACGACCTGCACGGTGCAGCCTCCGAGCGACCTGAAGGCGACTTCGCTTTGGGGCGATGCCCCCCGTCGTGCCGAGGGCGTGGCGCACTTCGACCTCGCGCCGCTCGGGACCTGTGTTGTCTTGTGGGCACATTGAGTCTCCCCGCCCGGGCAAGTTAGGCAGCTTAACGGAGATCGTCGCCGCCTGTCTGGCCACGCCGCAGATGTTTCATTATCAGCCGGTAAACGCAGATCGCCAGCGCGAGTACCGTGATATCCCATACGGCTCGGCGGTCATTTCGCCAACGCCTTCAGGAAAGATCAAAACGGCTCCACCGACGAGATCTTCAGCCGTTCGCTTGGACTATGCACATCCAACGATATACGGCCAGAACGAGATTGTCTGCACACACGGATGCCTTTCGCCGAGCACGCCGCACTCCAGGCCGGCGTGCATGGCGACCAGTTCGGGAGTGTTGCCCAGGACCTTCTGGTGTACGGCCTGCGCCTTCGCGCGATGTCGCTGGTCGGTTCGGGCTTCCACTCTGGGTAGCCACCGGCGTGCTCCACTTCAAACCCTGCCAGCCGGAAGATCGTGGATACCATGCGTCCGGCCGCCAGCTTGCTGCTCTCGATAACGCTGCCGTGGCAATGGCTGGCTTGCCATCGTGCCGCGATCTTAGTTCGTCGCCGGCTGTACCCAGTCTTCCAGGATCTTCCAGCCGCCATCGGCGCAGGTGCCGTTGGGGCATACCTCGAACTTGTAGATTGGGTGAACCTCACAGAGGGATGCACGCTTGGGATCACCCTCTTGTGCGACCCCGCCGACGCAGGGCGTGTGCGACGAGTCGAACATCAATTGACCTGTGACCCGCACAAGCAGGTGCTTGTCGGCGGCCGATTGGACGTTGGGCTGAGTCCACGTTGTGGGGCGGTGATGCGGAATCATTTCTACGACGACGCCGGAGCACTCGTCCGTGCTGGTCGCTGCATCCACAACCGAGATATGAATGTCGTGATAGTCAGGGTTGTCCGGCACGTTGTTCTCACAGTTTACGCTTTCAGCTCCTTCCTGCCGGGCAATGAGAACATAACCCTGCAAAACGACCTCCTTGCCTTCGCCCAGAGCCACCAGGGGTTGCCGGTTGACCACAGGACCGGGTTTGCTGGCCAGGGGGTGCGTAGTGGTGTTGCCGAAGTTGATGCCTTTGATAGCTTGCGCTTTCTGCTGGAGCGTCACCATTTCGGAGATGGTGATCGGCTTGCTAGGTGCAGTTGCGCAGAAGTTGTTCTTGGCTTGGTTCTGGTTGGCCTCTTGGCCACCGCTGCCGACCGCGCCGCAAACCGAGTCGATCTTGGTGGCGGTGGCTTGGGGGAATTGAGGGGCCGAACAGGACTGGGTCAGGCCGTCAGCGTACAGCGTGAACCCGAAGGATGCGAAGGTAATGAGCAAACCCTTGAGAAATCGGTAACCGTATGACATCGTGGCACCTCGTTGCGGAGCGTGAGAGAAGTATATCATGGCTGCTGATGGCACGAGCCGCAGTTTGGCCCGATTCCGCCGCGACGATTCTTGTTGCTCTACGACAAACTGCACATCTCGCACGGTGCCTACACTAGCGCTGTGCCGATTCGCTGCGAAGTTGGTGGTAGCGTCCGGGGTGATCGCGTCGCTTAGCCCGCGAACTCTTCCACCTGCTCCAGGTGGTTCCGATCATGGCCGCCCATCGTTTCCGCGATGGTTTCGAGCGTCATGTCGCCGCGTGCGCGATGATTCACGGGCCTCGCCCGGTCTGCGGCGCAAAACGAACGCACCAGCGCCAGGTTCCATTGCCGCGGCGCCGACAACGTGGCCAGCGCGGCCTCCCTCGCTGTAGCCGGCATATCTCTTTGCCCACGATTCCTGGTCGAACGGCTGCATCACGTGGCGATCTTCGGCCAGCGTTCGGCGCAGCCGGAAAGCGAATGCTACCTCGCAATCGGCCAGTTGGCAGACGATCTCGCGAGCGCTCCAATTGCCCGTCGCATGCGGTTGTTCAGCATGTTCGCCGCCGATTCAGAAAATCTCGATGCTACTGCCTGCCATCCGGGCGAACCGTCTTGAATTGGTCTCCATGGAATTGGGTTGATGGTTGCAAGACTCAGGACGGTCGGTGGACCCACTCACCGCCCTTGCGGTATGAATAGTAGGGCATGCCCATTCGCATCATGGCCTCGCGCCACTCCGCATTCTACAGCCCGCTTCTCTGTTGTATCCGATTCCTCCGAGACGAAGGGCGCGAAGTCACCTATAGCGTGCTTGGAGCCGATCAGCGTACCTACGCTCTGATCCGCGATGGTGCGGTCGATATTGTGCAATCAGCCGTGTCCTCAAACTGGAAGCCGAGGGAACGCGGGGTCGAACCGCTCCCCGTGCATTTCGCGCAGATCAACCAGCGTGATGGTTTCTTCCTGGTCGGCCGCCAACCAGAACCCGCATTCGACTGGAAAAAGCTTGAGGGCCGAATTCTACTTGCGGACCACGGGCTTCAGCCGTTGGTCATGTTGAAGTATGCGGTCCGGCACACGCGAGTGCTGGTTCGCCACTATCGAATCGACGAAACCCACAGCAACGCCTGGACGGCGTGGAAGGCGATGGGATCTCCGCAGCGCCCGACCCCAGAGCAGTACGCCAGGCTCGAAGCGGCTGGGCAGTTGCAACTCGCGGACTCTCCAAAGTGGGTGGATGTGCGAGCCGGCGCGATGAAGTTGGAGTTTTCGCTCCCGCGCCAGAGTGTCTCTTTGATGGAGCTGAGCTGGTAAATGAGACTCGTACAGTTAGAAGGGTCGGACGGCCGCCGCGTGGCTCTCGTGGAAGAACCCCGGCTTCGATTACTGGAAGGCTGCGGGTCCGTTTATGACTTGGCGTCGGACTGTCTGAATGAAGGCGCTTCACTCATTGAGGGGATCGAACGGCGGAGGTCGCAGGATTTTCTCGACTACGATGCCGTGTACGAAGGCCGGGCTGGCTGCCGGCTCTGTCCATCAGCCGATGTCCCCTCCGAGCCCGCACGATGCCTGGTGAGCGGTACCGGGCTGACACACAAAGCCAGCGCGAAGAATCGCGATGCGATGCATGCGGCGGCGCAGGCCGTCACCGACAGCACGCGCATGTTTCAATCGGGCGTCGATGGTGGCAAACCGGCGCTGGGGGAGGTGGGGGTCGCGCCCGAGTGGTTTTACAAAGGATGTGGCACGGTCCTGCGCGCCCACAATGAGCCGTTGACTGTTCCGGAATTCGCGGAGGACGGCGGTGAGGAGCCGGAAGTGGCGGGTGTGTACCTGATCGATGCGGAGGGTGCGCCGCGACGGATCGGGTTCACGGCAGGCAATGAGTTTTCCGATCATGTGCTTGAACGGAAGAACTATCTGTATCTGGCGGCCTCGAAGCTTCGGACTTGCGCCATCGGCCCGGAACTCGTGGTGGACGCCGATTTCGATCTTGTGCCCGGAGAGGTATCGGTGTATCGCGGCGAGCGGATTCTATGGTCGCGCGATATACGGACCGGTGAGAGTGCGATGTGCCACCGCCTGTCTAACATTGAGCATCATCACTTCAAGTTCGAGTTCCACCGCCGGCCGGGCGATCTGCATATTCACTTCTTCGGCGCCGATGCGTTCAGCTTCGGAGACGGCGTGCGGCTGGAACAAGGCGACGTGATGCAGGTGCGCTTCGAAGGCTTTGGGCGGGCGCTACAGAACCCGCTGTCTCGTGCGCCGTCAAGGGCGAGTTTGGTGGCTGTTCGGCCTATCTGATCCTGGGGTTTCTTCGCTGAGCAAGTCAACGACCTCAGGGCTTATACGGCAGCTTTCTGGGCCTTCCGGTAAGCCGCCCAACGCTTCTTCGTGGCGGCGATGATTGCCCTCTTGCCAGCCGCCGACAGCTTCCGTTTCTTGGGCTTTTCCGGTTGGACCTGCTGCTGTTTCTGCGCCGCCCATCTGGCTCTTTGCGCGGCGGCGATCCTGGCGCGGCCCGCTTTGCTTATCGTGCGGCGCTTCTGTGGACTCGCCTGATCCGTTCCGGGCGCCGTGGCTTTTGGCCGGCCTGGACCGCTCTCACCGAGTTGAACTTTGATAGCGGCTATCTTCGCTGAGATCCTTCCAACTTCGCTCTGATAGCCGACGATGGCCATCTCTAGCAAAGTGTTGTCTTTTGGCTTTGCCTGTCCTGGCATATTGGTTCTCCCATAGAACATTGAATTGGGACTGTGTTTTAATCAGTCCGCTCGCGATTTGATTTTAGCACTGGTGGTCTGGTACCTGACAAGCGGCGGTGCCGCCAAGGGTGACTGCCGCTTTACCATCCCAGCAGCCATGTCGTCTCCACCTTGGATTAGGCGGCAACGACATGCTAGACTCGATTCCACGATGATGCTGTGCGCCCGCATTCTCACGTTTTTCGCTTTGGGCGCTTTCGGTTTCTGTCAGACCAGCATCTATGATCGAACGCCCAACGCCATTGCCGCGCTTTCGGGTTCAGAAACAATCGTTGGTCACCGGCTCAGCCCCGATGGACGCACGATCCTCGGCCCTGATTCCTCTTCGGACCAGGTGCTCATCCGCCTGCCCCCCGTGCGCCGCAAGGCTGTACCCCAGCTTTTGGGAATGCTCAACCATGGCGCCGACATCGAACTGTTCATGGGCTGGGCGGATCTTGAAAGCGAGCCGGGCAACTACGAACATCACGTCGAGATATTTCGTGGCAAACGTGGAACCGAGGCTGCGTTGGTTCGCGACTTCACGCTGTATGGCGGCCCCGGTATGCTGGTCAACTTTTTCCAACCGCCAGACGCCAGGGATAGTCCTGCCGTGCTAATCGACATTCAGGGAGGCGCTTACTGGGGCACCACCTACATTCTCGCACCTGATCGCCAATCCGTCGGTAAGTTGTTTACCTCCAGCGATTATGAATTTGCCGACCTCGACCGCGACGGAGTCTACGAGCTGATCGCATGGAATCGCCGGCCATTCGACGTGCGCTGCATGTTCGGGATCTTTGCAGTGCGATTTTACCCCGAAGTTTTCGTCCGCGCCGGCGCCAGCTACCGAAAGGCTTGGCCGCCTCCGGACTGGCCGTTTCCCGACGGGACATGGCAGACCGCTTCAGGAAACATGACAGAACCGGCGTTCCCTGGGATGCGAACCTCCAGATCGTGGCAGGCTTTGCCGACCTTGCGGGCGATGGCGTCGCCGAACTCATCGTTCTTCAGGACCGTCTGCGCGACGAGCCTGCCCAAGCGCTTGCCGTCTACAGACTGGAAAACAAGTCCTTTCATCTCGTGGCGCAAACGTCACTGCCGCCGCAATCGATCGCTTACCTGTTGGACGGCATCCGGGATTCCTCAGAGGGCAAGGAGATCTTAGTCCGAACAGCAACCCCCGCCAAGTGCGAGGCCGGCGGTGATCCGGGAGCGGAGGGCACGGCGGACGCGGCATACATATTGCAAGGCGGGCACTTGTTGCCCACGCAGCCGCAGAGGCGATGATCTTCATTCGGGACGATTCAGCATGATGAGAATCGCGACTTGGAACATCAACTCGGTCCGCCGGCGATTGCCGCTCGTCGTAGACTGTCTGGCGGCGAATAAACCCGATGTGCTCTGCCTCCAGGAGACCAAGGTGTCCGATGGCGAGTTTCCTGCCGCCGCCTTCCGCGATGCCGGATACCACGTCGCATTCCGCGGCATGAAGGGCTACAATGGCGTCGCCACTGTGACCCGTCGCGAGCCCGAATCCGTGTTTTATGGTTTCTGCGCGGGACCCGACAGCGAAGATGTCCGTATCCTCGAAACCGTAGTGGACGGTATCCCCATCGTCAACACGTATGTCCCGCAGGGATACAAAATCGGCACCGACAAGTACGTCTTCAAGCTGGAATGGTTTCACCGCGTACGCCGGTATTCCAGCGAGCGACTCGATCCAACGAGGCCCGCAATCTGGCTGGGCGACCTGAATGTTGCGCCCGAGCCGATCGATGTTTACCACCCTGATCACCGTGTCAACGATCCGGACTTCCACATTGACGCACGTGACGCCTATCGCTACGCAGTCGGCTGGGGATTCATTGATGTGTTTCGGAAACTCTATCCCGATCGGGTGCAGTACACCTACTGGGATTATTTCCGCAACGCCTTCGGGCACAATTGGGGGTGGCGGATCGACCATATTTTAGCGACAGCTCCGTTGGCCGCCATTTGCCGCACCTGCGAGGTGGACCTACAAACACGTCGGGTCACCGGTGCATCCGATCACGCTCTGGTTTGGGCAGATTTCGATGGAGGAATCCGGTAGCTTAGAGGAGCACGACATGACAATTCCCTATTGCCACGTTGATTCATTCACGGGTGAACTCTTTGCAGGCAACCCGGCGGGGGTCTGCATCCTTTCCGCTTTTCTCGCGGATGGCATCATGCAGAAAATTGCGGCCGAAAACAGGCACAGCGAGACCGCTTTTGTTGTGCCTCGCGCCGATGGTGATTTCGACTTGCGCTGGTTTTCACCCAAAGTCGAGGACGACCTATGCGGGCACGCGACCTTGGCATCCGCCTACGCGCTCGCGCTGCGCAAACACAACGTGTGGCCGGTTCGCTTCCACCTTCAGCGGCCTGTTGACCGTCGCTCAGCACCAGGACAGCTTTGAAATGGACTTTCCCGCCCGGCCGCCCCAACCATGTGAGACGCCCGTCGACCTCTTGCCAGCCCTGGGCTTGAAAGCTGCGCTGGTAATGAAATCGCGCGATTACCTCGTGGTGGTGGATCAGGCTGAGCAAGTCCGGGCGCTCTCGCCCGATTTTGCCGCTCTTGCCAAACTGGACGTCGGGGTCGGCGGAACCATTGTTACCGCTCCCGGCGAGGGTGACGTGGATTACCTGTGCCGGTTATTTGCACCGGCGGTCGGCATCGATGAGGACCCCGCAACCGGCTCGATACACTGCACATTGGCTCCCTATTGGGCGGGGCGGTTGGGCAAGGACACGTTGCGTGCGCAACAACTCAGTGCCCGCGGCGGACACATGCAGTGCACCATCGGTGGCCATCGCGTGAAGATCGCCGGCAGGGCACGGTTGTACCTCCACGGCATGATCGAACTCTAAAGCGCCTGCCTCAAGAGCGGGAACCTGGCACGCACTCCGTCAACGCATTCGTGGCAATTTGCCTTTAAACGCACAGTTCCGCACCTGATGATACCAGCGTAGGCCAGGCTCAGCTCAGGGTATCGAGGATTTCGGCCGTGATCGCATAGGACCGCAAGCGCGCCGACTGGCTGAATATGTGCGATGTAATCATCAGTTCATCCGCTGCCGTCCGAGCGATAAAAGCCTCCAACCCCTCGCGAACAGTCCGAGGAGAACCAATCGCCGAGCAATTCAGCACTTGCTCGATAATCTCGTGTTCATGTGGCATAAGCCCCTGCTCGTAGTCCCGTATCGGGGGCTGAAGGCGCGCTGGCCGGCCGCTGCGCGAGTTCACGAACGCCTGCTGCATGGATGAAGCGAGTAAGCGCGCTTCGTCATCGGTGTCAGCCGCGATAACGTTGAACCCCAACATGACGTAAGGGCAATCCAACTGCGCGGATGGCCGAAAATGCTCCCGATAGATCGCGAGCGCCGCCGTCATCTGCGCCGGAGCGAAATGCGATGCGAACGCGAAAGGCAAACCTAATTCTGCGGCGCGTGTGGCCCCAAAGAGGCTGGACCCCAGAATCCAGATGGGCACGTTCAATCCCTCCCCTGGCACCGCATGAACTCTCTGCCCGGTTTTTGCTGGTTGAAAGTAGCGCATCAATTCAACGACATCCTGGGGGAATTGATCCACATCGGCTGATAGGTTTCGCCGGAGCGCGCGGGCGGTCACCTGATCGGTGCCGGGTGCGCGTCCCAAACCCAAATCGATCCGGCCAGGGAATAGCGACTCCAGGGTGCCAAACTGTTCCGCGATCACTAGCGGGGAATGATTTGGCAACATGATGCCGCCAGCGCCGACACGGATAGTGGATGTGGCGCTCGCAACCCGCGCGATCAAAACAGCGGTGGCGGCGCTGGCGATACCGGGCATATTGTGGTGCTCGGCCAGCCAGTACCGGCGGTAGCGCAATCTTTCGGCATGCTGCGCAAGATCAACTGTGTTGCGGAAGGACTGCGCGGCGTCGCTGCCTTCCAAAATGGGCGAAAGATCCAGGACGGAAAAAGGGGTCATGGTTTGAATCTTTCCAATGAACCATGATACCTGTCTCGGACTGCCGAATAACGTCTGTTCCCCGATTGCCTCCAGTTCTGTGCCGCAGTACAATTCAAGTGACCAAGTCTGCATATCGGATATTGGTGGTATTGGGAAGGAAGGCCATATGTTCAGTCGAAGGGACTTTCTTACGTCTTCGTCGTTGCTTTATGGAAGCGTGGGTTTCGGCCGTCCTGCTTCCATTCATGCCGCCGCGTCGAAACCAACCGGATACTTTGGAGTGCACCCGTTCGTAGATCGGCACCTGGAAGCGGTCTTCATTATGCGGACGCATGTAGACTACAAGACCAATTCCGGCGCCTGCAAGCATGCCGGGCTGGACTTTGGACGCTCCGTATTCGTTCCCATGGACAATACCGGCACTCCGGTGACTCACAACATTGCGGCCAAGCCGAATCTGACCGCGCACGATCCCATCGATAAGAAAAAGGGATTGACCCTCAAGGACACGATGGGCATTAACACCGATGTGTTCTTCGTCGAGGGTCTGTTCGAATCCTTGAAGGAGCTGGGCATCGCGGGCAACCGGATGCATACCCGCGATACCAACGGCGGTGGTGTGATCGAACCGCGCGGCTATGTCGCCATGGGCCGGCGCGTGGGGGCGACGGTGACTTCGGTAAAGAACAACATTGAATCACGGGTGGACACCAATAATGCCGCCGCATTTGTCTGGAAAGAAGTTCCCGGAGGCGTCGTACACACACAACTTCCCTACCTGTGGCCGTTCAATGCGCCGGACTCATGGAACCTGAATGTGGCGAAGTTCAAGGCTCACGAAATGGGGTTGACCCTCGCCTCGAAGAACTGGCAGGGTAGCCATGCCGCACCCTTTCAGCAATACTGCGGCGCTTGGCCCGATATTGACGCGCTCCAGAAGCTCGAACAACTGACCGGGAAGGAGTTTATCCATCCAAAAGTTCATGAAGTCGTAAGAGCGGATTTCGAGCGGCACAAACGCATGATTCCCCGTTGGAACACCGCCGACGTGCCGCGCAACGATCCGGCATACATCGACGCCTACTATTACACGGCCACGTGCATGGAGTTGTGGGCGCACCGGACCATCGACAATCACGCCGCGTCGCCCATGGGCCTGCATATCATCGAGGGCATCTACGGCCATGACGGCGACTTCAGTAATGGGCCGAATCCGTTCGGCAACGAGGACAACTACAACGGCCGAGCCTGGGACTACATGACGAACATAGTCATCTTCGGCAAAAGTCCCTACCTCGTCGATGTCGTCGGCCACTGGCTCGGCGGTCATGAGCCCGGCAATTTCGGGTTGTTCCACATTGCGATGGAGCGTGGCAAACTCGACGTGATCAATCCGATGCACATTCCTGTCTATGAGTGGCAGGATGGCGTCGCAGTCCGCCGTCCGCTGACGAGTTTCACGCGTACGCCGTTGCGGTCATTCTACCTCCACCAGCGCCGGAAGGAGCCGCTTTGGCATCTCGTCAACCAGCCGTTCAACTACGCCAGCGTGAGCGAGAAGAAACTCAACATTCCCGCAGGACCGACGACGCGTGTGCTCAATCAGCACTATCCCAACGCGAACAATCCGCAATTGGCTATCGAGTTCAGCATCCCGGAAACCGGATGGACACTCGTAGAGATCCTTGACCAGAGTGGCAACAACCTAGAAGTGATCTCAAGTTCCATCTGTGATCCCGGGTACCACATGGCGGCATGGAACACCGCCAAATACGCTTCTGGCAACTATAAGTACCGCCTGCGCTACAAGGGCTCCAACGAAGTGCACGATCTTGCGCTGCACAAAGCTTAGTGTCACGATTGCCACGGCGCGACGGGGTCCTGGAAGCGATACTGGGCAATTCCCGCTCCGAATCATCGCTCCCGCCCCCTTCCCCCTTCGCCAACGCCCATCAGCTTCCTCTTCCGTGTGCACTCTGCCGGTGTCCTCCCCTGCGACTCCAGCCACCGCCTGAAATCCTTCATCCGCACCCGATGCTCGACGGCGGGCTGCTTGATTGACGCGACCTTCAACGCCGTCAACCCCTCGCCGATCTCCTCTACCCACATGTCCCCACGCAGGATTCCCAGCGCCTGCGCCACCGCCTCGTTACGATCGAGAATGCAATAGCTTACTTCATCGACCAGGACCCTGGCCCGATCTTGGTGACCCAGCCCCGCGATAAAGACGCCAAGGACTTCAGTAAAGAACGCCTGGCGCCCATGATCCGCGACACTCCGCGCCTAAAAGCTAAAGTCGCGACCAGCAAGTCGAGAGACAGCGGCAACACGATCGAAGAGAAGCGCTTTCCAGGGGGCATACTAGCTGTCACGTCCGCCGGCTCTCCTGGTAACCTGGCGCGGCGAGCGATTCGGTTCCTGTTCGCCGACGAAGTGGATAAATACGCCGCGTCTGCCGGAGCAGAAGGCAATCCGGTGTCCTTGGCACGGAAGCGAATGGCGACTTTTCGCCATCGCGCGAAGGAAATCGATACCTGCTCTCCAACCGTGGACGGTTCCGAGATCGATCGGGGCTACGAAGCCTCAGACCAGCGCGAGTATTGGGTGCCATGTCCCAAATGCGGGTGCTTTCAATCAATGATCAAGAAGTTCCGCCAGCAAGTCCGGTGGGACTCGTCATTATCTTCCCGGGAAGAGCAGGCTGACTCGGCCAGGTACCATTGCGAGTCATGTGACGTTCCGTGGAACGACGCGGATAGGTGGAATGCGGTAGAGCACGGGGAATGGCGGGCGAATAGACCGTTTACGGGCGTCGCCGGCTTCTGGATCAGCGAGCTGTACTCTCCCTGGAAGCAGTTGAAGGACATTGTTCTCGATTATCTGACCAAGAAAGACAATGTTGAGGATCTGAAGACGTTCATCAATACATCTCTCGTTGAGAACTGGACGGAGCCCGGCGAAACCCTTGAATGGGAACGCCTTCTTCAGCAGCGCGAGCCCTATCCGGTAGGCATTGTACCTCCCGGAGGCTTATTCCTCACTGCCGGCGTGGATGTCCAGCGCGAGAACGGCGGCCGGCTGGAAGTTGAGGTCGTAGCCTGGGGAAGAAACCGGGAGAGTTGGTCGGTAGACTATCGCATCTTGCTGGGCGACCCCAGTAAGCCTGAAGTTTGGGCCAAGTTGGAAGCGATACGGACGGAGCAGTTTCCCTGCGCGGGCGGTGGCCACCTCACGATCGAGCGCATGTTCGTGGACTCCGGCGATGGATCGATTACTCCGTCGGTCTATGAATGGGTACGGACGCAGCCGCGGCCACAAGTCTGGGCCATCAAAGGCGACAGTCGCGGCGATCCGGTCGGGCGCCCGCACAGTGTCGAGGCTACGGTTGGCGGCAGGAAGTTGACATTTGGCGTTTTGTTCAAGACTCTCAATCCTTCCTTTTTCAAGGCACAGTTGTTTGCCGACCGGGAAAAGACCGCCCACGGAGGAAGAGCTCGTGCAGGGCATTCGGTATCCACAAGGATTCTGCCACATGCCCGCAGATGCCGCGTACGGCGATGAGCACTGCAAACAGATTTGCAGCGAGCGCCTGGTCACCAAACGCAATCGGCATGGCCGCAGCAAGCAGGAGTGGGAGCAGACCCGGCCACGCAACGAGGGCCTGGACGCGAGAGTCTATTCGATGGCCGCGGCCTGGGACTTTGGCGGGGGTCGCTTTCAAGAACGGCACTGGGCGGCGCTGGAAGCTCGCATTCAAGCCAGCGAATTCCTGCCGGCCGCGGCGCCTGCAGCTCAACAAGCACCGCGACCAGCCGGGAGCGCCAGCGCCACGGCACGCCGGCCGTTCGCGATCAGGCTGGGGTGATGTGCGTGCCTGCACAAGGATGGTATGCTGAAGGCATGCGGCCCGCGGGCGCGAAAGCCTCGCGGAGAGTTTTGCTTCCGGGTGCGATCACTTCCAACGCCTCTTCATAGTCGAGCGTCCGCTTTTCCACGAGCGCCTGAGCCAAACGTTCGATCTCCGACCAGCTGCAATCTACCAGATCCTTTGCCCTCTGGCAGCAGTACTTCAAGTAGGCTTCTATCGTTTCCTTAGACTCGAAAAGATGGAAGGCCATGTCCACGGCGGTATCGTTGTCGGAGCTCGCTCCATGGCCCCACCGCGGCCGTTTGCGCAAGAATCGGGCTTGTGCGATCTCCCCAGCCAGATACGTGAGAATGTCGCGCTCTGCTCGCATACGGATACGATCCGAAAGCTCGATATCCGGCCGGAACCACTTTGGACATTTGCAGTTTTCGAGGGAATGCCCGGAGCTCCGTGGAAAGTAGCGCTCCCTTGTAACCCACTCTACGACACCTTTCTCCGCTTGGCAACTTCGGGCTTAGGCGGCGCCAACGATTCCAATTCTCTGATGAGCGCC
>Ga0181521_10004568_pt1 | contig 15715 bp, 15 predicted proteins | sample PEATcosm2014_Bin_32_FD_119764 | JGI IMG/M metagenome (GOLD analysis project Ga0181521, IMG submission 119764) | Peatland microbial communities from MTU Mesocosm Facility, Houghton, MI, USA - PEATcosm2014_Bin02_60_metaG | ecosystem: Environmental > Terrestrial > Soil > Wetlands > Peat | place...
ATGTGGTAAGAGCCGCCCTTCCAAGCCGAAGTCGCGTATCTCTTCTTTCTTAAAGACCGGCAGTGCGATTGCGAGGTTCGCTTTGTCAGATTTGAGCCGCTGCATCGCGTTAGCCTCAGATAGGTATGTAACGTCGTAACCGTCGTTCACCAGGTGCTTCTCGACTTTAACTGCCGTTCGGCAACGTTCAACCGGATCGAGTGGAGAGGGCAGGGAAAATATCGTCCCGTCTTTGGTTAGGATAACTGATTCGAAATCATAATTCATGGTGGCCGCGTCCAGCTCAAGTTTCGAATAATTCAAGTTCATTTTCGAGAGCAAGTTCTGGGCGACAGGTGTGGGATCGTCTACCGTGAATAGTCTGAACCAAGAACCTACTTTGATCTTAGGACTCTCGTAGTCGAGTAAACAACAGGGAGCAAAACGGCAACCGAGTCGGTTCAAGGCATTGAATCGGTGCATTCCGTCGAGGATTATGTAGTCTTCTTGATCTACAATGAGTGGATCGTGAACTACGCCCTCCGCGCCAATCTCCCCGGAGAGTCTCTCTACGACTTCGTCAATTATTTCCTCGTGGGGTTTCAGTTCTTCAATTTCGATAATCGAAAGGCGGAGGTTCAAGCTTGAAGAACTGATTTCCAAGCCCTTGTTCACTCAAGGCCGGCTGGGTAACCTAGCCTCTAAAGCTTGCTAATGGATACGCCCGATGAAAAGGGGGGAGGTTCGAGTCGTTCGATCGTACCGACTGATGGGAAATAGTGGACCGGTTTTACGAGCCTCGTAAGGGGTGCACTACTTCGTGAATTTCGTCATCTTCGTGCCGCAAGTTGGACACGTAGCGCGAAGCATGTTGCGGCCTTTAGCTGTCTTCTCCATCGTAGTCTGATCGTCAGGAACAGTTTTCTTCTCTTTACACTTTACACAAAACATTTCAGCCAATGAACATTCCCTCCCCTTTCTGAATCGAGTTAAGTTTAGCGGATATCCAACCCATAAAAGCCTTTGCTAGAGAACCCTAAACCCGCGAAATCTCCGTGAAATAAGCAAACAGTTTATCAGCAATAGGTCGTTTCGGGATCGCATTTGCCAAAAACGATTAGACCATATGGAAGAGAAGATAGTGGCATTTTGGTGTAGTGCTTGTCTTCGCGTAAATTGATCTCAATCATTGGTACGGGCAAGTTAGGGAGCGCCGTAGCGCTGCAAGTCGCTCAAAGAGAGCTTGGCGATCTTAGACTAGTCGATATAATTCAGGGGCTTCCGCAAGGCGAAGCGCTTGACTTGGGACAGATGGTGGCGGAACAGGGAACCGATCTCGACATCGTAGGGTCGAACGATTACAAAGACATCGCAGGTTCGGATGTCATTGTCGTGATCGGTGGTCTGGGTAGGAAACCGGGCATGACGCGCCTCGATTTGCAGGAGAAGAATGAAAGCATAATTCGAGATATTTGCGAGAAGATTCGTGAGTATGCACCAAAGACGCTCGTCCTGATGGTTACGAACCCGCTTGACGTTATGACATACTTGGCATGGAAGGTTACAGGGTTCGAGCCTGCACGTGTTTTCGGGCAGAGTGGGATGCTTGATACAATGCGGTTCAAGTATTTTATCGCGAAAGCTTTGGGAGTATCGACGAGTTCAATTCATGCTGTTGTGATCGGCGAACATGGAGACTCGATGGTTCCCCTTCCGCGATTCTCAACCGTGAACGGTACACCAATCACCGAACTGCTTTCTCAGGCACAAGTAAACGAGGCCATCGAACGGACTAGGAAGATAGCGGCGGAAGTGATAGCGCTCAAAGGTGCAACAATCTTCGCTCCAGCACACGGTATTACGAGGATGGTTGAGAGTGTCATCAAAGACAAGAGGATGGTCCTCTGCGTTACAGCGCACTTGAACGGTGAGTATGGCCTGAAGGATGTGTACGTGGACGTTCCAGTGGTTCTTGGTGCGCGAGGCGTTGAGCGCGTTATTGAATTAAAATTGAACGATGACGAGCGATTGGCTTTCATGAAATCGGTTGACGTAGTGAAAGCGGCCTGCAGCCACCTAAAGACCGTCACCGTTTCCTGATTAGTGAGCAGTCCTTGCCCTCGCGACCCGATTCGCTATCTGTGCCGCAACAACACCCGCAGCAATGCCCGAATCAATATTGACTACCGCCAGCCCTAGAGAGCATGCCTGCAACATTGCCATCAAGGCTCCTTCCCCGCGGCCTCCATAGCCGTAACCAGAGGAGGCAGGGACCGCGATCAGTGGCAGGTCGACTAGGCCCGCGACGACGGTGGGCAGCGCGCCTTCGCGTCCTGCGACAACAACTAAACAATCAACATCATTCTCTATCATGATCTTCAACGGTTCAACCAGACGGTGTATCCCGGCGACTCCAGCGTCGGCTTCCAAGAACGTTTGACACCCCATCTCCTGCGCAATCATTACCGCCTCCTCAGCGACTCCCAAGTCCACGGTACCTGCAGTCAGGACGCCGACTCGGCCACCGGTTTGCAGACCATTGTAATCCTTTCTGCGAACTACCAACGACTTAGCATGTGAGAAGACCTCCACCTGGTCAGCGCTAAACTGGTTTTGTAATTCGTTGAGTTGTTGCTCGTTGAGCCGAGTGGTGATCACGCGCCCATTCTTCTCGAGCATTCTCTTACAAATCGCTACGAGGTCCTCGTTGCTTTTTCCTTCCGCGAAGATTATTTCTGGAACGCTGCGTCTCGTTTCCCTTCCAATATCGAGCTTCGCGACGTTGGTTACATTTTCTATGACGTTCATCTTCAACGCTTTCTCCGCTTCTTCAACCGAGATCTTGCCATGGGCAAGCTTTTCGAGAGTTTCACGCAAGAATTCTTTCCAGCTAGGAAATGCCTAAGTATCATGAGCAACGTGAGCTCTCATAAAATGTTAATAGATGAGAGCCCAAGAGGCCTACCGCCGCTCGTAGACTCTGAAATATCCACAGAGCTTTACGCGAAAGCGACGAGTGTTCTGGATGAATTGAAGGGCTACCGAAAGGTCATGGTTGCGTTTTCTGGTGGAGTAGATAGCACGCTCGTGGCGCTCCTTGCTCATATGGCATTGCGCGACGGAGCGATCGCTGTCACAGCAGATTCGCCAAGCTTGCCGGCTTCAGAGCTTAGTGAAGCGAAGGAGCTTGCCAAACGGATCGGAATCAAACACCTTGTTGTCAAGACGGATGAGCTGCAGGACCCCAATTACGTAGCTAATCCTGCGAACCGTTGTTATTTCTGCAAGAAAGAGTTGGGGGCGAAACTTCTGAATTTGGCGAAAGAACTTGGAGAGTATACTATCATAGATGGTACCAATGCTGAGGATCTGAAAGGCCACAGACCGGGGGCGGCGGCGTTGGTTGAGAAAGGAATACGAAGACCCCTTGCGGACGCAGGAATGGTGAAGGAGGAGGTCAGGCAGTTGGCCATGGCCTTGGGACTGCCTAATCATGACAAGCCGTCAATGCCCTGTCTATCCTCGCGAGTGGCCTATGGGGAAATAATTACGCCCGAGAGGTTGCTAAGAATTGAACGGGCGGAGACGCTGATTCGGTCGTTGACCGGTGTAAGCGAACTTCGAGTGCGGGACCATGGAAGTGTGGCCAGGATCGAGGTCGGAGCGCGTGAAAGAAGCTTGTTCTTTGATGAGCAACTTCTCGACAGAATTTCGGATGCGCTTCGCGAGTTAGGGTATGTGTATGTGGCGTTAGATATGAGCGGGTATCGTTCTGGAAGTATGAATGGAATTTCATCCTCCATGCGCGATCGGAAGTAAGGATAACTCGTCGCTAGCCTTCAGCTTTGTATCCAAACCCTCCAGCGTTCCTATTTCGCGGCCAGACACGATTATCAAAGCATTAGGGCGCGGGTCCAGTGTTTCTCCATAAAGGACAAGCTGCGTCAGTTCTTTGAAGTCAGGTCGGGAAGCTATTTCAGCTATAGCAGCTCGCACTGTTGGTTGGTCAATCGGAATATTGATTTCAACCCTCTCTGATCGGGCGGCTGATCTGAAGACCCCGTAAAGTCTGATTGGAACTATCAAAACTCTTCAAACTTCCAGTCGAAACAGGAGGGTGTCGTGCTATTGGTTCTAGAGTTGCTCTCTGAGACAGTGAGGACAAACTGAGGGTTGGTCTGCATTGTGAAATCATCTTTGCGACAAGAATTAGGTCAAAGACATGCAGCGGTTTAACATGTAATGCTTACTTAACGTTATTAATTGTGCAGAACAGGCGACTCTTATCACTGTGAAGTTGGTTTCCCGATGCGAAAGACAAGTCTCTGGACAATGATTATTGGTATCTCCCTTATCGCGCTAGTCGTTTCCGCGGTTCCTGCAACCGCCCAAATGGGGGTATGGCGCGACATCAACCCAGACGCCTACATCAGCCCCCCCGCTAACCCACAACTCAATTCCGTCTTCATGTTCTCGCCCAATGAGGGATGGGCTGTCGGAGACTCTCTACCCACCACTAACACGACTACAGCGTTGCCTGCGATCTTCCACTACGACGGTTCAACATGGAACCTCGTTCCTCCACCGAAGATTCCCGATTTCCCATCCACACAGTCGGCCTACAACCTGACCTCCGTCACCTTCGGCACACCGGGTAACCCAATTAGCGTGAATGACGGATGGGCAGTAGGATACAACGTAACCACTTCGGGCGCACCAGGTACAGCCGCCTGTGGAGTCGGGACGCCTACAACCCCCGCTACATGTGCCGAGGCACTTCATTGGGATGGCATTACGTGGAGGGCAGAGACTGCTGGGTTGAGTGGCCCGGATTCTGCTCAGTTATGGTCTGCTTTCATGGTTAGCAGCACGGACGTATGGGCCGTCGGACAGAACCCGACCGGAACTGCTGGAGTCTTCTGGCATTGGACTGGTATCGCTGGGTTGGGTGGAGGATGGAATATGCCGCAGGCCCCAGTTTCAGAGCCGTTGTATTCGGTTTTCATGGTCAGCTCAACAGAAGGATGGGCTGTTGGTGCAGCTGGAGTTATCTACCACTATTTTGGTGGAGAGTGGAATACGTTCAATACGCCTGTACCGGGCGTAGCATTGAGATCGGTTTTCATGATCTCGCCAACGGAAGGGTGGGCGGTTGGCGATGGCGGGGTCATAATTCATTACTCAAGCGGTATATGGTCCGGCCCAGTAAGTCCAGGAGCAATATCGAATAACCTGTTTTCCGTCTTCATGGTCAGCTCAACAGAGGGGTGGGCATTTGGCGCGAAGGGAACGGTTGTCCATTACTCAGGTGGAAGCTGGACCGCTCTTCCATCAAGCTTAGTCCCTACGTCTCCGGTTGCTCTTCTAAATTTGAACTCTGGTTTCTTCAACGGAGCTAACGACGGTTGGGTTGTTGGGACGGACGGAGTTGTTTTGCATTTCGATGGAGTGAATTATGGGACCGTCACAAGCCCGACGATCAATAATTTTACCTCGATCTCATTCGGTCCTCCTCTGACTGGCCCGATTGATCCGAATGACGGCTGGGCTGTTGGCAATTCATCGGTCACCCCACCATTTGAACCAACAATTTACCATTGGAACGGATTCGCTTGGACGAAGGGCGTAGCTATAGGTACAACGAATAATCTCAATTCAGTGTTTATGGTTAACTCCGGTGACGTGTTGGCAGTCGGCGGCGGGCCACATCCAACGAGTTCATGCAGTTTGGCTCTGTGCCCCATAGTCCTCCAATTCACAGGCGGTGCGTGGAACACGATAACCCCTCCGCCCGGGGCCTACACCCTGAAATCAATCTTCATGGTCAGCGCGAATGAAGGGTGGGCAGTTGGAGAGCAAGTCGCTTCTCCATACCCTACAGGCATAATCCTGCATTACACCGTTAGTGGCGGAGTAGGAACATGGGCGATCTTTCCAGCACCCTCAAGCCCCGCTCCTGTCCACGGTTTGAATTCCGTGTTCATGTTGAATCCGAATGAAGGGTGGGCGGTCGGTGATAATGCAACCCTCCTGCACTACACGGTTAGCGGTGGAGTCGGGACTTGGAACTTGGTTACAGTGAGTGGGTCTCCCACTCTATCGTTGGACGCGAATTTGACATCAATCTTCATGCTCTCCCCCACGAGCGGTTGGGCTGTAGGAGGGATTCAGGCAGCCAGTTCGTTTTCTGCCGGACCCGTCCTAATCTACTGGGACGGAACTAAATGGGAACCAGTAGCCGCCCCCAGTATCCCCGGGGGAATCACACCCACAGGCCATACGAGTGCAACGCTGAAGTCCGTATTCCTTGCGGCTCCCAACGACGGGTGGGCCGTTGGTTTTCCGGGCAAGAATTTCACGACGACATTACACTGGGACGGCGTTTCGTGGGAGCATGTTTCGCTTTCACCTGCGTTACTGGGCCAAATTCCGCCAATACTAACCTCGGTATACATGACGAGCGAGACGAACGGTTGGATAGTCGGTGGAAGCCCCGACTTCAGGTGTGGCCCACTTTCGCCGACTGGAGCCCCAGGTTGCACCAGCACTTACTTCACCCTAGCAGGGCCGAGCGGAAAGTTTGGTTATAAGACCCCGCTTTCGACGATGCTGAGGTTCGCACCATATGGCGGCATATTCTCGACAACTTCGACTTCGCTCGTGGTGTCAACTGTTTCGACTCAAACTACAGCTCTTACTACGACGATATCATCAACTACGACTCCAGTATGCCCTCCAAACGTAACCGTGACCATCAAAGTTGTCGACAACCAAGGTAACCCGCTCTCAGGCGTCAATGTGGTTCTAACTCCACCTGCCTTCACACCATGCCTGCCCGGACCGTTGCAAGGTGTCACGAACTCGCAAGGACTCGTTACCTTCACGCTTCCGCCAGGAACATACACGGTCACGCTCACCAAGAATGGAGTCACTTCAACCCAATCAATCACGGTCACTAGCGCAGGACAAGCGTTTACGCTAACCCTCAACGTCAGCCCCGGCGGAATGATACCCGGCTTCCCCATCGAATCGATCTTGGCCGGGATTATCGTTGGCGTCGGTACACTAGTGCTGCTTCGCCGGAGGCGCGCACGTTGACCGAACAACTGTCCTTGTCTAACCGCAGGTCAAGAATGGCGAACATAACCGCCACCCTTCCAATACAACTGCTCGACAAAATGGACGACCTAATCGACAAGGACAAAGTTCCCTCACGCTCCTTCGTGATTCGTGAAGCTGTAAGGCGATACCTTAAGGAGTTGGAAAAATGAACGGCCGATCGAACAGAATCTTCATAGTGACTTTCATTCTTTTAATGACATTCGCAGCGCTAGCGTTATCTCCCGTCTCAGCCGGAGGTGGCATTATGGCCGGGCCTTGGCGTGACATCAACCCAACTCAATACTCGACCGCAGGGGATGCAAGCGTTCCTGGCCCCGACGTTCCATTCAACGGCGTATACGTACGAACTGCGGGATTCGGAGCTGTAGGAGCGGGCGATGCATGGGCGGTAGGGGGATGTGGACCACCCTCAACAACGGCCCCAATTTTCCCATTCTCTACGACGGGCTGCGCTGTACCCAAATCAACACCCCCAGCGGGCGGAACGATTAGCCACTACGATGGGTTCTCATGGGAGATCGCTCCAAATCCGGCGCCGCTGTCTTTCTATACAGGAGTACATTTCTGCACATCGCCCGGGTCTCCAAGCGTCGGCCTTTGCAGCCCGAACGGTGACGGTACGGACGGTTGGATTGTCGGAGGTAACACGACGGGCCCAGTTGCCCTTTACGTAACAAATCCTCAGGCCATCACTAATGATAGCGCGGGCTTGCCAGTCGGCGGTTACCTTACGTCAGTCTTCGAAACATGCCATGTGACTAATGACCCTAATGGGTTGGGGTGCCCTTCAGGGCTAGGTGCTGGGCAGGCATACGCGGCTGGAACTCACAGCTTTCTTGGTGCAATCTATGAGTACACGGGCGGAGCCTATTCCGGAGGCAGCTGGAATGCAATGCCAATAACCGTAACCCCAACGCCCGCTACAATATTCAATTCAATATACATGTTCATAGACTCGTCGGGTAATTTAGAAGGTTTCGCAGTTGGCGACAATGGCGTCGTAGCAAGGCTCATGAGTGGCACTTGGACTGAAACTTCTCCAGGAGCCCCGACGACGACTTTCCATGGCGTCACTGTGGACAACGGTAATCCAATAGAGGCTTGGGCGGTGGGATTTGATTCCACACTGAATGAAGGCGTAATCTATCATTTCAGCAACGGCATTTGGTCGGGCCCAGTCACCCCACCCACGGTGAACCAAGTAACCCTGGAAAGCGTTACTATGGTTAGTGGGAGCGAGGGCTGGATCGTTGGCACCAACAGCACGATCCTCCACGGAACCGGATTACCTGGAAGCAGCTTCCAATCGATCAGTACTGCTGGCTCTAACACCCTATTTAGCGCAACCGGCGTCGGCATAGACCTAAACTCCGTTAGTTTCCAAAGTTCAGGTGCCGGCTGGGCTGTAGGAACTCACGGTGTGATCCTTCAAACCAGCGACTCAAGTTGTGGCTCAATAGTACCAGCGTCAAGCCCCAACGCGTGCTGGGGAGGCCAAACAAGCATCGAACAAACTCCGAACCTGACCGCCGTCTATGAGAACAGTCCGTCTGACGCTTGGGCCGGCGGACTTTACGATAAGGTCAACAGTTTCACGTCCCTAATTCATTGGGACGGCAACAAATGGCATAGAGCCAACACAGCCAATGTACCAGGAATTAGTAAACCAGACATCTACGGTATCTATATGGTCGGTGGTGGTGAAGGTTACGCTGTCGGAGCACAAGGTAGCGCAACCGGTGCCACTTGCGGTGATACGTTTTGTCCTGCTGCTTATACTTGGAACACAATCACATCAAATTGGTGGCAAGGTGTAACTGTTGCACAATGCGCAAACGTAGCCGGGTGTAACATGACATCGGTATACTTCGCCACAATCGGCCCGATTGACGGATGGGCTGTTGGATCGAATGGAGGGATATGGACATACAGTAAATCAAGCCCTGGATGGGCGTTTGCGGCTACCGGTCTTCCTTCAGGTTTTAGCGCCACTCTAAACTCGGTCTTCATAAACAATCCAGGCAGCAATAATCCAGCCGGCTGGGCTGTAGGTAACGGCGGGGTCATACTTTCGCTGAATTGCAATGCTGCTCCATGCGTTTGGAGCCAAGGTAGTATTCCAGGCCTGTCATCAGGTGTAAACCTTTACGGAATTTACTTCGCGAATTCAAACGATGGGTGGATCGTCGGATCAGGGAATACCATAATATCAACAATCAATAACGGAGCCAATTGGGTTTTGGGAAGCGCAGCTAGTGCTCCTCCAACTGCTGTATGGAGATCAGTGCATGTGGATACGTACGGTACAACTTCTGGGAGCGGTGATGGCTGGGCAGTTGGTTATGACACGGGTTCTACACCTGCCAATAATCAACTGTTAGCATGGTACAACGGCGGCGGGTGGACTGTACCTTACTCCTTACCGATAGCTTCAGGGTTAGGTTTGGAATCGGTCTTCACGACTAGTCCTACCGATGGGTGGGCTGTAGGCGCACAGCCCAGTGTCGGAACAAATGATCTATCGGGCATCTTCCACCTCGACCCAGTAGTTCCGCCTGTTGTAGGCCAGCAAGCCACAACTGCGAGTTCAAACTCAAGCTCAACATCCAGTTCTGTCGCGACAACAACTACACCAACTATAGTGGCGAGTTCTACCTCCTCCAGTGCCTCTACGATGCCTTTGACAAGTACAAGTTCACTTCCAACTACCGTCGTGAGTACGTCCGTTTCAGTTTCAACGATGACGGTCGTAAGCACTCCCACAACTACGAGCAGTTCAGCGACGATCTCGGTCTCAACACCAATGGTTCTACCCGCGGTACCCGGCTTCCCATGGGAATCGATTATCGCAGGCATCATACTCGGCCTGACTGCACTGGCAATAGTCAGGAGACGGAAGAAGTAAAGGCAGGACTTATCATCCTGCCCCACCAATTCTGAACATCTTAAGAATATTGAAATTTTCCTGTAAAATTCCTTCGCCCAGGATTCTTCGAGGACTCGATTGTTGACTCGAAGCAGCGTATTGTTAACTATCCGACCGCAAGCAACCAGAAAATAACATGTGTTTGAGTACTCTTCCGGTTAGGTTTATCTTCTATGTTTTACGAATTTCTTTAGATTCCATTTGCGCAAACGCTCCATAGTCGTCGGATGCATTGTGCTAGCCGCGGTTCTGGGCATGCTTAGCCTGACCGCGGCCTCCGCCATGAACGCACCACAGGCGTCAGCAACCATATCCTTCACGATGACAACAACCTCGAACTATCTCGTAACAACCGCTGGACCGCCTACAGTGAGCTTCAATTCTATTCAGCTGGACACCAGGACACCGCAGGCTTATGCGTTCGGGGTTACAGCGACAGCTTCGCCCGGTTTCACCATAACTGAGTTAGATTGGCAGTTCGGCGACGGATCGCCCATGGTCCGCGTTCCCTACTGCTGCCAAAGCCAAGTGAGCGAGGTCCAGTACCATTCATACCAGCCGCCATTCCAACAATCATACACTGTGACTGTCATCGTCTACGATAATAGCGGAGGCAGCCCGGGTTACGCGATTGCCACAGTGAACTGGCCCACACCCGTCCCAGAATACCCAAGCCTAGCCATCCCACTACTAGGCGCACTCTTAGCCGCACTAACCACGCTCAAGTACGCCAAGAACAATCGATCTAAGCGCTCAGCATTCTCCTAACCAATCTCTAGCGTCAGATCCGCTCTATTTTGCCATTGCCCGCTTATCATTTAGCCAAGTTCAGGGATGTAGTCCCTAAACTGGAATCGTTGTCATTCGTTCGCATGAAGAGGAGTCATTTTTGCTGTGGGAATGTTCTATTGAAGTGCGAGAGGGAGAAGGAGTTCATTCCTGTAAGGCAAGAAAGTAATTTGCTTTCGTGAGGCCCTTTTCGCTTCGAAGCGTACTTTATGCGTAGGAAACAGATTCCTTCCATGCTGAGTGTCGTCTTAGTGACGCTCCTGCTGGCAGTCGCGCTGTTGCCTGTTCATGCAGCGTCGACACTCGTGCAACAGAATAATGTTGAGTGTTCCAGCTGTTCAACTACGCTCTCAGTCTCTTTCCCAAACAATGTTGCCAGTGGAGACGTGTTAGTGGTTGGTATCGTTATTGCTGGCGCTTCCTTCACGCTAAGTTTCCTCACAGACTCGTTGAGTTCATCATTCACCCAAGCCGTAGCGTCAACCAACGTACCTCCTCCGACCGTCTATATTTTCTACGCCACCCTCCACTCAAGTGGGACGGATATAGTCACAGCAGCGTTTAGCGCCGCTGCACCAACGGAGAGCGTCTACATCTATGAGGTCTCGGGTGTGAACACTACGAGAGCGGCAAATGCCACTGGCTCGGGCGTGGGGACATCCATTGCAACCTCGTTGCCGGTCGCCTATCAGGCCGGTGCCTTTCTACTTGGAATCATAGCAACGAATAATTTCGAAGGAAACGCCACAGCCGGAACCGGTTTTACTCCCAGCGCGGATAATTCTGGCACAGCGGTTACACATGCCCAGTATTCCATTCCTGATAACGCCTCATCCACAAACTTCCCTGCGACTACCAATTCGGCAGTGAGTTGGGTGGAAGACGGGATAGCGTTCATGCCCATCTAGACCAACTCAGGTTCGTTCGCAGTACCAAGCTACGTCTGAGCGGATCGCTTGCAGAGCGAACATTCCCAAGGGCTAGTGTCTTTTGAAGAAATCGACGATCTCTTCGCTAGCGTCTAGGTTATGCGAGGTTTTGCCGATGATTCGTTCAGGAAAATATTGAGAACCACCTGGCCAGGTGTGGCCCCCGCCCTCGATGACGTACAACAAAACCTCTACGTTATCCTTACATCGGCTATACCTTTCCACTCGCACATGCGTCGAGTCTTCGATAATGTTGGGGAGGTCGGTGACCTCCGGGTTGGCGTTGCATCCGTTCAACTCTGCCCATTTTGACGCTGAATCCCGAGCTGAAAGTATCGGGCCTCTCGCGCCGGCCCTCACGTGGCCTCCTTCGAACGGGACAAGAGGGTCGTCCGTTCCGTGAATTATCATAACGGGTATTGGGTGATCAATTGAGTTCACCTTAGACAAGGGTTCAGGCATTGTAGCTGCAACCGTGGCTATGGCTTTAACTTTCTTGGGGCATTCCAACGCAAGCCGTTGCGCAAAGAAGCCGCCATTCGAGATTCCGGCCGCGAACACTTTGCTTGGTTCAAGATTATGGCTTTTAACTAACTTCTCGATCAACTTGGAAAGAAATTGTAAGTCGTTAGGTCGTTCAACTTCATCGCCAGGAGACTCGCCGCTGTTTGTCCAATGTCTTTTCCAGCCGTCCGGGTATGCGACAACAAACCGATCGCGGTCGGCAATGGAGTTGAAGTGCGTGAGCCAATTCATCCCACTCCCCTTTCCACCTCCTCCGTGAAATACCAACAGCAACCACCTCGAGGGTCCGAATTCAGCGGGCGGCACGTGCACGTGATATGTGCGTGGCAGAGAATCAATGATCATCTCATTAGAAAAATCCATGAAAGCAAACATTCTCCTCGAAAGGACTTAATGCTTCTGCGAAAACGCGATCAAACTCGTCCCACAACTTAATGCGCTACCTCTTATGCTAGGTTTAGCTTTGCGACTAGCCTGTTAGTATTCCGCCGTGAAAGAAGCACCCGCTTTACGGTGTGCAGGGATTTTGGGCTAAGAGTTTTGGTTCAGAATAGTTGAGAATGTCAGTAGCGTCTTGTGCGGTGTCATCACCAGTAATTTTGTTGCGGCGATTCAATGACATATTCGCGGGTTTCCACGTTGTCATACTCCACGCCAATCGCCTTGTTGGGACAGGCACCGATGCATTGCCAACAAAGCATACATTCTGGAATTTGAAATCTTATCGCAATCGCGACGGGCGAAGTTGCCTCTTCAATCTTCTCGCGGTAACTATCTAACGCCTCACTATTCCTCACGAGGCTGCCTTTCGGTTTGCACCAGCGTCCGTTCAGGGATATTTCGAAGGCAGAATTTGGGCAACTGTCCGTACATGCACCGTCCCCGTTGCACTTACTATAATCGAATATGACGTAGGGCAAGTTCAACCGTGTGATGTGACTCGCAAGTTCTAATTAGGCTGCCCCATTTACGGCCGATGACGTTCCAATAACAAGTACTAGCTCAAGTGATACCGGTCGCGAGTATATACTTGTGCGGACGCTAAGAGCGGGAAGAAAAGGATCGAGGGTTCAAGTAGAGAAACTGAAGAGAGCGCTGAACCTGCAGTGAAGATAGTTATCGGAACCCATATTCTCTCAACCAAGGTCAGCATTGAGGGTCGGAGTAAGATGGAATCAGATCTGGTGTAAAGAATACCAATTGATTGCTGCCGGTATCTTGTCTGTAGTAGTATATGGCCACCGCGAAATCAGAGTCCTTCACCGTCAGGTTCTCGTACTTTTCTCCATAATCTTTTCCCGACATGTTGAATTTGATTAGAAACTTCCAGTTCGTAGTCTGATTAGGACCCGCGACAATCACGTACCATCGGTAACCCGTTGAAATGTCGGGAACATCCTGGACAAAATCGATATAGGAAATGCCGATTGTTGCGTTAACGTACTGTGCGCGTTCGTTCAGGTCATTTGTGATGTCGATGTAGTAGTACTCGTGAATTCCCGTAGTGTCATTTCTGAGGCAGCCAGCGCTGTGCGTCATGTGAAAATCGGATGGTTGCAGAGTTGTGGTTTGGTTCGGTGGGGGTGGGGATGTATAGATAATGACCGCTAATGCAATCACCACTATCGCAGTGAGAACTATAGCGACGACTTTCTTGTCGTTTGGGTGCAATCTTGTCCTTCACTAGATACGGATTCTTTTGACCTTTCGTCTCAATTCGGGATTTCCCTTAATAGGGCTTATATATGGAGGTAGTTTACGAATTTGCTGTACCCGCTTTATATAAGGTGGAGAGGCTGCCAGTCAAGAAAGCTTTCATTAACATTGAAAACGTCGTCGCCTCTGCGACTCTCCATCAGAATATTGACCTAAACTCTATCGTGCGCGTATTCCCAGGCGTTGAATATCGTCCCGAACAATTCCCCGGACTAGTTTACCGGCTCAAGAAGCCGAAGACTGCTACCCTGATCTTCAGTTCAGGGAAGATGGTGTGTACAGGCGCCAAGTCGGAGCGACAGGCTAGGAAAGCCGTAATGAAGGTTGTTGACGAGCTGAAGAGAAACGGGATCGTAATCTTAGGAAAGCCTGAGATTCAGATTCAGAACATAGTTGCCTCCGCTGGGCTTGGAGGTGCAATCGATCTGGAGAAGTCAACCTATTCACTCAAGCGCACCATGTACGAACCCGAGCAGTTTCCGGGGTTAATTTACCGAATGGACGACCCGAAAGTGGTAATTCTGTTATTCGCAAGCGGAAAACTAGTTTGCACAGGAGCCAAGAAAGAAACTGAAGTACACAGGGCTGTTACGAAACTGCAAGGAACTTTGGAAGAGAAAGCCCTCATAAGCTACGAACTACCAGCCTAACCCAACAATCTAACCGCTGGCCATTCCGAATGGCCGATAAGGTGACAATTTGGCTAGCGCAAGCTGCTGCCTGGCGCAACTAAAATTAGCAAGGGACGGCATTGATGCTTTCGGGGTTGTGATGTCAGAGAAGCGGAAGATTGGAGCTTATGTTCTCATCAAGATCGCGCCCGGAAAATCGAGGGTAATTACCGAGAAAATTTCGAGGATTGAAGGCGTAAAGACGGCTCATCCAGTTACGGGGATGTTTGACATAATCGCATTTGTGGAGGCGTCGGACGTCAATGACCTGACCGGAACCATAAGGTCGAAGATACAAACTATTGACGGAGTCTTGCGAACCCATACCGCCATCGTGGGCGAACTCATGACAACCGGCGACTAGCCCGCTTCAGCTGTTTATTTCTGTGAGGACGGTTTTCGTGTTTGTGATTTCTTAGACTCATCGTATTCCATTGCTATTATCAGAAATACGAGTAATACGATTAGTATCCAACCCAGAGGCCCTCGTAGTTCTAGGCTGAGCAGGCCAATGTAGGGTATCTTCGCAATGTAGACGCCTATCAGATTCGCGCCTGGAACTTTCCATCCGTCTGCAACGGCGTTATTGTCGCCTTTAGTCTCGAAGAAAATTTGCCCGCCCTGGTTGTCGATGGCGATAACCCGATGCACGATCGCGGTTGAGTAATCATATGGGCTGTGGAAGATTATGATCGTTCCAACCGTCACAGTGCTCGGGTCAGTACCCCGGACGATAATGATGTCACCGACATTCAATGTAGGAATCATGCTCCCCGAAGAGACGACCATTAGTGGAGAATCGGTGTGAAGCGCAACCCGCATTGCTCCCACGGACCCCATGGTTACGCCGAATAGTATCGCAATAAGTACCACAACCCTTGCGACCGGGTTGACTTTGAGTACCCTTCTAATTTCGGAAATTGGGCCGGTTGACAAACCTAGATCGCAGCCTGCAACTCATTCTCGACTGATATTACTTTCCATTCTACCGAGACTCGGCTACGAAGCTATGGGTTCTGCGCAGCCGTTTGTCCTTGTATGAGCCTCGCGAGTTCTAG